>Ga0335078_10008035_pt1 | contig 15668 bp, 13 predicted proteins | sample Lox_Sample_32_FD_206711 | JGI IMG/M metagenome (GOLD analysis project Ga0335078, IMG submission 206711) | Soil microbial communities from Loxahatchee National Wildlife Refuge, Florida, United States - Lox_Sample_3.2 | ecosystem: Environmental > Terrestrial > Soil > Wetlands | place: USA... | reverse complement strand
GCCCAGATTCCAAACATCAATCCGCTCAGGAAGGAGACACGCTTAGCCACCGATCGGCTGCCGCTTGAAGTCGCAACGCTCACATCTGCAGTCAATAAGGCTTGCGATCGGGTGGGAGAGCTGATGCGTGCGCAAAGGGATTTCACATCTGCAATTTCGCACGAGGTGCGCACGCCGCTCGCCATCGCCCATCTTGAACTTGAAAAAATCCTCGATCCCAGAGCCCGAAAAGTCGAAGCTGATCTGGAAACGCTCAATCAACTCGTCGAACAGCTGACCACTTTGGCGCGCCTAGAGGGCGCTGATTGCATTCCGATCCAAAAAATTGATCTTCGGCATATAGGCGAGGAAGTTGTCAGCGCCATGGCCCCCTTGGTTTACGCGTCGGGTAGGACCATCGAACTTGTCGATCAAGGAGGCTCGGCATTCCAGGGCTATCCCAGCCTGATCGAGAATGCGATGCGTAACCTGGTTGACAATGCAGTGAGACATTCCGGGCCGCAAGCTCACATTCAGCTGGAGGTCGGGCCTGGTCCAGCGTTTCGTGTCTCCGACAATGGAATGCGTAACGTTGCATCCCCAAATCAGCTCGCCATTCCGTCGCCGCCTCGGATTGGGCTCGGCCTCAAGATCGTCGGTAGGATCGCCGAAATTCATGGGGGCCACTTGGATATTAACAAATCATCGGCAGGCGGCATGGTGGCTCAAGTTTCTTTTCCAACCTGAATCTTCGGCGCGCGCCACTCATGACGGCCCTGCCGGCGAGAGCCAGCAGCGCAAACAGAGGGACAAGTAAGCGGTCAAAGGCGCGGGTCAAAGCCCCGCCCCGCGCCGTTCGAACCCGATTAGCATAGTCAAAACGCGCAACGCTATTCTCGGAGATCTCGCCGTTCGACAAGACGTCGCCGCGCCTATCGGCGCTTAAGGCGTCCATCGCCTCGCCGTCGAGCAGCCACGCAAGCGCTCCACCTAACGCCTGCCGCTCATCTCTGCGGACGCTCACTCAAGCTCGGCCGCTCGACTGCGCTTGATAACCTGAGCCAAACCGACAAATCCCTCTGTCGGCAACCAATGTGTTTGACGCCGCGTCGGTTTGCGACCTAATTTTAAGGATCCATCGAGGCTCTCCCCACCTGGAACCCTCCGTCATGGCGATGAACGGCGCGCAAGCTCTCGTGAAGCTGCTCGAAAATCATGGCGTGACCCATGTGTTCGGCATTCCTGGGGCGAAAATCGACAGTGTCTTCATCGCGCTGCTCGACTCGAAGATCGAGCTGGTGGTTTGCCGGCACGAGCAGAACGCCGCGTTCATGGCGGCAGCCATCGGTCGGATGATGGGCAAGATAGGCGTCTGTCTCGTCACCTCCGGGCCGGGCGTCACCAATCTCGTGACCGGCCTTGCGACGGCGACCTCGGAAGGCGATCCGGTGCTCGCCATCGGTGGCGAAGTGGAAACACGCGACCGTCTGAAGCACACCCATCAGGCGCTGAACGGCGTCGACGTCATGCGGCCGATCACCAAATATGCAGCCGAGGCGCTGACCACCCAGATGCTGCCGGAGGTGTTCGGCAATGCGGTGCGGGCGGCGGAGAGCGGCCGGCCCGGTGCGGTTTTTCTTGGCCTGCCGAAAGACGTCGGACTCGGCCCGTTCTCCAGCCAGATCGGTCGGAGCTGGGGACGTCGAGCGCCGCAGGGACCGCCAGCGGCGTCGGAATTGCAGCGCGCGGCGGCGCTGATCAACGCGGCGCGCCGCCCAATGGCGCTGCTCGGCATGCAGTCCTCGGAACATCGAAGCGCCGAGGCGATCCGCCGCTTTCTAGTCGCGACGGGGCTTCCCTACGCCTCGACCTTCCAAGGCGCAGGCGGCTGGGCGGCGTCGGCCGGGGCGACGCAATATGCCGGCCGCGTCGGTCTCTTTCGCAATCAGCCGGCCGACCGGCTGCTGGGCGCGGCGGATTGTGTCGTGACCCTCGGTTTCGATCCCATCGAGTACGATCCGGCCGCATGGAATGAAGGATCGATGCGGCCGATCGTCGCCATCGACGCCATCCCTGCTGATCAGGATCAGGCCTTCCTGCCGGCGGCGGAGCTGATCGGCGACCTCGATGCAGCGCTCGACGCGCTGGCGCCGATGCTTCATGTTGAGGTGGAACGGGACTTCCGTGCGCTGCTCGCAGAGGCTGAGGCCGACGTAGCCGCCACCGCCGCCGAAGGAGCGCGCTTCAACGGCGCGCCGCTGCATCCGCTGCGGGTGATCCACGAGCTGCGTCAACTCGTGACTCCGGAAACGACCGTCGCGCTCGACGTCGGCTCGCATTACATCTGGATGAACCGCTACTTCCCGGCCTCGCATGCCAGGCAGGTGCTGGTCAGCAACGGCCAGCAGACTCTCGGCGTGGCGCTGCCCTGGGCCATCGCCGCCAATCTCGCCCGCCCGGGGAAGCCGGTGATCTCCGTTTCTGGCGACGGCGGCTTTCTGTTCAGCGCCATGGAGCTCGAGACCGCGAAACGAATCGGCGCGCGTTTCGTGCATCTCATCTGGAACAGCTCCTCCTATGACATGGTCTCGTTCCAGGAGGAGGCGCGCTACGGGCGCACCGCCGGCGTGACGCTCGGGGATTACGATATCGTGGCTTACGCACAGAGTTTCGGCTGCCAGGGCCATCGCATCTCGAAAGCCGAAGAGCTCGGGCCGGTGCTGCGCGAGGCTCTGCAATCGCCCGTGCCGGTCCTCATCGACATTCCGATCGACTATTCGGAGAATCTCAAATTGATGCAGAACGTCCGTCAGGACTTCATCCACTGAGCCGGAAGAAAGCCTATGAGCCGCGACATGCATCTCAGCCTGCCCGATGCGCTATGGAACGCTTTGCAGGCCCATTGCCAGCGCACAGGCGAAAGCCTCAATCACACGGTCGCAACGGCGCTCGCCGAGATGCTCGACGTCGAACATCATACGATCTACCAGGTGTCGACATCCGGCGCGCTGGTCGAGGGCGTTTTTGACGGCTGCGTGCGCGTCGCCGATATTCTGCGCCATGGCGATTTCGGCCTCGGCACTTTCGACGGTCTCGATGGCGAGGGCTTATTGATCGACGGCAGATGCTGGCAGGCGCGCAGCGATGGCTCCGTTCACGAGGCGCCGCCGGAGGCCCGCGCGCCTTTCTGGGTCGCGACCCATTTCGTCGCCGATCAGACGCATGTTCTCGACGAGATCCGGGACTGGGACGATCTGACCCGCCGCATCGACGCCTTGCGGCCAAGCGACAACATCTTCGCCGCCATTCGCATGCGGGGCGGTTTCGAGAAGATCAGATATCGCGTCGCCTGCAAGAGCACGTCGGGGACTGATCTCGTCAGCGCTACGAGTCGACAAGCAGAATTTTCGCTCGAGGCGATCGAGGGGGTGCTGGTTGGTTTCTGGACGCCGTCCTACGCCCGCACGATCAACGTGCCGGGCTATCATCTGCATTTCATGAGCGCTGATTACAGGCACGCCGGCCATGTGCTCGATCTCTCGGCGAGGCGCCTCACGCTTGAATTGCATCTCGAATCCAACCTGCATCTCGCCCTGCCTGAGACGCCGGCGTTTCTCGCCGCCGATCTCAGCCATGACCCAAGCGCGGCGCTCGCGAAAGCCGAAGGTGGGGAGCGCTGAAGACAAGGTTTCTCAATCCTGGAGACTTTCCATGAAGGACGTCCTGCCACCGCCGAGCGGCGTAAGCATTTTACACAATCCACATCTCAACCGCGGCTCCGCCTTTACCGCGGAGCAGCGTCGCGCGCTGCACATCGAGGGCTTGTTGCCGCCCCTGCCGGATTCGCTGGAGACGCAGATCGCCCGCGTCAACAGGCAGCTCGAAATGCTCGAGTCCGATCTGCAAAAGTATCTCTTCCTGAGCGATCTGCAGGCGCGCAATGAAGCTCTCTATTACGCTGTGCTGATGTCGGACCCGGCCCGTTTCATGCCGCTCGTCTATACGCCGACGGTCGGCGAAGCCTGCGAGAAATTCGATCACGTATTTCGCGCTGCGCGAGGCATCTATCTGCCGATCAGCGCGAGGGGACGGCTGCGCGAGATTTTGTCGAACTGGCCTTTCGCCGACGTGCGCTTCATAGTGGTGAGCGACGGCGAACGGATTCTGGGTCTTGGCGATCAAGGCGTCGGCGGCATGGGCATTCCGGTCGGCAAGCTCGCGCTCTACACCGCTTGCGCCGGCGTGCCGCCGCAGATGACGCTTCCCATCATGCTCGATGTCGGCACGAATAATCAGGCTTTGCTCGAAGACCCGCTTTATCTCGGCCTTCGCCAGGAACGCGTGCGCGGCGCGGCCTATGACGAGTTCATCGACGAATTCGTGCAGTCGGTGCAGGATCTCTTTCCGAAATGCTGCATCCAATGGGAGGATTTCGCCAACTCCAACGCGGAGCCGATCCTCGAGCGCTATCGCGACGAGATCTGCACCTATAACGACGACATTCAGGGGACGGCGGCGATCGCGCTTGCCGGGATTCTGGCGGCGCTGCGCATCACGAGCGGTAAGCTGATCGAACAGCGATTCCTGTTTCTTGGAGGCGGATCGGCTGCGACCGGCATTGCCGGGCTCATCAGCGAGGCGATGGCGCTCGAAGGTCTACCCCTCGCGGAGGGCCGGGCCCGCAACTGGCTCTTCGACATCAACGGCCTGATTACGACCATGCGCACGGACCTCGCCGACTTTCAGAAGCCCTTCGCCCACGAACATCCGCCCCTGAGCTCCTTCGTCGAAGCGATCGAAGCGATCCGCCCGACAGGGATCGTTGGCGTCAGCACCGTGCCGAAGCTCTTCAACCGTCAGGTGATCGCTGCGATGGCGCGCATCAACGAGCGTCCCATCATTTTTCCCTACTCCAATCCGACCTCGCGCTCGGAATGCACGGCGGAAGAAGCCTATAATTGGTCAGAGGGGCGCGCGGTCTTCGCGAGTGGCAGCCCGTTCCCGCCGGTCGAGTATCACGGAAGGAAATTCGTGCCGGGCCAGGGCAACAACGTTTATATCTTCCCCGCCATGGGCATGGCGGTGCTCGCCACCGAGGCGAAGCGCGTCACGGAAGAGATGTTCATCATCGCCGCGAAGGCGGTCGCCGAACAGGTGACTGATGCTCATCTCGACATCGGCTTGATCTATCCGCCCACGACCGACATCCTGAACGCATCGCTGCACACGGCGGAGAAGATCGCCGAATATATTTTCGACAACGGGCTCGCCCGCATTCCGAGGCCGAGCGACATCGGCGCGCATATTCGCGCGATGTCCTATAAGCCGGGATATGCGACGGAGCTGACCTGATGGCGGAGCCAATCCTCGCTCAGATCGTTTGGGGTCATCGCCTTTCAGTTTTCAGAGCGGCTGGGGGAGGTGCGCCGCTTCTCCATCCGAGCTTGGCCTGTTGGAGAGAGGCGGGGCCTGGCGAGCTAGGCTTGTGGCCGCGATTGACGCGCGACTCGCTGACTTGCGAGATCGGGCCGCCGGCGAAGCTGGCTGAGCACTTCCGAATACCGGTCGGCGCCAGAACGTGAGCGGGGGGCTGTTAGAGCGTGTTCGGAGAATTCAGAGTCGAACGCGCTCTAAAAATTATTGACTGAGCGTGTTCTTTTCCATGAACCGTCTCGTACTTCCTGGGAACCCGCTCTAGGGGGTGATGACGATCCTCGCGCTGAGGCCATGCGGTTCGAAGTTGAGTTCCGTGGAGCCGCGGAGTTGCATCGGCAAGAGGTTTTGCAAGAGCTCCAATCCTAGTCCGCGCGTTTTTGGCGGCGACGTCGCTGGTCCGCCGGTTTCTTTCCATTCCACAAGGTGCTGATTCGCGGTCGCGCTCTCGATCGGCTTCCAGTGAATTGCGACGTGACCTCGGCTTTGGCCCAAAGCCCCGAATTTCTCCGAATTCGTCTTCAGCTCATGTAACGCGAGCCCCAAGGCCAGAGCGACGTCCGAGCGTACGGTCAGCTCGCATCCCGACGCCTCTATCCGGGGATCGCCGAGCATTTCCGGCAGAGCGGTGGCGATCAGTTCGTCCATCGGAACGGTAGACCAGGAACTCTTGCTCAACATGACCTGCGTGCGGCTGAGCAGCCCCACTCTGCCTGAGAACGCCTCGCAAAAATTCTGAGCGGCGCTCGGATATCGGGCGCTCAAATTGGTGATGGATCGAATCATCGTCAAGGCGTTATTCATGCGGTGATGCAGTTCCATGTGCATCAGACGCTCGCGCGCCTGCGCCTGCTTCACGGCCTCGATGTCTGTGACGCACACCACGGCGCCGGCCAGCTTTCCCTCTTCGTCGTATAACGGGCCGCCGTCGATCTTGATCCAAATCGAAGACCCGTCGCCACGCAAATAGCGACACTCCATTGTTGGATTCTTCTCGCCCCGCAGCACCCGGGCCAAGGGATATTCGTGCGCTTCAACCTGTTTGCCGTCTTCGTGGAAGGCGATCCACTCGCCGTAGGATGCGGCGTCCTTGGAGTAGCGAACAGGGTGGCCTAGCATCGTCTCGATCGTATGGTTGCCAAAGAGGATCTGTCCCTCCGGCCCGGAAGCCAGCAGCACTCCGACCGGCAAGCAGTTCAGAACCATCTTCAAGCGGCGGGCGTGCTCTGGCGCTTCGATCGGCTCCGAGAACATTCCCTCAAATCCGGACAGCGGCACGTGCCGATCTCTCCCATTGATTTTTACCCGTCGTGGCGCCGCGGCGCGGTAGGACTCTCCTCAAGGCACGCGGGCCCGCCGGCGTCGGGATTGTCGTCCGCACTTCGCTATACTGCAAGAGACAACCGGCCAGTGAGACGCAGGTAGACTTCTGTGCATAAAATTCCAGATGATCTTGTGGAACATCCACGCCTCTGGGCGACTTCCCGAGAGGAGTGAAGTCGTCGACGTCATCGACGACGACAGCGTGGTGGCATGGAGCATGAGCGAAGCAATTCACTATGCGATCGTATTTTTGGTGATCACGCTCGTCGCGGCCCCATTCGGATCCGGGGGCGTGGCGGGCGTAGCGATGCCAGGCGCGTAACTCCCGCGGCGTTGGCGCTGTGTAAAATGTGCGTTTCGCGGAAACGTAATCAGCTAGGCCTGAAGATTTTGCCGTCCTGGAAAGATTTGGAACTTTGCCAAGGCTTCACGAGCGTTTCCTGAATGAGATCGCCGGCGGCGGCTTCCCCGCTCCGGGAGACCGCGTAAGCGCGCAGGCGAGGATTTTCATTGACCAGAAGCGCTCCGAAGCGCGCTTTAGTCATTAGCTCGGCTCCTTGCCTTCCAACTTGGCCAGCAAAGAGAGAAATTCATCGGGTATGGGTTGATGCGCAAGTTCATCGGCATAACGCGCCAGCACACGTCCAAGGCGCTCTTGGATCGCCTGATCGAGCTCAGGCGTCTTTTCGTCCTGGGCCTCGAGTCCCCGAGGACGCGGAGGCTTCTCGAACTGATGAGGATCGTGACCCCGCATTGACGTCGCCCTCCGCTGCAGTTTCGTCTCGCGCGGCTTTAACTGTTTGCGTAGATATATATATATATCGTGGTTGTTCAAACGTAACCGTGCGCGGCCAGCTGTGGGAGGAAGAGCCAAATGACGCTTTCACAAAAGATTGGTCCTTATCTCCCCTACCTGCGTCGATACGCACGCGCGCTCACCGTTTCGCAGAGCGTCGGAGACGCCTTCGTCGTCCAAACGCTCGAAGTGATCATCGAAGATCCAGCTTCCTTTCCGAAGCAGCACGGTGTCCGCGCTGGTCTGTATCGGGTATTCTCGACGCTCTGGTCGACGGTCTCAGAAACGTCATTTCCTGCCGCGGCTGTCGAGGATTCCTGCGCCTCATCATCGATGATGCAGAATGTCGCGCGCCTCGCTCCCCGCTCCCGGCAGGCGTTTTTGCTGAAGATGGTCGAGCGTTTTGCACCGTCGGAAATAGCTTTCATTCTCGACGTTGACATCGAGTCGGTGTCTGATTTCCTGTCCCAGGCGGGACATGAAATCGCCGAATGTATCGCCACAAACGTTCTCATCATCGAGGATGAGGCGCTGATTGCGGCGGAATTGTCGATGATTGTGCGGGAGCTCGGACATTCGATCATCGGCGTCGCCAGAACACAGGCGGAGGCCAAGCATCTCGCGACACAAACAACGCCGGGCCTCGTCTTAGCCGACATCAATTTGGCGGACGGGAGCTCCGGCATCGACGCCGTCAACGATATCTTGCAGCTGGCCGACACCCCAATCATCTTCATCACCGCCTATCCCGAAAGATTGTTGACCGGCCAACGTCCGGAACCGACCTTCCTGATCAGCAAACCCTATGACGTCGAAGCGGTGAAAGCGACGATCTGCCAAAGTCTGTTCTTCAATCAGAAAGCCTCCAGACTCCGCTTGGCCGCGGCCCCTCAGAACGCGCCGATCACGAAAGCGTAACTTTGCCGTAAGGCAGCGCAGCGAGCCGGAGTTTCCTCGGCGCATCGAGATGAATGCGTGATGACGAGCCGACATGGAGCCTCGGGCGCCCCGGTACAATATCCTTATCCATAGCAATCCTCGGCTGCCCTCTAAGAAACGACGGTTGGCGTCCGCCTCAAACGCGCCAGACTGGTGAGATCAAGCTTGGTGTCGCGATCATGCCCACCCCGAACAGCATGCTGTTCCCTTCATCGCCCGCTCGCTAACGCACTCGGCGGATACTCGACGCGTCGACGAACGGCGCCCGAGCGAATAGGAGGAAATTCTTTTGCCGGCCTGCGCGATTAGTGGTCAGAGAATACCGCGAGGTCGCCCGGCTTGCGCAGCATCTTGTTGACTTCGCCCTGATGCAGCTCTTCGATATGGATCATCTTTCGCGCATATTCCTCCAGCATGACCGACACGCCTTCCACCTCCTTCAGAAGATCCTTGTAAAGCTGCAGGGCCAATCCTTCGTGGGCCAGAGACTCGCGTAGGATGTCTCCGATATCGTGCTTGTGCGTTTCGAGCAGCGGACCGATCGCCAAGGATGGATGACCGCCAAGAAGAGTGATCAACTCGCCCGCGTCATGCGCATGCGTGAGAGACTCATCGGCTTGTGCGCGCAGCCAGGAGACAATCGGCAGGCGGTTGTAACCGAACACCATGAAGGAATAGTGCGTGTACCGCACAACGCCAGCCAGCTCGCTTTCCATGATGCGATTGAGCAAGGCGATGACTTTCTCATTCCCCTGGACCGAGGTCTCTTTCTTGCTCATGCGGCTCCTCCATGCGCGGCGCTCTTCGCATATCCAATTAGCGCTTGCGATCGGTCGATCCAGGCAGGCGTTCCGGCTAACCGAGCAGCCGGTCGACGGCCTCGTGCAGATCCTCGGCGATCGCCGTTGGCGGCCTCCTCAAGCGCGTCTCGTCGCCTGCACGATATTTGCCGGTCCTGACGAGCACTCCGCTGAGGCCGGCCGCCATGGCGCCCTCGACGTCGGCTTCGGCGTCGTCGCCGATCATCGCCGCATCTTTGGCGGCGCAGCGGAGTCCCTCTAGGGCGAGCGCAAAGAACATGGGCGCCGGCTTCCCGAAGACGATCGCTTCCCGGCCGGACGCGTATTCGAGCCCCGCGACGAAAGCGCCGGCGTCGAGGCTTAGCTCGCCGTCCTGGTCGCGGAAATTTCGATTCTTCGCGAGCGCCAGGAACGGCGCGCCGCGCAGGATTTTGCGGTAGGTTTCATTGAGCAGATCATAGGTGAAGAACTCGCCGGCGTCGCCGATAACGATCGCTTCCGCTCCCCCGCTCGGCAGATCCCGAAAATCTTCGCGCAGCTCGGGATGAACGACAAGAAAAGGTTTGAGATCCCGACGACGCAGATAGTCGAGCGCCAGCGCCGCGGGCGTGTAAACGTCCTCTTGCCTCACGTCGAGGCCGAGCGCGACGAGGTCCGCGACGATCCGCGCGAGGGGGCGCCGCGTGGTATTGGTGACGAATTTGAACGGCAGCCGCGCGGTCCGAAGCTTCGCGATCGCTTCCAGCGAACCGGGCAGGACCGCGCCTCGCACGTGGACGACCCCGTCCAGATCGAGCAGAAGCCCTCGGATGCGCCCCGCATCCGCTCGGATCGCTGGCCCGGTCATTGGCGCTATTGCTTTCCTCTATTATCAAATCGGAAAGTGTCGTCGAACCGCAAGCGGAGCGAAGCGACTCCGTAGGGCGCTTAAGCGCACGGTCGCTCGGCTTCAAGTCTCGAGCAAGACGTCGCCCGCGACGGCCGAGGCTTGAGGCCCGAGCCGCTCGATCTCGCGCAGCACTTCCTCGAACCGGTCCAACGCCCAGTCAAGGTCAGCCTTCGAGATGACGAGAGGCGGAGACAGGCGAACGACGGTCTGATGCGTCGCGGTCGACAGCACGCCTTTCGCCAGCAGACGCTCGCAGAAGGCGCGGGCGCTGGCAAAGCACGGCTCGATTTCCGCGCCCGCCCACAGTCCGCGCCCCCGCACCGCCGCGAGCGCCGGACTTCGGATCGCATTCAAGCGCTCGAGAAGGTGAGCGCCGAGCGTGCGGCTGCGTTCGACAAGGCCTTCCTCGCGAATGACGTTCAGCGACTCCATCCCAACGGCCGCGGCCAGAGCGCTGCCGCCGAAGGTCGAGCCATGCGACCCGGGCGTAAAGACGTCCATCACCTCGCGCCGGCCGACGAAAGCGGAGACCGGCAGCACCCCGCCGCCGAGCGCCTTGCCCAGCGTCACGCCGTCGGGAAGCACGTTCTCATGTTGATAGCCGAACCAAGCGCCGGTGCGCCCCAGTCCCGACTGGATTTCGTCAACGAGAAGCAGGATTCCCTTCTCGTCGCACAGGCGTCGCAAACCGGCCAGCCAGCCCCGCGGTGGGACGATGACCCCGGCCTCGCCCTGTATCGGCTCGACGAGCACGGCGACGGTTCGCTCGGAGACCGCGGCTCGCGTCGCCTCCAGATCGCCAAAAGGAACCGGGCGAAAGCCCGGTGTGAAGGGTCCAAAGCCGTCGCGATACTCCTCCTCGGAGGAAAAGCTGATCACCGTCGTGGTGCGGCCGTGGAAATTCCCCTCGGCGACGATGATCTCCGGCGATGCGACGCCCTTGACTTTTTGGCCCCATCGGCGCGCCGCCTTTATCGCCGTTTCCACGGCTTCTGCGCCGCTGTTCATCGGTAGCGCCGCGTCGAGGCCGGTCAGCTTGCACAAAGCTTCGAGGAATTGGCCCAGACGGTCGTTGTAATAGGCGCGGGACGGCACCGCGAGACGTTGCGCTTGCTCTGAAAGCGTCTTGAGGATGCGCGGATGCGCGTGGCCGACACTCACGGCCGAATAAGCGCTCATCATATCGATGTAACGCCGTCCCGCGACATCCCACAGATAGGCGCCCTCGCCCCTGGTCAGCATGACCGGTAGCGGGTCGTAGTTCCTTGCACAGAACGGGCTATCGAAGCCTGAGAAACCCATGCAGGGCCCTCCTACTCTTTCCGCCCCCCGGCAGCCTCTTATTTGAAGAAGCGATACGCTTCGTCGCGCATTGTCTTATTCTCGCGCGAGAAAGGCTACACTTTTTTGTGTAGGTGCGGTGAAGCTCAAGTCCAGTGTCGAGAGCTCCACGCTGAAGATGGAGGTTGAGATGGATAGCTTTGGCGTAAGCGGCGACGTCGCGCGCGAGGCCGCCGAGCTGATGCAAATGCTTGGCGTCGAGACGTCGCTCTACTCGGGCGGAGAGCTCACGGCGCATTCGCCGATCACGGGCGAGGCGATCGGGCGCGTGCGGATAAGCGGCGCCGACGCCGTGAGAAACGCCATCGGCGCCGCCGACCAAGCGTTTCGCGCGTGGCGCCAAGTTCCAGCTCCGCGACGCGGGGAGCTCGTGCGTCTCTTCGGCGAGGAGCTGCGCGCCGCCAAGCCGCTGCTCGCCCGGCTCGTGACGCTGGAGGCCGGCAAAATCGTCAGTGAGGGTCTCGGCGAAGTCCAGGAGATGATCGACATCTGCGACTTTGCGGTGGGCTTGTCTCGGCAGCTGCACGGCCTGGCGATCGCCACGGAGCGTCCGGGGCACCGGATGATGGAGACTTGGCATCCGCTCGGCGCCGTCGGCGTCATCACCAGCTTCAACTTCCCCGTTGCGGTGTGGGCGTGGAATGCGACGCTCGCGCTGGTTTGCGGCGACGCGCTTTTATGGAAGCCCTCGGAAAAGACGCCTCTGACGGCGCTGGCGACGCAAGCGCTGTTCATGCGCGCCGCCGCGCGGTTTGGGGAAGCCCCTACCGGGCTTTCAAGCGTGCTGTTTGGCGGTCGCGACGTCGGCGCGCAGCTGGTCGAGGATGAGCGCGTCAAACTCGTCTCCGCCACCGGCTCCACGGCGATGGGACGCGCCGTCGCCCCCCGTCTTGCGCAAAGATTCGCGCGAGCGATCCTGGAGCTTGGCGGCAATAACGCAGCCATCATTTGTGCGTCCGCACCTCTGGATCTCGCGACGCGCGGCATCGCCTTCGCCGCCATGGGAACGGCGGGGCAACGCTGCACGACGCTGCGGCGACTCATCGTTCATGAAGACGTTTATGGGGCGCTGCTCGATCGCTTACGCTCAGCTTACGCCTCCGCGCAGGTTGGCGATCCGCGGGAGAACCAAACGCTCGTCGGGCCGCTGATTGACGAGGCGGCCTATTCGGCGATGCGGACGGCGCTGGGCGAAGCTCAGGCGGCTGGAGGCGCGGTCACGGGGGGCGATCGCGTCTTGGCCGATCGCTTTCCCAACGCCTATTACGCGAAACCGGCGCTCGTGGAGCTCGCCGAGCAGGCGCCCGTGGCGCGCCGCGAGACCTTTGCGCCCATCCTCTACGTTATGAAATATCGGGATTTCGAGCAGGCGCTCGCCATGCACAATAGCGTGGCGCACGGGCTCGCCTCTTCGATTTTCACGAGCGACCTCTGCGAAGCCGAACGATTCCTGTCCGCAGAAGGCTCGGACTGCGGCATCGCCAACGTAAACATTGGTCCGTCGGGCGCCGAAATTGGCGGCGCGTTTGGCGGGGAGAAAGACAGCGGCGGCGGGCGCGAGGCCGGTTCTGACGCGTGGAAGGCCTATATGCGGCGTGCGACCAACACGATCAACTTCTCGAAGGATTTGCCGCTGGCGCAGGGCGTCGAGTTCAACGTGATCTGAGAGGGGGCGCTCGCCGCCTGGGCGGCGCGCGAACAGCAGGATTCGCTTTAATGCAAAGGGCGAGGCAATCTTTCTCCTGGGAGGATCCTTTCCTCCTCAACGAGCAGCTCGCGGACGACGAGCGGATGATTCGCGACGCGGCGGCGGCCTTCGCGGCCGACGAACTCGCGCCCCTCGTTCAGCGAGCCTATCTGGAAGAAACCGCAGATCCGCGCATTTTCCAAAAGATGGGCGCAAGAGGTCTACTCGGTGTGACGATCCCAGCCGAATATGGCGGGGCTGGCGCGAATTACGTCTCCTATGGCCTCGTGGCTCGCGAAGTCGAGCGCATCGATTCCGGCTATCGTTCGATGATGAGCGTACAGTCATCCCTCGTCATGCACCCAATTCACGCCTACGGCTCGGAGGAGCAGCGCCGGAAATTTTTACCTCATCTCGCCTCGGGCGAATGGATCGGCTGCTTTGGTTTAACGGAGCCCGACGCGGGTTCAGACCCGGCAAGCATGAGGACTCGGGCCGAAAAAATGAATGGCGGTTACCGCCTGTCCGGCTCCAAGACGTGGATTTCCAACGCGCCAATCGCCGATGTGTTCGTCGTCTGGGCGAAGTCGGAGGCTCACGACAACGACATCCGCGGCTTCGTGTTGGAGAAGGGCGTGAGGGGATTGTCGGCTCCAAAGATTACAGGCAAGCTCTCTTTGCGCGCTTCGGTCACAGGCGAGATTGTCATGGACGGCGTGGAAGTCGGCGAGGATGCGCTACTGCCGCGGGCGTCGGGCCTCAAGGGCCCATTCGGTTGCCTCAATCGCGCGCGCTACGGCATTTCCTGGGGGGTGATGGGAGCCGCCGAGGATTGCTGGCGGCGCGCCCGGCAATACGGGCTTGAGCGCAAGCAATTCGGCAAGCCGCTTGCTGCGACACAGCTGTATCAAAAGAAGCTTGCCGACATGCAGACCGAGATCGCGCTTGGCCTGCAGGCTTGTCTCAGGGTTGGACGTCTGCTCGACGAAGGCCGAATGGCGCCGGAGATGATTTCGATCATCAAGCGCAACAACTGCGGCAAGGCCTTGGATATCGCTCGGCAAGCGCGCGACATGCACGGCGCCAACGGCATCCACATCGAGTATCATGTGATGCGCCATGCGCAGAACCTCGAAACGGTCAACACCTATGAGGGCACACAGGATATTCACGCCTTGATCCTTGGCCGCGCTCAGACGGGCCTTCAGGCCTTCTTCTGAGTTCGCCATGCCGCGCGCCGCTATCGTTCACGAAAACTTCCTGCGCCGAGTCGACGCCGGAGACCTGCCATCGGGACGGGCTCCGGCGCCGGGCCTGTCCACGATCGAAGCGTCGTCGCTGTTTCGATCGCAATGCTTGAGCCGCGCTCTCGACCGGACCAGCCGCGCGATGCAAAAGGCGGGGCGGGGCTATTACACGATTGGCTCCTCAGGACATGAAGGCATGGCCGCCGTCGCGCATGCGCTGCGCCCGACCGACGTGGCTTTCCTGCACTATCGCGACGCAGCCTTCCAGATTGCGCGCGCGGCGCAGGTTCCAGGGCAGACAATCGCCTTCGACATGCTCTTGTCGTTCGCGGCTTCGAGCGAGGACCCGATCTCGGGAGGGCGCCACAAGGTGCTCGGGTCGAAAACGCTGAACATCCCGCCGCAGACCTCGACCATCGCCAGCCATTTGCCGAAAGCTGTCGGCGCCGCCTATTCCCTAGGCGCGGCGCGCCGCCGGCCGCCCGAGCATCGGGCCATGCCGGAAGACGCCATAGTCATATGCTCCTTCGGCGACGCCTCCGCCAATCATTCCACTGCGCAAGGCGCCTTCAATGCGGCCTCATGGACGTCCTACCGCGAGATTTCATTGCCGATTCTCTTTGTCTGCGAAGACAACGGCATTGGCGTTTCGGTGCGGACGCCGGAAGGCTGGATCGCGGCGAGCCTTTCGCAACGCCCTGGGCTGCAATATTTCTACGGGGACGGCCTCGACATTTACGACACGTTCAATATGGCCGCCGAGGCCGCGCGCTACGTCCGCAGCCGCCGTAAGCCCGCTCTTCTTCACCTCCGCATGGTGCGCCTTTACGGCCATGCGGGTTCGGACATGCCAGGGGCCTATATGAGCCGGGAGGAGTTGGAGGCCGACGAGGCCAACGACCCCCTGTTGCACTCTGTCCGTCTGCTCCGCGACGCAGGCGCGCTCACGTCGCAAGCCGCGCTTTCGATCTATGAGGAGACCTGCGCAAGGACGGACCGCATCGCCACGGAGGTGGTTACGCGGCCGAAACTGCGCGACGCCGCTTCCGTGATGGCGAGCCTCATTCCGCCTCGTCGGCGCTGCCAGCCAAGCAATGGTCCTTCCCCCGAAGCGCGCGCGGCCTTGTTCGGCGCCGATCTGCGGGCAATGGACACGCCTCAACCGATGAGCCGCCTGATCAACTGGGCGCTCGCCGACCTGATGCTCGCCCATCCGGAGATCGTGCTGGCGGGC
>Ga0335078_10008033_pt1 | contig 15670 bp, 12 predicted proteins | sample Lox_Sample_32_FD_206711 | JGI IMG/M metagenome (GOLD analysis project Ga0335078, IMG submission 206711) | Soil microbial communities from Loxahatchee National Wildlife Refuge, Florida, United States - Lox_Sample_3.2 | ecosystem: Environmental > Terrestrial > Soil > Wetlands | place: USA... | reverse complement strand
AATTGCCGCCTGCCGGGGCGCCGTTAATGGTCTGTTGGTAGAGATCGTTGAGTCTGAGATTAAGTTCCACGTGCTGAGCAAAGATGCGAAAGCGGGTTCGCGCGAAACCAAGGCTGCCGAGAGTCTGGTGGAAATCCTCCATCGCTACATCAAATGAAGGTTGGCTCCCCGGCTAGATTCGATCGATGAACCCTTCGGTTAACGGATTTGAAGCCATCTTCATCACAACTCGCCGGAGCCGAGACAAATTGAAGGGAATTAGCAAGTCCTGATAAGACCGGCCGGGTCAGACTTACCTTCTCGTTTGAGTTCTGAGTTGCTATTTGCCGCGATTCGTCCCAATTCGCACGACTCTGGTATGACACTCGGGGCCGTCGATTTCTGCGGATTAGCCGATCGTTTCCCCACAGCGTGATCCGCCCGCTAGAGCCTGAGTTACATCCGCCGCACACGCCGGCACCATCGGCCAGCGATTTCTAATCGAGGCAAAACACGCCTATCTCACGACGCGATTTGGGCGCAACTGCGGGGACACGCGGCGAGATTGGATTGACATCGGAGCGCGCTGAACGACGCGCGTGGGGACGCCGGCGGCGGGCGTCGCGGGCGCAGCAAGCCGGCGCCCCTACGAAGAAACGGCGACGGCGGCGGGAAACACCACGCGCTACTGCGGCGCATGGGGCACCCAACGTCAAAACATCCGGACGTTGCGGCGGCGTTCAGTTTGGCGCAGACACTCGCTGCTTTGCTGCGATTGATTGGATTCGGGGCTGGGCGTAAGATGCATCGCCTGTGGCTGAATCCACACCCATGATCGGCCGTACGATTTCTCATTACCGCATCCTGGAAAAACTCGGAGGCGGGGGGATGGGAATTGTCTACAAAGCTGAGGACGTGCGCCTCGGCCGGGCCGTGGCGCTGAAATTCCTGCCTGACGCTACGGCGCGCGATCCCCAGGCGCTGGAGCGCTTCCGCCGCGAGGCGCGCGCTGCTTCCGCCTTGAATCATCCGAATATCTGCACCATACACGATATCGGCGAAGAGCAGGGCCACGCGTTTCTCGTCATGGAGTATCTCGAAGGGCAGACGTTGAAGCACCGCATCTCGCGCGGGGCTGTGCCGGTCGAGGATTTGCTGCAGATTGGAGTTGAAGTGGCCAGCGCGCTGGACGCGGCGCATGCCAAAGGCATCGTCCACCGCGACATCAAGCCCGCCAACATCTTCTGCACGCGAGGCGGCCAGGCAAAAGTGCTCGATTTCGGGCTGGCGAAGATTATTTCGCCGCAGCAAATGTTTACGGACGTGGACGCGACGGCGATGCCCACGTCTCCGGACGATCAGATTTTGAGTAGTCCGGGATCGGCGATCGGCACGGTGATGTACATGTCGCCGGAGCAGGCCATGGGCGAAGAGCTGGACGCGCGCACGGATCTTTTTTCGTTCGGCGCGGTGCTCTACGAAATGGCGACGGGGGCGCTGCCGTTCAAGGGTACAACTTCAGCGGCGATTTTCGACGCAATTCTGCATCGAGTGCCCCTGCCGGTGTCGCGCGTTAATCCGGAGATGCCGGCGGATCTCGAGCGCATCATCAATAAGGCGCTGGAGAAAGACCGCAAGATGCGTTACCAGCACGCATCCGATTTGCGCACGGACTTGCAGCGGCTGACGCGCGATACGCATTCCGGGAGCGTTGTCTCGCCGGTGGCGGATTTGGCTGAACAGGGAGCGGTGACATCGGGCGGCTCCTCTTCCCGAATCAGCGCGTTGCCTGCTTCAATGAGCGATTCATCCGCGGTGCGGCAATCGGGCAGCTCGGTGGTGGTCGAAGCCGCCAAGCAGCACAAATTCGGCCTGGCTACGATCGCCATCTTCGTGTTGGTGCTTGTGGCTGCCGCGGCTTACGGCATTTATGCGCTGTTGAGCGGCAAGGGTGCGACGCCGTTCGAGAATTTCACGATGACGCAGGTGACGGACAACGGGAAAACGATCGCCGCGGCGATTTCGCCGGACGCCAAATATCTTCTGAGCGTGCTGGAGGACAACGGCAAGGAAAGCTTGTGGCTGCGCAACGTGCCGACCAACAGCGACACGCAAGTGATTCCGCCGGCGGATGAATTTTATCAAAGCCTGATATTTTCGCCCGATGGCAATTCAATTTATTTCCGCAAAGCCATGGATCGCTTGCATACAGGATTCAATCTCTACCGGGCGCCGGTGCTGGGCGGCACGCCGCAAGTGGTGGTGCGCAACATTGACACCGACGTAACATTTTCGCCGGACGCCAAGCGCATCGCATACATGAGAGGAAACAGCCCGGAGGCTGGCAAGGATCAATTTCTCACCGCGAACGCGGATGGCACCGACGAAACAGTAGTCACCGTGGAATCGATGATTGATGCCGCGGCCGTTCCGCCGATCAGTTGGTCGCCGGACGGCAAGCAGGTCGCGGCGCCGCTTGCCGATGGATCCGACGCCTTCACCCAGATTCAACTCAGGGACCCGACTTCGGGTAAGCGACAGACGTTCTCCGGATTCGGGCAAGTAATTCTGAACGGATTCTTGTGGACGCCCGATGGGCGCGGTTTCCTGGCGGCCTATCAGAAGAAAATTACCCCCGACGTACGAAACCAGATCGGATTCATTTCGTATCCCGGCGGCAAACTGCGGCCGGTGACGAAGGATACGAACAACTATCAAACTTTGTCGCTTTCCTCCGATGGGAAGACGCTTGCGGCGATCCAACAGAAAATGACACGAACGATGTACTACTTGCCGGTGGCCGGTTTTAGCGGAACTCCGCCGAGTCCGGCGGCGGCGCAGAACAAGAATACCTTCGTTTTCGGATGGGCCAGCAACGGAGATCTCTACTTCGATTCCGGCGGCGATATCGTGCACATGTCGGTGGATGGGAACAACAAGACGACGCTGGTGAGCGATCCTGCTTCGCAAATTATCCGGCCGACCGGATGTAACGGCGGGCGCTACATCATATTCTCATGGGCCGGGCATGCCGGAATCAACAAGACGAATATCTGGCGGGTGGGTGCCGACGGCTCAGATCCTAAGAAGTTGACCGATGGGTCGCTAGACGTAGCACCGCTATGCTCACCCGATGGGAAGTGGGTTTATTACCAGGACTTCAACGAAAACCAGCTCAAGCGCGTGCCTATTGAAGGTGGTAAGCCGGAGTTCGTTCCGGGTTCGAGCTTGGCCGACGCCTTCATTGGCACTATCGGATTCGACATTTCCCGCGACGGAAAGAAGCTGACGGTGATGTTCGTCAAGACCGTGGAGACGGCTCCGGTACCGGTCGTCGCCGTGGTGGATCTGGATGCAGGAGCGAAGCCGCCAGTACGGTTGTTGAACCCCGATCCGCGGATTTCGGGAAGGTCGCAATTCACGCCGGATGAAAAAGCGCTCGTGTATAACATCCGCGAGAATGGCACTGAAAACATCTGGTTGCAGCCGTTGGATGGGTCGAAGGGCCGGCAGATTACGAACTTTCCGGCGGATACGATCCAGATATTTGATTATTCGCCAGATGGGAAGACGATCGGGATGTTGCGGAATCATGTCGAATCGGATGCGGTGCTGCTGCACGATAGCGGCGCAGAAAAGTAGCGCCGGCGTCCCTGCCAGCATCTGACGGCCGCGATTTCACCATAGGCATCGCGCACGCGCGGAGCTCACAACCGAATCTGCGCTGCTAATTTTCCACTGCACGCCGCGCACGATTGCTGCCCTGGCCGACACAAGTAGTCGTAAGATGCCGGCAGGGACGCCGGCGCTACCAACGGCGCCGCGATTGGCTGCACTTGAATCCTCATGAGGCTGGGCGTCGTCATATGTTTATTGCCTCAACTTGGCATTAGGAGGTCCCATGGCTTCTGCGCCTTTGCCTAGCGCGTTGGATGTTCGCACGCAGGCTTTTCCTGTGCTGAGCGCTGCGCTGATTGAGCGCCTGCGCGGAGTCAGCAAGGTTCGGCAGGTGTCGAAGGGCGAGATTTTGTTCGAGCCTGGAGATACCGGCGTGCCTTTTTTTGTTTTGCTTTCCGGGGCGATGGAGATTGTGCAGCCGGATCTAACGAGCGAACACTTGATCGTGACCTACGGTCCGGGACAATTCACGGGCGAGTTCGCGATGATTTCCGGGCAGAGATGCCTGGTGCGCGGGCGCGTAACGCAAGACGGCGATTTTCTCGAGCTTCAGCCTGAAGGATTGCGGTCGATCGTGGCCAGGGATGCGGAGCTGAGCGAGATTTTCATGCGTGCGTTCATCCTGCGGCGGCTGGAACTTGTACGCCTGGGCATGGGCGACGTGATCATTCTGGGTTCGCTGCACTCGGCGAATACGCTGCGCCTGCGCGAGTTCTTGACGCGCAATGAACATCCTTTCACATACGTGGATCTCGACACGGACAAGGCTTCGCAGGGGCTGCTCGATCGATTCGAAGTGAAGCTGGACGAAATTCCGGTGGTGATTTGCAACGCGCGCACCGTGCTGCGGAATCCGTCGATCGCGCAATTGGCGGATTGTTTGGGATTGAACAGCGCCATCGATCAGGCGCAAGTGCGCGACTTGATCATTGTGGGCGCGGGGCCCGCGGGATTGGCGGCGGCGGTTTATGCGGCTTCGGAAGGGCTGGACGCGCTGATGATCGAGTCGTCGATGCCCGGAGGACAGGCGGGATCGAGTTCGAAGATCGAGAATTATCTGGGATTTCCCACCGGGGTTTCGGGGCAAGAATTGGCGGCACGGGCCATCGCGCAGGCGGAAAAATTCGGCGCGAAGATGATGGTGGGGCACAGCGTCACGCGATTGGATTGCGGGAAGCGGCCGTATGAGGTTGTGCTGGACAACGGCCACCGGCTGCCGGCGCGGGCCGTGGTGATCGCCAGCGGGGCACAATACAACAAGCCGCGGATCACCAGCCTCGATAAATTTCAGTGCCAGGGAATTTATTACGGGGCGACGCACATGGAGGCGCAGCTTTGCGCGCAGGAAGAAGTGATTGTTGTGGGCGGCGCGAACTCCGCGGGCCAGGCGGCCGTATTTCTGTCGCAGACGGCGAGGAAAGTGCACATGCTGGTGAGGTCGGGCGGATTGTCGGAGAGCATGTCACGATATTTGATTCAGCGGGTTGAAGAGAATCCGGCGATCGAGGTGCACTACAAGACGGAAATTGTTGGCGTGGAGGGAGACGCGCATCTCGAGCGTGTCACGTGGCAGGAGAAGGCGACCGGCGAGACTTCGGTGCACGAGATTCGCCACGTATTTATCATGGCGGGAGCTTCGCCGCGGACGGAGTGGCTGCAAGGCTGCGTGGCGATGGATGATAAAGGATTCATTCTGACCGGGCGGGATTTGGATCATGCGAACGGCGGCGGGCCCACTTGGAAATCGACGGCGCGGCCGCCATTGATGCTGGAGACGAGCTTGCCGGGCGTGTTCGCGGTGGGTGATGTGCGCTCGGGAAATGTGAAACGCGTGGCGTCGGCGGTGGGCGAAGGAGCGATTGCGATTCATCTTGTGCACCGGGCATTGGCGGAAATTTAGGAGGAGAGAATATGAGCGTATGCACGCACATGGATCAGATCAAAAACGTAAAGCCGCGTACCAATGGGTGCGAGGAATGTTTGAAGATGGGCGACACGTGGGTGCATTTGCGGCTGTGTTTGAGCTGCGGGCATGTTGGTTGCTGCGATTCTTCGAAGAACAAACATGCGACGAAGCATTTTCATGCCGTGAAGCACCCGATTATGAGGTCGATTGAGCCGGGGGAGAATTGGGGCTGGTGCTACATCGATGAGGTGGAGTTGGATTTTGCGCGGGGGAAGTCGGCGGGATGAAATGCGGTGCCGCGATTATTTTTTGGCGATGAGGCGCTTGAGGAGCTGGATTTGTCCGGCGTGGTAGACGTCGTGGAAGGCTACGCCGGCGATCATCTTGCGGCGGGTGTATTTGCTTTTTGGGACGCGTTGATCGAGTTGGGATTCGCGGACTTTTCGGACGGCTCGGAGCAGCGATTGATGTTCGCGGTTTAGCGCGGCCAGATCCTGGCGCCAGAGTGTTTCTTTTGCCGCGGGATTGAGATTTTCGGCGGCGCGCTGGAACCAGTTGCTGCCTTCTTCGTTGAAGCTGCCGCGTGGCTCGCCGAGGAGCTGGCGGCGGACGGCGTATTTCCAGTAGGCGGCGTGAACCGTAAGTTCCCAGATGTTGTGACGGCCGGGAGCGGGGCGTTTCGCGGCTTGTTTGGCGGTTACGCGCGAGAGCGAGGCGCGCAGGCTCGGGCCGTGCCAGGCTGGGCCTTTGTAGGCTTCTTCGAGAGCGGCGAGGAGAGTTTGGATTTCGCGGGGCATCAGTGGCTCCTACATTGAAAACGAAAAACTAAACTGCCGCGATCAATTTGACGGAAATTAGTTGCTCCGCGCGGAAAGAGAAACCGCGAATATTTGCTGGCGGTGCGACGCGGATAGAAGACGGCCGAAAAGCGGGAGGGTCTGAAGACCCTCCCCTACTGGAGAAGCCGCAAGACGCCAGAAATTTAAACTAACCAGGGTGCTACCAGTCGCGGCGTCCGCCACCGCCACCACCGCCGCCTCGGCCGCCACCGCCGCCGCGACCACCACCGCCGCCATAGCCGCCGCCTCCGCCACCGCCGCCGCGGCCACCGCGTCCGCCGCCACCGCCACCACCGCCGCCTTCGCGTTGCGGGCGGGCTTCATTTACTACGATTTTGCGGCCCTTGAAATCTTTTCCGTTGAGCGCGGCTACGGCTTTTTCGGCCTCACCGTCGTCGCCGATTTCCACGAAACCAAATCCGCGAGGTTGTCCCGAGAAACGATCGCGGATCAGTGCAACTGAATCGGCCTTGATCCCGGCTTCGCTGAAGAGCGCCTGCACCTCTTCTTCGTTCGCCTGAAAAGGAAGATTCCCCACATACAGTTTCTTCACTAGATTCTCCTTCGCCCTGAGGGCGTGCAAGTATGCGAGGCTGAAGGGACAGGGTCATGACCACGGGCCGTCCGGGAGACGGCCACCTGGGCTGAGGCGAGCGCTTCAGCGGCTCGCGGGAATCTTGCGCTAACTTGAAGCGGCAGTCAATGGGAGGGGACGGTCGAGGCGGGCACGGAAAATAACGAGGTGCAATTCGTTGCGAAAGGCTAGAATCTCGGGAATTTCTGGAGGCTGGAGGCTCGAATCTGGAAGGAACAGGGACTCCTCACCCACAGTGCGGGTTCAGAATGACGGCGTTACCTATCGTTTAGGCGAATTGATTGAAGGGAGAGGCTATGAAGCGAATTGCGTTGGTGATGATTTTGATTGCGGCGTTGGTTGGTGCGCCGAGGTTGATGTCGCAGAGCGCGGGACCGGCTGGAGCTGGGCATGTGGTGGCGGTGAAGGCTGGGCGCGTGTTGGATGTGCGCACCGGAAAATATGCGGCGAATCAGGTTATATGGATCGAGGGAGAGCGGATCAAAGAGATTGGCGATGCGAGCGCGCTCGAGTCGAAACTGCCGAAGGATGCGCGCGTGGTGGATTTGTCGAAGGAGACGGTGCTGCCTGGGTTGATCGATTGCCATACGCATTTGACGATGGCGCCGCAGACGCTCGGGCCTGGAGGATTAAAGCTGTCGTATCCGCGGCAGGCGTTGCTGGGAGCGCGAAATGCACGCGTGACTCTCGAGGCCGGATTTACGACGGTGCGCAATGTGGGCGGCGCTGGATATGCGGACATTGCTTTGCGCGAGGCGATCAATGCCGGCGACGTGCGCGGACCGCGAATGCAGGCGTCGGGCCCGCCGCTGAGCATTACCGGAGGACACGGCGATGAGAATTTTTTGGCGCCGCAGTATCACGCAATGGAAGAGGGCGTGGCCGATGGTGTTCCAGGAGTGATGGCGAAAGTGCGCGAGAACATCAAGTTCCGGGCGGACGTGATCAAGTTCATGGCCACCGGCGGCGTGCTTTCGGAGGGCGACAATCCGGCGAGCGCGCAATACAGCCTCGAAGAAATGCAGGCAATCGTTTCGACGGCGCATGGATTGGGCAGGAAAGTGGCGGCGCACGCGCACGGAGCGTTGGGGATCAAGTACGCAGTGATGGCGGGCGTGGATTCGATCGAGCATGGCAGCTTCATCGATGATGAAGACATTCGATTGATGAAAGAGCATGGGACTTATCTTGTGCCGACGCTCTATCTGAGCGATTGGTTCATGGAGAACTACAAGGCGCTGGGATTGAGCGAGGGAATCATTGCCAAGGCGCGAGTGGTGATGCCTGCGGCGCGAGAAAATGTGGCGCATGCTTTTCATGAAGGCGTGAAGGTGGCGTTTGGGACGGACGCGGCGGTTTATCCGCACGGATTGAACGCGCATGAATTTGCGGTGATGGTGAAGCTCGGGTTGACGCCGTTGCAGGCGATTCAGTCGGCGACCGTGAATGCCGCGGATTTGCTGGGCTGGCAGGATCGCGTGGGGACGCTTGAGGCGGGGAAGTTTGCGGATTTGGTGGCGGTGGATGGCGATCCGTTGGCGGACGTGAGCGTGCTGGAGAACGTGAAAGTGGTGATCAAGGGAGGAGAGATCGTGAAGGAATGATGTGCGGGCGATGAGATTTGCGTCCGAGTCGAGGCTCGGCGAATCAAACGGACGGCATCTCCAGGAGACCTCGCTTGGCTGGAAAGATCTTGCGCCGCAGCTTAATCGCTTGTGGCGTCATCGTGACTCTCTTCATCGCGGCGGCGGTGACGCTGACATATTCCGAGCGCGGGCGCTTGCGGGAGTATTTGGTAACGGCGCTGGGCGAGAGGTTTCATAGCGACGTCCAGATTCGCGATCTCCAAGTTTACGTTTATCCACGCGTTTTCGTTGCGGCGCACGGTATTTCGCTGAGATTTCACGGGCGGACGGATGTGCCGCCATTGATGACCATCGAGACGCTGACGCTATCGGCGAATTTGCGGGCCTTGCTGGCGGAGACGAAGCATGTGGCGGCCGTGCATATCGAAGGGCTGGACATTACCGTTCCGCCTCGACCGCTGAACAAGCCGGTGGGCCCGAAACCGCCGAAGCCGAAAATGAAGCTGCCCGTGGTGATTGATGAAATCACTGCGGACGACGCGAAGGTGACGACGCTGCCTCGAGACCCGACCAAATTACCGCATGAATGGGACATTCATCACCTGGTGATGGAATCTTTTTCGTTTGATCAGCCCGCACATTTTCACGCCACGTTGTCGAATCCGAAGCCGATTGGGGAGATCGACTCCGAGGGCGAATTCGGGCCGTGGGATGCGGACGAGCCGGGCGATACGCCGCTCGATGCCACATTTGAGTTTTCACATGCGGATCTGGATTCGTTGAAGGGACTCGGCGGAATTCTTTCGTCGAAGGGGAAATATGAAGGCGTGCTGGACCAATTGAACGTGGAAGGGGATACGGACACGCCGGATTTTTCGCTGGATGTGAGCGGAAATCCGGTGCACTTGATCACGCATTACGTGGCGGTGGTGGACGGAACGAATGGGGACACCGAGCTGGCGCCGGTGGTGGCGCATTTTCTGCATACGACTGTGGAGGCGAGAGGCGACATTACCGGGATTCGCGGTAAGCCCGGAAAGGACATCGAGCTCGATGCGGTGGTGCGCGATGGGCGGATTGAGGACTTGCTGCAACTGGTGATCAAAGGCGATAAGCCAGTCATGACGGGCAACATCAGCCTGACCGCGAAGATCAGCTTGCCGCCGATTACCGACGTCAAGATTATCGATCGCTTGAACCTCGACGGGAAATTCGGCGTCACTGGGGGGCATTTTACGAGTGACGTGACGCAAGGGAAGATCGATACGCTGAGCCGCAAGGGGCAGGGGCAGCCTAAGAATGAAAATATCGAGGACGTGATTTCGAATTTGCGCGGGGAATTTATTTTGAAGGACCAGCGGGCGACGTTTTCGAATCTGGAATTTGATGTCGAAGGAGCGACGATTCAACTCAGCGGAACCTATGATCTGGGCCAGCAGACGCTGGATTTTCACGGGCACCTGCGGCTGGATGCAAAGCTTTCGCAGACGACCACCGGGGTCAAATCCTTTTTTCTAAAGGCTGTTGATCCGTTTGTTTCGAAAAACGGCGTGACGGATTTGCCGATCAAGATTACCGGGACGCGCGCGAATCCGTCGTTTGGGCTCGAGCACGGGCATGACGACGAAAAGAAAAAGGCCGACCAGGCGAAAGATAAGGATAAGGACAGAGAAAATAAGGGAAGCTTGTGATGGCCCGCGCGGCGAATACATTCGCGGAATTTGAGGGGCGGAAGTATTTGAGCCTGGAAACGTTTCGCAAGAGCGGCGAGGGCGTGCGCACGCCGGTCTGGTTTGCGGCGGAAGCGTCGAGAGGCGTTGATGGCGGCGCGAAGGCGCTATACATCTATACGATCGGGAACACAGGGAAGGTAAAGCGTATACGGAACAATGCGCGAGTGCGGATTGCGCCGTGCGATATGCGCGGAAACGTGAGCGGCGAATGGATGGAAGCACGCGCCGAGATTTTGCAGGGCGATGCGGCGGCGCATGGGATGCAACTACTCAATCGCAAATATTTTCCGTGGAAGCAATTGCTGGGCGTGGGCGCGTTTTTCAGCCGGCGCGAACGAGTGGTGATGGCGCTGCGGCCGGCTTAGATCAGAAGCGCCGAGCCGATTTGGCCGACCGATGGTGGCCCAATTCATCGCACGGAATTGACGCTGAGATCCTTTAGGCCCCGACCCAGTCGGGGCCCTCAGGATGACACAGTTGCGTTTGACGGCGTGTAAGAGCGAAGCCTTTCGAAGTATTTTCAGCCGAACCACTACGGCTTGGCAGCTGCAGCTTTGGCCATGAACTCGGCGGCGCGTTTCTTCATCTCTTCGGGCGCCACATCCTCCTTGTGCGTGGCGATGCCCCAGTGATGGCCGGCCGGGTCGATAATCTTTCCGTAGCGATCGCCCCAAAACATATCTTGTATGGGCATTTCGGATTTTGCGCCGGCCTCGAGGGCGCGATTGAATGTGGTGTCGGCGTCGGTGACATAGAGAAAGAGCTCGCTGCTGGGCAGCGCATTGGGATTCGGCGGGATGGCCCTCCCGGGGAATTCATCGCTGAGCATGAAGGCTGAGTCGCCAATTTTCAGTTCCGCGTGGCTGATTTTGCCGCCGGGCGCGGGCATGCGCATGATTTCTTGCGCATTGAAGGCTTTCTTGTAGAACTCAATTGCGGCGGCCGCATTGCCGCAAATCAGTGACGGCGTGATGGCGTGATAGCCATCGGGAATCGGTTTTACGGGATTTGCCATTGCGGGTCTCCTTGTCGGTCTGAGGTTGCCGGGCTCGAGCTCGGGCGGACGAACGATGAATTCCCGGCGGATGAATTCTACAACTGACGCTGGGAGGGAGGCCAATTAATTACGAAGGCGAAAGGCGGGAGGGTCGGCGGAGATTGTCCGGCAATTTGGTAGCGCCGGCGTCCCTGCCGGCATCCGGCGATCGCAAAACCCACAACAGGCGACAGTCACGCGCGGAGTGAGCACCAAAACCAAAGCGAATTGTTCAGCGAGGACGTCCGCGCGCAATCAAGCCCTCGCCGACGCTCGTAGTCGTAAGATGCCGGCGGGGACGCCGGCGCTACTTCAGGCGGAAATTCCCTTCACTAGTAGAACTACTGCTGTGGAGCCGGCTTTTCTGTCCTTGGCGATTTCCTGGTAATCAGGGGAATCGGCCCATTCGCGGAAGGCGGCTTCGTCGGGGAAAGATAGCAGGACGAGTTTTTCGCGATCCCACTGGCCTTCGACGACTTGAGGATGTTCGTCGGCGGCGAGCACGCGTCCTTTATAGTGGTTCATCACGCTCATGAAGCGGGATTGATAGCGATTGTAGGCGGCGCGATCGGTGATTGTGAGCTGAGCGATGGCGTAGACGGTCATTTGAGATTCCTGCCTTTTTCCTTGGTTGGTCGTTTCCCTTTTTGTAGCATCTGCCAATTTACACCGAATGCGCTCATCCACAGAATCGGATGCAAAACGCGGAGTAGAATCTTTCTGCGCGGGCTGCGCGTTTGATTTATGCTTGCGCGCGGCGGAAATTCATTGGAGGACGGTGATGATATCGGCCCGGCGGATTTTGATGACGGCGGTTGCGTGTGTGATTGCTGCTTGTGCGGCGGCGCCGCTTGGCGCGCAGCAATATCCTGAGAACACGTATCAAGAGTTGCGCTGGAGATCGATTGGGCCGTATCGCGGGGGGCGGACGCGGGCTGTGGCGGGCTTGCCGAGTGAGCCGAATGTGTTTTACATCGGCGCGGTGAATGGCGGCGTCTGGAAATCGGATGATTTTGGGCGCACCTGGACGCCGATTTTTGATTCGCAGTCTACGCAATCGATTGGGGCGATCGTTGTGGCACCTTCGGATCCGAACATTGTTTATGTGGCGAGCGGAGAGGGATTGCAGCGGCCCGATCTTTCCGTCGGGAACGGAATTTATAAATCTACAGATGCGGGCAAGACCTGGGAACATTTGGGATTGCGCGATGGGCAGCAGATTCCGGCGATGGCTATCGATCCGCACGATCCGAACCGCGTGTTTGCGGCGGTGCTGGGGCATCCGTTCGGTGCGAATGAGCAGCGCGGGATTTTTCGCTCGACGGATGGCGGGAAAACCTGGGAGCGCGTGCTTTACAAGAATGAGAATACGGGCGGCTCGGATATCGAGATGGATCCTTTGAATCCAGATGTGTTGTATGCCGGCTTGTGGGAATCGCGTGAGGGGCCGTGGGAAGACAACAATTCTTATAGCGGAGCGGATGGGGGACTTTTTAAATCCACCGATGGCGGCAACACTTGGAAGCAATTGACGAATGGGCTGCCGAAGAATCTCGTGCAGATCAACGTGGCGATCGCGGCGAGCGATCCCAAGCGCCTCTACGCGACCGTGGGGACGAGCGAGCCGGGGGATTATGCGTCGGGAAAAGGACTGGGAGTGTATCGCTCGGATGATGCGGGAGAGAGTTGGACGCAGATTACGACCGACCCGCGGCCGGCGATGCGCATCGGCGGCGGGGACTTGCCGATTCCTCGAGTCGACCCGAAAAATCCGGATGTGGTTTACAGCGCGAGCATTGTGACGGAACGCTCGACGGACGGCGGGAAAACTTGGATGAGCATTCGCGGCGCGCCGGGCGGCGATGACTATCAGAATCTTTGGATCAATCCAAATGATCCCAAAATTATTTTATTGGTTGCCGACCAGGGCGCGCTTGTGACCGTGAATGCCGGGCAGACATGGAGTTCCTGGTACAACCAGCCGACCGCGCAGATATATCACGTGAGCGCCAGCGGCGGATTTCCCTACCGCCTGTGCGGCGGACAGCAGGAGAGCGGGTCGGTGTGCATTTCCACGCGCGGTAACGATGGCGAGATTTCCTATCGCGAATGGCATCCGGTGGGCGCAATCGAATACGGATATGTGGCGCCGGACCCGCTCGATGCGGACATTATTTATGGCGCGGGGCGGATGGAGGTTTCGAAATATCACTGGAGCACGGGGCAGGTGCAGAACGTGACGCCGTTTCCTTTGAGGGACGAGAAAATTCGCACCGACCGGACGCAGCCGCTGATGTTCTCGCCGATCGATCCGCACATTCTTTATACGACGGCGAATTTTGTCTACAAAACGACGGATGGCGGGCAGAACTGGCAGACGATCAGTCCCGATCTCGGGCGGGCGCATGCGGGCGTTCCGGCGAACCTGGGAAAAATGGCGGACAAGGATGCGAAAGCGGACAAGCAGCGCGGCGTGGTTTATGCGCTGGCGCCATCGTTCAAAAGCGTCGAGACGCTGTGGGCCGGGACCGATGATGGATTGATTTGGGTCACGCGGGATGGCGGGAAAAATTGGAAGGATATTACGCCGCCGGAGCTGACGGCTTGGAGCAAAGTGACGCAGATTACGGCTTCGCATTTTGATGAAGAGACGGCTTATGCGTCGGTCAGCCGCCTGCGGATCGACGATTTGCGGCCTTATATCTATCGCACGCACGATGGCGGAAAAAGCTGGCAGTTGATTTCCAGCGGATTGCCCGCGGATGCGCCGGTAAATACGGTGCGCGAAGATCCCGTGCGGAAAGGCCTGCTCTTTGCGGGGACGGAGACGAGCGTGTGGGTTTCATTCGATGATGGCGATCGATGGCAATCGTTGCAGCAGAATTTGCCGCACACCTCGATGCGCGATCTTTTGATTCACGAGGAAGATTTGATCGTGGCGACGCATGGGCGCGGCTTTTGGATTCTGGACGACATTTTGCCGCTGCGGGAAATCAGCGAAAAAGTGGCAAATGCGGACGCGCATCTATTCAAGCCTGCGGCGGCGATTCGAGCAAGGCGCAGCACTTATAGCGATACGCCCGTGCCGCCGGATGAGCCGAATGGCGAGAATCCGCCGGACGGAGCGATCGTAGATTATTTTCTGGCAAAGCCGGCCTCCGGCGCCGTGACGCTGGAAATTCTCGATAGCAGCGGAAAGCTGGTGCGGCGTTATTCGAGCGAGGACAAGCCGGAGCTGAGCACAGAGGAGTTGCAGAAACAATTGATTCCGATTTATTGGGTGCAGCCGATGAAGAGTCTCCCGGCAGACGCGGGGATGCATCGCTGGGTCTGGGATTTGCGCTATCCGGCGCCGGTTTCGACTTCGCATGAGTATCCGATTTCGGCTGTGCCGGGAAATACTGCGCGCGGGCCGTTCGGACCGCTGGCCTTGCCGGGGCAATTCAGCGTGCGCTTGACGGTGAATGGCGCGAGCTACACCGCACCATTTACGGTGAAGATGGACCCGCGCGTGAAGACGCCGCAGAGCGGACTGGCGCAGATGTTCCAGGCACAGACACGTCTCGCGGATATCTTTTCGCGGAGTACGACGGCGCTTTTGCAAGCGCGCTCGGCGCGCGAGCAACTCGAAAAGCTATCGGGGAAACCGGGCGCTGGGCTGAATGAGGCCGTGACCGCACTCAAGAAGCAGATCGTAATTCTGCTCGACGGGCACGAGATCTCGGAAGCGAGCACGTCTTCGCAGGCCACACTGAGCCGCGTCAATACCAACGCAGGCGCTTTGTACGCGGAGCTGGACCGGGCGGATGCGGCGCCGACCGCTGCGCAGGTGAAGGCGCTCGGAGAAATCGACCGCGATTTTTCTGTCTTGCTGAAGCAGTGGGATGAAATTAGAAAAACTTCCATTCCGGCGCTCAATCTGCGGCTTAACGACGCCCGGCTGCCGGAAATTGTGATTGAAGCAAATCCGCGCGCGGAAGAAGAGCCGCACGGCGACGAGGAGTGAACTAGAAGGTGCTGCTGGAATTGGAGTTGTCGGCATCAATTTGTGCGCGCAATTCTTCACGTGAGTTTTCGCAGTAAGGAGACGCGATGGCGATTCTGGTAACCGGCGGCGCCGGCTACATCGGAAGCGTGACGGTGGAGAAGTTGCAAGCGGCGGGCGAGAGTGTAGTTGTGCTCGATGATCTCGCGCGCGGACACCGCGAAGCTGTCACGCGCGAGACGCCGTTCTACCAGGGGCGCGTGGGCGATCGCGCGCTAATTGCGAAGATCGCCGCGGAGCACAAGCTCGAATCGTGCGTGCACTTTGCGGCGC
>Ga0335078_10008031_pt1 | contig 15671 bp, 9 predicted proteins | sample Lox_Sample_32_FD_206711 | JGI IMG/M metagenome (GOLD analysis project Ga0335078, IMG submission 206711) | Soil microbial communities from Loxahatchee National Wildlife Refuge, Florida, United States - Lox_Sample_3.2 | ecosystem: Environmental > Terrestrial > Soil > Wetlands | place: USA: Florida... | reverse complement strand
TCCTTTCCGCGGAAGACAAGCGCTTTTTCGAGCATCCGGGTTTCGACTTCATCCGCATTTTCGGCGCGGCCTGGGCCGACATTCGCCACGCGCAGCACTTTCAAGGCGCCAGCACGATCACGATGCAAGTGGCACGGACGTACTTCCTGACGACGGACCGCACCTGGAAGCGGAAGCTGGCCGAGGCGATGCTTTCGTTTGAGCTCGAGCAGCGCTTCAGCAAGCAGCGCATTTTCGAGATGTACGCGAACGAGGTGTACCTCGGGAATCGCGGCAGCTTTGGGATCCGCGGATTTGCGGAAGCCAGCGTGGCGTATTTCGGCAAGGACATGCGGCAATTGACGCTGCCGGAATGCGCGTTTCTGGCGGGGCTCATCCGGGCGCCGAATTACTACTCGGTGGCGGACCGCCATCCGGAGCGGGCGGGGCAGGCGCGCGACCGCGTGCTGACGCAGATGCTGGACAACAAGTACATCACCGAAGACGACGTGCAGGACGCGAAGCGCGCGCAGTTGAAGCTGGTGCGCACATCGGTGGCGGGGAGCGAAGCTCCGTACTTCGTGGACATGGTGAAGGATCACCTGCTGGAGAAATATTCCGAGCAGGAATTGTTGAGTTCGAATTACCGGGTTTATACAACGCTCGATCCACAATTGCAGCGGGCCGCGGCGGTAGCGCTGGACGCGGGCATGAAGAACGTGGACGCGATGCTGGAAGCGAAGTACGCGAAAGCGCGCAAGGCGAAGGGAAAGAAGGGCGAGCCCGAGCAGATTCCGCAGGTACAGGCGGCGCTGGTGGCGCTGGATCCAAGGACCGGCGAAATCAAGGCGCTGATTGGGGGGCGTGATTACGGGCAGAGCCAACTGAACCATGCGCTGGCGCACCGGCAGCCGGGTTCAGTGTTCAAGCCGTTTGTGTACGCGGCGGCGTTCAACAACGCGGTGGATGGCGCGCAACCGGTGATCACGCCGGCCACGACCGTCGATGACGAACCGACGGTGTTTGAGTTCGACGGCCAGGAATATACGCCGAACAATTACGGCGAGCGATTCATGGGCAAGGTAACGGTGCGGCAGGCGCTGACGAATTCGCTGAACGTTGCGACGGTGAAGGTTGCGGAGATGGTTGGGTATGGCCGCGTGGTACAGATCGCGCGGCAGATGGGCCTGGGCTCAAACATTCGTCCGACGCCGGCGGTGGCGCTCGGCGCGTACGAACTGACGCCGGTTGAGGTTGCGGGAGCGTACACCGCTTTTGCGACCATCGGGACGCGCGCGGACCCTTTTTACATCCGGTCGGTGGTAAGCGCCGATGGAAACTCGCTGGAAAAGGTGGCTCCGCAAAACAGACTGGCGCTCGATCCGCGCGTGGCGTACCTGGTGGACAGCATACTTGAAGACGTGCTGAACAAGGGAACCGGCGCGCAAGTGCGCGCAAAGGGATTCACGTTGCCGGCGGCGGGGAAAACCGGAACTTCGCGAGACGGATGGTTCGCGGGCTTTACCAGCAATCTGGTTTGCGTGATCTGGATTGGGTATGACGACAACCGCGACCTGGGGCTGGCGGGCGGAGTGACCGCTGCGCCGATCTGGGCGGATTTCATGTTGCGGGCCACGGCGCTGCCGGGGTACCGCGACGTGAAGGATTTCGACAAGCCGGAAGGCGTGGACTCCACGATCATTGACGCTGACACGCTGCAACTGGCGACGCCGAATTGCCCGGTGACGCGCGAGGAGGTGTTTGTGGCCGGGTCCGAGCCGACGCAGATTTGCGAGTTGCACGGCGGGCACGGCCCGGTATCGGCCACGGGCTCGTTCCTCTCGCATATCTTTGGAGGCGGTTCGTCGAATCCTCCACCACCGAATGGAACGGGAGCTCCCGCGGCAAATAGCCCAGGGACGGCCAATGGGGCGAAAAACCAGGCGGGGGGAGCCACGGTTGACCCGGTGAAGGCCCCCGAAAAGAAAAAAGGGCCATTGCAGAAGATTTTTGGTATCTTTGGGGACAAGAAAAAGAAGGATCCGGAGAAACCTAATCCGGATTAAAGGAGTCTCGCCATGACCAAGCATTACTTGGCGATTCCGGCGGTTGTCTTCCTCGCAGTCAGCATGTCCTCTTCGGTGGTTTCCCAGGAAAACTTAATAGCGGTGGCGCGCGATTCGGTGGCGACGGCGGCGCAGACGCCCGCGAACACGGGCATCGCCGACGAAGAGATGGCGCGGCTGTATCTGGTGCGCAAGGAGTACAAGGAAGCCGAGGAAATTTTCCACCGGCTGGCCGTGGAGAACCCAACGAACGCGGTCTACTGGAATGAGCTGGGGATCGCGCACCACAACCAGGCCGAGCTGGAGATGGCGCTGAAGTGTTACCAGAAAGCGGTGAAGGTGAATCCGAAATACGCCGACGCGCAGAACAATATCGGCACGGTGCTCTACGAACGGAAGAAATACGCGAAGGCCATCCGCGCGTACAGGAAGGCGATCAACATGCGCGGGGATTTTGCGCCGTTCTATTTGAATTTGGGGTACGCGTATTTCGGGCAAAAGAACTTTGAGGATTCGATCGCGTCGTTCCGCAAGGCGCTGGCGCTGGACCCGACCTCGCTCGATCCCAGCAGATCGCGGACGGGGACGGTGATCCAGGACCGCTCGATCAACGCGGAGCGGGGACGGTTTTACTACCTGCTGGCGAAGTCGTTCGCGGCGGCGGACGACGTGGACCGCGCGATCCTGTATCTGCGCAAAGCGAAGGATGAAGGGTACAGCGATTTCAACGAAGCCAAGAAAGATCCCACATTCGCGGCCGTGCTAAAGGATCCGGAAGCGCAAGAGCTGTTCGCGCCGAAGCCGGTGGAAACCGCACAGCCCTGAAGCAGATCGGGAAGAGTCTCCCTCGCCGAGGACCTCCGAATAATCTAATTGGGGTAATGCAGATCCGCCAGGATCTGTTGAAACGCCGGGTCATTCCGCAGCCCGGCGAAGATATTCTTCTGTGATTCACGCAGGCAGGGAAGGGCGACGTCGCGCTGCGTGTAGGCATCTTGCAACCACTGGAGAGCTTGCTGCTTCTCCCCCAGCTTGGCGTAGAGAGCGGCAATTTCGAAGGGCGAGACAAAGCGCTTTTTGCCCTGTTGCAGCAGGTAATCGAGGCGCGCGTGAGTTTCCGCGGTCTTGGCGGCCGGGAAGCCCGACTTCTCGTAGGCCGTCTTGATCTGAAGCGCCTGGTCTCGCTGGCCACGCAGGAAAAACGCGGTTGTGGACTCGTTGATGGCGTCGGCGTAGCGCTTATTCCATTCATACAAATCGGCGAGGGAGGAGTGCGCGGAATCGGACGCCGGGTCCAGGCTGATGGCGGCCTTGAGCTGCGTTTCGGCCTCTACCGGGCGGCCTGCCTGTTGCAGGACGCTTCCCAGCGTGACCAGATACTCCGCGTTCAGAGGATCCAGGTCCACGGCGGTGCGCAGTTCGTCAAGCGACGGATCGAATTTTCCTTGCAGGGCCAAAAAGATGCCGTTCCATTCATGGGCGCGTGGATCGTTGGTATTCAAGATGAGCGCTTTCTGAATTTCCGCCTGCGCCGCCGCCCAATCGTAATCGATGGTCAGCAACGCGTCGGCGCGATAGATGTGAGCCTCGGCGTTCTGGGGATCGAGTTCGATGGCCCGGTCCGCGGCGGCGAGCGCTTTCGCGTAGGCGTCGGTGGGCTTGAGCAAGCCGAGATTCGCGCCGCGTTCGTACACGCGCGCGAGGGAAGCGTAGGGCGGAGCGCAATTCGGGTCCTTTTTCATACCCACTTCAAACTGTTGCAGGACGCGGTCGATGGCCTCCGCGGTATGCAGGTTGGAATCGGCGAGGCCGCGCAGGTACAGGTCGGTCGAGTCGTTCTTTTTCACGCGGGAAGAGGTGGAGGGCTCGAGCGCGGTGTGCACCAGATTCGCGATGTCGGTGGCGGCGTCGGTCTCGATATATAAAGGTTCGCCAAATTCGTAGTCGAACTGGTGGCTCCAGCGCGGCGATTGGTCGGCGACGCGAATCAACTGGGCGACGACACGCACGCGAGAGCCTTCGCGGCGAATGCTGCCTTCGAGAAGGTAGTCCGAGTTCAGCTCGCGGCCGATTTCCTGCGCACTCTTGCCGGAGTGCTTGTATTTCATCGCGGAGGTGCGCGCAATCACGCCGAGGTGCTGGGAACTGAGGCGGCCGAGCTGCGCGATGGTCTCCTCCGTCATGCCATCGCAGAAATATTCCTGGGAGGAATCGTTGGTGAGATTTTCAAAGGGCAAGACCGCAATCATGGTGCGGCCGTTGGGATTGAGCATGCTGGCACGAGCGTGGTGGCTGCTCCAATAAAAAAAGCCCGCCACCAGCGCGATCATGCCGGCGGCCATGAGGACCACGCGGCGATTGATCAGCGGGCGGTCCGGCGGGCCGAGGCCCACGTCCACCGCATCGGGTTCGTCGTGTCGGCTCATCTCCACCGTTTCCGTCTGCACCGGCGCGATGAATCGATAGCCGTGGCGCGGAACGGTCTCCAGATAGCGCGGCGCATCGGCTTCGTCATTCAAAGCCAGCCGGATTTTCTTGACGGCCGTTGTCAGCGCGTGATCGAAATCAACAAAGGTATCTTCCGGCCAGACGCGCTGGCGAAGTTCCTCGCGGGTCAAAAGTTCCCCGGGACGCTCGAGGAGCGACACAAGGACCTGCAACGGCTGTTCCTGACATCGTATACGCATCCCGTTCTTCCGAAGTTCCCGAGTGCGGGAGTCGAGCTCATACGCCCCGAAGCGAAAAATAGCTTTTGGTGGACTGGATGGACTCATGGTGACCTCGGTGTATTGGACGAGAGTTCCTTCGATAGGTGATAAGTTCGAGCGTTTTCGCGGCCGCCTTTCAGAAAATAAGCTTTGCCCAGAGTGGGGGTTAGCTGGCCACCAAGAATCCATCCGGAATCCACGCGCAAACCCTTGTGATACCTCGCTGGGAGCCTACCGTCAGCGCTACCGTTGCGGGAGCGTGCGGCACGATTGCATCGAAAATTCCGGCGGATCTTCCTCCTCGCTTTGGTTGGCTCTTGGACCACGGGGGCGTTGCTGGCAGCGACGCCCTCGAACTTCGCGGCGAAACATGCGGATCGCCCGGGGCAGGTTACAAGCATCCCGATTCATATTTACGGCGGTTTCTTGGTGGTTGTGGAGGGCCAAATTGGTGGCGCTTTGCAACATCAGAATTTTGTAGTGGATACGGGAACGATGCCGAGCCTTCTGAATCTGCGCGTGGCGCGAGAGTTGAGCTTGCCACTGGCGCCGGCCAAATTTGCCGCTTTGGGGCAGGAGACCGCGATTCAGGCGACGCAGGTACCGGAACTTACCATCGGCCCGCTGCAAACGAACGGCACTTCCTTTCTGGCCACGGATCTTTCCTCTGTGGAGCAGGCGTGGAAATTGCCGATTGCCGGGATCCTGGGGCTGGACGTGCTGGGGAAAATGAGCTTCCGCCTGGACTACGAAAATCAGGCATTGGAGTTTGGAGAGGTTTCGGGAGACGGCGTCGCCGTGCAACTTTCGGGGCAGGAGCGGCTTTCGATTGCGAAGGTGAGCATTAACGGAACCATGTTCCGGATGTTGGTGGACACCGGCGCGGAGCGGCTTGTGCTTTTTGGGAACAAGCCCGCCACGGCATTGACGAGGGCAGCCGCCAAAGGGGAATTGCCTGGAAACGGCGTTGCCGGAGGCGTGGCGGTCCGCGCTCTTCCCGCCTTAACTTTGGACTGGAATGGAGAGCACTTTCGAAAGGACGCAGTGCTCGTTTCCAGCCGCCAGGAGCCGCTGTTTGACGGATTGCTGAGCGTGCGGGCGCTGGGATTCCGCGCGCTGGCGTTCGACGCGGAAAATCAGGTTGTTTATTTGCAGAAATAATCGCGCAACCGCCGCAACCGCGCTCATCCCACCCGCCGCGTCTGATAGAATAGCGGTAAATGAGAAAGCGGCGGCTACTCTTCCGCAAGGCGTGGCTTGTTTTACTTGGCGGAGCTTTTTCCCTTTTTTCGGTGGCCGCGTCCGCCCGAGAAACCAGCACCCTTCCTTCGCAAAAGAGCTCCAGCCTTGTACTGAACGGAATTTACCTGGTCTTTCCATTTGAAAATGCAGGGGCGTCGCCGCGCCTGGACTGGATCGGCGAAGGCCTGGAAGAACTCACCATTCAACGACTCTCCGCGGCGGGCTTGCAGGTTTATTCCCACGACAGCCGGTTGGACGAAATGGACCGCGACGGATTCCCGGCAAACGCGAAGCTGAGCCGGGCGACGATGCTGCATATCGCGCAGGAGATGGACGCCGATTTCGTGATCTTCGGGAATTTCGGTTCGGATGGGAACACACTCACCGTCAATGCCAGAGTGATGCGGGTGAATCCCGTTGCGCTTTTGCCCACGGTGCGGGAAAGCGGGCCGCTGAATTCGCTGATGGACTTGCACACGCGGCTGGCCTGGCGGCTTTTGACCACCGCCGACCGCGCCTTTCCGCTCAGCTTGAATGAATTTTCGAAGCTGCAGAGGCCGCTGCAATTGGGCGCGTTTGAGCATTATATCCGGGGACTGCTTGCGAGCGACGATGAGGCGCGCATCCGCGAATTGAAAGAAGCGGCCCGGCTGGAGCCGGACTGGCCGGACCCGGCGTTTGCGCTGGGCGAAGTGTATTTCACGCGGGACGATTGCGGCTCCGCACTGACCTGGTTCGCGCGGGTTCCGCCGACGCACGAGCGCAGCGTGGAAGCGATTTTCAACACCGGAGTTTGCGAACTACGGATCAACCTGCCGGACAGAGCCGAAAAAGTGTTCAGTGGGCTGCAAGAATCCTTGAAACAAAACCTGGTGAGCGGCGCGGAACTTCCGGAAGTTTTGAATAACCTGGGGCTGGCGCGGGCGCGGGAGGGCAATGTGGAGGAGGCCCTGACGCCGCTCGGGCGGGCGCGGGACCTGGACCCGGACGAGGACGACTATCCGTTCAACCTGGGAGTGCTGGCTCTGCAGGGCAAGAGTTACGTGCTGGCCGCGAACCACTTTCGCGATGCAATGGAGCGCGAGCCGGATAATCCGGAAGACCGGGCATTCCTGATTTACTCCCTCGAGAAGGCCGGCCAAAAAAATGTGGCCGATGAGGAGCGCGGAAACGCCCTAGAGGCCTTCGGGCCGAACGGGCTGCCGACCCTGAAGATCGATGCAAAGCCCGATGGACTGACGAAATACCAGCGAGTGAGCAACGAACTGGATACCAGCACCTTAACGCTGGAAATGGCGGGAACGGCGACCCAGAACATGCCTTCCGCGCAGGCGGCTTCGCCCGCCGACGCGGCGGTGATGCACATCCGGCGGGGCCGCCAGGAACTTGTCGCTGGAAGGTTGGATACGGCGGAAAAAGAGTTTCGCGCGGCGCTGGCCAGCGAGCCGAATAACGCGTTCGCGCACCGGGAACTCGCCGACATCTACCGGCGGCGGGGCAACCTCGATGACGCGGTGAAGGAGTTGCAGATCTCCCTGGCGGCGCGCGAATCGGCCACGGTGCACGTGACGCTGGCGCGCATCTATCTGGAGCAGAAGAAGCCGGACCTGGCGCGGGCAGAAGTGGAAAAAGCCGTGAAAATCGCGCCAAACTACGGCGAGGCCCGCGCATTACTGGAACATTTGCAGAGCAGCAAGCCCACGGGAGGTGCAAAATGAACGCTCGTGGCCGTAAATTTCAACGGATTTTCTGGGTTTGTGCGATGGGGGCGGGTATTGCGCTGCTGGCCGACAGCAAGACCTGGTTGAGAGCTGCGCCGGCGGACGAGCCCAATTCGCCGCTGGTGGTGGAGCTGAAGCTCGACCAGGAAGTGGAGCCGGTGCTCGCGAACTATATTGACGAAGGACTGGCGGACGCGGCGCGGCGCCATGCGGCGCTGGTGCTGATCACGATGGATACGCCGGGCGGGCTGAGCGATTCGATGACCGACATGATCCATCACATTCTGGATTCGCCCGTGCCGGTGGCGGTTTACGTATCCCCGACGGGCGCACGCGGCGCTTCGGCGGGCTTTTTCATATTGTTGTCGGCGGACGTGGCGGCGATGGCGCCGGGGACGCACACGGGAGCTTCGACGCCGATTTTGCTGCCGGGCGGATTTTCGGTTCCGGTGGACGAAGTCCTGCGGAAGAAACTCAACAACGACGCGACCGCGTTTTTGCGGAGTTTCACCGAGAAGCGCGAGCGCAACCCGAAACTTGCCGAGACCGCGGTGACCGAGGCCCAGGCGTTCACGGAAAAAGAGGCGCTGGACGGGCATCTGATCGATCTGATCGCCAAGGACAACGACGATTTGCTGAAACAGTTGAACGGGCGGGAGATCAAGCGCTTCGACGGGAAAGCGGTGAAACTCGCGCTGGACCATTACACCATCAGCGAATTTCAGCTTTCGGCGCGGCAGAAATTCCTGGCGCGCATCGTGGACCCGAACATTTTCTTTCTGCTGCTGCTGGGAGCCGTGCTGGGGTTGTACACGGAGTTCACGCATCCGGGCGTTGTGGCTCCGGGCGTGATAGGCGGGATCTGCGCGGTGCTGGCGCTCTATGCCATGCATCTGCTGCCGGTGAATTTCGCGGGCGTTGTGCTGATCCTGCTGGCGTTTGCGCTGTTTATTCTGGAAGCGAAGTTTGCCAGCCATGGAGTGCTGATGATTGGCGGCATCGTCGCCTTGTTCCTGGGCGCGATCTTTTTGATCCGCTCGCCGCTTACACCCGGGGGCGTGAGCCTTGGAGTAGCGCTGGGGGTGACGTTGCCGGTGGCGCTACTTACGGTGTTCCTGATGCGGCTAGTGCTAAAAGCACGGAAGTGGAAGATGGCCACGGGCCGGGAAGAGATGTTGGGCGCCGAGGGCGTGGTGACCACGGCGTTGCCGGCACAGGGCGAAGGGATGATCCGGGTGCATGGGGAACTTTGGCGTGCGGCGGCGTCGGGCGCGGTGCCTGAGGGAGCCGTGGTGCGCGTGCTGCGCGTGGAAGGATTGAAGCTGTTCGTGGAGCCGAAGAACGCGGCGGTGACCGCAGGCAGCTAAGGTGAGTGGGAGTTGTGGAGGCACAACATGATGGAGTTTTTCGGACTGGGCGGTCTGATCGTTGTTGGCTTAATTTTGCTGTGGATCTGGAATTCCATTTACTTCATTAAGGAATGGGAGCGCGGCGTAGTGCTGCGCCTGGGGCGATTGCTGCCGATCGCAAAGGGCGCGGGGCCGCGGTTGGTGTTCTGGCCGATCGAGACGTTGTATCGCATCAGCCTGCGGCTGGAAACGCTGGATGTGCCGCCACAGGACATCATCACGCGGGACAACGTCAGCGTGAAGGTGAACGCGGTTTGTTACTTTCGCGTGGTGGACGCCAACCTGGCGCTCTCGCAGGTGCAGAACTATCAGTATGCGACTTCGCAGCTTGCGCAAACGACGTTGCGCAGCGTGGTCGGACAATTTGAGCTGGATGAAATCCTTTCGCAGCGGGAAAAAGTGAACGCGAAATTGCAGGTAATTCTGGACCAGGACACGGAGCCCTGGGGTATCAAGGTATCCAAAGTGGAAGTGAAGCAGGTGGACATTCCGGAGCAGATGCAGCGCGCGATCGCCAAGCAGGCCGAAGCGGAACGCGAGCGCCGTGCCAAGATTATTCACGCGGAAGGCGAGTTCGAAGCTTCCGCAAAACTGGCGGAAGCGGCGAAGGTGCTGGAAACGCAGCCCTCGGCGATCCAGTTGCGCTACCTGCAGACCCTGACGGAGATAGGTGTCGAAAAGAACACAACGATTGTGTTTCCCTTGCCTATCGATATTATTAATAGTTGGATGAAAGCGAAGGGGGATAGCTCGAAATAGATGGCTTCTGGGGGGAAGCGCGGAGCGGGCGAACGCGTGCTGGAAAGCAAGCACGTGATTGGGCTGTTTCTGCTTATGCTGGTGTTTTCCGGCGTATTTTTCTCGCTGGGCTACGTGATGGGCCGCAATCAGTACGACGGACAAGTGCGGGCGGCCAGCGGCGTCAGCAGCGGCAGAAGTGAGCCGTTTGTCGTCGAAAAGCCTGACGTCGCGCCGAAGAAATCGCCCAGCGCGCCACCTGCCTCCGAAGTCAGCGACCCCGCGGTTTCTTCCTCCAACGATGCACCCTGGAAATTTGAAGAGAGCAGCAAGCCGGCGCCCTCGAAGCCGCATCTGGAGCCGGTGCCGAAGGCTGCGGCAGTTCCTCCGGCTTCGAAACCGGTGAACGCGAAAACGACCGCTCCTACGCCGCACCCCGCCACCGCAACGGCAACGAGCAACGCGAAGGCACCGCTGATTCCCAGCAACGCTTATCTTTTGCAGGTGGCGGCCCTGGCGAAGCAGGACGACGCCCTGGCGCTGGCCGGCAGTCTGCAGAAGAGGAATTTTTCCGCGTTCGTGCAGACGCCGCAGAAAGACAAGTTCTACCGCGTGCAGGTCGGCCCATTTAAGGATCAGAAGAGCGCCGACGCCGCGAAAAAAGGCCTCGAGAGCGCCGGCTTCAAGGCATTTTACGTAAAGCACTGATGGCCCCACGTCCCTGGTATGCGAGCCTGGGCTCGCTGCTTTCCCCGGAAACTCCCGCAATCGTACGGCTGATACTCGCGGCGTTGAGCGGCGCGATTCTTTCGCTGTCGTTCCGCGACGCCCATTCGAGCCTTTACTCGTGGTTTTGTTTGGGGCTGTTGCTTTGGAGCGTGCTTGGGGCGCGGACGTGGGTGGCGTTTTTCTGCGGGTTCTGGCACGGGCTGATTTTTGTGGTGACGTGCGTGCCGTGGATTGCCGAGGTGCTGGCGGTGCACGGAGGGATGTCGACGGCGGCGGGCTGGGGCGTGCTGCTGCTGATCGCGTCGGTGTGGGGCTGTTCGATCGGGCTGTTTACGTGGATGGTGTTGCGATTGTCGCGGCAGGGAACGGGCCTGGCGTTGCTGGGTGCGCCATTTTTGTGGATATCCACGGAGGTTTTGCGGGCGTATCTGCCGGAGATCAGCTTTCCGTGGGGGTTGCTAGGTTATCCGGCGGCGGGGAATGCGGCGCTGGCGCAGTTGACGACGGTGACGGGGATTTATGGCGTGTCATTTTTGGTGGTGTGCGGCAACGGGCTGCTGGTTTGGATTTTGGCGGCGGCGCCGGAAAAGAAGAGAAGCTGCCTGGTGTTGACGGCCGTAGCCGCGGTTGTGCTTCTGGCGGTGATGTGGTTTGGGCCGGGGTTTGTACCCAAGGCCGAGGCGCATCACATCGCGCGCGTGGTGCAACCGAATTTTCCGGAAACGGAAGGGTACGCGGGCGACTGGTATGCCGAGCACAAAAGCGATCTGGCGAATCTGGAGCAATTAAGTTTGCAGGCGGCGGGCGGGGAAAAACCCGATTTGCTGGTGTGGCCGGAAGCGCCCGCGCCGTTCTCGTTTCAGGATTCGCATTTTGGGCCGTACATTTCGCACCTGGCGGCGGAATTTCAGGATCCAATGATTGTCGGGGTCATCGACTGGAAACCGGTGGACAACGGACAGCAAGCGCCCCGCAGAGGACTTGTGCCGTATAACAGCGCGGCGATGCTGAACGCGCTGGGGCAGGAAACATTCCTCTACGACAAAATTCACCTGGTGCCGTTCGGAGAGTACGAGCCGTTTCCGCTGATCCATCAGGTGGTCACCAGCGTATCGGAAGAAGTTGGGGGCTTTCGCAAGGGGAAACAACGGCGCGTCGGGAAATTTCCCAACGGCAACACGTTTTCCATTTTCATTTGCTACGAAGCGATCTACGCGGGGGAGATCCGCGAGTTCGCCAATAACGGGGCGGAGTTGCTGATCAATCTTTCGAACGACGGGTGGTTCGGCAAATCGGAAGCGGCGGAGCAGCACATCCGCATGGCGCGCGTGAGGGCGGTGGAAAACCGGCGGTGGATCATCCGGGACACGAACAGCGGCATCACGGCTTCGATCGATCCTTACGGCAACGTGCAGCGGGTGCTGCAGCGGGACATGCGTGGCGCCGCCGATTTGCCTTATGATTTCCGAAGCGACAAGACGATTTATACGCGGTTCGGCGACTGGTTTGCCTGGATGTGCGTGGGCGTTTCCGCTATTCTGGTGCTAACGACATTTCGAAAGGCAAAGTGATCCGCCACTGGCGGACTCCGCGATCACCGAATGATTCTCGAAGATTTGCAGCACCAGTATGAAGGCTTGAAGCAGCGCATCACTCTCGTCCGGAGCTATCTTTGACGCCCCGCAGAACCGCGCGCGCCTGAAGGCCCTGGAAGCGCGGACCGGCGACCCGAATTTCTGGAACAATCAGGAGGAAGCGCAAAGCGTGCTGCGCGACCGCAAACGCGTGGAAGACCAGCTTGCGGCGGACGAAAAGCTCGCGCGGGTGTCCGGCGACCTCGAAACGTATATCGAGCTGGCCGCGGGCGAGTCCAATGCCGAGCAGAAAGAAGAAATTCTGAAGGATTTGAGCCGCGAGCTGAACGACACGGACACGCTCGTTTCCGAGCTCGAGACGCAGACGCTGCTTTCCGGCGAAAACGACCACCTCAACGCCATCATGACCATCAAGCCAGGGGCGGGCGGCACCGAGTCGCAGGACTGGGCCTCGATTCTGCTGCGCATGTATCTGCGCTGGGCGGAGCGCAACGGGATGAAGGCGAATGTGCTGGATGAAACGCCGGGCGAAGAGGCGGGCATCAAGAACGCGACCATTCAATTTAGTGGGGAAAATGCGTACGGATTGCTGACGGGAGAAACCGGCGTGCACCGGCTGGTGCGCATCTCGCCGTTCGATCAGGCCGCGCGGCGGCACACTTCGTTCGCTTCCGTGTTCGTGATTCCCGAAGTGGACGACCGCATCGAGATCAACATCAAGCCGGACGATCTGAAGCTGGACACCTTCCGCTCGGGCGGCAAGGGCGGGCAGAACGTCAACAAAGTGGAAACCGCGGTGCGCATCACGCACATTCCCACGGGCATTATCGTGGCCTGCCAGATGGAGCGGAGCCAGCACAAGAACCGCGAAATGGCCATGAAGATGTTGCGGTCGAAACTCTACGACCTGGAGATCCAAAAGCGCCGCGACGAAACCGATCGCCTGGACGAATCGAAGCTGGACATTTCCTTCGGCAGCCAGATCCGCTCGTACATCATGCAGCCCTACCGCTTGATCAAGGATCACCGTACGAAGTTCAGCGTGGGCGACGTGGACCGGGTGCTGGACGGCGACCTGGGGCCGTTCATACGCTCCTACCTGATGGCCAAGAAAACCAAGGGCAAATTGGACGTGCAGCCCGACGATGACGCCGACGCCGCCTGAGGCTTCCTGACGCCTCCGGCATTTTGCTGCCTGCCAAATCCCGCTTCCGAAACTCATTTTTTCGTGCCTGACCGGGTTCGCCGCGGCTGCAGCGGACCGGTCAATAGGCCTTTCGACACCCCGCACGGCTGTACTATCGCCCAGGGCAATTCGCGATGCTACGTTGGCCGATGAGACGGCTTTCTCTGTGCCGACGGACAGGAAGCCGGCTATCCCACAAGAAGTACCGGTTAAGGCAGGGACCGCCTGTGAGTGCGTTCCGACTTCGCTTCAAGATTTTGCTGGCGCTGATCGCGGTATCCGCGGGCCTGACTTGCGGCACGCTGGCCGTGGTGCGCTACACGGTGCAGAACCGCGTGCGCGAGACGGTTTGGCAGGAGCTTCAGTCCTCCGTGCGAACCTACCGTTCGTTCCAAAAGTTGCAGGAAGAGTCGCTGGTGCGCTCGGCCGAGTTGCTGGCCGGGCTGCCGACGGTGCGCGCGCTGATGAGCACGCAGGACCCTTCCACCATCCGGGACGCGGCTGGCGGCATCCTGAAGGAAAGCGGCGGGGACATTCTGGTTCTGGCGGACCGGCGAGGAATGGTGTGCTCGGCGGAGTCCTCGAGGTCGCGGATCGATCCGAACGTCGCGCAGTATCTGCTGAACCACACGTTTGAAAAGGGCGCCACGCGGGACTGGTGGCTGGCGGAAGGCCGGCTTTACCAGATTGTGACGCAGCCGGTCGAGTTCGGGCAGCGCGGGCAGAACACGGTGATCGGAATCCTGGTGACGGGGCATGAGATCGATCAGAAGGCTGCGCAGCGATTCAGCAGCGTGATCGGAAATGACGTTGTGTTCCGCACCGGCGGCTATGTGATCAGCAGCCGTCCCGACCCCGCGGAACGCCCGGACCTGCTTTCCCTGCTGGACTCGCGCGAGAATCCGTTTGAAATGGAATTGGGGAAAGAACGATTCCTGGCGGATACGGAAAAACTTTACGGCAGCCCGGGATTCGATATATCGATCACGGTGCTGAAGTCGTTCGATCAGGCCACAGCGTTTCTTTCGGAGTTGAATCGCGTGCTGATTGCGCTGGGGCTGATCGCCATACTCTCCGGTGCGTTGCTGGGCTATCTGATATCCGACAGCATCACGCAACCGTTGGGAAGCCTGGTGCAAGGCGTGCAAGCCCTTGAAAAAGGCGACTTCCATTTTTCGCTGGCCGCGGCGCGCAAGGATGAGGTGGGAATGGTCGCGGCGGCATTCGACCGCATGCGGCAAAGCCTGCGCCAGGGTCAGGAAGAGCAGAAGCAACTGGAGCAGCAACTGCGGCAGGCGCACAAGATGGAAGCGGTGGGACGCCTCGCCGGTGGCGTGGCGCATGACTTCAACAACCTGCTGACGATCATCCGCGGGCACGCGGATCTGCTCTCCGAGCGCTCGGAAACCGATGCGCAGAGAAAAAGTGTGGAGCAGATCCAGAAGGCCGCAAGCCGCGCGGTGGGCATGACGCGGCAACTCCTGGCCTTCAGCCGCATGCAGGTATTGCAGCCGCGGGTGGTGGACCTGAACGCCGTTATCGCGGAACTGGGGAAGATGCTGCCGCGCTTGATCGGCGAGCACATTGAATATTCGTTTTCTCCGCAGCCGGAGCTTTTCGCAGTGCAAGCGGACCCCGGGCAGATCGAGCAAGTGCTGATGAATCTGGCCGTGAACGCGCGAGACGCCATGCCGGATGGAGGAAAGCTGCAGGTACGCACGGGCAACGCCGAGATCGGGCCGGAAGAAGCAGCCAGACGCCCATCCATGACGCCGGGGAGTTACGCGCTGATTTCCGTGAGCGATACCGGCCACGGCATGGATGAGGAAACCAAGGCGCACATTTTCGAGCCGTTCTTTACCACCAAGGAAATCGGGAAGGGCACCGGGTTGGGATTGGCGACGGTCTACGGCATCGTGAAACAGAGCCGGGGTTTCATCTGGGTGGAGAGCAAGCAGGGGCAAGGCACCACATTTGAAATTTTCCTTCCTCGCACCGCCGAAGCGCCGAGTCCGGTGACTTCGGAAACGCCGGCCGCTGCCGCACGGGGCGGGTCGGAAACGATTCTGCTAGTGGAAGACGAAGCGGGCGTTCGCGAACTCGCGCATGAATTTTTGAAGGCCGCGGGCTACAAAGTGCTGGAAGCGCGCGACGGCGCAGAGGCGCTGGAGGTGGCCGCGCGTTATTCCGGGTCCATTGAGCTGCTGCTGACGGACATGGTGATGCCGCGGATGAGCGGCAAAGAGCTGATGCGCACGCTGCGCGAGGAGCGGCCGGGGCTGAAGGTCGTGATGATGA
>Ga0335078_10008030_pt1 | contig 15672 bp, 14 predicted proteins | sample Lox_Sample_32_FD_206711 | JGI IMG/M metagenome (GOLD analysis project Ga0335078, IMG submission 206711) | Soil microbial communities from Loxahatchee National Wildlife Refuge, Florida, United States - Lox_Sample_3.2 | ecosystem: Environmental > Terrestrial > Soil > Wetlands | place: USA... | reverse complement strand
CTTCGAGCCGGCCATCCGCAAGCAGAAGAAGTTTCACGGCCTGGGCCCTTACGATCCGGAAACCGGCGAAACCAAGCCGCTCAGCCAGCGCACTTACTCGGAAGTATTTGCCGACACGCTGGTGAAGCTGGCCGATTTCAATCCCAAGATCGTGGCCATCACCGCCGCGATGCCGAACGGCACCTGCCTGGACCGCTTCCAGCCCTTCCATCGCGACAAGTACTTCGACGTGGGGATCGCCGAAGAGCACGCCGTGATTTTCGCCGCCGGCCTGGCGGCGCGCGGCTTCAAGCCGTTCTGCGCCATCTACTCCACGTTCCTGCAGCGCGCCTTCGATCCGGTGGTGCACGATGTCTGCCTGCAGAATCTCCCGGTGGTGTTTTGCATGGACCGCGGCGGCCTTTCCGCCGACGATGGCCCGACCCATCACGGGGTGTTCGACATCAGCTATCTCAGGGGCATTCCCAACCTCGTGCATATGGTGCCCAAGGACGAGGACGAACTCGCCGATATGCTTTTCACTGCCATGCAGTGGGATGGGCCGATTGCCATCCGCTACCCGCGGGGGGTGGGGCCCGGGACGCCGGTGAAGGACGTGCCCCGGGCGATTCCCATCGGCAAAGCGGAGCTGCTGGAGCACGGCGAGAACGACCGCGTGGCGATTTTTGCTTTAGGCGCGCTGGTGCTCATGGCGAAGGATATCGCGCGCAAGCTGGAACGCCAACGCATCTCGGCCGCGGTGATCAACGCGCGTTTCGCCAAGCCGGTGGATGGGGAGATGCTGGAGTTTTACGCACGCAGCGTGGATGTGATTTTGACCCTGGAGGACCACGTTCTGGCGGGCGGCTTCGGCAGCGCCGTACTCGAGGAGCTGAACAACCGCGGCCTCGCAACCCCGGTGGTGCGGATCGGCTGGCCCGACCGCTTCATCGAACACGGAAAAGTGGAAGCGCTGCGTGCCAAGTACGGCATCACGGCCGCGGCGGCGATGGAGAAGCTCCGGCCCTACCTGGAAGGGAAAACCCTGGCGCCGGCCGCAGCCGCGGAAGGCGCGCGGTAGAGACCGACGATCAGGCGCTTTCGTAAAGCCGCGTCAGTACGAACTCGCGGTGCCCCAGCACCTCGGCATTGGTAAGCCGGCCGTTGGCCGTAGCCAGCATGCATTCCAGCACCAGGTCACCGGCGTGGTCCATATTGATCTCCCGCCGCAATAGGCCGCTCACGTCGACATCGATGTGTTCCTTCATGGTGCGGACGCTGCGCGGGTTGCCGCAGATCTTGACCACCGGAAGGATGGGGTGGCCGATCACATTGCACTGGCCCGTGGGGAACAAGTGGACGGTGAAACCCGCGGCGGCGCAGAGCGTCACCATTTCGGCGGCGGCCGATGAGGAATCCATAAACCACAGGCCCGGGCCGGGAGGCGTTTCGGCCTTATCGAGAACTCCATCCACCAGGCATTTCTTGCCGATCTTCTGAAGGTTGCCGAGCGCCTTCTCCTCGATGGTGGTGAGACCGCCGGCGATATTGCCCTTGGTCGGTTGGGATTCCGACAGATCGCTGGTCTTGTGGCGGTTGACGACTTCCTGGTAGCGGTCGAACAGCGCCATGAAACGCGCGGCGATTTCGGGCGTGCGGCACCGCTTCGCCACCAACTGCTCGCCGCCGGTGATTTCGGTGGTCTCGCCGAAGACCAGCGTCACCCCGCGGCCGTAGAGTTTATCGAAGGCATTGCCGACGCTCGGATTGCCCGCGCAGCCCGAGGTGGTGTCGGACTCCCCGCACTTGGTCGACACCCACAGATCCGCCAGCGGGCACTCCACGCGGTGAAGGGCGCTCGCGGCCTGGACGAATTCCTTGGCCGCCCGCGAGGCTCGGGCGACGGTTTCGATATCGCCGTGCAGCTCGATGCCGAACGAAGCCACCGGCTTGCCCGTAGCGGCGATGCCATCGGCCACCCGCTTGGCCCAGCCGTCCTCGATGCCGATCACCACCACGGCGGCCACGTTGGGATTCGATCCGGTGCCGATCAGGGTGCGGAAGTGAAGGTCGAGATCGGCGCCGAACTGCAGCCTTCCGTAGGGATGCGGCAGCGGCAGAGCGCCCTTGATGTTGTTGGCGACAGACTCGCAAGCCGCGTTCGAGAGATCGTCCACCGGCAGGATGATAACGTGGTTACGAACTCCGGCACGGCCGTTTTCCCGGCGGTAACCCCAAAACGTCGTGTTGCTCAGACTGATCGGCACGTTCGCTCCCCTCCGCTCTACCACCGCTTGGTCTTCAGGTTATGGACATGCACATGCTCGCCCTGCCGGATCGGTGCGACCACGCGGCCAATATCGACGCCGTACTTGATGGCGGTGTCATTGGGGGCGAGTGGCCGGATGGCCAGTTTGTGCCCGATCGGGATATCGCTGGCCGCCTGGTGGGTGATAACGCGGTCCTGATCCATGATCCACCCATTGAGCTGGTCGCCGGCCTTGACGCCCTCGACCACCACCACGCCGACGGAATCGTTCTCGTCATGCACCACAAAGTGAATCACCATGTCTGCTCCTTGGAGTACGAGCCGGGCGGGCGCCCGAGCACGCGCCAGATTGTGTAGTGAGGCTTTTTTCCGGCTGGATAATATATGATATCTTTTGCGCCCTGGAGCGTCAACTTAAATTCGGCATTTGGAGAGGCACTGCGCGGCGGGCGGCCTTCTGCCGCAACCTGTTGCCTGAAATGTGGTTGTCACCCGGCGGATGATCTGCGCCGCAGTTGGGAATTGCTGGTGCCACGCCTCGTGAGGTGCGGCCCCACGGCTCAACTGCCGGATTCAGGGTCAAGCGCGTAGCAGCGCCGCCAGCGACGCTGCGCCGCGCGGCGTGTCAACACTCGGTCCCTGGCCGCTTTTGCTCCAGGCATGGGTCGCTTTGCCGGCCGCCAGCGCCGCGATTCCCCGGCTTGTTCGCGGGGCCTTACGGGCGCCATCCGGCCGTTAGTCTCCCAGGAATTTGCCCATCGGGCGCAGGCCCTTGACGTTGTCGCAGACCGCCTTGATGCCAGCGGTCAGCGGGATGGCCAGCAGCAGGCCCGGTGCGTCCCAGAGAAAGCCCCAGAGCATCAAGGAAAACGTCACCACCAGGGGGTTCAAGTGGACGCGCGAACCGACCAGCTTGGGGTAGAGCAGGTTCATCGCGGTCAGGTGCAGCAACGCCACCGATGCCATCACCAGCACGTAGGTGGAGACGGAATTGATGGCTAACGCCGAGAACAGCGGGGGCACCATCGCCAGCGGCAGGCCCACATAAGGCACCAGGCTCATGAACCCGCTCAGCGGACCCACCAGCAGCGGATAGGGCAAGTGGATCGTCCAGAAGATGATGGAACTCAGCACCGCCATGAACAGGCCCAACAGAAAGTTGCCCACCACGAACGCCCGCGCCATGGCTGCTATACCTTGCAGGCTGCGCGCGGCCACCAGCCGGTCCTCGCCGTGGAAGAACTGGAGAAAGCTGCGGTTCATGTGCTCGCCCCAGCTCAGCATGAAATACACCAGAAACGGGATGAAGGACACCATCAACAGAATCTGATAGAAGGCGCTGAGCCGGGCGTAGATGTAATCGCCGACCGACGGGGTCTCCTGGTGGATCCGCACTTCGGGGATGGCGCCCGGCGGAAGCACGGGCTGCGGCGGCTCCTGCCTCCGGTTGCGGCTCTTGCGGGCCTGCTCAGCCTGCAGTTGCTTCAGCCGCTCCTGTTCCTGGCGCTGTCGGGCGGGCACCAGCATCTGCAGGGTGCGGTCCTCGATCCCCTGCACCTGCAGCCGCACATCGTCCACGATGTCCGCAATCTGCTGGCCGTACTTGGGCAGGTCGCCGTAGATTGCCGAAAGCTGCGAGTAAGCACCCATTCCGATTACGTAGAGCAGCAGGAGAGCGATGCTGCAAACCACGAAGCTGGCGACGCTGCGAGGTAGCCGGATGCGCACCAGCAAAGCCACAAAGGGTTCCAGAATGAAGGCGATGATGACGGCCGTGATCGAGGTGATGAAGAACACACGCCCCACGTATAGGATCGCGATCACGACCCCCATGCCGATGACAGGCAAGGCCAAATGGCGTGCTTCGCGCACGGCCTTGGCAGCAGTTTCGGTAGGCTGGGTGACGAGCGCCACGAAGCGAAGAGAACCCTGTCTCGAATGTAGCATGACGCCGTCTATAATGAAATTGAGTTGAAGTCCCCACCCTCCCGCATCCTGGCTCTCGATCTGGGCAAAAAACGCATCGGTCTTGCCATCAGCGACCCGCTTGGCATCACCGCCCAGGGCCTTCCCAACCTCAACCGCACCAACAAGCGCGCCGACCTGGCCGCCTTGGGTTCGCTGGCAGCGGAGCGCGAAGTGGGCCTGATTCTCATGGGCAACCCCATCGGCATGCGGGGGAGCGAGGGCCGCCAGTCGGAGTGGGTGCGCGAGTTCGCTGCCGCGCTCGAAGCGCACACGCGCCTGCCGGTGAAACTCTGGGACGAGCGCCTGACTTCCGCCGAGGCCGGGCGCGTGCTCAGAGCGAGCGGCATCAGCATCGAAAAACGCGCCGCCGCCGTGGACCGGCTGGCGGCAGTGATCCTGTTGCAAAGTTATCTGGACGCGCGTGGAGCGTCGCTCGGGCTCGGCCACGCGGAGCCGGACGAGGCGAGCGCGTGAAGATCTCCCGCATCCTTGCGCTTTTGGCCTTCGCGGCGGTGGCGGCGGGAGGATTCGGCATTTGGCGCCTGGCGCATGCTTACCAGGGATTTCAAGGCCAGGTCTTCGTGGACTTCCCGCGCGGCACCTCCAGCCAGGCACTGGCGGACAAACTGGTGCGTGCCGGCGTGATCCGCAGCCGATGGGACTTCCTGCTGGCGCGGACGGTGGACCGCGGCCGCGTTTTGCAAGCCGGAGAGTATCGCTTCAACCACCCTGCCTCGGCGATCGAGGTGTACGACCGGATCGCCCGCGGCGACGTCTTCTATTACGAACTGGTGGTGCCGGAGGGCAGGAACCTGTTCGACATCGCCAACGCTGTCGAGCAGATCGGCCTGTTCTCCGCGGCACAGTTCCTGGCTGCCGCGCGGAATCCACAGGCGATTCACGACCTGGACCCGCAGGCGCCCACTCTGGAAGGCTATCTGTTCCCCGACACCTACCGGCTCAGCCGCCACACCACGCCCGCGGGGCTTTGCCGGATTATGACCGACCGATTCCGCGCCGAGTGGCAATTGCTGCACACCACTGCTGACGTCCACCGGACGGTAACCCTGGCTTCCCTGGTCGAGAAGGAAAGCAAGCTCGACGACGAGCGTCCAAAGGTAGCAGCGGTCTTCGAGAACCGGCTCCGCATCGGCATGAAGCTGGATTGCGACCCGACCACCGTGTACGCCGCCCTCCTGGATAACCGCTATCGCGGGGCGATCTACCGCTCGGACCTGGCAAGCGACAGCCCGTATAACACCTACCGTCACGCCGGATTGCCGCCCGGCCCCATTGCCAACCCCGGAATGGCCGCCATCCGCGCCGTGCTCGCTCCAGCCGATTCTGCAGCATTGTATTTCGTGTTGCGTCCGGATGGCTCGGGCGGCCATCAGTTTTCCAACAACCTCGCGGAACACAGCGCCGCGGTGGCCAGGTATCGCGGTGGCGCCACGAAGTAAATCCGTAAAACAACAGTTGAGCGAGTACCTCGCGGCGGAACACCCGCAGGCCATCACCGGAGCGGTTTGGCGGGATCTGCTGACACGCCTGGCGCCCGTAACCGAATCCTATCTGCGCGACCTTCTGCGCAGGACCGGGCTTCCATTCGAGCAACCCTGGGCCGGCATCCGCCAGCATACCTTCGACGAGCTGGAGCAATCGCTCCTGGAGATGCTGGCAGTGTACCGCGCGGCATCCGAAGCCGGCGACCACGAGCTGGCCGATTATTGCCACCGGCAGGTGATCGCCGCGAAGGACCACGCCCGCTTCTTCGCCCGCAGCCCGAAAACGACGGAGGAACGGAAGTTACAGAAGGTGGAGATGGCCGCCTGGATGCTCGTCTGGCTGGAGACTCCCGAAGTTTTTCCCGCCTGGGTAGCAGCCCGCAAGAAGGCTCCGCTCCTCCCGGCCGCTCCTGAACCGCCCAACCCCAGCCGCCCGAATTGATGCCCTGCGATCCGTGCCGGATCGCCGATAATCGGCAAGGGAGGTAGCGAATGCCCGAGTGGGTTGTGTCGAGCGGAATGTGGAAGGAGATTTTCGCGCTGGGAGTTCCGTTGCTGGAGAAGATCCTGCGGCCGGTGGTGGTGTACGTGTTTCTGGTGTTGGTACTTCGCGTATTCGGAAAGCGCGAGTTGGCGCAGCTCAATCCTTTCGACCTGGTGGTGCTGCTCTCCCTTTCCAACACCGTGCAGAATGCCATCATCGGCAACGACAACTCGCTGACCGGCGGGCTGGTGGGCGCCTTCACGCTGCTGGCGGTGAATTACACGGTGGTGCGATTCCTGTTCCGCCATCGCCGCCTGGACCAGATTTGTGAAGGCCGCCCCTCGGTTCTGGTGGAGCATGGCCACATCGTAAAGAATGCCCTCGCCCGCGAGCTGTTGACCCGCTCGGAGCTGATGACCGTGTTGCACCGCCAGGGATTCGACGGCCTGCATGAAGTGGACCGGTGCGTCCTGGAGCCCGGCGGGACGTTTTACATCCAGCGCAAGATGCCGCCACAGGACAAGGTGCAGCACGAGGAGATCATGAGTGCGCTCGGCGATCTGAGGGCGAGGATGGACATGCTGGCGCAGGGGCAGGGTCCGAGTTGAAGCGGGGGCCGGCGCCGGCGGCGCTTCGCCTGACACGTGAGGGGATGAAAACGGGCGAGAAGGATGTAGCCGGCGAAGTTGCCGCTGAACGCCCAAACCTCACATTCTGTGGTTATGGGTGGCGACGATTTTCAACGGAACGGGGCGGGGCATGATAGAATTCACTCGCTGGAAAGCGGAGGGTCCTATGCGAAGGGTGACATGCGGAGGGTGACATGCGAAAGATCGGCGTAGCCGCCGCCATCCTGGTTTGCGCGACGGTGGTTTCGCCGGCGCGACAGGCCGAACCGGGAGGCGCGCGCGAGTTGTTTTATGACGCCATGGTGAAGAAGGATGCGCCACCGCCTGTCCATCGGGTGGCGGCGGCCAGCCCAGGGCAAAAGTCTACCCCTGGCTCGCCGCCGGGCACGGCAGCCATGCACCTGGGACTTCGTTACAACCTCGTGCTGGTCGATGAAACCACCGGCAGGGGACAAGCCGTGCCGCCGGACCGCATGTTTCGCCCGGGCGAATGCTTCGCCATCGATTTCGAATCCAACCGGGCCGGCTTTCTATATGTGCTGGCGAGGCAGTCGAGCGGCTCCTGGCATCCGCTTTTACCCTCCACCGAAGAGGACATGGCCACGGAGAGCAACGTGATCATGCCCGGCAGCAAGGTCCGGGTTCCGCAGACCCATTGCTTCGAAATCCAGAACCCGCCCGGAGTCGAGACGCTGTTCGTGGTTCTATCCAGGGAGCCTCGCGACAGCTTCGAGTTGTATGAGAACATCATCTCCCCGGGAGCGCGCCGCACCACGCCTCAACGGACGGCGAGCTCCGTGCAGGTAGCGGATAACAGCGTGGCGGATGGAACGGTAGCGCGTATGCGGGAGTTGTTCGCCACGCGCGACATCGTCATCAGGAAGATCAGCCAGCCCCAGACGGCAGCCGAACCGGCCGGGTCGGTTTATGTGGTAAATTCCTCGGCGAATCCCGCGTCGAACGTCGCCGTGCAGATCGAAGTGCATCACCGCTAGAATGCTATTGATCCTCGACGATTCGGGAATCCGCCGAGAATTTCCTGTAGTTGCTGTACGTGGATTCCCCCTCCAGGCGCAGACCTTTCACCATCAGGATGCGCCCGGAGGCGCCGAAGCGCTCCACCTTCGGCAGCCACACCTCGCCGTTGACGTGCGTGTATTCGATGTGAATGTGGCTGCCTTTATAGATGCGCGCCACCACCCCGCCGAAGGAAATCGTGTCCGTGGTTTCGGCATCGATGCGGACGGGCTGATAGTCGGCCTTGGCGATCCAGATGCGGCCCTTGACGCGGCTCAGGAAGCGCGCCATCTCCCCGTCCTGGAATCGATAGCCCTTCCGGGGATCCCCGGCGATCACCCAAACGGGTTCGCCGTCGATCTGCTCTTCGCCGGCCAGGCGCAGATCGAAGCCTTCCACGACTTCATCCATTTCCGCCTGCCGCCGCTTTCGCGCGAGTTCCTGTCTCTCCTGGCGCTTGCGGCGCTCTGCGGGGGTTTCGTTGGCCAGCCGCCCGGCGGTCTTCTGCCGCGCCGCTTCCCTGCGTTGACGGGCACCTTCCTGCTCCTGCTCTTCCTTGGGCGAAAGGGGCCGGTCGTCTCGCTCAATCAGGCGGCGGAACTGAGAACCCTTGAGCGGAGTGACATCCCAGGTCCTGGACTCGCGGCGCTTTACCTTTCCCGCGCCGTCGAGCGTCCGCTCCTCGTCACGCTGAACGTAAGTGTAGCTGCGCTCGAGCTCGCGGTTGCGGGCGTCGATGCGCAACGCCCGGCGGAGAATCTCTTTCGGATCGTCCTCGGCGCGGAGGGGCGCCACGGCCAGCGGGACGAGCACGGCCAAAGCCGCAACCGAGTGTGTCACGGAGCGAATGGACATGCGCTTTCCCCTTTGCCTGTATCCGATCCGCACGGTGTGGCCGCTGCGGCCGGTTGGCCACCAGTGCCGGCGTTACGCCTCAGGACTTGGATGGCCTTGGCGGCAATGGCGAGCAATCCTGATGCCAATGAGGCGGCGGTGCGGGCGTGCCAGACCGAAAAGCTGAGAGAAACGCGCCCCCGGCCGCACTAATCACTCCGCCCATGTTTCGATGGTTCCTGGCGGCCCTGCTCGCTTTGCCAGCCGCGGCCGCCAATGGGGGTGTTCGGGCCCAGTTTATCGGCGGCACCGTGCCAGGTCTCGCCTCCAAATCCAGCGCCTCGCTGGATCTTACCGGTTCCGATGTGCTGATCTTCTCCAGCGGTTCGCACGAACTGCGCATCGACTACCATAAAATCAACACCCTGGAATACGGGCAGACCGTGAGCCGGCGCTATGCCGCGGCGGTTCTGATCTCTCCCGTCCTGCTCCTCAGCAAAGCGCGCAAACACTTTGTCACGGTTGGCTATGTGGATGCGGACGGCAACCAGCAGGCCCTCGTGTTTCGCGTGGACAAGAGCGATATCAGGACCGTGCTCGCGTCGCTCGAAGCCCGCACCGGCCGGCGCGTCGAATTTCAGGATGAGGAGGCGCGCAAGAGCATCAAATGAGCAAACTCTTACTGTTCGCTTTGCTGGGATGCGCCGTGACCGCCGATGCTCAGCCGTCCCCGGCTGCTATCGAGGAAAATAGCTTGCGCCAGTTGTTGACCATCCGGCGCGTTTATGTAGACCGGCTCACGGGAGGCGAAACGGCCGCGCAGATGCGCGATATCCTCATCAGCTCCCTGGCCGGCGCCAAGCTCTTTGTCCTCACCGAAAACCAGGAACGCGCCGACGTGGTCCTGCACGGGGCTTCCGAAGACCTGGTGTTTACCGAAACTCACCAGACATCGGACGGAATCAACGCGCATGTGAATGCCGGAATGGGGCGCAACACCAGCTCGTCTTATTACAGCCGGAGCAACAACACCGCCAACGCCGGACTCAGCATAGGGGAGAACGAGTCGGAGCATTCGACCGACCGGCGGCACGAGGCGATCGCAGCCGTGCGGCTGGTGAACAAAGAGGGCGATGTCATCTGGTCTACTACCGAGGAGAGCTTGGGCGCCAAATTTCACGGCGCCAGCGCGGACGTCGCCGACAAGATCACGGCCAAGTTGAAAGAGGATTTTGAACGGGCCCGCAAGCTGGGCCGGTAAATAAAGCAGGCGTTCCTCGGATCCTTGCGGGCAGCCGCTCAGATCCGGTGGAAAGCCTTCAGAATTTCCCGCGTTGGATAGTGCATGGCGATCGGCCGGCCGTGCGGGCAGCTCATGGGGCAATCGGTGGCGGCCAGGGCGCGCAACAGCCACTCCATCTTGCCGGCATCCAGGCGGGTGTTGATTTTGATGGCCGCGCGGCAGGCGATCGAGGCGCAGATGCCGCGTCGAAGGTCGTCGAGCGAGGCGCCGGGCGGCTCTCCCTCGACCGTTTCCAGGATTTCAAACAGGATGCGCTCGACGCTGGCCGAGCCGAGGGCTGCGGGAGCGGCTTTGACGGCGATCGTGCGGTGGCCGAAGGGCTCGGTCTCGAAACCGGAAGCGTGGAGCTCATCGGCGATGCGAGCGTAATCGATCTGCTGCTCGGGCGTGAGCTGGACGATCAGAGGCATCAGCAGGCGTTGCATTTCCACGCGGCCAGCGGCGCGCTGCTTCATGACCTGCTCGAAAAGCACCCGTTCATGGGCGACGTGCTGATCGACGATCCATAGGCCGTCGCGGCCGGCAGCTACGATGAAGCTTTCATGGATCTGGCCGAGCGGGCGGAGTTCGGACAGCACGGAAAGCGACATCTCGGGCGAAGGCAAAGCTTCTGGCGGGAATTCGCCGTGAGCGTCCGGATGACGGCGCAGCTTGCCCGAAGGAGCCGGGCCAGGCGAGATCTCGAGAGCCGGTCCGGCGAAATCGAGGCGCGGTGCAGGGGCCGCGGGCGGGCGGAGCGAGAATTCGGGCGCGGTTTCAAAGTGCGCCGCCGCGGAGGGATCGGGAGCGGGCGGCGCGTTCAATAACGCGGAGCCGGATGGCTGACCCCCGGACACGCCGGGAGTAAACGCGCCGGCATCTTCGTCCTGCAGAGCCTGGCTGAAATCGGAATAGGGAAGGCGGGCGGCGGGCTGGATGCCGGGAGAAAGCTGGCGCGGGGCGGGTGTGAAGGCCGGCGCGGGGCGGCTTTCGATCAGCCGTTCGCGGATGGTGTCGCGCACGAAGTCGTGGACGAAGGGACCATGCCGGAAGCGCACCTCGGTCTTGGAGGGGTGTACGTTGACATCCACCTCTTCGGCATCGCATTCGAGGAACAGCAGGGCGAAGGGATACGAGGAGGGCGGAATCAGGTTGTGGTAGGCCGAGGAAAGCGCGTGGAGCATCAGGCGGTCGCGGATCAGGCGGCCGTTGACAAAGATGAAAATCGAGTTGCGATTGGCTTTCTGAACCTGCGGCCGCGAGACAAAGCCGGAGAGGCGGAAGGTGCGGCTGGGCGGCTCCGGAAGTTCGGAGCCGGAGGACGCGTTTCCCGGCACCGGCTGGCTGGCGGTTGGCACCAGCAGGGTTCGTTCCCGCAGGCCGAGTTCCACCAGGTCGTCCAGCAACTGGCTGCCGAAGACCTGGTAGACGCGCTCTTTGAGGGATGCGACGGGCGTGACATGCAGCAGTTCCGTGGCGCCGTTGACGAGCAAAAATGTCTTGGCGGGATAGGCCAGGCTGTAGTGGGTGACGAGCGAGGCTATATGGGCCAGTTCCGTCGGCTCGGTGCGCAGAAATTTCCTGCGGGCGGGCACATTGTAGAAGAGGTCGCGGACGGTGATGACCGTGCCGCCGCCAAGCGCCGCTTCCTCGCAGCGCAACATACGCCCGCCGGCGATCTCGATGCGCGTTCCCGTGGTTTCCTCGGGCGAACGGGTTTCGAGCAGCAGGCGCGAGACCGAGGCAATCGAAGGCAGCGCTTCGCCGCGAAAGCCGAGCGTGGCGATCGAAAGCAGGTCCTTGACATCGCGCAGCTTGCTGGTGGCGTGGCGCTCGAAGGCCAGAAGGGCATCGTCGCGCAGCATGCCGCAGCCATCATCGGCAATGCGAATCAGGCGGCGGCCGCCGGATTCCACTTCCACGCGCAGATCGCCGGCGCCGGCATCGAGGGAATTCTCGAGCAGCTCTTTGACCACCGAAGCAGGGCGCTCGACCACCTCTCCTGCGGCGATCTTATTGGCAACCTGGTCGGGGAGAATGCGGATGCGGCCCATGGATCACGTTCAATATAGCAACGGCAGGGGACTTGATGGATGGGTGTTGCCGGTCCCGGCGGGTTCGCGCGGCACGGAGGGCCGTATGACGCTGCCGTCCGGCTCGCGGGATCTCGACCGGGCCTGGGACCGGCTGGCTGGTGCCAGCCCCGCGCACGGCTGCTCCGGGGCCTCGATGGCACCGCGGATCCGGGTGGATGGGTGTTGCCGGCCCGGCGGGTTCGCGCGGCACGCGAGGGCCATATGACGCTGCCGGCCGGCTGGCGGGATCTCGACCGGGCATGGGACCGGCTGGCTGGTGCCAGCCCCGCGCACGGCTGCTCCGGGGCCTCGATGGCACCGCGGATCCAAGACGTTTCGTTCGCTGGTTGCAGCTGAGCAGGATCCCGCCGGAATGCGCTACTCTGAGAAAGTCCTATGCTCTCCAGTTCCAGGTTCCGCAGCCAGGGCAACGCTCCTCCAGCGCCCGAACCGCCGCCGCCACCGCCCGAACCTGCTCAGCCGGGTTTCCACTGGCTGCAGTTGCGGATTACGGAAGAGAGGGAGAGGCGGGAACGCGAGGCCATGGTCCTGGACCGCCTGCCGCGGGCGGTCGAAGAGCTGCGCACCAGCCTCTTGATTTGTGTTGACGCCTATAACACGGCCTTCGGCCTGGGAGCAATCGAGTTGGAATCCGAGCCGCTACGTATGCGCATCCTGGTGCGCGAGTCGGTGGACGGGCGGTGGCGCGAGCAGTCGCACATCGAAATCATGATCGTGCCGGCCATTCCCGGATTTCAGATTGATCGTGCCGGCTCGCCGCTGCTGATCGAAGTCGGGATGCTGCCAGGCGACAAGCTGTTTTACCGGGACCGGGAAAAGGACCAGTATCTGACTATGGAAGACGTGACGCGCATCATCCTCGATCGCGCCTTCTTCCCCAAGCTGGGCGAATAATCCTTGTCACATTGAGCCAGTGCGCGAAAAACTGCTGTTCGGCTCGACGATCTTCTCCGGCTCGCTGCTGTTGTTTCTGATCCAGCCGATGATGGCCAAGGCCATCCTGCCCTGGTTCGGCGGAGCGGCTGGAGTCTGGGCGTGCGCGCTGTTCTTCTTCCAGGCTGCTCTGTTGGCGGGCTACGGCTATGCATGGTGGAGCGCGCGGTATCTGGCTCCGCGTGCCCAGGCCTTGCTGCACCTGGCGCTGTTGGCGGCCAGCCTGCTGCTGCTGCCGGTAGCTCCACGGGCGTCGTGGAAGCCAACGGGGCCAGACGAGCCGGCGGCGCATATTGTGGCGCTTCTGGCGGTCTCGGTGGGGCTGCCGTACTTTCTGCTCTCGGCCAATTCGCCGCTGATGCAGGTATGGTTCTCACGGCGCGCGAAGCCGGCTCTTCCGTACCGGTTGTTCGCCCTTTCCAACCTGTCATCGCTCGCGGCGTTGCTGCTGTACCCTTTGGCGATCGAGCCGCTGCTCGGCGTCTCGCGGCAGCTGGGATGGTGGTCCTGGGCGTACGGCGCCTTCGCCGTGCTGGCGGGTTCGGCCGCCGTGGTGGGGCCGCTCGGGTGGCCGGCGAAGGCAGCCGGCGCCGGCGCGGAGGCTCGCAGTGGGGGAAAACCCCTCCCGGGGACCGGCGAGCTGCTGCTGTGGTTCGTGCTGGCGGCCTGCCCGTCGATTCTGTGGATGGCCACGGCCAACACCCTGAGCCAGAGCGTGGCACCGATCCCTTTCCTGTGGATTCTGCCGCTGAGCATTTATCTGCTGAGCCTGACGCTGTGCTTCGACCGCGAGGGCTGGTATCGTCCGCGTGTCTACCGCATTGCGCTGCCTGCGGCGTGGATTGCGATGGGGTGGTGCGCCGGGGACCGGGGCGCCGGAATGGAAATTCAATGGACGATCGGCTGGTTCGCCATTTCCCTGTTCGTGTGCGCGATGTTCTGCCACGGTGAGTTGGCACGGCGCAAGCCGGACCCCGAGCATCTGGCGGCGTATTACCTGATCGTGGCTGCGGGCGGCGCGACGGGCGGCCTCTTCGTAGGCATTCTGGCGCCGTTGTGGTTCAGCGGTTTTCTGGAACTGCCGATCGGAGTGACGCTGTGCGTGCTGTTGGCGATGGGACTGGTGTATGGCGTACGCTCGACGCGCCGCCTGGTGCGTCTCACGCTCTTCGCTGCGGCAGGGTTCGTAGTCGCGGTGCAGATGGACGCCCGATTCTCCGATACGCTCCTCAGGGTGCGCAACTTCTACGGCGCGCTGCGGGTGATGGATAAAGGCGGCGTGCGCATTCTGGCCAACGGCGCGATTCATCACGGAGCCGAGTTTCTGGATCCAGCGCGAGAGCGGGTGCCGACCACTTACTACGGACGCGGCTCGGGAGTGGGCCGGGCGCTTGCCTCGCTGCCTCAGGGGCCGCGGAGAATCGGGGCGATCGGCCTGGGAGCCGGCACGCTGGCGGCTTATGCCCGCGCCGGGGACGAGTTCCGGTTTTATGAAATCAACCCGGCCGTGATCGAGATCGCGCGCACCGGGTTCCGCTTCCTTGCCGGGTGCGCGGGCTCAGTCGAAGTGGTACCCGGGGACGGCCGCCTGTCCCTGGAACGCGATGCGGGTGAACGGTTCGACCTGCTGGCCGTGGACGCGTTTTCGGGCGATGCCATCCCGATACACCTGCTCACGGCGGAGGCTTTCCGCCTGTATCGCCAGCGGCTGAAGCCGGATGGAGTGCTGGCGCTGCACATCACCAACCGTTACCTCGACCTGGCGCCCGAAGTGCTGGCTCTGGCCGCTAACGCCGGCATGCAGGCCCGCGTGGTCCGGAATTCGCCGGACCCGGGCGACGACGTCTATGAGGCCACCTGGGTAGTGGCGCGGCCGGGCGGTGCGCATCCTCCGGCGGGAACGACGCCCTTGTGGACCGACGATTACAGCAATCTGCTGGCGGCCATGAAATAGCGTTGGGATCCATCTGCTGGCGGCGACGAAATACTGGTCCGCGCGGCCGCCCGGTCTTTCGGTTTTTCTGCGCCGCGCGCGTAGCAGAATGGGAATAGAGTGCGGATACTGCTGGTAGAAGACGAAATGCGGGTGGCGGGCTTCGTCGCCAGGGGCCTGCGTGAGCAGTCCTATGCGGTCGATATCGCAACGGATGGCGAGCACGCCGTGTACCTGGCCTCGGTCAATTCTTATGACCTGGTGATTCTGGATGTGATGCTCCCCATCCGGGATGGCTATGAGGTCTGCCGCGAGTTGCGCTCCCAAGGCCTGCGTATTCCGATCTTGATGCTGACCGCCCGCGATGCCGTGGACGATCGCGTCGCGGGACTCGATTCGGGCGCTGACGATTACCTGGTCAAGCCATTCGATTTCAAGGAGCTCCTGGCGCGGCTGCGCGCGCTGCTGCGGCGCTCGGCCACTTTGCGGCCCCCGGTGGCGCACGTGGGCGACCTGGTGCTCAACACCGGCAGCCACAAAGTGGAGCGCGGTGGCAAAGCCGTATCGCTCACGGCGCGGGAGTATGCCCTGCTGGAATACCTGGTGCTGAACCAGGGGCGCGTGGTGGGCCGCGAGGAGATCGCGCAGCACGTTTGGGACGAGAGCTTCGATCCGTTCTCCAACGTGATCGACGTATACATCCGGCGTTTGCGCGGGAAGCTGGATATGGGCTATGCGCCGCG
>Ga0335078_10008029_pt1 | contig 15672 bp, 13 predicted proteins | sample Lox_Sample_32_FD_206711 | JGI IMG/M metagenome (GOLD analysis project Ga0335078, IMG submission 206711) | Soil microbial communities from Loxahatchee National Wildlife Refuge, Florida, United States - Lox_Sample_3.2 | ecosystem: Environmental > Terrestrial > Soil > Wetlands | place: USA... | reverse complement strand
AGGTACACCTTCGGTTTCACCGTTTTGCCCGACGAACCGACCTGGCGCGATTTATCGAGCCACTTGGCGTCCACCACCGGGCGCGAACAACTCACCGCTCCGCCCAGCGCTGCGGACAGTTCTTCGGCGAGCGGCACGTTGTCCTTCTCCTGAATCCCGCGCCCGATCGATACCAGCACCTTGTACTTCGTGATATCGACGTCGCCCGCTTCCGCCGGGACGGTCGAGAGATACCGCCGCCGCGGACGGGCGAGGCTGACGGGCCACTCGCGAACCCGTCCCACGACGGCCGGCCCCGGATGAGGCTGGAATGCGCCGGGACGGAGGTTCAGCACCGCCCCGGACGAGATGTCGCAGAGAACGTGGGCGCTGATCTGGCCTCCAAACTCCTGCCGAACGAGGCGCAAGGCCGCTCCGTCCGAGCCTGCGATCTCCACGACGTCCGCCGCATACGCGGCGTCCATCTTTATGGACAGTCCTGGTGAAAGATCGATTCCGAAGTGATCGTGCGGAACCAGCACGATGCAGCCGCGCGGCAGGACGGCGGCCAACGCCATGCGGACTAATTCCGCGTTCGGATATACCAGGGGCTCGGCTGAGATCTTCCAGACTTCGCGGTACCGGGTGCAGAGACTTTCGCAGACCATGTCGAGGTCCTCGCCCCAGCCGGTAAGCACGGCCGTCGGAAGCTCGGCGGGGGTGATCTTCGCCGCCGCCGCGAGAAGCTCGGCCGCCGAATCGTCCGGCTTGCCATCGGCGTGTCGAATGAGGCAGAAAACGCGCGACATCAGCTCAGCCCTCTCTTGCTCATCACGATTTCCAGGAGTTCCTCGGCGATTTCAGGCCGGCTGCCAGCCAATACCCGCGCGCCACCCGCCGGAGGGACGAAGTAGTCGGTGCGTATGACACGGGCGGCCACCGCGCCGACCGGCGCGGTGTCCAGTCCCAGATCCGAGGCATCGAGCACCGCAATGGGAATGGACGCCACTTGCCGAATCCCGCGCATTCCGACGTAACGAGGCTCATTGATGCCGGTCTGGATGGAGAGCACGCAAGGGAGATCGATTTCGTTCATTTCCCGATTCCCGCCTTCGATTTCCCGTCCGATGCGGAGCTTTCCGCCGTCGAGCACTTCAATCGAGCTCACCAGCGAGGCGAAAGGATAATCGAGCATGGCGGCGAGCATTCCGCCCACCTGCGCCGCGCCGTCTTCCCCCTGGGCTCCCGTCAGGATCAGATCGAAATGATTTCTTTGAACATAGGCTTTGAGAATGGTGGCAATGCCCCGCCCATCCGATCCATTGAAAGACTCGTCCGCGAGAAGCACGCCGTGGTGCGCGCCCATGGCCATCTCTCTGCGCGGCACATCGTCGTCATTGTCGCCGCCGACCGTAACTACCGTCACACTTCCCGCGAATTTCTCGGTAATCTGCAGAGCCGCCTCGACCGCATAGTTATCCGCTTCGTTGACCGTATACACCAGGTCGTCGCGCTCGATATCGTTTCCGGCGCGGTTGAGCGCGATCTCGTTTTCCGCGGTATCGGGCACTTTCCGTGCGCAGACGAGGATGTCCATGATCAGTTCACTCCTTTCCCGAGTGCGGGCAAAACTGCTTGCCGCACCACCTGTTGCGCCGCCAGTTCCACCAGGTCGATGACGGCCATTTGGCCTTCCATGCCGGCAACCTTGATGGCGTCTTCGAGGTTCACCATGCAGAACGGACAGGCGGTGACCATCACGTTGGCCCCGGCTTCCGCCGCCATGCGGACCCGCCGGACTCCCATACGCTCGTCCTCTTTCACTTCGTGGAAGAGCGCCAATCCGCCTCCGCCGCAGCAAAACGACCGGTCGCGGCAGCGGGACATTTCGACCCGCTTCATGCCGGGAATCGCATCGAGGACGTACCTGGGATCGTCGAAGATCTGGTTGTGCCGGCCCAGGTAGCACGGGTCGTGGTAGGTGTAAACGTCGTTCCGGTTGGCGAGCGGGTCGAACCGGATTGTGCCGGTGCGCACCGCGCGCGCAATCACCTGGCTCGTATGCTCCACCGGCGGCAGGCCGGTATAGTCGTGCTTGAGGCCGTTGTAGGCGTGTGGATCGGAGGTGACGATATGCCGGACGCCGGCTCTGCGAATCGCCTGTGTGTTGTAGTCGCGCAGGGCGAGAAAAAGCGTTTCCTCACCGAATCGGCGGACATCGTGACCGCTGTCGCTTTCGGCCGCGCCGAGGATTCCGAAGTGTACCCCGGCTTCGGAAAGGATGCCGGCAGTCGCCCGCCCGATGGCCTGAATCCGGTCGTCGTACGAGGTGATGCTGTCGACGAAGTAGAGCGTATCCTGGTGCGCGTCCGCGCCGTTGAGGACAGGCACCTCGGCATTGGCCCAATCCGCCCTTTTTCGCTCCGGCTTGCCGTAGGGATTCCCACGGACTTCCAGCGCCTTGAGCGGCTTCTGTAGCGGCTGCGGAACGCGGCGGTCATCCACCAGGCCGCGGCGCAGATCTACGATCTTGTCGATGTATTCGATCAGAAGCGGACATTCCCGTTCGCACGCCCCGCAAGTGGTGCACGACCAGATTTCCTCCTCGGAGTAGAGGTTTCCGGCTAAGGGAGTGCCGTTTGCAGCGGATCCGAGCACCGGATAGTGCCGGAAGCTGTAGTCCCTGGCTTTGGTTGTCAGGAAACGGGGCGATAGCGCCCGTCCCACGGCGTACGCGGGGCACTGGTCGGAGCAGCGACCGCAATCGGCGCAGGAATAGAAGTCCAGCATATGTTTCCAGGTGAAATCTTCAAAGGATTTCACCCCGAGCGATTTCAGCCGGTCGAGATTCTCAGCGGGGACGCCCCACCTGACGGGCTTGAGGAGTTCGCGATCCAACTTCGCGAAGTAGATGGTGAAGAGTGACGTCTCGACGTGAAATTGAATGCCGAAAGGCCGATAGCAGAGCAAGAAGAAGAACGTGAGCGCGTGCAGCAGATAGCCGCCAAGATATAGGCCGCGGAGCGTTGGCGAGGACAGCGAAGCGAATGCCTGTTGCAGGAGCCAGGCGAGCGAGAGTGCGGGCAAGCTCCTGGCCTGCCCGGCCGCCGCGGAGCTTTCGATAAGACCGTCCGCCAACATCAGAATGCCGATGAGGCCAAGCAGAAAGATCGCGTCCGCCGGCCGGCCCTTTCCGGACCCGGCGGGCGGCTGGTAACGCGCCGGCTTGGCGATCAATCGGCGAAGGGCGGCCGCCGTGACAGCGGCGAACACCACCGTCGCCGCATAGGCGCGCAGGACATCGTATGCCGGACCTCCAGGCGGCACGAACGTCGCAGAGACGCCAACGATGAGCATGGCGAACGCTCGTACCGCCAAAACCAGGAATCCGGCAAAGATGAACAGATGGAGCGTCCCGGCGAGCGGATAGCGCGGGTGCCTCCACTGGAGGAGCCAGTACTGCAAAACATTGCGGAGCCGTGCGAGCGGCCGGTCGAACCGCGGATCGTCTTGCGCGCGCGCCAGCGGCTTCAGGCGCCGCGCGATGATCCAGCAAAAGCAGAACGTGCCGAGAAGACAAAGCAGAGCGAACAGCGTTCGCCCTGGAATCCCCCAATAGTTCGCGGCTGCCGGTGACGGATATTCCATTTGCAGCTAGGATGTTTCCACACCCATGACCATGTCCTCCGCCGTCATGCGTTCGTTCAAAATCAGGCGCCGGATGGTGCGCAGATCGTTCAGCGTGCGGCGGCTCTTGTGAACGTAACAGCTCAAGATTTTGGTCTTGGAAAGTGCCAGTTCGATCGCCCGGGCGCGGCGGATCTCTCCCTCCTCGAGGGCGGTTTTGTGGTGATGGTGAAGGTCGTTCACGTTCGCCAGGATGGTCTCGGCCAGCACGTCCATGAATTCGTAGGCGCTTTCAATAGAATCAAATGGTTGTTCAATCGGATCGAATGGCATAGGGACAAATCCCCTGCTTGGACACACGCATAACGTTGTATCGGTTGTTGCTTCGATGGTGTTGGTAACGTCCGAGCCGTCGATCCGCAGATCGCGCGGCCGGATTACAGGGACACCGAACGCTTAGTACCGCCAGCTACGTGGCCGCCGGAGCGTTTTGCCGATCCATCGATTCGCGCCGTGTGAGGCACGGGTGGGGAGGATGCCCACAGGCGAACGATATCAGATAAATACACCTGTAACTCTACTTTTGTCAACTCGGGATTTACCGGGGGTAACTCGGAACTTACGAAGCAGAAGTACTTTTGGCCGACTGTAGGTCCCAGACGATGCGCCGGTCCTGCGCGCGCCAGGCGTCGATCCGCTGAAGATACTGATACTCGATGTTATTGCGGCGAATCTTGAAAGTCGGCGTCATGAGCCCGTTTTCGATGGTCCATGGCCCGCCCACTACCGCCAGGAAGGCGACCCGTTCGTGGGGGTCGAGCTCGGAGTTGACTTCCGCCAGTTGCCGCTCGAGCGATTCTTCCAGTTCCGCGCGCATTTCCGGATCGCGAGACCGATCGAGCGCTTCCGGGTTCAGCAATACCAGTGCGAATGGGCTGGGCAACCCCGCGCCCATCAGGCAACAGGATTCCACCGCATAGTGCTCGGCCAGGCGGCTTTCGATCGGCGCCGGCGCCACATATTTGCCTTTACTGGTTTTGAACTGGTCTTTAATGCGGCCGACGATGCGGATTTGGCCGTCCGGGCTCATGGTCACTAAGTCGCCGGTGTGGAAAAATCCTTCGGGATCGAAAGCGGCGCGCGTGCTTTCCGGATCGCGATAATAGCCGGTCATGTTCATGGGACTACGCACCAGTAACTCGCCGTTGTCCCCAATGCGAGTTTCCACACCCCTCAGCGCCGGCCCGACATATCCTGGTTGAACGGCATTTGGAGCGGGGAGGTGCGTGATCGTGGTCTCGGTCATACCATAGCCCTCTACCAGGGGCAGGCCGAGATGACGGTACCAGGCCAAGACGTCCACCGGCAGCGGCGCAGCTCCGCAGGCGGCGATCCGAACGGCCGAAAGGCCGAGCCCGGAGAGCACCTTTTTCCGCATCATGTTGCGGAGAATCGGAATGCGTAAGGCCCTGTTCAGTCTTTGCCTGGGAAGCTTCTGAAAAACGCCCTGCTGAAACTTCACCAACAGACGCGGGACGGAAAGAAAGATAGTGGCGGCCGACCGCTTGACGTCGGCAAGGAAGGTATCGATTCCTTCCACAAAGTAGATGTGCGCCCCCAGAAGCAGAGACGTGCACTCCAGGCCGCAACGTTCCACGATGTGGGCCAGGGGAAGATAGGAAATGAAGCGGTCGTCGCAGGTGGCGTCCACCGACGATTTCAGCGACAGCGCGTCCGCGGAGAGCGCCCCGAAGCGGTGCATCACTCCCTTCGGTGTTCCCGTGGTGCCGGAAGTGTAGATGATCGTGGCCAAATCGTCCGCCGGCCGGGTGGGACTTCCGTTGAGCGGCTCGGCTGCGCGAACGATCTCGTCCCAATTCGCGGCGCCGTTCTCCGTTGCGTTCGGAAATGCGACGCCGTACACACCTATGGGAATACCCAGGTGCGGAGCTTCCGCATCGTCGGTCGGGCCGAAGAAACAGCCGCGGCATTGGCTGTGCTCCAGAATGCGGCGAACCGACAGGGGCTTCAGCGAATAATACACGGGTACCGTCACGTGGCCGGCCATCCAGATGGCCAGATCGGCCATGATCCACCACGCGCAGTTTTTCGAGAGGATTGCGACTCGCGATCCGGACTCCCAATTCTGGGCGCGCAAATGGGCGGCCATGCGCCGTACTTCGTCTATCGCCTGCGCCCACGTCCAGTGGCGGACTTTGCCTCCGCCGTAGGGTTGGGTAAGAAAGATTTGATCGGAGCGGGTTCGCTCCCAGCGGTAGGCACACTGCAAAGGCAGATCGGCCTCAGTAACGGTCGGTGTCATGGGAAGCCTCCCCGTGACCAACAACTACGCGCTCTCAGCCTTTTTCACTTCGAACGCCACCTCGAAAAATCGGCGCATCGCGATTTTAGTTAATGGCGGGAACTGTTTTGAAACCTTTCATGCCAACCAGGTGCTGGATGGCGCCGGAAACTCCGGCGGCAAATATGGCGATTATCGCCACACTCGGAAAAACCCGAGGTCTAACGTCGGCCGCAATCCGCACAAGCTGACTTGCGCAGAAACTTACCGATGGGTAAGATATCAGTTGCTGCCGGGTCTGTCAAGATCGGGGCATGATCGAATGGCCAGAGGCATCGAACAACCGCACGTCAGAGCGTTCGCCAACCGGCGGCGCGACCCCGCCACCAAACGGGACGCGGTCCTGCAGACCGCGGCCGGACTTTTCATCGACAAAAGCTACGGGCGCACTTCCATGAACGACGTGGCGGAACGCCTCCACATCACCAAACCGGCGCTTTACCACTACTTTCAAAACAAGGAGCAGATCCTGCTCGAATGCTACCGCCTGGGGACCGCGCTGATCGAAGATACCCTCAATGAAATCGCGGCCTATTGCGGCACGGGGTTGGAGAAAGTGGAGGCTTTCATCTTTTCGTACGCCAACGTCATGACCGTGAACTTCGGCAGGTGTGTCATGCGCCTCGACGAAGGGGACTTGTCCGAGGAAGCCCGCGCGGACGTGCGCCGGTACAAGCGCAAGATCGACCGGCGCCTGCGCGGCTTTATCCAGGAAGGCATCGACGATGGTTCGATCATCCCCTGCGACGCCAAGATAGCGGCATTTTCCATCGCCGGCGCGCTGAACTGGATCTGCCAATGGTACGAGCCGGAGGGCGCGCTCTCCGGAGAAGAAATTGCGTCACAGTTCGCACAAACCCTCACTCAGGGTCTGGTGCGGCGGTCTTTTACTGAAAGCGCCTCTGACGGCGCAAGGAGCGAACCGAATGAGCACTAGTTCTGTTTTGCAGACGGCGGAGAACGGCGCGGACCGCCGGGCCACGGCGTATTTGATCCGCAAGGCGGCGGTCCTGGGGGCGGGCACCATGGGATCGCGCATCGCCGCTCACCTGGCGAACGCGGGCCTTCCCGTGGTCCTGCTGGATATTCCGGCTGCATCTTCTTCCCGGAGCGCGATTGCCACGCAGGCGGTGGAAGGCCTCAAAAAGAGCAAGCCGGCGGCTTTTTACGATCCCGCCTTCAGCGCGCGGCTAACTGTGGGCAATTTCGACGACGACCTCACACTCCTGCGCGACTGCGATTGGGTGATCGAGGCGGTTACCGAAAGTCTCGCCATCAAGCAGGCGCTGCTCGAAAAGGTGGCGCCCGAACTAAAGGCGGACGCCATCCTCACCACGAACACGAGTGGTCTACCGGTAGCCCAGATCGCGACGGTCCTGCCCGATGCGTTGCGCCGCCGCTGGTTCGGCACCCATTTTTTCAACCCCCCGCGCTATATGCGGCTGGTGGAGATCATCGCGCCTCCGGACGCCGATCCCGCCGCCGTAGCCGCCGTGCGCCACTTCACCGATCAGCGTCTCGGCAAGGAAGTAGTCTTCGCCCGCGACACGCCGAACTTCATCGCCAACCGCATCGGGGTGTTTGTCATGCTGGAAACCGTTCGCCTGATGCAGGAGGAAGATCTGAGCATCGAGGAGGTGGACGTTCTCACGGGAACGGCGATCGGCTGGCCGCGCACGGGGACCTTCCGGCTTGCCGACTTGGTCGGGATCGACGTCCTTGCCCACGTGGCGCGCAATTTCCCGCAAGGTGTCGAAGTGCCGGCATTTATTCAAACCATGCTCCAGCGCAAATGGCTTGGCGACAAGACAGGGCAGGGATTCTATCGCAAACAGAAAGACGCGCAGGGCGGCGAAGTTCGCTTGGCGCTCAACTGGAAGACGCTGGAATATGCGCCCGCGGCCAGGCCGAAGCTGCCTTCGGTGGAGATGGCCAAAAACGCCGACCGCCTGCCCGATCGCCTGGCGCAGTTGCTCTCCGGCGACCCGCGAAAAGACAAGGGCGTGCGGTTTCATTGGCGATTGCTGACCGGTCTGTGGAACTACGCGGCGAATTGCCTGCCCGAAATCGCCGACAACGCGGCCGATATCGACCGCGCCATGCGCGCCGGCTTCAACTGGGAAATGGGCCCTTTCGAGCTGTGGGACGCGGCCGGATTCGCGAGCACCCTGGAGCGGATGCGCTCGATGGGTACGCCGGTGAGCGAAGTCGCGGCACGGCTGGAAGGCGCTGGTGGAACGGGCTGGTACCGGAACAACGGAAAGGAATGTTTCGATCCCGCTACCGCGTCGTACCGCCCGATCCCGCAAGCCGCGGGTGTCGGCCGCGTGGCAGATTTCCGCGCCTCCCACGGAACGGTGCGCCACAATCCCGGCGCTTCCCTAGTCGATCTCGGAGATGGCGTGGGATGTCTGGAACTGCATTCCAAGAAGGACGCCATCGGCGAGGACATTGTCCGCATGGTCACCGATACGCTTCGAGCCGACAGTTCCGCGGTGCGTGATTTCGAAGCGTTCGTCGTGACCAGCGACAGCAACAACTTCTCGGTGGGGGCCAACCTGATGCAGCTTCTGCTCAGCGCGCAGGAGGGCGAATGGGACGAAGTCGATCTCATGGTCCGCGCCTTCCAGAAAATGACGGCGGCCATCCGCTTCTGCCCGCGTCCGGTCATCGTCGCGCCGTTCGGATTCTGCTTCGGCGGGGGCGCCGAGATCGCCCTGCACGGGGTCCACCGCCAGGTGCACGCGGAATTGTATATGGGGCTGGTGGAAACCGGCGTCGGACTTCTGCCCGCCGGCGGCGGGTGCAAGGAAATGGTGCTGCGCGCGATCGACCCCTCGGGAATCCTCCAGGAAACCGCTCTGCGCCGCCATTTCGAGACGATCGCCATGGCGAAAGTCTCCACATCGGCGCTCGAAGCCCGCCGTCTCGACTTCCTCGAGACCGCCGACCGCATCACCATGAACCGCGAGCGGCTCCTGCATGACGCCAAGGAACTCGCCCGCGACGTCGCCGACGCCGGGTACGCCGCGCCCATCGAGCGTCAAGACATTCCGGCGCCCGGTCAGAGTCTGCTCGCCACCTTCCGTACCGGGGTCCGCATGATGCGCGAAGGCGAACACATCAGCGATCACGATGTGAAGGTGGCGAACAAAGTGGCGCACGTGCTGTGCGGGGGCGAAATCACGCCGGGCGTCGCGGTGAGCGAACAGTACTTCCTGGACCTCGAGCGCGAAGCGTTCCTCTCCCTCTGCGGCGAAAAGAAAACGCAGGAGAGAATCGCCTTCACATTGAAAACCGGAAAACCATTAAGGAATTAACTATGAAAGAAGTCGTCATTGCAAGCGCGGTTCGAACCGCTGTCGGCAAGGCGCCCAAAGGCGCTTTGCGCACCACCCGCCCCGATGATCTGGCGGCCGCCGCCATTCTGGGCGCGCTCGGTCGTCTTCCCATGCTCGAAAAGCGCGAAGTGGAAGATGTGATCATCGGCTGTGCCATGCCCGAGGCCGAACAGGGAATGAATGTGGCGCGGATCGCGTCCCTGCGCGCCGGATTGCCGATCGAAGCCGGCGCCATGACTGTGAATCGCTTCTGCGCTTCGGGATTGCAGGCCATCGCCCTGGCGGCCGAGCGCATCCGCGGCGGCGGGGCCGAAGTCATCGTCGCCGGCGGGACCGAATCGATGTCACTGATCCCCATGGGCGGCCATAAAGTCTCGATCAATCCGTGGATCGAGCAGCATTACCCCGATTCCTATCTCTCGATGGGCCTGACCGCCGAACGCGTGGCGCGCCATTACGGAATTTCGCGCGCGCAAGCCGACGAGTTTTCGCTGGCGAGCCACCAGAAGGCACTGGCGGCACAAGCGGCGGGCAAGTTTCAGGACGAGATCGTGCCGCTGACGGTGGCGTTTGCCCAGCCGAACGGCGGCGCCAGGCTCAAGAAAACGGAAGTCGAGTTCAGAGCGGACGAAGGTCCGCGCGCCGATACCTCGATGGAAGCGCTGGCCAAGCTGAAGCCGGCGTTTCATGCCAAGGGCATTGTCACGGCCGGCAATTCGTCGCAAACCTCCGATGGCGCCGCCGCTGCCGTGGTAATGTCGGCGGATCGCGCCCGTTCGCTCGGCATTCGCCCGCTGGCGCGATTCGTCGCTTATTCGTACGCCGGTTGCCTGCCGGAAGAAATGGGAATGGGTCCGGTGTATGCGGTGCCGAAAGCCCTGAAACTCGCCGGGCTCACCCTCGATCAAATCGACCTGATCGAGTTGAACGAAGCTTTCGCCGCGCAGGCGCTGGCGGTAATTCAGCAGCTCGGGCTGGACCCGGCGCGAGTCAATGGAAACGGCGGCGCGATCGCGCTCGGGCATCCCCTCGGGTGTACCGGCGCCAAACTTACCGCTACCGTGGTGCATGAGCTGTCCCGCCGCGGCGCGAAGTATGGCATGGTCACCATGTGTGTGGGCGGCGGAATGGGCGCCGCGGGTATTTTCGAAAATCTGAATTGAGGATCATAAATGGCAACAGTGAACGCAGCTCCAACTACCCGCCGCGTCAAGGGCGGCAGCTTTTTGATCGAACAGCGTCAGCCGCAGGATGTTTTCACGCCGGAGGATTTCTCCAGCGAGCACCGGCAGGTCGCTAAAACCGCAACCGATTTCGTCAACAACGAAGTCATGCCCGCCGCCGCCGAAATCGAGGCCAAGAACTTCGCCCTCACTCGCTCCCTGCTCGCCAAAGCCGGCGAATTGGGATTGCTGAGCGTGGATATTCCCGAAGAATATGGCGGTATGGCGATGGATAAGGTCACCTCCGCTCTCATCGCCGAATGCGTCAGCAAATTGGGCAGTTTTTCAGTGGCGTTCGGCGCGCACACCGGGATCGGAACGCTGCCGATCGTCTGGTACGGAACAGCGGAGCAGAAACACAAATATCTGCCCAAGCTCGCCACCGGCGAATGGATCGCGGCGTACGCGCTCTCGGAATCTTCGTCGGGCTCCGACGCGCTGAACTGTCGCGCCCGCGCCGTGCTATCCAAGGATGGCGAGGAATGGGTGCTCAACGGCGAAAAGATGTGGATCACCAACTCGGGGTTCGCCGACCTGTTCACCATCTTCGCCAAAGTGGATGGCGAGAAATTCTCCGCCTTCCTCGTCGAGCGCAACACCCCCGGGTTTTCGGTTGGCGCCGAAGAGCATAAGCTCGGCATTCGCGGATCTTCCACCTGCCCGCTCATTCTCAGCGATTGCCGCATTCCCGCCGCCAACCTGCTGGGCGAGATCGGCAAAGGTCACCATATCGCGTTCAACATCCTGAACATCGGCCGGTTCAAGCTCGCCGCGGGCGCGGTGGGAGGCGCCAAGGACGCGCTGAACAACACCATCGGCTATGCCAGGGAGCGCAAGGCGTTCGGCAAATCGATTTCGGAATTCGGCCTCGTCCAGGAGAAGCTGGCGGAGTGCGCCACGGGAGTTTATGCCGGCGAATCGCTGGTGTACCGCACCATCGGCATGATCGACGCCGCGCTGGCCGATGTCGATACCGCGGCGGAGGGAGCTTCGCGCGAAATCCAGAAGCGCATCGAGGAATACGCCGTGGAGTGCTCGATTCTCAAGGTGTGGGGATCGGAGATGCTCGACATGGTGGTGGACCACATGGTGCAGATCTACGGCGGGTACGGATACGTGGAGGAGTACCCAGCGGAGCGCGCCTACCGCGATTCGCGCATCAACCGCATTTTTGAAGGAACGAACGAGATCAATCGCCTGATCATCACCGGATTCCTGATGAAGCGTGCCATGACCGGCGCTCTGCCGCTTCTGGGCGCCATCAAACAACTGATGGATGAAGTGATGGCGGGACCGTCCGCCGCGGAAGAGCGCGAAGGTGCACTCGCCGCCGAGCACCACTTGCTGGCCGGCGCGCGCAAGCTCACGCTTTTTGCCGCCGGCGTGGCCTCGCAGCGCTACATGCAAGGGCTGGCCGATCAGCAGGAGATCATGGGCGCGCTGGCCGATTGCATCATGGAAGTGTACGCGCTCGAATCGTGCATTCTGCGCGCCGAGAAGTCCAAGAGCGCGCAGGCGATCGCCATGACGCGGTACTACGCGGCGAGAGCTTTCACGACGGTCAAGCAATCGGCGCGGAAGGTGATTGCCGGGGCGGCGGAAGGCGATATGCTGCGCACGCAGATGTCGATTTTACGGCGGCTCGGGAAGTACGAGCCGGCCGACACGATCGCGATCGGGCGGCAAATCGCGGGGGCGGTATTGGCGGCGGGGAAGTACGCGGTGTAGAAGAGAGGGGCGTGGAGGCCGGACGGAAATTATTGAACCTGCCGGCTTGTCCGTGGTTTGCTGAACGGCAAGGCGGACTTGTCCGGCGATATGGCGCTTCGCATCGTGAAGGCCTTCGACGTAAGATGGAGACTCTGATGAGAATGCAATCGGCATACGGCATGGATTACGGGGAAATCGTCAGCCCCATCATCACCGAGTTTGTCGAGAATCTGACACCTGAGTTGCAAGACTGGTTCAACGAGCGAATAAGATCCTTCCAGTCGAGGACAGTAAGCAACCCCGTATACTTCAAGACCGCTTCATAATAGCGGGCTAGTGATAGCCAAGGGCTCCGCCCTTGAAATCCTAAGGAGAGGATTTTAAGGTATTCCTACGCCTCTTCGCGGTTTGGCGACTTTGCGTGATCATCTTCTTCCAATCCGTTGACGATCCGCGTGATGCCGTCTTTGATCAGTGGCACGTGGAAGTTGATCAGCGGGCCAAGCCGCTTGCCGGCAAGCCGGAGATACGTCAGAAGCTGCTTTTTGTGGACCGGAGCAAGCAGTTCGACCGATTTAGTTAATTTCCACGATGACCTTGTCTTCCACAACCAGATCGGCCCGGAACCCGGCATCAATGCGGATACCCTCGTAGACCACCGGAATCACTTGTTGGCTCACCGCGCGGAGACCCCGCCTGCCCAACTCATACGCCAAGACCGTTTGATAAACCGATTCCAGCAAGCCCGGGCCGAGGATTGTATGAACGCGGAAAGCGGCGTCGACGATCTCTTTGGCAATGGCGTTTTCGGTCATAGGAGACTTTCTTTTCTCTCGCCAAGTCGCCAAGACGCAAAGATCGCCGCGACCAGACCACACGAAGGGTCCGGCCACCCACTGCGTCACCGGCGGCAACAATCGCGTGCGAGACACCAAGCGGCAGCGGGCCTTCTGCGAAACCTGTGGGGGGTATTCATTCGGGCGGCAGTCCCGCAGCATTTATCGGAATCGCGTGCCTGCCGCGAAGTGGATCGGCAAAATGCCGGTTCGAGAGTCTTTGTCGAACTCAGAAATTCGGACCGCGTTCTGCCGGAGCAACTCCTCGATGATCCGGAGCGGGAAATCGCATTGCTCCAGATAAACCACCTTCGGCGGCCATCCTCTGCCTGCGCTTAGCGCCACAAAATCCGAATCGGTAGTTACGATTGTGTAGCCGTTCTGTTTCGCCCAGTCCCAAATCGCTTCGTCGGAAGCCTGCTTGAGTCCGACATCGCGCACGTGCGTCAATCCGGGAAAGAGCGGGCCGAGTCGTGGGGCCAGACGTGGCGAGAGGTGCTCGTCTAGCAGCAGGTTCAACTGATTTGAGCCCTGCGGCCGACTTCGGCGGCAAACTGGTAAACGGCGGGGAAGTCGTCTTTCTCAAGATCGGGGTGTTCTTCTAGAATCTGTCCTTCGGTCATCCCCGCGCCCAGCCAGCCAAGGATGTCCCATACCGTGATGCGCAATCCTCGAACACACGGTTTTCCCCCACGCTTCCCAGGCTCAATCGTAATCCTCTGCATTTTGAACCGGCATGTTGCTACCTCCGACCAGTATGCCACTTTCGGCGCTCCGTAGCCCGGTTGTGGCTGCCCAAGTTGCCAATGCGCCTCAGGACGCGTTTCCATTTGGCCGTACAGTGGTCAACCCGTCGAAGATCCCTCCGTCGGTCAAACAGACCCCACTACCCGATATCGCAAAGACCCGCCGCCGCGAGAAGGAAATCCGCGGCATCCGGCGCTTCCAGCCACTCGCGGAAGTTCACCCATAGCCTCCAGCCCCCCTACTTCTTCCGCGCCGCCTCCGCCCTCCTGATATATTTCTCCCGCAGTTCGTACGCCTCGATCGCCTGCTCCGAGCCTTTCCGCGCCAGCGGAACGCTCAGCCGCCGCTCCGCTTCGTCGAACGTATCTTCCGCCGTCATGCGCAGTTGAAACGCCTCGTCATCCTCCTGCTTGAGCCGCGCGGCGAACGCTTTCAGTTCGGGATCGACGTCCTTCGCTTCTTCCATCGCTCGCTCGTAGGCTGCCTGCCCTTTGCGGCCCTCCACGTTGGACGCCGCCTGGAGTTCGCGGTACGCCTTGCGCAAATCGTCGCCCCACGAAGCCTTGACGGCTTTCTCCACTTCCTCCAGATCGGCCCAGGCGAGATCGGCGGCCGCCCGGACCCGCTTCTTTTCCGTGAGCCATCGCCAGACGCCCCAGTCCTTGGCCGCCTCGTTCAGCAGCGCCTTGGCGTCTTCTACCGATTGAATTGTGCGCATATAAGGTCTAGAATTCCTGAATACAGACTATGGGAAAACCGCCTCAAAGTCGAGAACTTTACGATTTCGATTACATCGTGATCGGGTCGGGCTTCGGCGGCAGCGTCTGCGCGCACCGCCTAACCGAAAAGGGGTACCGCGTCGGAGTGATGGAAATGGGCCGGCGCTGGACCCCCGAGAACCTGCCGAAGACCAATTGGAATCTGCGCCGCTGGTTCTGGCGCCCCCGCCTCGGGATGCGCGGGTTCTTCAACATCAAGTGGTTCCGTCACGTCTCTATCCTGCACGGCTGCGCGGTGGGCGGCGGCTCAATCACGTACGCGTGCACGCAGCTTCGTCCCGGCGATTCGGTCTGGAATTCGGGGTCCTGGGCCGGAGTGGCCGATTGGACCGCCGAGATGCCGCAGCACTATGCCACCGCGGAGCGCATGCTTGGCGTCATCGAGAATCGCGTGCTCGGCCCCGCCGACCACATGCTGAAGCGCGGCGCCGACGCGGCGGGCGTGGGCGGAACTTATTACCGCACGCGCATCGCCGTCTTCGAAGGGCCCGAGGGCGATCCCGGCGGCGTCAGCCACCCCGACCCGTATTTCGGCGGCGAGGGTCCCGATCGGGCCACCTGCATTGGCTGCGGCGGTTGCATGATGGGGTGCCGGTATAACGCCAAAAACACCTTGGACAAGAATTATCTGTACCTGGCGGAAAAACACGGCGCGCGGGTTTTCGCCGAAACGCGGGTCACCGGTGTTCTCCCCCTCGACGGCCAAGCCGATGGCGCCGACGGTTACGAGGTCCGCACCGAGAACTCCCTGGCGTGGTTTCGCCGCCGGCCTCGCCGGTTTACCGCCAGAGCCGTAGTCCTCGCCGCCTCCGCCCTCGGCACGATGGACCTGCTCTTCCGCCTCAAAACGCGCGGCAGCCTTCCGGCAATCAGCGACTGTCTGGGCGATGGCGTGCGCACCAACGCCGAATCGTTGATCGGCGTGCGGGTGCCGCACAGTAAGGACGATCTGTCGAAAGGGGTTGCTATCGGATCGGGTATTTACCTCGACGAAACAACGCACATCGAAGCGACGCGCTATCCGGACGGGTCCGACGCTATGGGCCCACTTGCCACGCCGCTGGCCGG
>Ga0335078_10008028_pt1 | contig 15672 bp, 16 predicted proteins | sample Lox_Sample_32_FD_206711 | JGI IMG/M metagenome (GOLD analysis project Ga0335078, IMG submission 206711) | Soil microbial communities from Loxahatchee National Wildlife Refuge, Florida, United States - Lox_Sample_3.2 | ecosystem: Environmental > Terrestrial > Soil > Wetlands | place: USA... | reverse complement strand
GCGCCTGCGGCGGCGCCCGGTCATGGCTCGGCGCCGGCCCGCTCGTGCCGACGCCGTCGCGATCGAAGCGCGGCGTGAACGAAAAAATGATCGCGGCCACCACCAGGCCGAGGCAGCCCAGGCCGGCCAGCGCCGGCCGCCATGGCATGACGAGCAGCAGCAACGACAGCGCCGCGGGGATCGTCATTTTGCCGAGATCGCCGCAGAAATTGTAGGTGCCGAGCGCTTTGAGCGAACGCGGCCCGGCGAAGGCGCGGGCGACCAGCGCGGACGCGATCGGATGCTGGGTGCTCGAACCGGCGCCGCCGATGACCAATGCACAGAGCAGCGTGACAAAGCCGGTGCTCAACCCGGCGAAGCAATAGCCGAGCCCGGCGAGCGCCGTGCCGAGCGCCAGCACCGCGGCGGCGCCGAGGCGTTCCGACAAAAAGCCCGCCGGAATTTGCAGGCTCGCCATGGCGCCGACGAACATGCTGCGCAGCAAGCCGAGCGCCGCATAGCTCAAGCCGAATTCCGCCTGCCACAGCGGCAGCATGATGTAGATGAGATCGGTGTAGCCGTCGTGCAGCGCGTGCGCGCCAGCGGCGACCGAGGCGGCGCGCCGCTCGTCGCGTGAGAATTTTCCGGCGCGCGCCGTAATTTTGTCCCAAATGAGCCGGTGCATAGCCGCCCTGGGGTGTCGTTTTGTCTGTCAGTTAAAACGTGGGCGCCGGTTGGTCAATTGCAGCGGCGGAATTCGATGCCGCCGCGATTGACCGTGGCAGACGGCGCGTGCAGTCTGCCACGCGCGGGAATCAGGCGCCCAATTTGTTGCTCGGGAGATTGAATCATGTTCGGCATCGGCGACCTGTTCCAGTGGGAGCGATTCGTGACTCCCACCGTCATCAAGGTGTTCTACTGGCTCGCTGTGGTCATATCGGTGCTGGTCGGCGTGGTCGGCGCGGTCAGTTCGCTCGAGGTCATGGCGTATAATCCGTTTGTCGGCATGATTTTTCTGATCACGAGCCTGCTCGGCATCTGCATGGGCATCATCTTGTCGCGCATCGTCGCCGAATTCGTGCTCATCGTGTTCCGCATCAACGAGCACCTGGGCGCGATCCGCAATCAAGGCGCGGGTTTGGGAATTCAGGGACCGGGTTTCGGCGAGCAATAAACAATAAATCAGAGCATTTTCCGGAAAAAGCTTGCCCTCGAACTTGATCCGAGGGTGGCCGCCGGCTTTTCCGAAGACAATGCGGCCAAATCTATGGATTACGTCGCAAACCGGAAGTGCATGACGTCGCCGTCCTGGACGACGTAGTCCTTGCCTTCGAGCCGCAGCTTGCCGGCGTCGCGCGCGCCGGCCTCGCCGCCACACGCAACGTAATCGTCGTAGGCAATGGTCTCGGCGCGGATGAAACCGCGTTCGAAATCGCTGTGGATGACGCCCGCGGCCTGTGGCGCTCTGCTGCCGCGCGTTACCGTCCAGGCCCGTGATTCCTTCGGCCCCGCCGTGAAGAACGTGACGAGGTTGAGCAACCCGTAGCCGGCGCGAATGAGACGGTCGAGGCCGGCCTCCTTGAGGCCGAGCGTCTCCAGATATTCGGCGCGCTCGTCGCGGCCAAGCAGCGCGATTTCGGCCTCGATCTTCGCCGAGATCACCACGGCGGCGGCGCCTTCCGCCGCTGCCTTCTGCTCGACCTTGCGCGAATATGCGTTGCCGGACCCGGCCGCTCCTTCATCGACGTTGCAGACATAGAGCACGGGCAGCGACGTGATCAGCCCGAGCATGTGGAATGTCCGCTCCTCCTCGGGCTTGCGCTCCGCAAGCCGCGCCGGCTTGCCGTCGCGCAACAGCGCCAGCGCGCGATTGACGAGGTCGAGCGTCTCCTTGGCTTCTTTGTCGCCGCCCTTGGCCTTTTTGCCGAGCGTGTCGACGCGCCGCTCGAGGCTGTCGAGATCGGCCAGCATCAATTCAGTCTCGACCGTCTCGATGTCGGCGATCGGATCGATGCGTCCCTCGACGTGGGTCACTTCGCCATCCTCGAAACAGCGGACGACGTGGGCAATGGCGTCGACTTCGCGGATGTTCGCCAGAAACTGATTGCCCAGCCCCTCGCCCTTCGAGGCGCCGCGCACCAGACCCGCGATGTCGACGAAGTTCAGCCGCGTCGGCACGATCTCGGCCGACTTGGCGAGCGTCGCCAGCGTCTGCAGCCGCGCATCCGGGACCGCCACCTCGCCGACGTTCGGCTCGATGGTACAGAACGGATAGTTCGCCGCCTGCGCCGCCGCCGTTTCGGTCAGCGCATTGAACAGCGTGGACTTGCCGACGTTGGGCAGCCCGACGATTCCGCATTTGAAGCCCATGGTTGCTCAGATTCTGTTGCTTCGGATTTTGTCTGTTACTGTTTTTTGCTCTTGCCGCCGTCAGCATCGCCGTCGTTCTTACCGTCGCCAAAGCCTTTCGCCGCCATGGCGAGATGCACCTTGTTCTGAAAGCTTGCATCCTCGCCGCGGACCAGGATGTCGACGTTGTCCGAGAGAATGCCGATCAGCGCCTCCAGCCAGTCGCGCTCGCTCTTGGCGAAATCGTTGAGCACATAGGCGTAGACCAGATCCTTGTTGCCCGGATGACCGACGCCGATACGCACCCGGCGGTAGTCATTGCCGATGTGCTCGGTGATCGAGCGCAGGCCGTTGTGGCCGGCGATGCCGCCGCCGACCTTCACCCGCACTTTGCCGGGCGGCAGGTCGATCTCGTCGTGAAACACGGTCACGTCGCCTGGCCCGAGCTTGTAGAAATGCGCCGCCTCGGCGACCGCCCGTCCGGATTCATTCATGAACGTGCCGGGCAGCAGCAACAGCGTGCGCACGCCGCCGATCGGCCCCTCGCAGGCCACGCCCTGAAAACGCCGGCGCCACGGCCCGATGCCGTGGCGCTTGGCGATGGCGTCCAGAGCCATGAAACCGACATTGTGCCGGTTGCCGGCATACTTGGCTCCTGGATTGCCTAAACCCACCAGGAGCAGCATCGGCGTCGTCCCGCGAGGTGATGCCTCACTTCTTCTCGGCACCGCCAGCGGCCGGAGCGGCCGCCGCACCAGGCGCGGCGCCCGGCGCCGCCGCAGGAGCACCACCTTCGGCGGTCGGAGCCGCCGCAGCAGCAGCTGCCGCCGCCGCGGCCGCAGCCGCAGCTTCCGCCGCCGCCTTCATTTCTTCGGCGTAGCCTGACGGCGGCACGACGGTGACGAGCGTGATGTCCCGCCCGGAAACGACGCGCACGCCTTCCGGCAGCGTGATGTCGCTCAGATGCTTGGAGTAATTGATCTCGAGACCGCTGACGTCGACCTCGATGGCATTCGGAATGGCGTCGGCGAGGCAACGCACCTCGACCGTATGGGTGACGATGCTGACGGTGCCGCCGCGTTTGACACCCGGCGACTGGTCGGCGTTCCTCACGTGCACCGGAATGTTGACCCGGATGGTGGCGCCTTCGCCGAGCCGCATGAAGTCGACATGCAGCGGCAGGTCGCGCACCGCGTCGAGCTGAAAGTCGCGCGGAATGACACGGTGCGTCACGCCGTCGATTTCGACCTCGTGAACGGTGGTCAGGAAATGCCCAGCATAGATGCGCTGGCGCAGATCGTCATAGTCGAGCGAAATCGGCAGCGGCGGTTTGCCGTCGCCGTAGATGATGCCGGGGACCCGGCCGGCGCGACGTTCAGCCCGGGCGGCCCCCTTGCCGGCCCGCGGCCGCGCGACGGCCTTGATGGAATTCACGGTAGCCATGGTGCGATCCTGTCTTAACCCTGTGAAATGAAAGGAAATCCGCGGACAGCCTCCAGGGGTGGAGCCGCGATGGCGCGCTTATAGCGGCGAAGATAATGAAAAACAAGGAACGCCGCCGGTTGGCGGCGTCTGGCAGTGCCCGTCTAGGCGCCCGTCGGCGAGCCAGCCTTGGAGAGCGCCGTTTCAAGCGCGGCCACCCGCGCCTTCAACGCCTCATTCTCCTCCCGCGCGATCCGCGCCATGTCCTTGACGGCCTCGAAATCCTCGCGGCGGACAACGTCGAGTTCGCGCAGTACCCGCTCGGCCTGGGTCCGGAACAGCGTTTCGAACTCGCGCCGTACGCCTTGGGCGGCGCCGGCTGCGTCATTCATCACCCGCGCCACTTCATCGAAGAACCGGTTCGTCGTCTGCACCATGGCTGCCTCCGAGACTTCCTCCGCAACGTGGGCCCCGCTTGGCTACGCCCGCAGACAATGGCAATGGTGCGCCGCGGCCGCAAGGGGCGGCGCCGCACCCGCAAGGAAGTTCACCCTATGCTCGTCCTGCCGCTCCTGCCCTACCCTGCCATCAATCCGATCCTGGTCCACATCGGCCCGTTGGCGGTGCGCTGGTACGCGCTTGCCTATATCGTCGGCATCCTGGCCGGCTGGATCTATGCAAGGGCCATCATCTCGTCGCCGCGGCTATGGAATGGCGCGGCCCCGCTGACGGTCGCCGATTTCGACGATTTCGTCATCTGGATCACGCTCGGCATCATACTGGGCGGCCGTATCGGTTACGTGCTGTTCTACAATCTGCCGCTGTTTGCCGAGCACCCGCTGCAGATTTTCCAGCTCTGGAACGGCGGCATGTCGTTTCACGGCGGCTTCCTCGGCTGCACGATCGCCATCGTCGCGTTCGCCTTGAAGCGCAAAATCCCCGTCTTCTCGCTCGGCGATCTGACGACCGCCGTGACCCCGATCGGGCTGTTCCTCGGCCGCCTCGCCAATTTCATCAACGGTGAATTGTGGGGCCGCCCGACCGACGTGCCGTGGGCGATGATCTTCCCGACCGGCGGCCCTATTCCGCGTCACCCCAGCCAGCTTTATGAAGCGGCGCTCGAAGGCATTGTGCTCTTTATTGTGCTCAACATTCTGGTCCGTGTCGGCGCGCTTAAGCGGCCCGGCGTCGTCACCGGCAGCTTCGCGATCGGCTACAGCATCGCGCGCGTCACGTGCGAGTTTTTCCGCGAGCCCGACCCGCAGCTTGGCTTTCTCTGGGGCGGATTGACCATGGGAATGTTGCTCTGCATCCCATTGATGCTGGCGGGAATCGCCATACTTGCTTATGCGTTGAGGACCCAACCGAAGCCGACCGATGGCTGACGCAGCTTCACCGCTCGAACGCGAAATCCGCCAGCTCATCGCGGTCGCGGGGCCGATTCCAGTCGCCGAATACATGCGGCTGTGCCTGACGCACCCGCAACATGGGTATTACGTCAGCCGCGATCCGCTCGGCAGCGGCGGTGATTTCGTCACCGCCCCTGAAATCAGCCAGATGTTCGGCGAGTTGATCGGCGTTTGGCTCGCTTCGGTCTGGCAGCAGCTGGGGGCGCAGACTGGCGTCCGCCTCATCGAACTGGGACCGGGGCGCGGCACGCTGCTGCTCGACGCGCTGCGCGCGGCCAAAACCGTGCCCGGCTTCCTGTCGGCGATCGCGTTGCATCTCGTGGAAGTCAGCCCGGCGCTGCGCAAGGTGCAGGAACGCCGGCTCGAACCGCTCGGCTTGCCGATTTTCTGGCACACCGCGCTTGAGGATGTGCCCGAGGGGCCGTGCCTGATCGTCGCCAACGAGTTCATCGATGCGTTGCCGGTGCACCAGGCGGTCAAGCAGGAAGACGGCTGGCATGAGCGCGTCGTCGAAATTGGCGCTGACGGCAATCTTGCGATCGGGATCGCGCGCAGCCCGCTGGCGCATTTCGACGGCACGCTGCCTCGCGGGATCAGGCTTTCTCCGCCCGGCTCGATCTACGAGTGGCGCATCGACAACATCGCTCTTGAGATCGGCCGGCGCGTGCGCAGCGATGGCGCCGCGCTGATCATCGATTACGGCCACGCCTGGTACGGCCTGGGCGAGACGCTTCAGGCCGTCTCCAAACATGCCTATAGCGATCCGCTGCGCAACGCCGGCGAGGTCGATCTGACCGCCCATGTCGATTTCGAAGCGCTCGGCCAGCGCGCGGAGAGCATCGGCGGCCGTGTCCACGGACCGATCGCGCAGCGCGACTGGTTGCGCCGCCTCGGCATCGACCAGCGCGCCGCGATGCTCAAGACGCACGCGCCTTACGGCAAGGCGCTTGAGATCGACCAGGCGCTGTCGCGGCTGACCGCCGGCGGAGCCAAAGGGATGGGCGAGCTGTGCAAAGTCATTGCCGTGTCCGATCCGCGGCTCGACCAACTGCCGGGGTTCGAAACGTCATGATGGTCAAAGCGGCCACGCTGTCGCTGCCCGGCATCAGCCACGCTTTCTTCACCCGGGAAGGCGGCGTTTCCGACGGATTGTACGCGAGCCTCAATGGCGGCACCGGTTCCGACGACGCCCCCGCCCGTGTCGCCGAAAACCGGGCACGGATGGCCTCCGCGGTCGGAGTGGAGCCGCAGCGGTTTCTCACCGCCTACCAGATTCACTCGCCGCAGGTCGTGGTTGCCGAGACCCCCTGGCCGGGCGATGCCCGCCCGCGTGCCGATGGCATCGTCACCCGCATGCCGGGCCTCGCCATCGGGGTGAGCACGGCCGATTGCGGCCCGGTGCTGCTTGCGGATTCGCAGGCACGGGTGATCGGCGCCGCGCATGCCGGCTGGCGCGGCGCGCTGTTCGGGGTCTTGGAGGCCACGGTCGCCGCGATGGAGCGCCTCGGCGCCGCGCGCGATTGTATCCGGGCCGCGCTGGGGCCGATGATCCGCCAGCCAAATTACGAAGTTGGTCCGGATCTGATGGGCCGCTTTGCCGTCGAGGATCCCGAGAGCGAAGGCTTCTTCACCCCCGCACAGCGCCAGGGCCACGCCCTGTTTGACCTCGGCGGCTATGTCGCTGCACGGCTGCGGCGAGCCGGCGTCGCGCAGATCGAGGATATCGGGTTCTGTACCTATGCGGACCCGGGGCGGTTCTTCAGCTACCGGCGAGCCACGCACCGCGCCGAGGCTGACTACGGCCGCCACATCAACGCCATCGCGCTGGCGGACGCCTAGCACCGCGCAGGCCGCCTTTGCGACGAATCTGTACGGCCGCCGCGACCTGCCCCTTCGCCACAGTACCCCGGTAAGAAACCGCTGGTATTGCTGCGGAAAATGCCCGGGACAACCCCCTGAATCGGGTTGCCAGCCCCGGGCGCGGCTTGTATCAGGTCCGCGTCAATGCCCTGGAGCATTTTTCCGGAAAAATAGCTGCCGGTTTTCCGAAGAAAATGCGACCGGCTCTATGAACTCTAAGCGTGCGCGCAGGAGAGCGGAATGGCGAGCAATAACGGAGCGATGAAGCTCGTCGCCGGCAACTCCACCCCAGCGCTCGCCGGATCGATCGGCCAATATCTCGGCATCCCGCTGACCAAAGCGGTGGTGCGCCGTTTCGCCGACATGGAAGTGTTTGTCGAGATTCAAGAAAACGTCCGCGGCGCCGACGTCTTCGTCATTCAATCGACGTCGTTTCCGGCCAACGACCACCTGATGGAATTGCTCATCATCACCGATGCGCTGCGGCGCGCGTCGGCGCGGCGCATCACGGCGGTGATCCCGTATTACGGCTATGCCCGGCAGGATCGCAAAGTCGGGCCGCGGACGCCGATTTCCGCCAAGCTCGTCGCCAATCTGATCGCCCACGCGGGCGCCGACCGTGTCCTGACGCTCGATCTCCACGCCGGACAGATCCAGGGCTTCTTCGATATTCCGACCGACAATCTGTTCGCCTCGCCGGTGATGACGCGCGACATCCGTGAGCGTTTCGAGCTCGGCAAGGTGATCGTCGTTTCGCCCGATGTCGGCGGCGTGGTGCGGGCGCGCGGCCTTGCCAAGCGGATCGATGCGCCGCTCGCCATCATCGACAAGCGGCGCGAGCGGCCCGGCGAGTCGGAAGTCGCCAACGTCATCGGCAAGGTCGAGGGCGGCATCTGCATCCTGGTCGACGACATCGTCGATTCCGGCGGCACCCTGATCAACGCCGCGGAGGCGTTGCTCGAGAAGGGCGCCAACTCCGTCTACGCCTACATCACGCATGGCGTGTTGTCGGGCAACGCGGTCGGCCGTATCGGCAAGTCTCATCTCAAAGAACTGGTGATCACTGACTCAATTCAGCCGACCCAGGCGGTCAACGAGTCAAAAAACATTCGCGTGTTGTCGATCGCCAACCTTATCGGCGAAGCGATCAGCCGCACCGCCGCCGAAGAGTCGGTCTCGAGCCTGTTCGACTGAGGCCGGCAGCAGCCCCTCCCCCCACCAAGGCTCCCTGAGTCAACCTGTCGCAGGGGCGAGCTGTGGACGGCGATTCTTTTTACCATTGTGCCCGCACCCCAAATCACATCATGACTGCGTTTAACGGTTGTGATTAAGGCGCTTACGCGGCGTTCGCGCCACGAATCAGACCGACTACGGCCGCCGTGGCGGCCGATTCGCTATCTTCAGTCAAGCTGCGTGCGGCAGTCGTCCCTGCGTCAAAGCGCAGCCGTGTATCCGGCTGCGAAAAGGGACTCTCGGCGAGGACAAGTGGCGTGCGCTTATCCACTCAACGCACCGTCCTGGGGGCTATCGCATGTCTGTCATGGAATTCGTCCGCGAGGAAAAAGCCGGCGCTCTGGATGTGGTCGAGCGCATGGCGGCGGCCAACAATTGGCCGTTCGAGCGCGCGGGCGAGGATGAGATAGCGCTGCACGTCACCGGCCGCTGGACCAACTATCAGATCTCATTCACCTGGATGGGCGACATCGAGGCGCTGCATCTGGCCTGTGCCTTCGACATGAAAGTTCCGGAGCTGCGCCTTGCCGAGGTGCAGGCGCTGGTCGCGCTGATCAACGAACAATTATGGATCGGACATTTCGACGTGTGGACGCAGAACGGCGTCGTCATGTTCCGCCATGCGCTCGTCCTCGCCGGCGGCGTCATCGCCTCGGACCGCCAGTGCGAGGCGCTGTTCGCCAGCGCGCTCGATTCATGCGAGCGCTACTTCCCGGCCTTTCAGTTCGTGATTTGGGCCGGCAAGTCGGCGCGCGAGGCGATGGACTCCGCGATGTTCGAAACGTCCGGTGAGGCGTAGCACCGAAAATCGCGCTATGGTCTCGCCATGAAGCGAGCGACGAAGCGGACCACGACGCGCTCGAACCGGCGCGCCAGGAAGACCACCAAGCCTGCCGACAAACCGCTGCGGAAATTTTCCGGACGCCTCGTCTTGCTGGGAGCCGGCAAGATGGGCTCAGCGATGCTTGACGGCTGGCTGGCGCGCGGCCTCGATCCGCGCAAGCTCACGGTGATCGAGCCGCACCCAGGCAACAACATCAAGGCGCTCGCGCGCCGCGGCGTTGCCCTCAATCCATCCGGCGAACCGGCGCCCGCAAGCGCGATCGTCGTCGCCGTCAAGCCGCAGAGCGCGCCAGAAGCGGTTGCCTCGCTGGCGCCCTTCGTCGGCAAAGATACGCTCGCGGTATCGATCATGGCCGGACGTCCGCTCCGCTTTCTCGAACAGGCGCTGCCACACGGCGCGGCGATCGTGCGCTCGATGCCCAACACGCCGGCCGCGATCGGACGCGGCATCACCGTCGCCTGCCCGAACGCGAAGGTCACGCCGCGCCAGCGCAAGCTCGCTTCGGACCTGTTGGCCGCCATCGGCAAGGTCGAGTGGGTGAGCGATGAAGGCCTGATGGACGCGGTGACCGCCGTTTCCGGCTCCGGGCCGGCCTACGTCTTCCTGCTCGCCGAGGCGATGGCGCAGGCCGGCATTGCCGCCGGTCTGCCGCGAGACCTTGCGATGACGCTCGCACGCGAAACCGTCGCTGGTTCCGGCGAGCTTCTCAATCAGTCGCCGCTCGATGCCGCCACCTTGCGCCAGAACGTCACCTCGCCCGGCGGTACGACCGCCGCGGCGCTCGCGCTACTGATGGGCCAGCATGGTTTGGCAGACCTCATGGAGCAGGCGGTCGCCGCCGCGACCGCGCGCTCGCGCGAACTGGCCGGCTGACCTTGGTCCGCTGGCACAGCTCGCTCGACGCGGGCGACGCCTTGGAAGCGGCAAATCGCGGGCCTACATTGATTTGAGTCAGGCGCCGCCCGTTGGGGCGTTGGTTCACAGGAGTTCGGTCATGGCCCGCAGACCCAGCCGTCCAGCCCGCCGCGTTCGTGCAGCCGCCAAGGAGACGCCGTCACGGGAAACCAGTCCTCCGGGGACAGACCGCGAAAAAATCATTGCGGCCTTTCTGACGCTGCTGGCCGAGACCTCGATCGAGCGGATCGGCTTGGCCGAGATTGCAGGCAGCGCCGGCGTATCGCTCGCGCAATTGCGCGGCGAGTTCGGCTCGCCGCTTGCGATCATCGCGGCATATCTCAAGAACATCGACCGCGCCGTACTCAGCGAGGATTTCAGCGACATGGAAGAAGAGCCGCCGCGCGAACGGCTGTTCGATGTGCTGATGCGGCGCCTGGAAAAGCTGGCACCGCACCGGCAAGCGGTCCGCTCGCTCTTGCGATCGGCAAGCCGCAACGCGCCGCTTGCATTTGCACTTAACGGACTCGCCGTACGCTCGCAGAAATGGATGCTGGCGGCGGCGGGGATCGGCGCTTCCGGTCCGCGTGGTGGGTTGCGCGCGCAAGGTCTTGCGCTGCTTTTTAGCTCGGTGCTGCGCACCTGGGTTCGCGATGAGGATCCCGGCCTTGCCCGCACCATGGCGGCGCTCGACCGGGCGCTGGCTCGCGGCCAGCGCTTTGCCGGCATCCTTGACGACCTGTGTTTCATCCCGTCGCGGCTGTGCCGGCTGCGGCCGCGCCGCCGACGGCGCGATGACGACGAGGAGGTCGTCGCGGCGTGATCGCCGCGGGGCGGTTAATTTCTTTGGCAAATCCTTTGGGCAAATCTCTTGGGCGGGCGCGGCGTTATTGACCTGGCTCAATGCCACGCCCAACTGATTAGAATAGCTATAAAAACGTGCTTTTTTCTTTGCGCGCCTGCCGCGCGGGCGGTAAAGATAGTTTCAGATTGAACCAATATCCTGCCGGGCCTTTCCGCAATGATCGTGTGCTCCTGCAACGTGCTCTCCGACCACGACGTAAGAGCCACGCTCGCCACGCCGGAAGGTGCGCCACGCACGACCTGTCAGGTCTATCATTGCCTTGGTTGCAGCGCACAATGCGGGCGTTGCGCGCGCACCATTCGCCGTATCATGGATGAGGCCCTGGTCGGTGCCGGTTCCGCGCACCGCAACGGCACGTCGATCGGTTCCTGATCCTCTTCTCCACAATATTGTGCTTTGCGGAATCGGCTGATGGCCTTTCAGCCGTCACAGGTTATAATAATTCTAATCAGTCGCGGTCCTGGATAGTCTGCCGGGGCGGCATCGCAGCAAGGAGCATGGCCATGAAAGGCGACCCCGGAGTCATCGATTTCCTCAACAAGGGGCTTCGCCACGAGCTGACGGCCATCAACCAGTACTGGCTGCATTACCGGCTGCTCGACAACTGGGGTTACAAGGCGCTGGCCAAGCAGTGGCGCAAGGAATCGATCGAGGAGATGGAGCACGCCGACAAGCTGGTCGAGCGCATCATCTTTCTCGACGGCTTTCCCAACATGCAGGTGCTCGATCCGCTGCATATCGGCCAGAACGTCAAGGAAGTGCTCGATTGCGACCTGGCAACGGAAATGTCGGCGCGGGCGCTTTACCAGGAGGCCGCCACCCATTGTCATGGGGTGCGCGATTACGTCAGCCGCGACCTGTTCGAGAAGCTGATGCACGACGAGGAAGAGCACATCGACTACCTCGAAACCCAGCTCGACCTGGTCGCCAAGCTGGGGCTGGAGCTGTACGCCCAGCACCATATCGGTGAAACCGGCGACAAGGATTGAGCGGCGCGCACGTTTGTTTGGTGCGCTTGTCTGCTGTCTCGCGCTGCCCCAATTGCAAATTATTTGTTAACGCGCTGGCGCCGGGCGCAGGCGGCTCGTTTATTTGGAACTTGGAACTGCGTGGCAAAAACACCACACTTATCCGCAGCTATACGACTGATTAGGGTTAAACGTTAAGGTTAAGCGGCGGTTAGGAAATAACTGCCATCTTCGTCCGCGGATTCCAAAAATGGCCGGCGCTCCTGCATGGCCATGTCGAGGAAAGGACGAAGAGATGGTAAGCGTGAAATCCCTCATCGGCGCCGGTGCAGCGGCTCTCATTTCAACTGCGGCCTTCGCGGCCGATCTCGGCGCCCCTCCGCCTGCGATGCAGTATCAGCCCCCGGCTCAGGTCGCGGAGCAAAGCGGTTGGTATCTGCGCGGCGACGTCGGCGCTGGCGCGCAGAACTTCTCGACATTTGACCTCGAGCCTGCGGCCAACGTGCCCGCGACCTGGACTGTCAACCAGAAAGACATCCAGAGCGCCACCATCATCGGCGGCGGTATCGGCTACGACTTCAACAGCTGGCTGCGCTTCGATGTGACCGGTGAATATCGCACGGCCGCGGCGTTCAAGGCGCTCGGCAGCTACAATCAGGGCACCTGCACGGTGATCGGCGTCACCGGCACCTGCTTCGACAATTACAGCGGCAACTTCCAGGCGGCCGTGTTCATGGCCAACGCCTATCTCGATCTCGGGACCTGGTGGTGTCTTACCCCGTATGTCGGCGGCGGCGTCGGCATGGCCTATGACCGCATCACCGGGGTCCAGGACATCGGCCCGCTGCCTCCCGGCACCGTCGGCTTCGGCTACACCCAGACCGACTCGGCCAACTGGAACCTTGCCTGGAACGTTCAGGCCGGCCTCACCTACAATGTCTCCGACAATCTCAAAATCGACTTCAACTACCGCTACCTGAACATGGGCTCGCCTTCGTCGGCCGACATCTTCTGCCAGAACACCGGCTCGACCGCGCCGTGCAACAACTTCAACCTCAAGGACATGACCTCGAACGACTTCCGGATCGGCGTGCGCTACATGCTGAACCCGGCCCCGACCCCCGTCGTCATGCCTCTGGCCACGCGCGGCTGACGAAACGCTTCAGATATAAAGAGTCGGAAAACGGCGCGGGCAACCGCGCCGTTTTTGTTTGGGGGAGCGCTCGCCCAAGGCCACGGCCGGGGCAGCGCGCAGCTAAACCCTCCATTAAGGTTAATGGGAGATGATTACGCCGGTCAGCCGCTGCGGCGGCAAAGGCATAAGAGGCCGGCAGATGCGTTGGGTTGTTGGTGTTGCTGCTGTCGTACTGGGCTTGGCCCGGCCCGCGTTGGCCCAAGACTTCGATATCCTGCGCGGCTCCGAGACCGTCGGCCCGGCGGCCTTCACCAACTGGAGCGGCGTCTATGCCGGCGGCCAAGTCAGTTACAGCGATCTGAATGCCGATTTTTCCAAAGCGACGACGCCCCTGGTGGCGCAGAGCCTGATCGAGCTGGTGCTCGAAAGCGACGACCACCCCTCCCAATGGCCGGTGCTCGGCAAGGGCAACACCGACGCCGTGGGATACGGCGGCTTCGTCGGCTACAATTCGCAATGGCAAAATCTGATCCTCGGTGTCGAAGGCAATTACACCCACTCGCCCGCGACGGTGGTGGCGACCCAGTCGCCGATCCTCGATCGCGTCGTCAGCGCCGGCGGACTGGGATATTCGGTCAATCTCCTCGGCACCGGTTCGCTGACGGTCAATGATTATGTGTCGCTGCGCGCGCGCGCCGGCTATATCCTGAACAACTTCCTGCCCTACGGCTTCATCGGTTTCGTGGTCGGCGACGGCGATTATTCACTGACCACGCAGATCTACGGACAACAGAGTTCGGCCTCACCGGCCGTTCTGCCGTGTACGCCGTCGACAACCTGCGTGAATTACAACTTTGTCAACAGCGCCGCGAAACAAGACGCGCTGCTCTATGGCTTCTCGATCGGCGGCGGTCTCGATTGGGCGCTGACCCAGCAGTTCTTTTTGCGCGGCGAATTCGAATTCGTCCAGTTCGTGCCGGTCAATAACATCGTCCTTTCGACGATGACCGGCCGCGCCGGCGTCGGCGTCAAGTTCTAGAGGGGATTTTCGGCGTATCGCCGGCATTGGCGCGACACAATGCGCCATGCTGTTGCCTCAACTTGAAGACTTGGCGCTTTTTCGCCATCCACGCCCGGTCGCCCGCCGGCCTACCTCAATCCTCGTCCGCGCGCAGTCTTTTGCCTTGACGTTGGGTGCCTGATTCCCTATTTGCGACGGCGGGACACCCCTCCCCACCGAGGGGCGACTATCTGGAAGGATAGATCATGACGAATGTCACGCCTTCGATGCGGCCGCGCGTGCCGCATTTTTCGTCCGGCCCCTGCGCCAAACGGCCCGGCTGGACCGCGCAAGCCCTCAGCGGCGCCGTTCTCGGACGCTCTCATCGCTCCAAAGCCGGCAAGGCGAAGCTCAAGCGCGCCATCGATCTCACGCGCGAAGTGCTGCAGGTGCCGACGCAGTATCGCATCGGCATCGTGCCGGCTTCCGATACCGGCGCCGTCGAAATGGCGCTGTGGTCGCTGCTCGGCCCGCGCCCGGTGACGATGCTTGCCTGGGAATCGTTCGGCGAAGGCTGGGTCAGCGATATCGCCAAGGAACTGAAGCTCAAGGACGCGACCGTCCGGCGCGCGGGCTACGGCGAGCTTCCCGATCTGTCCGGCATCGACCCGGCGCACGACATCATTTTCACCTGGAACGGCACCACCTCGGGCGTGCGCGTGCCCAATGCGGATTGGATCGCCGCCGACCGCACCGGACTTGCCATCTGCGACGCCACCTCGGCGGCGTTCGCGCAAAAGCTCGACTGGGGCAAGCTCGATGTCGTGACCTTCTCCTGGCAGAAGGCGCTCGGCGGCGAGGCCGGTCACGGCATGCTGATCCTGTCGCCGCGTGCAGTCGAGCGGCTGGAATCCTATTCGCCGCCGTGGCCGATCCCGAAGATCTTCCGCATGACCAAAGGCGGCAAGCTGATCGAGGGCATTTTCGTCGGCGAGACCATCAACACGCCGTCGATGCTGTGCGTCGAGGATTACCTCGATGCGCTCGAATGGGCCAAGGCGGCCGGCGGCCTGACGGGGCTTGGCGCACGCGCCGACGCCAATGCGGGCGCCATCGCCGACTGGGTCGCGCGCACGCCGTGGATCGACTTTCTCGCCAGCAAGCCGGCGCTGCGCTCGAACACCTCGGTCTGCCTGAAGGTGGTCGACCCGGCGGTGACGCGGCTTTCCGCCGACGCCCAGGCGGCCTTCGTCAAGGGCATCGCGGCGGCGCTGGAAAAGGAGGGCGTCGCCTACGACATCGACGCTTATCGCGACGCGCCGCCCGGCCTGCGTGTCTGGTGCGGCTCGACCGTCGAGAAGAACGACGTCGAAGCACTCACGCTTTGGCTCGACTGGGCCTACGCCAACGCCAAGGACGCGCTCGCGAAAGCGGCGTGATCTCTACGCCCTCCCCTTGCGGGAGACGTTTCACATCATCAACGCCATTATCGGGATTCAAACCATGGCTCCCCGCGTTCTCATCTCCGATGCGCTTTCGCCCGCGGCGGTTCAGATCTTCAAGGATCGAGGCGTCGAGGTCGATTTTCAGCCCAATCTCGGCAAGGACAAGGACAAGCTCGCGGCCGCGATCGACGGCTTCGATGGGCTCGCCATCCGCTCCGCCACCAAGGTGACCGCCAAGCTTCTGGAACAGGCCAAGGGCCTCAAGGTGA
>Ga0335078_10008027_pt1 | contig 15673 bp, 15 predicted proteins | sample Lox_Sample_32_FD_206711 | JGI IMG/M metagenome (GOLD analysis project Ga0335078, IMG submission 206711) | Soil microbial communities from Loxahatchee National Wildlife Refuge, Florida, United States - Lox_Sample_3.2 | ecosystem: Environmental > Terrestrial > Soil > Wetlands | place: USA... | reverse complement strand
ACCGCGACGACGGCCTGACCGACCAGGACCCCGGCGAGGCTGAGCTTGGTCGTGTCGTCGCTGCACGAGGCCGGGCACTTCACCACCACGATCTGCAGGGCGCTGAAGCCCACGGTCACGACGACGACGGTGAGCAGCAGCCACCCGGTGCTGGACACCGTGCGCAGCTTGGTCCACTCCGCGTGCACGGCCTCCCGCAGCGTCCCGCCCTTGTCACGCAGCGCGCCGGTCATCCCGTACGCTCCGCGCGCTTGGTGGCGCGGCGCCTGCGACAGCACGTTCATGCGTCCCTCCGGCGCACCACGTAGACGGCGAGGACCAGCGCGGCGGCCGCCCAGACGCACGCCACGGCGAAACCGTTCCACGGCGACACCGGGAAGCAGCCGTTGTACGGCAGGCAGGCGTGCATCACCTGCGAGTACCGCGGAGTGCCTTCCTGCAGGCCGAACGCGGACGCCGGGGTCAGCCGCAGCACCCAGACCGCGGCGTCCTGAGGCAGGATCACGCCGAGTATCACCGGGACAATCATCAGCCCGACCACGGCCGTGATCGCGCCCGCGCTGCGCCGCAGCACGGCGCCCGCGGACAGGGCCAGGATTGCCGCCACCGCGAGCAGGCCCGCGGTGCCCACGACGATCTGCAGCCCGTGCCCGCTGGTAAGCGACCAGACCGGGTACACCGACGACGCCCAGCCTCCGGAGTGCAGCTTGCGCTCGGCGATCACCAGCGCGATCCCGGTCCCGACCAGCCCGGCCACGAACGTGACCAGCCCGATCACGATGGCCTTGGCGGCCAGCACCCGGCCCCGCCGCGGGCTGGCCGCGAACGTGGTGCGGATCAGCCCCCGCCGGTACTCGGCCGTTATGAACAGCGCGCCCAGCGCGATGACTGCGAGCAGGCCGACCGCCGTGCCCTTGAGGACCGTCCCGAGCGGGTCAAGGTCGGCCACGTACGGCGCGATGTCGCCGCCGCTTCCGGACAGCGTGAACCTGCCCCCGGCCTCGGTGAACCGGAACCCGTTCGGCGCTGCCACCCCCTTGCAGTGCGTTCCGGGCGCGGTGCAGTGCATCGTGACGGGCGGAGTGCCGTTGACGTTGGCGGGCTGGGCGGGGCCCGTCCCGAAGCCGATGTGGCCGGCCGTCCACGCCGCGCCGGGCCGCGCGCCCGCCAGGGCGACGTGATCGAAGCCGGCGCTGACCTGGGTCTCATAGGTGGGCTGGTTGTCGTTGTTGGCGAACCCTTGGGCCGCCACAACGTACTGCGGCGAGGCCGCGAAGAGCCCGGCCGCGGCCGTGGGCGCAAGCCCGGCCAGGCTGGCGGTACCGATCCGCGTCCAGTGTGCCCCGTCAGCGGAGTCGTAGCCGGTGACGGTGTCGCCGGACCGGGTCAGCCGCAGCCAGCGCGGGGAGGCCGCGGACGGCGTCCCGGCCAGGCCGGCCAGGTCGTGGGTGAAGTCGTACTCCATCCGGACGCCGTGCCCGGGGGTGACCATGACCGCGGCGTACGCCGAGCCCGCCGTGGTGCTCGCCTTGATCATGATCCCGGCCTTGGCCCAGGGCTGCGCGGTACGGGTGCTGCTACCCGTTTCCTGGCCCGGTAGCTCGCCGTCGGCCAGCGAGGTGACCCGGGCGGTGACGCTGCCGTTGCCGTCCATCGGCTGCCGGGCGAAGTAGAAGCTGTCGGTGACCGCCTCGCCATCCGGGCCGATGGCCACGGTCGGGTGGGCCCCCGGGTTCTGCCTGCCGCTGGCGGCGGACGCGATGGCCACCACGGCCAGCGCGGTCAGCAGCGCGGCGGCGATCATGGCGGTCGCCCAGCCGCGCACGGACCGGAACTTCGTCCACTCCGACCGCAGCAGGTGGCCGAAGTCGTCCCGCCCGGGCCGCTGGCTGGACCGGTAGGGCGTGACCGTTCCCGTGCTCACGGCGCGACCTCCTCGGGATGGCCGGGCCGCGCGGTGGCGCGGAACTCGACCGCGTCGCGGGTGAGCTCCATGTATGCCTCCTCGAGCGTGGCGCGGTGCGCGGAGACCTCCGAGAACGGCACCCCGGCGCCGCCGAGCACGGCCACGACGCGCTCGGCCGTCAGCCCCGAGACCGCCAGCGAGTCCCGGCCGCTGGCCGCCACCGTCGCGCCCGCGCGGGTCAGCGCCGCCGTGGCGTCGGACCAGGCCGCGGTGCGCACCGAGACCCGGTCGCCGGACGCGGCGGCGATCAGGTCCGCCACGGTGGTGTCCGCGATCACCTTGCCGCGCCCGGCCACCACCAGGTGGTCCGCGGAGTCCTGCAACTCGGCCATCAGGTGACTGGACACCAGCACCGCCCGGCCCTCGCCGGCCAGCGACCGCAGGAACCCGCGCATCCACACGATGCCCTCGGGGTCCATCCCGTTGAACGGCTCGTCGAACATGAGCACCGGAGGGTCGCCGAGCAGCGCCGCGGCGATCCCGAGCCGCTGCCGCATGCCCAGCGAATAACCGCCCGCCTTGCGCCGGGCGACCCGCTCCAGGCCGGCCTGCTCGAGCACCTCGTCGGCCCGCCGGGCGGCCAGGCCCTGCGAGTGAGCCAGCCATAGCAGGTGGTTGCGGGCGCTCCGGCTCGGCTGCAGCGCGCCTGCGTCCAGCAGCGAGCCCACGTGGCTCAGCGGGTGCCGCAGGCTGGCATACCGCTGCCCGCCGATCAGCGCGGCGCCGTCGTCGGCCGCGTCCAGGCCGAGGATCACCCGCATCGTGGTGGACTTGCCCGCGCCGTTCGGGCCGACAAAGCCGGTGACTTGCCCTGGCTGGACGGTGAAAGTCATGCCGTCCAGGGCTGTGGTCGGCCCGAAGTGCTTGCGCAGGGCGTTGACTTCGATCGTTGCTTCCATGCCAGCCACGGTAGGCATGCGCCGGCCGCGCTGTCGTCACGCCGGTGAGCCGTCTTTGCCGCCGCTGTCGTGGGGGACATCGGGCGCGCTGCATCCCCTCCGCGAGGGACGGCGGGGTTGGCCTCGGGGGGACGCGCTCTCGGCGGGCAGCATGGACAATGGGCGGTGTGGACGTAACGGGCACCTGGCGCGCCGGTTGGTCTGGTGCGCTGCGGCGGTTCGCCACGTCCCCGTACCCGCCCGTCGGGGCCGGCGGCCTGCTCGCCGTGGCCGCGGCGGCCCAGGCTCTCGCCCAGCCCGGGAGCAGCGGCGGGGGTGACGGAGACCTGCAGGTCGCCTTCGTCCTGCTCGCCTTGTTTTGCACGCTTCCGCTCGGCCTGCTGTGGGCGCACCCGCCGCCTGCGGCCGTCACCGTCTTCGTCGCATGCGTGCTGTCCCTTGCAGCCTTCGGCGCGCTGACGATCGCGGCCGTGGTCGCCCAGTTGGCAGTCCTGTACCGGCTGGGCCGGAGCGGCTCGCAGCTACTGGCGGCATGCCTCGCCCTGCCGTTCGGGGTATTCGCGCTCGCGGGTCCCGCGAACCTGGCTGCCAGGATCCCGGCGGTGCTCCTGGCAGCGCTAGGCCCGGCGGCGGCGTGGGCCGGGGCCGCGCGGCAGGCCCGCGGCGAGGCCGCGCAGCACCTGGCCGCGCAGGAGGTCATCCTCGGTTCCCTCATCGAGCACACCGCCCGGGGGGAACGCGCCCGCGTCTCCCGCGAACTGCACGACGTCGTTGCGCACCACATCTCCATGATCGCCGTTCAGGCCGAGACGGCGCGGCTGACCACTGCCGGGATGCCCGCCGCCGGGGCGCAGCGGCTGTCGGCGATCGGCGACACCGCCCGGGCCGCGCTGACCGAGATGCGGCGGCTGCTGGGCGTGCTGCGCGAGGACACCCGGGCCGACGCCGCGGAACGCCGGCCGCAGCCAGGCCTGCGGCAGCTCAACGACCTGCTCGACCAGGCACGGGAGGCATCCGGGTCAGGCATACGGCTCATCGTCCGCGGGCACATGGGTGTACTCGACCCCGGCATCGAACTCGCGGCGTACCGCATAGTCCAGGAGGCGCTCACCAACGCCCGGCGGCACGCTCAGGGCGCAGCCGTCGACGTGGAGTTGTACTACGCCGCGGACGCACTGTGGCTGCGCGTCCGTGACAACGGGCCGGGCCCTCCGCCCGCCATCTCCGCCTCACCGCTCACCTCTCCCCCAGGCGGCCACGGGCTGCTCGGCATGCGCGAACGCGCGGCGGCCGTCGGCGGCCAACTGAGCATCGGCGCCGCGAAGGGCGGTGGCTTCGTGGTCGAGGCCCTGCTGCCCGTCGCTGCCGAGGCGGCCGCGTGATCACGTCCCCGCCAGCGATCCGGATCCTTGTCGCCGACGACCACCAGGTGGTACGCACCGGATTCGCCGCGCTGCTCGACACCCAGCCCGACTTCACGGTCGTCGGCACCGCCGGCGACGGAGTGCAGGCGGTACGGATCGGCCGCGAGCTATGCCCTGACGTCGTCCTCATGGACGTGCGCATGCCCGGCATGGACGGGATCGAGGCGACGAGGCAGCTCGCGGGATCCGCGGCGGGCGGACCGCGCATCCTCATCCTGACCACCTTCGACCTGGACGAGTATGTCTACGACGCGCTGTGCGCTGGTGCCAGCGGCTTCCTGCTGAAGGACGTCACCGCCGAGCGGCTGTTCGACGGGGTGCGCGTCATCGCCGCCGGCGAGGCGCTGCTCGCGCCGACCGTCACCCGCCGGCTCATCGGCGAGTTCACCCGGCTGCGTCCCAGAACCGCCGGCCGTTCCGCGACCTCGCCGGCGGCGCTCGGCGCGCTCACTCCCCGCGAAACCGAGGTTCTCCGGCTCGTCGCCGAGGGCCTGTCCAACCCGGAGATAGCCGACCGGCTCGCCGTCACCGAGGAGACCGTGAAGACGCACGTCAGCCGGGTGCTGAATAAGCTGGGTCTGCGGGGCCGGACGCAGGCGGTCGTCATCGCCTACGAATCAGGCCTGGTCGTGCCCGGCCTAGACGCATCCCGTTAGGCCGAAGGTATCCGGCCGGCCGGCCCCTGTGCCGCCTGGGGATCCGCCTGACACTCGGCAGCGCCGCTCGGACCTGAGGTCACCCGCTGCTCGGGCGCTGGAGCCGGCTTGCGGCGTTGGGTGAAAACGAACCAGCCGATCCCGGCGAGAGTCATCAAGATCGCGATGTAAAGATTCAGCCGCAGCCCGAGGAAGTACGCGGACGAGTCGATCCTGATGGTCTCCTCGAAAATCCGATACCCCGAGTAGCCGGCCACGTAGAGGGCCAGCAGCCCGGGCGGGCGGATGCCGCGGTGGTGGCCGAGCCAGACCAGCGCCGCTGCCAGCGCCAGGTCAAAGATCAGCTCGTAGAGGAACGATGGCTGGAAGGTGCTGAACTTCAGGTCGGCCGCTGGCATCCCCGACTGCAGCCGGGCTGCCCTGCTGACCTCCAGTCCCCAGGGCAGGCTGGTCGGCTTCCCGAACAGTTCGGAGTTGAAGTAGTTGCCGATCCGCCCTGTCGCCTGGGCGACCAGCAGCGCCGGGGCGACCGCGTCGGCCATGAGCCGCCAGTCAGCCCCGGCGCGGCGCACCCGCCAGATCCCGACCAGGGCCCCGGCCGCGACGCCGCCCCAGATACCCAGCCCGCCCTCCCATACCGCGAGCGGCCCCCACCAGGTATGCGGCGTGATGTCGAACGGCGTGGTGATGTCGAAGTAGATCCGGCCGCCTATGATGCCCGCCGGAACCACCCAGGTGGCCACGTCGGTCACCAGCGCTACGTCCCCGCCGGCGGCCCGCCACCGGCGCCGCACGATGATCACGGCCAGCGTGATCCCCACGACGTACATCAGGCCGTAGAAGTGGATGAGCAAGGGCCCCAGGTGGAAGCCGTTGACCGGCGGACTCGGGATGTGAAACGCCACAGACAGGGCCATAGACAGAGGGTAAACCCGCCGCCGGCTAACTCTTACTCAGGCTGGCCCAGCCGCTGCGTCCCGGGCCAGCTCGATCGCGCCGACGATGCCGGAGTAGTCGCCCAGCCGCGGCGTGACGACATAGCCGTCCATCGCCTCCGGGTCGGTCAGCTCGGGTGCCCGCAGGTAGCCGGCCAGCAACTCAATCAGCCGCCGTCGGGCCAGCGGCAGCAGCGTCGGCTGCTTCGCCACGCCGCCCCCGATGATGATCCGCTGCGGGGATAGCATGCAGACCACGTTGACCAGCGACAGCGCCAGGTACTCGGCTTCGATCTCCCATGCCGCGGCGCCGGATACCTCGTGTCCGGCCTGACCCCAGCGCTGCCGGATCGCCTCGCCGGAGGCCAGGCCCTCGAGACAGTCGCCGTGGTAAGGGCAGATCCCGTCGAACGGATCTCGTGCCCGGTCGTGCGGGATGCGCGTGTGCCCGAACTCCGGGTGCAGCAGACCGTGCAGGATGCGGCCGTTCACGACGGCGCCGCCGCCGATCCCCGTGCCGACCGTGACGTAGCAGAAAGTGTCGAGACCGGCAGCCGCGCCCCAGCGCCACTCGCCGAGCGCGGCCGCGTTCACGTCGGTATCCAGCGCGATCGGGACACCGAGCCCGGACCGCAGCGCGCAGACGAGGTCGGTACCGGCCCAGCCGGGCTTCGGCGTCGAGGTGATCGTCCCCCAGGCCGGGGAATCCCGGTGGATGTCCACCGGGCCGAACGCGCCGACCCCGATGGCGTCGACCGGGCCGTTCTCCGCGAAGAACCGCAGGGCCCGGGACACGGTCTCGGCGGGGCCGGCGGTCGGGAATGTCTGCGTGATGGCCGGGCGACCGGGCTGGTCAGCGACAGCGCAAACCCATTTGGTGCCTCCCGCTTCGATGCCTCCGTACCGCACTGCGCCGATCTCGCCGCGGGGCCGCTTGATCATTGCCACCACGATATCGGATGCCGGCGCCGGCGGCGCGGAGCGTATCGTCACCCGAGCATCCGCGCTGACGGGTGCCAATGGTCCCGGCCGGGCAGGAGCTTAGGCCCTGCCCGGTGCCGGCACCTCGGCGCCACGCTAAGACCATGTCCGTGACACCCACACACCCCAGCATGGCCGGCCAGGGCAGCGCCCGGGCCGGGTCGTTCACCGGGCATGCGGGGACGAGGCCGTCTTCCGCCGCCGACCTGATCGACTTGCACGCGGCCCGCCAGGCCGGGCGCTCCTGCTGCTGTCCGGCCAAGCCGATGGTCGTCGCGGTCATGCCCCCGGCCCCGGGGCGGCCGCACCCGACCGAGCTCCTGCTCTGCGGACATCACTACCGCGTCTGCCGGCAGACGTTGGCCGCCGCCGGCGCCGCTGTCACAGACCTGGACGGCGTGCCGGTCACTGGCTGCGCCTGGACGGTTCACGGCTCCATCTAGGTGCCGCCTGGCGCCGGGCCCATCGTCATTCCCGTGGTGGTTTTCGTCCCTGTTCGCACCAGACGTCCTGCGGCGGCCGGGTGAGGGCGGGTACGGGGAGCCGCCCCGGCGCCCGGTGATCCACGCCGGGCTGGTCACGGCGGCCACTGCGCCCGCGATCGCCTGGCCGGCGACCGCGCGGGCAGACGGGCCGCCGCAGGCAGACGGGCCGCCGCAGGCAGGGGTGGTTGCCCGCGGCGGACCCTTCCTGTGGGCTCAGGCGATCTGGCTGCCGAGCATGAAGGACGCCCGGCCCTCATCGTCGAGCTGCGCGTCGAGTTCCCGGTCCTCGACGATGGCGGCGGCGTCGCGTTGCACGAAGACGCGGGCACCGCTGTCCTCGATCACGGCGTCGTCCGGCTGCGGTCCCTCCAGGGACAGTGCAAGCGTGCCCGCCTCGTTGTCCTGCAGTGACATGCGCAAGCCGGTTTCAGCCGGGATGCCCGGCTGGGACGTAAGGGTGCGGATGGTCTCCGCGGCCCGGTCGGTTAGCGTAAGCAAGTCAGCACCTCGCTCGTCTGGACAATGCCGGAAGGTTGTTGACCCTGCCCCGCTTCCCCGGGCTCAAACAGCTTCGGCCGCCCAGGATGCCCAGGGTAAGCATCGGGGGTCGACCTGCACTTTCGGCCCTGGCCCGGATCCGGCCGGGCGCCAGCCCGCCAGCACCTGGCTGACGTCCTCGAGGCCCACGGTGGCTGACAGCAGGGGCCGCGGGTCCACGGATCCGGCCGCATACCGCTTGATAGCCCCTGCGAGGCCGGACGACGCACCGAGAATGCCCACCGCGGTGATCTCCTTCAGCACGATCGTCCGGGTGTCGACAGTGCTGGGGCGCCCGGCCACGCCGATGTATACGACGCGTTTGCCGGGCTCGACCAGGTCGAGCGCCCGCGCCGGCAGGTCTGGCGAGTTCGAGGCGTCGATGACCGCGTCAAAAGGCAGCCGCGGCATGTCTGCCGCCGTCCACGCCCCGTGCACGCCGAGCGTTCCGGCGAAATCGAGCGACGGGCGGGACAAGCCCAGGACGTGCACCTCGGCGCCGTCCGCCAGCGCGAACATGGCGGCCAGCAGGCCGATGGTGCCTGGGCCTACGACAAGTACCCGCTCTCCCGGCCGCAGCGACGCGCCCCAGACCGAGCGCAGCGCATTGCCGCCGGGCTCGACCAGCGCGCCCGCGACATCGTCCACCGCATCGGGCAGCGGGTGCAGCGCGGTGACCGGCACGGCCAGCTGCTCGGCCAGCGCGCCGGGGAAGCCGCCTCGGATGCCGACCTCGCAGCGTTCCTCGCATACATGCTGTCGGCCGCCGAGGCAGCGATCGCACCGGCCGCAGCCCAGCATGGTATCGCCGGTGGTACGCCTTCCCAGCCATGCCGCGTCGACGTCGTCGCCGATCGCGCTGACGGTGCCGCACCACTCATGGCCGAGCCGCATGGGGTACCTGGCGTGGCCTTGATGCAGGTAGGCCATTTCGCCGGTGAAAAACTCGACATCGGTGCCGCACACGCCGACCCGTTCGATGTCGACGACCACTTGACCCGGCAGGGGACGGGGGTTCTCGACCTCGGCGACCTGGGAACGGCGCGGGCCGGTAACCACGAACGCCCTCATGCCGGCGTCTCGGCGCTGGCGCCCGCGGCCGCCAGGGCCGGGCCATGTGCACGGTGTGTGGACATTTCAAGATGCTAGGGCCATATCCGGGAAAGGCGGACCAAGGCCCCCGCGAAAGTTCCATTGGCGGCCGGGAAGCGACGCAGCGGGACCGGACTCGTGAGAACCATCCAGGCTCGGCCGATAGGGTGCGTCTCATACCACTATCCCAGGAGGCAGCGGGCCGGAAGGGCGGTTGGATGAGACCCCTGCTCGGCCGGCGCAGACGGCTCCGGGACGCCACCATCATTGGCGGGGTCGTCGCCGTGCTCGCGCTGGGCCTGGTCCCGGGCTGGGGGCTCCCGGCTGAGATCTTCTTCGTGATCATCATGGCGGCCGAACTCGCGATCCTTTGCTACTGGCTCTGGCAGCTCGGCACGGGCCGGGTGGGGCTGACGAATCCGGCGCCCACGGCCCGGCGGCGGCGCCGACTCGAGCGCCAAGCCGCCGAGGAAGCCCAGGCCAGGGCCATGATCGAACAGCAGCGGCTGGAGGAAGCGCTCTCGCATGGCCCGTATCCCCTGCAGCCGATCATCTCGCCAGAATCCGAGCAGGAAGCTAACGCGCGGCACCGAACGGCCCGAAAGTAGTGCTTTTCCCGTCGTGATGACAGCGGAAAGTGCACTACTTCAAGGCGGCGGGCGAAGCCCGAACCGCTGACACGCTGGTCGGCCCGACTCTGACGTTGACGTCAAGGTCCGATAGGATCGGTGCGGGCATAAGGCGGATAGCTCGACGACAGTGGGGACGGGACATGCGAGTGGCGGGACAGGGCCAGGCAGCCGCGGGCGCGAGGACGCGAGACGGGGCGATCCACTACAAGTGGATTGCCCTGTCCAACACCACGCTCGGGATCCTCATGGTCACGATCAACCAGTCGATCCTGCTGATCTCGCTCCCGGCGCTCTTCCGGGGCATCGACCTCAACCCGCTCGTGCCGTCGAACACGTCCTACTTCCTGTGGGTCTTCCTCGGATTCCTGCTGGTCACCGCGGTGCTCGTGGTCAGCCTGGGGCGAGTCGGCGACATCTACGGCCGGGTGCGCATGTACAACCTGGGCTTTGCCGTCTTCACGCTGTTCTCGATCCTGCTGTCGGTCACCTGGCTCACCGGGCCCGCCGGCGCCCTGTGGATCATCATCATGCGCGTATTCCAGGGAGTCGGCGGCGCGTTCCTGTTCGCCAACTCGACCGCCATCCTGACCGACGCCTTCCCGCCGGACGAGCGCGGCAAGGCGATGGGGATCAACGGCATCGCCGCCGTCGCCGGTTCCTTCCTCGGCCTGATCCTGGGCGGCGTGCTCGCCCCGGTGGAATGGCGGCTGGTCTTCCTGGTGTCGGTCCCGTTCGGCCTGTTCGGCACGATCTGGGCTTACCTGATGCTCCGCGACAACGGGGTCCGCATCGCGGCCAAGATCGACTGGCTGGGCAACACGCTGTTCGCGGCCGGGCTGATCTCGATGCTGACTGGGATCGTGTACTCGCTGCTCCCCTACGGCGGGCACGCCACCGGATGGACGAATCCCCGGGTGCTGGGCGCCGTCTTCGGCGGGATCGCCGTCCTGGTCCTGTTCGCCTGGGTGGAGACCAAGGTGCAGGCGCCGATGTTCCGGCTGGGCCTGTTCAAGGTCCGGGCGTTCACTGCCGGCAACATCGCCGGGCTACTCGGTGCCCTCGGCCGGGGCGGCATGCAGTTCATGCTGATCATCTGGCTGCAGGGAATCTGGCTGCCCCAGCACGGGAAGAGCTTCGCCCAGACCCCGCTGTGGGCAGGCATCGCCATGATCCCGCTGACGGTCGGATTCCTCATCACCGGCCCGCTGGCGGGGGCTCTGTCCGACCGGTTCGGCGCCCGGCTGTTCGCCACGAGCGGGCTGGTGGTCTCTGGAGCCAGCTTCCTGCTCCTTGAGTTGCTGCCGATAAATTTCAGCTACATCTGGTTCGCGCTGCTCGTCTTCATGTTCTCGGTCGGCATGGGGCTGTTCTTCGCCCCCAACCAGGCGGCGGTCATGAACAGCCTTCCGCCTGACCAGCGCGGCGCGGGCGCCGGGATGCTCAACACCTTCCAGAACTCGGCCACCGTGCTGTCCATGGGCCTGTTCTTCACGATCGTCACCCTGGGCCTGGCCGCACGGCTCCCGGCGCACCTGTACCGCGGGCTGACGGCCGCGGGCGTCTCTTCCCCCGCCGCGCACACGGTGGCCAATGAGCCGCCGATCGGCAGCCTGTTCTCGGCCTTTCTCGGGTACAACCCCATCAAGGAACTGCTCGCCCCGACCGGGGCGCTGCAGCACCTGCCCGCGAAGCAGGCCGCCTACATCACCGGCCGGTCGTTCTTTCCGCAGCTCATGGAGGAGCCTTTTGCCGGCGGTCTGCACCTGGCCTTCACCTTCGCCGCCATAGCGACCGCCGTCGCGCTCGTGGCCTCCGCAGTCCGCGGCCGGCGGTACCTGCACAAGGCCGAGCCGCTGCTGGACGAACTGGCCGAGGGCGCGGCGGAGTCGGCCGGGCTCATGGGGCTCGATGAAGCGGCCGACGTGGCCGGCCTCGATGCCGCCGCCGGGCACGGGCCGCAGACCTCGCCGAACGGCAGCGCCGCCGCCGGGCACGGGCCGCAGACCTCGCCGAACGGCAGCGCCGCCGCCGGGCACGGGCCGCAGAAAGCGGCGCACAGCCGGCTGGCCGCACCGGGCGGCCCCGGCAGCGGCGAGGAGCTTGACGCTTCGCGCGGGGGCGGGTGATCCGATGAATACGATGCCCCCGCCTGACGCCCCGGCGCCAGGCGCCGACGGCGGGCAGGCGGAGCAGGAGGAACTGCTCGGCATCGGCGCCGCGGCCGCCCGGGCCGGAGTTTCGGAGCGGGCCCTGCGCTACTACCAGCAACTCGGCCTGATCGTCCCCACCTGCACCACGCCCGGAGGGCTGCGCCGTTATTCCGCGGACAACCTGGCCCGGGTGGCACGCATCCGCGAGCTGCAAACCCTGCTGGGCCTCAACCTCGACGAGATAGCGATAGTGCTGCGCAATGAGGACCGGGTGGCGCAGATACGCCGTGCTTATCGGGATGAGCGCACCAGCGACGACGAACGCCTCCGGCTGACCCGCGAGTGCCTGACCTTGCTGGAGAGCCTCCGCGAGACCGTCGAGGCCAAGCGGGCCGCCCTGGAGAGCTTCCTGGCCGACCTGGACGCCCGTATCCGCCGCGGCCGGGACCTCCTGACCGCCGAGTCCCAGCAGCCCCGCTAGCAATCCCGCTCAGCCCAGCGCCATCATGCCCAAGCGCGGCATCGCTATGTAGACCACAGTCAGCTCCGACTGAGCCGCGCTGAGTGGCGCAAGGCCACCTACAGCACAGGCAATGGTGGCAACTGCGTCGAGGTTGCCCGCAACATACCGGGCATCGTGGCCGTCCGCGATTCCAAGGACCCGGACGGGCCGACGCTCGCGTTCTCTCCCGCCGACTGGTGCGTCTTCACGGCGACTGTGCAGGCGGGCCGGTTCGGCCTAGCCTAAGCTGAGGTTAGCGCTCCTCGGACCAGCTCATGCCGCCGCATCTTAGACCCTCGCGCCACTCTTCCCTGTCCGATAGCTACTGCGGTACTTCGGTGCGCAGGTCCGGCCGAGGGCCAGATATGAGGGCGGGCCGGGCTCAATGCTGGCCCGGTCCACTCCGGCGACATGGTTACCACAGCGGTGAGAATCCCAGTCTCGATCACCGAGCAGCCAGCTGCGCTTTGAGAGCGCCCAGCCGTTCGTTAACTCTGGAGGGAGCAATGAGCCTGGATTACGTTCACGGATACTCGGCCAGGGAGGGCATCCGGCTGGCCGATCAGGCGACAACGCTGACCGAGTTGCTGCATGCGGATACCGGCTATCCGCCGGGGAGCCTGGTGCTGGAGGCGGGCTGCGGAGTGGGCGCCCAGACGGTCATCCTGGCCCGCAACAGCCCTGACGCGGCCTTCGCTTCCGTCGACATCTGCGCGGGGTCGCTGGCGCAGGCACGGCGGCAGGCGCGGGAGGCCGGCTTTGCCAACGTGACTTTCCAGAACGCTGACATCTTCGACCTGCCGTTCGCATCGGCCTGCTTCGATCATGTCTTCATCTGCTTCGTCCTGGAGCACCTGACGGATCCGGCCGGTGCCCTGGAGTCGCTCGGGCGAGTACTCAAGCCCGGGGGCTCGATCACCGTCATCGAGGGCGATCACGGGTCGGCTTATTTCTGCCCGGACAGCCCGCACGCCCGCCGCGCCATCGCCTGCCTGGTGGAACTGCAGCGGCAGGCGGGCGGCGACTCGCTGATCGGCCGCCGGCTCTATCCGCTGCTGCTCAGCACGGGGTACCAGGATGTCAGCGTCTCTCCCCGTATGGTCTATGTCGACGCCAGCAAGCCGCGGCTGGCCGAGGGGTTCACCCGCAGGACCTTCACGGCGATGGTCGAAGGAGTAGGCGAGGAAGTCGTCCGGCTGGGGTTGATGGATGCGGCAAGCTGGGCGGCCGCGATCGCGGATCTCTACCGGGCCGCGGAAGACGACGGCACGTTCTGCTACACCTTCTTCAAGGCGGCGGGCTTCGCGAGTGCTTCCAGGATTGACCCAGGTCGCGGCACGATCAGGCCAGGGTTCAGCCCGCCGGCACGTCAGCCGGCCCGGCTCGATGCGACCGGCCGCGAGGAGACCAGGGACGCGAAGACAACGGTGGAACTGAGGTAATGGCCGGTGGCGTAGTCAAATGCGCCGCCGCACGTTATCAGGTGCAGGGCCGCGTATTCGGTCCCGCCGTAAACGGCCTTCGCCGGGAACCTGGACTTGGCGTACTGGCGAACGCCGGTGACGCGGAAAATGGCTGTGATCCCGTCAGCAAGAGTCACGTTGACACGGTCCCCGGGGCGCAGGGCTCCCAGGCGGAAGAAGACGGCGGGCCCCTGATAGCTATCGACGTGACCTTCGATGACCGACGCCCCGATCTGGCCGGGGGCTGCCGAGTACTCGTACCAGGCGGGCTGGCCGGGCGCGGCCTCAAGCGACGGCACCTGGATCGAGCCGTCCGCGTTCACCCCCAGGTGCAGCAGTTTCGAGTTCACGTCGATCGCCGGTATGTCGATGGACATGGGCAGCGAGCGCCGCAACGAGGGCCCTCGGGCCAGGCGCGGCGACGGGCCGGTCCCGCCCGCTGCGGCCGTCGAGGGCTGCGGCGCGTGGTGCTGGGTGGCGACCGCGACGCCGACGGCTGCGGCGCCTCCCGCGATGAGCAGGACGCCGAGCACGCCGGCGACCCGGGCGCGCAGGCTCCGCACCGCAGTAGGCGGGGCGGCGTAACCGCTCTGCGGCCAGGATATGACTACGCGCAGCCCGCCTATACGCCGCCACTCCACATCCCGCAATGCCGCCATCCCTCCCCTGCGTCTTCCCGACGGTGTTCTCATCGCGTAGCCTAATATTCCGGTGATGAGCAGGCCATTGCATGTCTGTGCCGTCCATAAGCTTTACCTTTGCGGATGCGGGCTCTTTGCGGCACCTATCAAGAGGCGCCGGATTCTCGATCTGGCGACGCTCCGCGCCGCGCTGGCCGCCCTGGGCTGCGGCACCTTGACGTTGGTCACTTCCGCAGCTCTCGTGGCCTGCTCCACGTCCGCGCCCTCGGCGACCCTCCCCAAGGCCTCCCCGACGGTAGCGACGTCGGCGGCGACGACTGTCCCGGCTCGCCGCACGGCCACGCGGAGCGCGACCGCCAGCCGTCCCGCATCGCCATCGGCTTCGGCATCGCCGCGCCCGTCAGCATCGCCGAGCCAGGCAGCATCGCCGCGCCCGTCGGTCAGCCCGTTCCCCAAGGCTGCCCCGGCCACCGGCGGCGGTGGGACTGCCGGGTTCCAGCACGCCCTTCTCCTGGGCCTGGGCATAGCGGCGATCCTGGCCGGCGCCGTGAGCCTCGCGTATCGCAGCCGAGCCGCCCGGAACCGCTGACGGACATGGCCCCAGACTGGCCCGGGACCGCCTGGCCGTGCCGGGCCGGGCAGCCAGGCTGGCCGTGCCGGGCCGGGCAGCCAGGCTGGCCGTGCCGGGCCGGGCAGCCAGGCTGGCTTTCCGGCAAACAGCGGCAGGAGAGACCGAACGGGGCACGACTCAGGAGTTCAGGTAGCACACCACCGCCAGGACCCGGCGATGGTGCTGCTCGTCGTCGGCAGGCAGATCGAGTTTCATGAAGATGCTGGCCACGCGCTTCTCAATGGCGCCCGCGGAGACCACGAGCGCCTCGGCGATCGCCGAGTTCGACCGCCCCGGCCATCCTGGCCGACAGCCGCAGCGTGAACGACATGACGATCATGCCAAGCCCGACGATCCAGGAAAGCGCCGCAGACACCGTCAGCGCGAGGATCAGCACAGTGCAGAAGAGCGTGCCGATGACAAGCGAAACCAGCAGGCTGACGACCGCGCGCCAGGTTCGCGGGGAGACCGGGCCCAGCGGGACAGCCGCGCCGGCCCGCTCGGCCCAGCCGGGACGCGGGGGGACGCGCGCCGCAGCTACCTGGGCCGGCGACTCCTCTCCCACATACCCACGATACGGGGTTGCCGCGCCGCGTTCAGTCTCCAGCCGACTCGGCCGCCCGCTTGATCGCGGCCAAAGTCACCGGTATGCCCGTACGCGCGGTTTCGGCGCGGCTGACGATCTGCGCCTGGGCATCGG
>Ga0335078_10008026_pt1 | contig 15675 bp, 11 predicted proteins | sample Lox_Sample_32_FD_206711 | JGI IMG/M metagenome (GOLD analysis project Ga0335078, IMG submission 206711) | Soil microbial communities from Loxahatchee National Wildlife Refuge, Florida, United States - Lox_Sample_3.2 | ecosystem: Environmental > Terrestrial > Soil > Wetlands | place: USA... | reverse complement strand
TTTGCGGGGTCTTTGCTGATGACCTGTCCGGTCAGTTGAAAATGCCGTGTCGAGGTCCCACAGGCGGCGAATCCACAGCACAGCAAAGCGCACAAAATCCGCAACGAAATTTGCTCACGCATTTCAGTCCTCCTTTCCACGTATGCTGCAGGCAATGCCTCCCACCCGAGCGCAGGAACAAGCCCAGCGGCGCGAAAGGCCACGGCCGCGGCGCGACCAGGCAGCTTTGAAAATCTTGAGAAAACCAATACAGGGCAAATCAGAGGAAGAGAGAAGGAGGGCCGCGCTTGGAGGGTCCGAAAAAGAGTGGCGTGCTCGCGACGCATCCCGGCACAGCGCACGGAAGCGGGGAAGAGAACTGAGTGCTTCCCGTGGAGGTGGCCCTCTGCGAAAGGAACGACCTGTTGGCCACGAGGTTGGCGGCCCCGTGCCCGGCGTATGGGCAGCGCGCCGTTAGGCGGGCTCCCGAAGTATCCCCGGCGCTTCCCTTTGCGGTGCGGCGGACGGAGCACATGTGCGCGCCGTTACCCTTACAGCAGGGCGGAAGGCCGTCCTCCGGGCGGCTTGCCGCCCAGGCCGCGAACAGAGGTCCCGCGCCAAAGATCCATGCCAACAGAGCTGCCAGTGCGCGTCGCAAAGCATTCCGAGGGTATAGCACGATCTCGGACCGGTCAAGATCGCGGACGAGAACCCGATCGCCCGGGGGACGGCTACTTTCGAGTCAGCCGCAGTTCGATCATCATCCGCTCCTCGCCCTTGTCATCGATGAGGAAGTGGCGATGGAGAAGAACGCGGCCGTCCGCTTCAAGGTGCGCGCGCGCAACGGTCTTGCGCCCGGGGCGGTCGGGATCGAGCGGCGTGGCCCATAGGATGATGTTCTTGCCGTCGAAGGTGCCGTCGCTCTGGCGGATGGACATGGTGGTCTGCCGCGAATCGTACCAGACGGTGGTGAAGCGATTCGTTTTGGAGTCGAAGCCGGAGATTCCAGTCCCGGTGCTCTTCGTCCCATCGGCGTTGAAGAAGACGAAATCGGACTGGAGAAACTTGCCGTCCTGGATCATGTACTGCTTACAGGTGCCCTTGGTGACGATCGGCTTTCCATTCATGGGGAAGAAGGTCTTGACCAAATCCCAATCGCCCGCAAATTGCGCGAGCAGTTTCTGGCCGGCGCCCGGCGCGTTCGGGGGCTCGTACTGGTTGTGGGTTTGCTGAGCGAAGGCCGCAGTGGCCAGAAGCAACGCCGCGAGGATCCAATTTTTCATGGGTGGAATACTACGCGAAAAGCACGAGAGTTGCACGAGCAGGGAGGCGCGAGCGGCCGGCGCACGCTGCGCCTGGCCAGCCGCGAAAGCGAAGCATAACAGGCTGCGACGGTACCGGCCGAAAATGAGCCGTGCGGTTCACCCCGGGTGACCGGATGAATGGGAAAGCGGGCCACCCGCAGGGCAGGCAGGCCCGCTCCCACCTCCTCCAACGAGGTCTACCAGGGGAATAGAGTTTCGTGCAGCTCCTGGGGGATGAACTTCGATCCCGCCAGGTCCGCGTCTGTAAATCCGAAAACGAAGAACTGGTTGGGGTTGGGGATCTGATTTCCGCTGCCATCGTCCACCGTGGCCAGGAAATCATTGTCATTGGCGATCCACAGCGTGTGCATCGCCGTGCCGTTCAGTTCGACGTCCGGACCGAAGGCCACGCCTTCAATCTTTGCCGGAATGTTGCCGGCGGCAACAGGATCGACCGGGAGGGTGGTCAGCGTCTTGACGATGTCGAGGAACAGCACTTTGTTGACCGCGTAGGTGGCGGCGGTGGTGCCGTCCATGCCGCTCACGTCGGTTGCGCCGGCCAGGTTGATCTTGAAGAGCTGCTTCACTTTGGCCTTGTCGCCATTGGCGCGGCCGTGTCCGTCGCGCTCGTCCACGAGGAATTCAGTGTTGTTCAGGGCCACGATCTCGCTCACGCCCGTGCCGTTGGTCAGCAGGTAAGCGTACTGGTGGGTGACCTTGCCGGAAGCGATGTCGATGGTGACGATGCGCAGCAGCTTGGCGGCGGCTCCGCCTTCATTAGCGTCCTGGATCAGCGAATTCTGCATGATGCCGACCAGTGTCCTGCCGTCGGGGGTAATGGCAAGCCCCTCCATGCCTTTATTCGCCGTGCGGCCCACCACGTTCATGGAGATTTCCGTGTTGCCGACGGGAAAGAGATTGGGCACGTAGAAGTCCGTGGGCATCGCGAAGGAACGGAGCCGTGCTCCGGTCAGCCGGTCGAACTCGTAGACGTAGGGGCCGTACTCGTCGGAGATGTAGACGCGCCGGCCATCATTGGAGAGCCGCATCCCTTCCGAGTCCAGGCGGGCGTCGGCGGCATCACCGGAGTTGTGATGGGGGTCGAAATTGTCGGAGCGGCCGGTGAAGAAGTGGAAGAAGAGCCAGTTGATCGGCGGAACCCCGGAACCCACGCCCAGGCCGCTCCCGCTGCCGTAGACCAGCGGGGTGGGGCTCCACAGCAGCGTGGTGGCGCGCATTTCCGGGGTGAGCGTGAACGGATAGCCCGCGCCGGAGGTGTTCGGCACCAGCTTCATGTGGATGGTGTGGAAGCGGTTGATGTAGCTGGCCGTGTTGTCGATGGCGTCGTCGAATTCGACGGCATTGGGGCCGCGGTCCGGCAGCGCCAGGAAGGTGTGGCCGCCAGCGTAGCAGATGGCCGAGCCGAAACCCCCTAGGTAATTCGCCGGCACGCCGTTTTCCAAAGCATAGTGCAGGCCGGAGAGGTCCGCTTCCGAGCCGGCGCGGGTGGCGTCGAGTGTGCCGATGGCCAGGATGGGAAGGGTTTGGGTGGCGTTTTGCGCGAAGACGGCGGGTGCGGCAAAGACGCAAAGGCCGAGAAGGACCAGAGCGATGCGAAGGCTGAATGGTTTCACTGCCGACATTCCTCCTGCGTGAAAGTTTGAATGCAAAGCCAGCTCATCATGGGGAGGACGGGCGCATGAGGGGTAAATGCCGGGTCACAAATCGGTGAAATCCTCGTGGCAAAGGTGGCGCGCGGCAACGGCGCACCCCGCGAATCCATGCGGATTCGGATCAGACGGTCAAAGACCGGGCCACGTTGCGGTCAGGCCGCCGGATTGACCGCCAGGACGACGGTATGCGGACTCATCGGTATGGGGTGCTCGGAGGCCGGGGCGAAGCCCGCGCGGACATGCATCTCCGCGAGCTCGCGGAAGGTGTAGGCGTCTCCGGCAGCCGTGGTGGTGAGCATGGTCAGCGCGAACCCGGCCGGCATGGGCGGAGAGACCCGATCCTCATGGGGGACGAACTCGAGCGTGGCGGCGCAGCCGCCGGGGATCATGGCCGCGCGCACTTTCTTCAAGAGAGAAACGCAGGTATCGAAATCGAAGTGGTGCAGAAAATTGGTGAGCAGAATGGCGTTGTAGGGACCGCCGAAGTTCACATCGAACGCGCTGCCCGGCAGCATGTCGTAGCGATCGTGGACGCCCGCCTTCCGCGCGTTCTCCAGGGCCACACGCAGGACCGGAGCCCAGTCCAGCCCGGTGACATGGGCCTGGGGATTCTGCTTGGCGATTTCGATTCCGAAGAGGCCATGGCCGGCGGCGATATCCAGCACGCGCATGGGTCCCTTGCGGCCCGCCAGGACGACGCCGCCGAGGGGGCCGGCCAGGGGCGCCATCATCGGGGCCATACTCTGCGCAAACTCGACCCAAACGGGATTTTCCGGTTCGACGGTGCCCGCGCCCGCCAGGACGGTCCGGCCGTTGCGGACGATATCCGCAAGATGCTCGTAGGGTTCGCGCAGAGACGGCAGCGACAAAAAGCGCGCAATCGAAGCGAGACAATGCGGCGAGGCGGGATCGAGAAATGCGGCGCCCGAGGGAGTGTTCTGGTACTGCCCGCCGGCTTTCTGGAGCAGTCCGCAGACCACCAGGAAATCACAGAGAATGCGGATGCCGCGCTCCGAGGCCGCGGCGTGGCGGGCGATGGAGGCCACGTCCCGGCAGCCCTTCCCGACCGCGCCGAAAATGTCCAGCTCGATCGCCGCGCGCAGCGCCGCGGTCTTTTGAAATGCCTGTAAGTTTTCAAAGACGATGGATGGAGTGAGCGGGGCGGAATCGGGTGACATCAACGGCCTCCTGGGCGCATAGGGAACAGCTGGCTCTGGAATCGCGAGAAGTATAGACAGGCCGGGGGCGGGGTCAAGCGAATCGGTTCGCCAGGGGCGAGTTGCCTGATCGTGGCGCAGTTGCGGGCTGGAAGGTGGCTTCTCACAGCCTGGTCACAAAGTGGAATGCGGCGAACTCAATGCCGGTGATTTGAAAGCGGACGTGGTTTCCCGTTCATCCCAATTGTTGTTGGATTGGATCTCGAAGATTGGAAACCTCTGTAGGCTCGATTGTTTGGGGGACGAGTACGTTTAAACAGATCGAGTGCCCGCTGCCAAAACGGCGCGGGGCGGGCCCTTGTCGTTTCCGACGAGCGTTTCCAGCTCGCCCAGGCGGACATTGAGGTTGCGCAGGTCTTCACCGCCCATCTGCTTCGAGCAACCCTGGACCACGCGCCGGCCATGGTCGAGGAGCATCCTTCGGTAACTCGCATCCTGCGATGTGATTGCGATATCGCTGAGGGCTCTCAACAGGCGCAGGCTGACCGCAACGTCGCTTCCCGAGTACATGCGGATCTGGCCGAACGCGGACTCCAGCAACTTCTCGAAGTCGATCCATTGAATATGCACGCGAGCGGCGCCGCCCAGGTCATAGAGGCGCGGTTCCGGCACTTCCCTGGATGCAAAACGAATCAGAATGCGGCTTAACTGGTCGACGCATCCCACCGCCGTTGTGGGGTCATTCACCGCCGGAGAGATGGCTTTCAGCGCGATATCCACGATTTGCAGGACACCGAACTCGATGTCCTGTTGGAGCGTTCGAGTGGGGCCTAGGTCGAACGCACCCCGGAAGGCCGAAGCAAGTTCAGGGGAAACGCGGTCGGCTTTGTTGACTCGAACCAGCGGCGTGCCTGCCGGCACAAACTGACCCACCCGGCGCACCACTTGAATTTTTAGGTGGTGTGAGGTCGCGAGAGCCAAAAGCTGCTTGAGATCAACAAACCGGATGTAGCCCGCGGCGTCGTTCAGCAAAGGAGCGTCCCACACCGGCGGGACCGCGGAATCACTCGTTTCCATGTGGATGTCCCGCCGCGGCGCTGGCATCACTTCATCAATGACCGCCTCGGTCTCCCTGGCGATTCTGTCCACAATGTGATTCACACTGATGGCCTGGGAAATGTGATGAATGAAGAAAAGCAGCAGAGCGACGCACAGAATGGCCAGCAGGATTGCGGCCATCACGGTCACCACCGGAGCAAACGGGGTGGGCCGCGAATGCGCAGCCGGCAGCGCAGCCATGCAATAAAGGAACGTCCCCAGGAAAATGCCCAGGGTCCATTGGGTCACACGGTCACGCGCGAAGCTGACGATGATGCGCGGCGAAAACTGCATCGAGGCGAGGGTCAGGGTCATCAGCAGGATGGCAAAGACGATGGAAACCACCGTCATGGTGGAGGTGGCGATGTCGCTGAGGATGACCTGGGCGACCGTGGGATCTCCCTGCGAGAAAAAAAGCACCCGGGGAGCCCAGTTGCTGATGGAAGGGTTGGACTCTTCGATCCAGGAGAGCACTGCGCCGGCGCAACCCAGGACAAGCGCGATGGTCACAGGTCGAACCAGGAATCCACCACGCAGGTTATAGGAGGCTTTCCGCAGTAGCAGGCGAAGGCGTTCGATCACGGTATTCGCTTTCGCGAAGCAGCTTCGCGCGAGATCATCAAGATTTGGCGCCCGCCGCCCCCCGGTGAAGCCCGGCGCGTGCGCTGAAAAAACTCCCGAGTGGGCCAACTCTAGCACACGCACAAATGTGCTTCTAGAAAAACCGGAACCGCGGCGGGTGCAAACAATCGCACTGTGAAGGCAGTCCGGCCCGGCATACGTTCGCAATTTGCCTGGGCCGGGAGATGCAAGGGATTCAACATTGGGGGGAAACGGGTGGTGGGGCTCCCCGCTGCGTCCCCGCGTTTTGATTTCCGCACCCGGTGCGATAGCATGGCCCCGGTATTTATGGGCTGTTGCCCGACCTGTCAGATTTGACAGAGGATTCCGGTTTTCGCTAAGTGGATACTTTTCCGTTATCTGCGGCATGATCGCGCGGAAACGATGGACAACAGCAGTGCCGAACCCGGCTCTCCGGAAGGCTTGAACTAACCCCGCTCGCATGCGCGAGGTTCCGGAGGACGCAGGAACGGCGGCTGGGCGCAAGTTCGCGGGGCGATCGCCGGAGCAGGATTCTTTGGAAGGATCATCCCGCGGTGAATTCCTTTTTGTAATTCATGCCCGTTGAGGCAGGAGGTTAGGCGGATGCAAACGAAGACGATTCGATGGTTGATCTCGGGTCTAACGCTGGGGATGGTGATGGGAATGCTGCTGGCGCCGTCAAGCTGGGCCGGGAATGCGGCCGCGGATGATGGAGCCACGGCCGCGAGCGCTACGGCTCCGGCTGCCACGGTCCAGCCGGCCAAGTCCGAGTCGGCTGCAGCGGACAAGGCCAAGGTGGATTCGGACGCACAGCCTCCTTCCGACCCTGCCGCGCAGCCTTCCAATCCGGCGCCCGCGCCGGCTCCGGCGAAATCCGGAAGCGACCCTCACATCAAACCCGGCAGCAACTACCCCCATTGGGAATGGTTCATGGGCTATTCCTATCTGAATGGGCGCGTGGGCTCCGGAATCAAGTCCTACAACGGCAACGGTGGCAGCACCTCCCTCGAGTACAATCTGAACCATTGGATCGGTTTGGTTGCGGACCTGGGCGGATATGAAACCGGAAAGATCGGCGACGTGGGCGTTAATGTCACCCAATTCACCTATCTCTTCGGACCCAGGCTCAACTACCGGTTCGGAGACAACGAGCGTCATACCCTCTTCGGACAGGTGCTTCTGGGTGGCGACCACACCAGCGCGTCGTTCGCGGGATTGAGCGGCTCTGACAATACCTTTGCCATGAGCGCGGGCGGCGGCCTGGACCTCGGGCTGACCAAGCATCTCGCGCTGCGCCTGGCGCAAGTCGAATATCTGATGTCCCGCTTCGATCTCCCGGGCTATCACACCCAGAACGACATGCGGTTCTCCACCGGATTGGTTCTCCGCTGGGGCGCCAAGCCCATCATCGTGAACAAGCCGCCCACCGCGGCCTGCTCCGCCGACGCCGCTTCCATCGTGCAGGGCTCGGGCGGCGCGGTGCCAGTGCGCGCCAATGCCAGCGACCCCGATGGGGATTCGCTCACCTACGCGTGGAGCGCCAGTGGCGGCCGCGTGGATGGTTCAGGCCCCACCGCTCGTTGGACTCCCGGAGACGCGCCGCCAGGAAGCTACACCATCACCGCGCGCGTGGATGATGGGCATGGTGGCACCGCCTCCTGTTCGGCGAATGTCGCTGTCGAGCCGCGCCCACTGCGGCCTCCCACGCTGACCTGCTCCGTGGACCGCAATGCCGTGCTGCCGGGCGAGATCGTCAATGTCACTGCGGACGGTTCCAGCCCCGAGGGCTTTCCGCTCGATTACACCTGGCGCGCCAATGGTGGACGGGTGACCGGCAGCGGCTCGCGGGTGCAGTTCGACACCTCTGGCCTGGCGCCGGGAGACTACAGCATCACCGGCAGGGCCTCCGATGGACACGGCGGCGCGGCCGACTGCGTGGCCGGCGTGCACGTCAATGCTCCCGCGCCCAAGCCGCAGCCCGTCAAGCTGGGCGAGTGCATCTTCAAGCCCGGAAGCACGCGCGTGGACAACAAGTGCAGCCGTCTCTTGGATGATGCCGTGCTACGGATGCAGAACGATCCCGCGGGCACCCTCGTACTGATCGGCTACGAAGATCCCGTCAAGGAAAAGAAGGGCAACATTGCCCAGACCCGCGCCGAAAACGCCAAGAAATATGCGGCCAAGGGCAAAGGCAAGGGCGCAGCCGGCGTGGATCCCAACCGCGTGAACACCCGCAAGGGTGCAGGCGCGGAAGGTGCGGACACCGCCAACCGCCGAGTTGAGGTCATCTGGGTGCCGGAAGGCGCCACGTTCTAACTCGGAGGGCCCGGGCGCGCCCCTCCGGTCTCGCCCGGGCCATCCCACACCGGATGCAGGTTCGAAAACGGGCTCCGCGCTTCGCCGCACGGAGCCCGTTTTTACTTCCGCAGGCGACAGCGGCAATGCTGGCGGTGCTCTGATCGCGCGTGCCGCTGCGTTCACGCCGACGCCGCCGCGCAGGCGGCTTCATCCCGCTGGATCTCACGGCCCCCGGCTACTGATCCCGGCTCCGATCCGCGCTCCCAAACGGCTTGGAGGCGTTCGTTGAATTCTTCAGCTTCGCCCGATGCGAAATTCATCACGCCCGCGAGCCGCTGAAAACACAAGACCTGGCTTTGATCTGCACTGCGCGGAGAATTTCTTCCGTTGTGATTTTCAGCGGCTGCGCGATGAAGAATTCCACTCCCGAAGTGCGCTTCGGATCGCCACTCTGCTTGTTTCCCCTTGAATCTTCACCACTTCCGCCCGCGCCGCGCGCAGTAAAGCGGATTGGCCAGGCGATTGCACTTTGCAAGTGTGGAGTTCGAAGAACAAAAGAGCGAGATTGAAGAAAGTGCCGAAGGCGAGGAGGTGTGTGATGACCGTGATCCTGGTGTTGCTCACTTTTGCAATCTTCCTGACCATTGATTACCTGCGGCAGGAAAAACCCGCCACCCAAACGGTGCAGGCCAAGGCGGAGCCCGCGCCCCGGCTGCTCCCCAGCTACGTGGCCGGATTCGAGCTGCCGGCAAATGTTCGCTACCACCCCGGACACACCTGGGCGCTGGCGGAGAGCCCCAACCTGGTCCGCGTGGGCCTGGACGATTTCGCCGCGCGCTTGATTGGGAAGATGGACCACATGGATCTGCCCAAGCGCGGACAGTGGATTCGTCAGGGCCAGAAGCTCGCCACCATCTTCCGCGATGGCGCGAAGACCGAACTGGTTTCCCCCGTGGAAGGCGAAGTGACCCAGGTGAACGAAGCGGCACTGAGTGAGCCGGCGCTTGCGGCCCGCGAGCCCTACGGCAAGGGTTGGCTGGTCTCAGTCTTCTCTCCCGATGCGCAGACCGGCTTCCGCAATCTTCTTGGCGGAAACCTGGCGCGCTCCTGGATGGCAGAAGCCTCCGCCCGGCTGTTCGCCAGGATGCCGGCGATGGCCGGAGCCGTGGCCCAGGATGGCGGCTTGGCTGTGCACGATTTGACCGCGCAGATGCCGGATGTGCAGTGGGCGGAAATCACCCGGGAATTCTTCCTGATGTGAGCGTGAATCCACCCAAGTCCAGGTCCCGGCCGGCTGGCCACGATGGACAGCCGGCCGGGGCTTTTTGGGGGTCGCAGCAGCGATTCGCCGGGGTGAGGCCAGTCACCCAAATTGGTGACCACCATCACCACAATTCCCGTCGCTTCCCGCTAGCCTGTATTTGCGCGCGAACGGCCATGACTGTTGAATTCCTCATCGAGTGCGCCTGCGGTGTTTTGCCGGAGAGCCTGTCCCCCGCAGAGTTTCTTATCTCCTTCTGGCATGCCGCGCACCGGCCTGATGAAATTCCCCTCTTTCCCCGTGCGATTCAATGTTCCCCGGAGTTGGGGGGGATGAGATTGGAGCCATTATGAGCAAGGGAATCCTCTACGACGCCACTCTGTGCATCGACTGCAAACAGTGTGAGCGTGCTTGCGCGGAACGCAACGGCCTGCCGTATTCCGAAGCCATTGCCGCGGAACAGAAGCAATCGGCGCACAAACTGACCGTGGTGCTCGAAAACGGAGACAAGTACATGCGCCGGCTGTGCATGAACTGCCAGGACCCGACCTGCGCCTCGGTTTGTCCGGTGGGTGCTTTTCGCAAGACCGCGGAAGGACCGGTGACCTACGACGCGTCCCGTTGCATCGGTTGCCGCTACTGCATGCTGGCCTGCCCGTTCTCCGTGCCGAAGTACGAGTGGGAGAAAGCGCTGCCGCTGGTCCGCAAATGCGACATGTGCGCGGATCGCCTGGCCAAGGGGCAGCCCACCGCTTGCGCGGAAGCCTGCCCCACCGGGGCCACCAAATTCGGAGACCGCGAGGCCCTGATTGCCGAGGCGCAAGAGCGCATCGCCAAAAATCCAGACCAGTACGTGCAGCACATTTACGGGTTGGAGGAAGTTGGCGGCACCTCCGTGCTGCTGCTCTCCAGCGTGCCCTTTGAGCAATTCGGCTACAAGGCAAGCGTCGGCACCCAGGCACTGCCCGCCTTGACCTACCGCGTGCTCTCGGAGCTGCCGCAGGTGGTCACGTTTGGAGCCGCGCTCCTGGGCGGCATCTGGTGGATCACCAGCCGGCGGACTGCGGTGGCGGCCGCGGAAGCAAAAAGCGGGGATTGAGGAGACCTTCGATGCGCAATTTCAGACTCACTTTCTGGAAGGCAGTCCTTGGCCTGGTGCTCATCGCCGGGGCCGCAGCCACGGTCTTGCGGTTCGTGGAGGGACTGGGGGCATCCACCCATCTGAGCGATTCCTTCCCCTGGGGCCTCTGGATCGGCTTCGACGTCATGTGCGGCGTGATGCTGGCCGCGGGCGGATTCACGCTCACCGCGACGGTCTACATCTTCAACCTCGAATCGTTCCGGCCGATTGTGCGGCCCACCGTGCTCACCGCTTTCCTGGGCTACGTGCTGGTGGTGGTGGCGCTGCTCTTCGATCTGGGGCGCGGCTATCGCATCTGGCACCCGCTGGTGATGTGGAATCCCCGTTCGGTCATGTTTGAAGTGGCCTGGTGCGTCACTCTGTACACCACCGTCCTCTCGCTCGAATTTGCTCCCATCATTTTTGAGCGCTTGCGGCTGGAAAAATTGATCCGCATCCAGCACGCCATCGTCATCCCGTTGGTGATCGCCGGGGTCATGCTTTCCACGCTCCACCAATCGTCGCTGGGCAGCCTGTACCTGATCGTACCTGAAAAGCTGCACCCCTTCTGGTACACCCCGCTCCTCCCGCTTCTGTTTTTCAGTTCGGCCATCTGCGTGGGACTGGCCATGACCATCTTTGAATCCAGCATGAGCGCGCGCCATTTTGGCAAGCACCTGGAGATGTCCTTGCTGCGGAAGCTGGGCCGGGCGCTCCTGGTGGGCTTGATTGTCTATTCGGTGCTGCGCATCCAGGATCTGTTCGATCGCGGCGCCCTCCGTTTGCTCGCGCACGGAGGATATGAGACCGGCCTCTTCCTGCTGGAAATCACCATCGGCCTGGCCCTGCCAATTGTCCTGCTGCTCATTCCCCGGGTTCGCGAAAGCTCCGGCGGACTCTACCTCGCCTCCGTGCTCGTGGTCCTGGGATTCGTTACCAACCGGATGAACGTGGCCATTACCGGAATGGAGGCCTCCACAGGCGTCCACTATTTCCCCAAGTGGACCGAGTGGGCCGTCACCGCCAGCATCATCGGTGCGGGCTTCGCGATTTTTGCCCTGGCGGTCAAATATTTGCCCATCTTCGCCTCCCAATCGGATCATTCCGCGGCCGTCGAGGTCCCGGCCGAGGAAGTGCTGGAATTGACCCATGCCGGCTCTTGATCTCGAAAGCGTGATTCCTAAACGCGTTCGCCGGGTCTGGCAGAGCGTCAGCACCCGTCTGGTCATCCTGCTGGTCGTGTCCATGACCGCGGTCTTCGGCCTGTTGGGATATCTGCATATCCGCCTGCAGCGGCAGCACCTGGAACAAAGCACCATGGCCAGCGCCCAGCGCCTGAGCGACGTCATCAAGCGCAACGCCAACTATTCCATGCTGCACAACGAGCGCGACGGGCTCCACCAGATGATTTCCGACATGGCCCGTGAGCGGGGAATCATCCGCGTGCGCATCATCAACGCGCAAGGAAGGATTAGTTTCACTTCCTATCCCCCTGAGATGGGCCAGATGGTGGACCGCAGGGAAATCGCGCCTCTGGGGCCCGGGAGTGTGGATGGAAAAGAGGGGACCGGAGGGCTCTTCCGCACCTATCAGCTCCCCGGCGGGGAACGGGCCCTGGGAATTGCCAATCCCATCGAAAATTCGCCCACCTGCTCTTCCGCCCAGTGCCACGCGCACCCCGCGGACCAGAAAGTCCTGGGGGTGCTGGACACCAATATTTCACTGGCCTCGGCGGACGCGGGCCTGGCGGAGAGCACCCGGCAAGTGCTGCTCACCACGCTGCTGGCCGTGCTGGCCATCGCCGCGCTCAGCGCCGTGTTTGTGTGGCGCGTGGTGCGCGATCCCCTGGCCGCGTTGAAGGCGGGCGCGGAACGCCTGGGCGCCGGCGAGCTCGGCGTGCAGGTGGAAGTCGGGCAGGCGGGAGAATTGGCCGATGTCGCGCGCGCGTTTAATGCGATGAGCCGCCAGTTGCGCGAGGCCCACGAGGAGATCAATGCCTGGGCGCGGACCCTGGAGGCGCGCGTCGAGCAGAAAACCCGGGAATTGAGCAGCGCGCAGGAAGAGATGCTGCGCGTCGAGCGCATGGCCTCCATCGGCAAGCTGGCCGCGGTGGTCGCTCATGAAATTAACAATCCGCTGGCCGGCATCCTCACCTACGCCAAGCTGCTCAAAAAGCGCTTCGCGGGGAAGGATGAAGAAGCCTACAGCAGCCTGGACCTGGTGGAAACGGAAAGCCGCCGCTGCGGGGAGATCGTGCGCAATTTGATGACCTTTGCGCGCAAGACCTCCATGAACTATGAGCCCGCGGACTTGAATTCGGTGGTCGAGCGCTGCGTCCGCCTGGTGCAGCACAAGCTCGAACTGGCCAATATCGCCCTGCAACTCGAGCTCGCAACGGACCTGCCCAGTGTGTGGTGCGATCCGGGACAAATTGAACAGGTGGTGTTGGCCCTGGTGGTCAACGCCATAGACGCCATGCCCAACGGAGGAAATCTGACTCTGCGCACGTGGGCGAGCGGAGAGGCGCAGGTGCAATTGGAAGTGGCCGACGACGGCGTGGGCATGCCCCCGGAGGTCCTCCAGAACCTGTTCGAGCCTTTCTTCACCACCAAGGAGCGCGGCCGCGGCCTGGGGCTGGGCCTGGCCGTGAGCCGCAACATCATCGAGCGCCACGCGGGCACCATCCACGTGGACTCCGCCCCCGGCCGCGGGACTCGCCTGACCATCACCCTGCCGGTGCGCGGGCGGGAAGCTGCCGAGCCCCGGGCGGCCCGCGCCGCGTGAAGGAGAAGATGAACCGTGGCCACCAACCCTAGCCTGTTGATTGTGGATGACGAACTAATTGTGCGCGATTCGCTCTCCAAATGGTTTCGCCAGGAAGGCTACGACGTGACTGCCGCGGAGAGCGCGAAGGAAGCGCTCGAAAAAATGGCCGAGCGCCGCCACGATCTGGCCCTGGTGGATATCAAAATGCCCGGAACCGATGGCGTCGAGCTCCAGCGCCGAATGCATGAAGTGGATCCGGATTTGATCGTGATCATCATGACCGGCTATGCCTCGGTGGAAACCGCCGTCACCGCCCTGAAAAACGGCGCGTACGATTACGTCTCCAAACCCTTCGACCCGGAGGACATCGCGCACACCCTGCGCAACGCGCTGGCGCACAAAAAGGCGGAGCAGGAAAACGCCAAGCTGCGCGAGACCCTGGCCACCGTGGCCGCGCCCAAGGAACTGGCCGGGCAGAGTCCAGCAATGATGCGCGTCCTGGAAGCCATCCAGACCGTGGGGCCCACCGAGGCCACCGTGCTCATCACCGGAGAAAGCGGCACCGGCAAGGAACTTTGCGCCCGCGCCGTGCACGCCGCCAGCAACCGCCGCTTCAATCCCTTTGTGGTGATTCATTGCGGGGCGCTCACCGAAACGCTACTGGAAAGCGAGCTCTTTGGGCACGAAAAAGGTGCGTTCACCGGAGCCCAATACCGCAAAAAGGGCAGTTTCGAAGTGGCCGAGGGCGGCACCGTGTTTCTCGATGAGATTGGCGACATCAGCCTGAAGACCCAAACCGATCTTCTGCGCGTGCTCCAGGAGCGCGAGATTACCCGTGTGGGCAGCACCCATCCCATGCACGTGGACTTCCGCTGCATCGCCGCCACCAACAAAAACCTCGAGGCGCTGATCGAAGAAGGGAAGTTCCGCCCGGACCTCTTTTACCGCCTGAATGTCTTTCAAATCCGCCTGCCGCCCCTGCGCGAGCGCAAGAGCGACATTCCGCTGCTGGTGGACGTATTTGTGCGCAAGTTCTCCGCGTCCATGAACAAGCGCATTACCCGCGTTTCCCCGGAGGCCATGGAGCTGCTGGATGGCTATCCCTGGCCGGGAAACGTCCGCGAACTCGAAAACGCCGTGGAGCGCGCCATGGTGGTGGCTCAGGAGCCGGAACTGCGCGCGCAGGATTTTTCCCTGAAGCTCTCGGCACCCGACGAGAGCCAGCGCACCCTGGAGGATGCCGAGCGCGCCCACATTTTGGCGGTGCTCAACGAGTGCCGGAACAACCAGACCCTGGCCGCCGAGGTTCTCGACATTGACCGGGTGACCCTGCACAATAAATTGAAAAAGTACGGATGGAAAAAAGTTACGGCCGATGTGTCGTGAACGAGATTCAAATCCTGCCGCTCGGAGTCGTTCCCGCCGGAATGCTGGGAGATCTCCGCGCCGGCCTTGAGCGGATCTTCGGCGGCCGAGTGGAGATTCTGCCGGCGGAGAGCCCTCCGGCACAGGCCTTCAATGCGAGCCGCCAGCAGTACTCCTCCACGGAAATCCTGGCAGCATTGGCCCGCCGGGCGCCGCCAGAGGCACGCCTGCTGGCGGTAATTCACTCGGACCTTTATATTCCTGTGCTCACCTTTGTGTTCGGCGAAGCGCAACTGGAGGGCGTCTGCGCGGTTGTATCCACCTGGCGCCTGCGGCAGGATTTCTACGGCCTGCCCGCGGATGCTGCCCTGCTGGGTGCGCGCCTGCTGAAGGAAGCGGTACACGAATTGGGGCATACCTTTGGGCTGCTCCATTGCGACGATTATCAATGTGTGATGGCCTCCTCCCACGCCGTGGAGTGGGTGGATCTGAAGGGGTCCACGTTTTGTGCGGGCTGCCGCGCGCGCTTGCACGCCAAGAGAAATCTCGTTCCGATACGGTGATCGAAACCCGGCGGCCGAAACAGCCGTCCCTTCTCTGGCGAGGGGCCTGCCGCCCGGCCGGTTTTTTGGAGATTCCATGAAACTCACGAAAGTCGGATTCGCGCGCGTCGCGGTGCATCGGGGGCGGATGGCTTTGCTCCTTCTCCTGGCCGGTGTGTTTGCGCTGGTGCCAAGCGGCAAAGCGAGTGAGCGGGGTTCCAGGCTCGCCGCCGCCCGCGCGCAGGTCGAGCAGAAAATTCAGGCCAGCGGAGCGGAAGTTGCCGTGGTTTTGCGCAGCCTGGACGGCAAAGCTCGATTGGAAATCAACCCCCAGGTTTCCTTTCACGCCGCCAGCACCATGAAACTGGGAGTCATGCTGGAGCTGTTCCGCCAGGTGCGCGCGGGAAAACTGACCCTCGAAGCACCGGTCCCGGTCAAAAATGAATTTCACAGCGTGGTGGACGGAAGCAGGTTCCAGCTGGATCCCGGCGACGATTCCGATCCCGAAC
>Ga0335078_10008024_pt1 | contig 15681 bp, 14 predicted proteins | sample Lox_Sample_32_FD_206711 | JGI IMG/M metagenome (GOLD analysis project Ga0335078, IMG submission 206711) | Soil microbial communities from Loxahatchee National Wildlife Refuge, Florida, United States - Lox_Sample_3.2 | ecosystem: Environmental > Terrestrial > Soil > Wetlands | place: USA... | reverse complement strand
ACTCGCGGCCGTGAACGAGCGGCCCCTCCGCGAGCTCGTGAAGCGCTGCAGCCAGCTCCCGAAGACGGGTGGGGACGGCGCGGCCCAGCAGCTCGCGGAGCAGTGCAGCCTCGCCTCCCAGCTCTCCGAGGTGCTGCACCTCGAGGAAGGCCAGCAGACGAACGCGAAGCTCGCCCAGGTGGCCCGGCTCCAGGCGCTCGCCATCGAGCAGAAGAACGCGGAGCTGAAGCGGGCCCTGCAGGACGAGGACGCGCGGAGGGCGGCGCTCGCGACCGGCATGGACTCGCTCGCGAGGACGCGGGTGGCCCTCCGGGTCGGCGGCCCCGCCCTCTGACGGACGCCCGATGACCGCGCCACCACGCTGCCGGCTCGCCGCCGCCGGCCTCGCCCTCGCCGCACCTCTCGTCGTCGCGGCCGCGGAGACCGCCACCTGGGACCTGGTCATCGACTTCGAGCGGGCCGGTCCCATGAAGGACCTGCTCTCGAAGGCCCTCTCCGTCGCCAAGGGGTTCCTCTTCCTCTCGACCTTCGTCGCCTACGCACTCGAGGCCTTCGGCCGCTCGCCGACGGTGGAAAGGGATTACGGCGCGGTGACGTGGCGGCTCCTCGTGGTTCTCCTTCTCCTCTGGAACTACCCGGTCGTCTTCGGCGCGGTCATCGGGATCCTGGACCGCCTGGAGCGGGACATCGCGCCCGAGTCCACCTGGCAGGGCCTCATCGACGAGGGGGTGACGATGCGCGACTCCCTCCACGACCTGGCGGCGAACGGGGAGGAGGCGCCGGCCGCTCCGCAAGGCGGCGGGACACCCGGCGCCACCAGGCCCAAGGCGCCGTCCTCGTTCCTCTACGACGCCTTCATCACCTGCGTGCTCCTCGTGGCCGAGGCCGCGGTCTTCGTGGTGCGCTGGATGTCGCGCATCCTCACGGCCACGCTCTACGTCCTCGGCCCCCTGGCGCTGGTGGCGGCCATCCCGCGGCCCAGCAGCACCGGGACCCGCTGGTTCCAGAGGTTCGTCACCATCGCCAGCTGGCCCATCTTCTCGAGCGTGCTCCTCGCGGTCACGGTCGCGCTCGGGTCCCAGGGAGCGGCTCGCCGCAGCTACCTCGAGTGCCTGGTGACCTCCCTCGTCCTGCTCGTGACCTCGCTCTCGACCCCGGTGCTCGCGAGCCACGTGGTGGGAGGCACGCTCGGGAACTTCGCTGCGGAAGGTTTCGGGCAGGCGAGGCGCGCCTGGAGCGGGTTCAGGCAGTGGCTGGCCGGTTGACCTTCGCGGCGCGGGCGAGGGCGGGGGGAGCGGATGAAGAAGGACGAAAGCCACTCGAGCCTGGCGGCCCTCCGGGGACCGGAGGGGGAGCGAGCCCCGGCGCGGGTGCGCGCCCTCGGAGGAGGGGACCCCCGTCCCCCGGGGTCGCCCCCGGCGATGTGGACCGCCTTCGCGGCCCAGTCCGCCTGGAAGAGCTGGACCATCGGATGCCTGCTCGCGGTCGTCGCCCTCCTCGCGCTCGCGCTGATGCGGGTTTCGGCCCGACCCGCGGAGGTGATCCTCGTCGACGCCGCCGGGAACGCCACGCCCGTTCGCCGTTCTCTCGCCACCGACGGGCTCCTGCAGTTCATCGCCGACCACAGCCGGCCCCCGGAACTGGCGGTCGTGCGCTTCACCCGGGAGTTCTTGCGCCTGGCGCTGGCTCTCAACTCGAGCACCGTGGAGGCGAGCTGGCCGGAGGCCCTCCGGCGGATGGCTCCGGAGCTCCGCCAGCGCGTCGAGGCGGAGGCGGAGACCCGCAGGCTCGTCGAGACCTGGCGCGCGGCGCAGCGGAAGGTCGACCTCGTCTACGAGGAGGTGGTGGTCGAGGAGCGGACGGCGGGCCAGCTGGCGGTGCGCGCCACGCTCTCGCGCCGCACCGGGCCGCTCTGGGGAGGGGGCGCGGCGACCACGGCGGACCGGGTCCAGGTGGACCTCGTGGAGCGCCCGGTCGTGCCGACGCTGGAGCGGCCGGACGGCTTGGAGGTCGTGGACTGGCGACTGAAGCCCCTCCCCGGCGCGGAGTCGGCTCCGACCCGGGGTCGCGTCCCCGAGGCGCGATAGGTGGGGCGGGGCCTCCGCACTCCTCCCGCGCCCGGGCGGCACGAGTCGCTCGTTCCCACCGATCGTCACTGTGGCGCAGCCGCGGCGGCGCGATTAGTCGAGCTATCGAGGTGTCCGCCGCCGAAGGGCCTTGGGGCCGAGGAAGCACCAGGAAGAGCATGGACGCGAACGACTTCTCCCTGCAGGTCGCCACGGCGAACGGGTCGGGCTCGCAGAGCTCCAACACCGTGCTCCTCCGAGCCCTCTTCCAGATGGGCATCCCGGTCTCGGGCAAGAACCTCTTCCCGTCGAACATCGCCGGGCTGCCGACCTGGTACACGATCCGCGTCTCCAAGGACGGGTACGTGGCCCGCAAGAAGGAGGTGGACCTGCTCGTGGCCATGAACCCGGAGACGGCGAGGGAGGACGTGGCGTCCCTCGCCCCCGGAGCGGTGGTGGTCTTCGACGCTCCGCTCGCGCTCCAGTCGGAGCGCGGGGACCTGATCTACTATCCGGTGGCCTTCGACAAGATCGTGGAGCCCATCGGCAACGACGCCAAGCTCCGCAAGCTCCTCAAGAACATGGCCTACGTCGGCGTGGTCGCGCGGCTCCTCGGGATCGACATGGCCGAGGTGGAGCGGGCCGTCGCCCGGGTGTTCGGGAAGAAGGTGAAGGCCCTGGAGCTGAACCTCCAGGCGGCCCGCGCGGGCCACGAGTACGCGAAGGGCATCGAGAAGCGCGACCGCCTGGCGGTCGAGCGCATGGAGGCGAACCGGGGGAAGATCATCGTCGACGGGAATACCGCGGCCGCGCTCGGGGCCCTCTTCGCCGGGGTGACGGTGGTGACCTGGTACCCGATCACGCCGTCCTCGTCGCTCGTCGAGACCCTCATCCACTACCTGCAGAAGCTGCGGCGCGAGCCGGACGGCAAGGCGACCTACGCGGTGGTGCAGGCCGAGGACGAGCTCGCGGCCGTGGGGATGGTGCTCGGGGCGGGCTGGGCCGGAGCCCGGGCCATGACCTCGACGAGCGGGCCGGGGATCTCGCTCATGGCCGAGTTCGCGGGGCTCGGGTACTACGCCGAGGTCCCGGCGGTGATCTTCGACGTGCAGCGCGTCGGGCCCTCCACCGGACTCCCCACGCGCACGGCCCAGGGGGACGTGATCTCCACCGCCTTCCTCTCGCACGGCGACACGGCCCACCCGCTCCTCTTCCCCGGCTCGGTGGAGGAGTGCTTCGCCATGGCCGGGGACGCCTTCGATCTGGCGGAGCGGTTCCAGACGCCCGTGTTCGTCCTCAGCGACCTCGACCTGGGCATGAACAACTGGATGGCGGAGCCTTTCCGGTACCCGGAGCGGCCGCTCGACCGCGGCAAGGTGCTCGGGGCGGAGGACCTGGAGCGCCTGGGGGGGTTCGCGCGCTACCGGGACTCGGACGGGGACGGGATCGGTTGGCGGACCTTGCCCGGGACCGGGCACCCGAAGGCAGGCTACTTCACGCGCGGCACCGGCCACGACGAGAACGCCCTCTACAGCGAGAAGGGGGATGTGTTCGAGAGCAACCTCGCGAGGATCCACCGCAAGATCGGCGGGATGCGCGCGGCGCTCCCGGCGCCCGAGGTGCAGGGAGACGGGAAGGCGAGGGTCGGGATCATCGCCTACGGCTCCTCCGACCCCGCCCTGCGGGAGAGCCGGGACCAGCTCCGGCGCGAGCGAGGGCTCGCGACCGACTACCTGCGGGTGCGCGGCTGGCCCTTCGCGAGAGCGGTGGCCGACTTCGTAGCCGCCCACGACCGGGTCTACGTGGTGGAGCAGAACCGCGACGGGCAGCTCGCGGCCCTCTTGAAGCTGGACCTCGAGCCGTCGCTGCTCACCCGCCTGCGCGCCGTGGCCCACATCACCGGGCTGCCGCTCGACGCCCGATCCGTCACCGACGAGATCCTCGCCCAGGAGGGCCCATAGATGGCCGCCCCCGTCGCCGCCCCGAAGACGAACCGGATTGGCCTCGCCCTGGTGGACTACAAGGGCGGGAAGACGACGCTCTGCGCCGGGTGCGGCCACAACGCCATCTCCGAGCGGATCCTGGAGGCCTACTTCGACCTCGGCGTCTCGCCGGACAGGGTCGCCAAGTTCTCCGGGATCGGCTGCAGCTCGAAGAGCCCGGCCTACTTCATGTCCCGTTCCCACTCGTTCAACGCGCTCCACGGGCGGATGCCGTCGGTGGCCACGGGGGCGCTCCTCGCGAACAAGGAGCTCCGGGCCATCGGCGTCTCCGGAGACGGGGACACGGCCTCGATCGGCGTCGGGCAGTTCGTGCACCTCATGCGCCGGAACCTGCCCATGGTGTACGTCATCGAGAACAACGGCGTGTACGGCCTCACCAAGGGGCAGTTCTCGGCGACCGCCGACCCGGGCTCGACCCTCAAGACCGGGGCCGTGAACGAACTGCCCGCCGTGGACACCTGCGCGCTCGCCGTCCAGCTCGGGGCTACCTTCGTCGGGCGCAGCTTCTCGGGCGACAAGAAGCAGCTCTCCGCCATGCTGCGCGCCGCCATCGTCCACCGAGGCATCGCCCTCATCGACGTCATCAGCCCCTGCGTCACCTTCAACGACCACGAGGGCTCGACGAAGAGCTACAGCTACCTGAAGGAGCACGACGAGCCGCTGCAGGACCTCCTCTTCGTCCCGGCCTACGAGGACATCACCGTGGAGTACGACCCCGGCTCCACCATCGACGTGACCCTCCACGACGGCTCGCGCCTGCGCCTCAAGAAGCTCGAGGAGGGGTACGACCCGCGGGATCGGGCGACCGCCGTGGCGCGACTGCTCAAGGCCGCGGAGGAGGGCGCGGTGCTCACCGGCGTCTTCTACCTGGACGCGAAGGCGCAGGACTTCCTCTCCGCGCTGGGCACCGTCGACGGGCCCCTCGCCACCTTGCCCGAGAGTCGGGTGCGGCCGCCCCCGAGCGCCCTCGAGGCCGTCGTCGACTCCTTGCGCTGAGGGACGCCCGAGAGCCCGGCACCGGCAGACGAGCTTTCGCCGTCTCGAGCCGCTCCCTCGAGTGCGGCCCGAGGGGAACGCCCCCGGAGCCCCTCTTGCCTCGAAGCGGCTCCGCCCCCACTCGCCAAGGGAGTCTCCTCTGCCTCTTCCGGCCCGAGGTCCGAAAAGTCCGTCCGCCCGCCGGGGCGGCGCCATAAAGAGAGGGGAGCGATGTCGGGACACCACTCCAGGGAGGAGGTCCGCTTCGGGATCTCCGCTTGCCTTCTCGGGCAAAGCGTCCGCTACGACGGCGGCCACAAGAGTCCTGGGCTGCCCCCGGGTGGCGCCGTCTTGGTCTACAGCGCCGAGGACAGCTTTGACGACTGGAAGAGGAAGGGCGCAGCCGTCCGCATCGCGGGGGGCGTCGACATGCCCCGCGCCCTCTCGCGTCTCTACATCATCGACAAGAGCGAAGGCGTCGCCCGATTCTCTGAGGTCATCACCGTCAGGAGCGTGACCGAGTCCAGGCGCGTCGCCCAGCCAACCGAAGAACAGGATCGGCTGATCGAGGCAGCCCGCGCCATCGGGGCGAACCTCATCATCTGCGAGACGGCGTCGCGACTAGTCGAGGACGAGGACAACCCCAACATGGCCGCGCTCCAGGCCGCGCTGGGGCGTATCGCCCGGGAAACCAGGGCAGCCGTGATCGTCTCGGGCCACCCCACGAAGCAAGCCGCGAAAGACAATGACAGCGCGATCGAGAGTGCCCGAGGGGGCGGAGCCCTCACGATGAACTCTCGCTACACCCTGACGCTCTTTCCAGCCGAGCCTGACGTTGTGAGGGCTTTCGAGGGACTCTTTCCAGCCGAGGACGTGGTCACCCTCGCGCGTGCGAAGCCGACAAGCACCACACGGCGACAGGCTCCCCCACCCTTGTCCGCCGCGACGGCACCCACGGCGCTTACTTCCAGTTGCCCAACGCTGTCGCCCTCACCCCTGAGCAAGAGCTACGCAACGCCCAGCGGCTTCAGCGGGAGCGCGACCGTACCTGGGAGCAACTCCGCAAGCTGTACGAGGTCGTGGAAGGCCTGCTTGGGCTTGGGCCCGTCTCACCCAGCAAACTCCGGGACCATATCGTTCAGATCGGTTGCGAGAAACGAAGGCTCGACGCCTTGCTGGGCCTCGCCATCGATCGCGGCGTCCTCGTCCGTCTCTCGGTCGTGGGCGGCGGGCGCGGCGTCCGCCTCGGACTCGGGCAGGACCCCGCAAGCCGATCAACAACCCAGAGGACAAAAGGCTCTAACGGGCATCAGTTTACGAAGCCTTGTGTTCCCTGCTCAGGCGTGGGCGCGGGGGGTTGGGGAGTAGGTTTGGCCCTCGGTTCCAGAATCATGGTATCGGAAGCGGTCCTCACAGGCGGCAGCACCTTGGCGGTGATCTGGTCGCTTGTCGCATCTAGAACCTCTAGGCGCATCTCCTGGAACGCGATCACCTTCGACTGCGAAAGGTCATACTGTAGGTCCTGCGACTGCGAAAAAGGTGGCGAGCATAGCGCTAGGCTCCCTGGCGAGAGCGAGCCATCAATACACCACTGGCCGGCCACGCGGGGCTCACGGTACGTCATCCTGATCGTGTCACCGCCCTTGCCTCCATAGATGAGTTGTCGTTCGAAAGCGGCGGTGCCGCCCATTAGGGCAGAGCCGCTGTAATAACCATCGATCTCGATCAGCGGACGACCGACCGTAGCTTGGACGGTGTCCCCGACGTTGTAGTTCGAGACTACCCAGGTGGTGGTGGCGCACCCCGAGAGAATAAGAAGCAGAAACGCGAACCCTACTTGCCTCATCAGCATGGATTCCCCTCAGAACGTTTACTCAGCGCGCTAGACTCACATCAACCTCCGGCACCGGCATGCTGTCAGTACGTTACCCGCGACTTGACCAAACGTTACCTCATCGGTCCCGCACGCCCCGTAAAAACGCCCGGGATCGATCGAGCGCCGGTTTGTATCCCGCCCGACGCGCTCGACCTTCGCGGAACGACCGTGGGACGACTGGCCGCAAGCGAGGGCCGCTGCCGGCGACCCATTTGGGTAAAAAGCAGTCAGTCGTCCTCCTCCGGGAGCTGCCGCTCTTGCCGGTGGAGGAGGAGGGTCGACTCTGCGATCCGCGCCTCCGAGAGAGCTTCGTCGAGAGGATCTTCGCCTACCGGAGGCTCCGGGCCCTCTTCCAGTGCCGATGGACGGTGGGGAACCTCGTTCGCTTCCACGCCGGCGAGAAGCTCCTGCTCCTCGCCCACGACCCGAGCTCCTACGGAGCGCTGGGGCGACTCGTCGCCCGGGCGAAGAGGCTCCCGCGCGCGCAGGTGGAAAAAAGCTATGGCGAGACCTTCATGCACGCGCTCCGGGTGGCCGCGACCCGGGGGAGGAACGCGAATGCGCTCGCCCACATGGCCGGCTACCTGAAGGAGGAGCTCTCGAGGCGGGCGAGAAGGCGGAGCTCCGCGAGTCGATCGCCGACTACCAGCGCGGCCTCGTGCCCCTCGTCGTCCCGATGAAGCTCCTCCGCCACCACCTGCGCAAGCACGGCTCGGGGTACCTGGAGGCCCAGTCCTTCCTCGAGCCGCACCCGAAGGAGCTCCTGCTCCGCAACCACGTGTGAGGAGAGCGGGCCCGTCTCCGGGCGCGACATCCGATTCACCCCTGTCGAGGCCACGCGAAAGGGCCATTGACGGGCCCGGCCGAGGTGGCTACCGATCGAGCCACTCCCACACCGGCGTCCTCGAGGGTGGCGACATGAGCCAAGAGAACGTGGCGGATGCTCGCAGCACGCTGGAGGCGATACGCAGGGCGCTCGGCGCCGAGCCGCGCATCGACCTCGCGCACCATCACCTGGCGCTGGCCTTCGAGGGAGACGTCCTCACCATGGAAGGGGAGATGGCCGGTGTGGCCGCCAAGAGGCTGGCGCTCGAGCGGGCCGCGCACGTGAGCGGGGTGCGGTTCATCGTCGACCGCCTGCGCGTCCGGCCCGCGAGGAGCATGACCGCCGCCGAGATCCGCGACCACCTCTGCCACGCGCTCCTCGAGGAGCCGGCCTTCCGCAATTGCGCGCTCCGTAGCCGCCACGCCGGCGAGCTGGAGCGGATCCGGGAGCCGATGGGCTCCGTGGGCCGGATCGACGTGGAGGTGGCGGACGACGTCATCACCCTCTCCGGGGAGGTCCCGAGCCTCGTCCACAAGCGGCTCGCCGGAGTCTTCGCCTGGTGGGTGCCGGGCACGAGGGACGTGGTGGACGGTCTGGAGGTCGTCCCCGCCGAGGAGGACAACGAGGGGGAGGTGGCCGACGCGGTGCGCATCGCCCTCGAGAAGGACCCGCTCGTCGACGCGACCGGGATCTCGGTGGCGGTGCGGGGAGCGGTGGTGACGCTCGAGGGATCCGTTCCCTCCGCCGTGCAGCGGGACATCGCGGAGGCGGACGCCTGGTACGTCTTCGGGGTCGACGAGGTGCGAAACCGCCTCGCCGTCTAGCCCAAGACCCTCCGTTTCGGGGGCGGCCCTCGCCCCTCCGTGCTTTCCCCCGGGGGTCCGCGCCTTCGGTGAAGGTAGTATGGGTCCGTTCGCCGCAGCGGGGGACCCGGAGAGCCCATGGGGGAAACGGCCAAAGTGCACGCGCGAGGGCTCTTCCTTGCCTTCCTCCTCGCCACCGCCCTCTTTCGCCTCCCGGACGTGTGGCGGCCGGTGGACGGAAGCACCTGGAACTCCTGGCGGGAGGTGGACGTCGCCGCCATCGCGAGGAACTTCTACCGGGAGGGGATGAACATCCTCTACCCGCGCATCGACTGGCGGGGAGACGGGCCAGGCTTCGTCGAGTCCGAGCTGCCTCTCTACCCGTGGACGGTCGCCCAGGCCTACCGGTGGTTCGGCTACCGGGAGGAGCTCGCGCGGGTGCTGGCCTTCGGCCTCGCGCTCGCCGCGAGCGCCTTCTTCTTCCTCCTGGCGAGGGAGGTGCTGAGGCCGGCGGGTCTCGCCTTGGCGCTCGCCTTCTGGGTCGTGAACCCCCTCGGCGTGCGCATGGCCACGTCCGTCCAGCCCGAGCCGCTCATGGCCCTGGCGCTCCTCGCCGCCATCTACTTCTTCCGGAGGTGGCTCGCGGCCGGGACGGCTCGGAGCTACGGGCTCGCCCTCGCCTTCACGATCCTCGCCGTCCTCGCGAAGCTCCCCGCGCTCTACGTGGGGCTCCTCCTCGCCGCGCTCTTCCTGGATCGGTTCGGCCTCCGAGGCCTTCTCCGCCTCGACGTCTGGGCGTTCGCGGGCACGACCGCTCTCGCCTCTGCCGCCTGGTACCTGCACGCCCGCGGGCTCTTCCTCGCCTACGGGAACTCGCTCGGCGCCTCGAACGAGGCCTACCGGCTCATCACCGTCGAGGGGGTTCTAGGGAACGCGCGGTGGACCATCCCCGGGAACCTGCGGAACGAGGTGTCGGGGGTGTGGACCGCGCCCGGCGTTCTCCTCGGGGCGATCGGCCTCTACGGAGCTCGCCGGCAGGCCTCGGGGCGCTTCGTCGCCTTCTGGCTCGGCGCCCTGGCCGTCTTCTACGCCGTCGCCGGCCGCACCACCGGCCAGCCGTGGGCGCTCTACTACCACATCGCCAGCGTGCCGGCGGCGGCCCTGGCCGTGGGGCTCGGCGCCGAGGCGGTGGCGGAGCTCCTCTCCCGGTGCGCGGTCGGCCGGGCGGCGACGAGGTGGATCCTCCTCGCGACCCTGGCCGCGGCGGCCGCGGCCGGGGTCCTCGGCCTCGGGGTGCGAGGCGATCGCGCCTGCACCCTGGCCGCCGCCGCGGCCCTCGGCGGCGGCGCCTGGTTCCTCCTTCGCGCCCTCGCTCCGCCCGCCGGTCCCGCGCCGGGCAGCGCTCGCCGTTGCCTCGCCGGGCTCCTCGGCTGCCTGCTCGTGGGGGGGACGCTCGCCGCCGAGGGCCGCCGGACCTGGAAGGAGATGCACCCGCGTCCCTTCGAGGAGCAGTACGCCTGTGCCCGGGAATTCGCTGGCCGGGTCGAGCCGGGGTCCCTGGTGGTGGCGAGCGGCGGGACCCCCACCATCGAGGGCGCACAGGCGCTCGACGCGCCGTACTTCTTCTTCTGGATGGACCGCAAGGGGTTCAGCCTGGCCCACCACTCCCTGGAGGACGTCGAGGCGTTCCGCGCCCGCGGGGCGAAGTACCTGGTGGTGGAGCGCGAGTTCGCCGACCGCATGCCCGGCTTCGAGGAACGCGTCCGCGGACGCTACTCCCTCGTCGCCGAGTGCCGGGGAAACCTGCTCCTCCGCCTGGCCGGCCGCTGAACCCCGCTGCCGGAGCGGGAGGCCGGGCCCTCAGGGCGCGGTGTCGTGCACGTAGTCGTGGGCCGAGAGCGCCTTGGGGGCGAGAGAGCCTGCCTTCACGCGGGCGGCGACCTCCTCCCGGGTGAGGTCGAAGATCGCCGAGAAGAGGTCGGGCCGCTCCGCCGCGCTCGCCTGGCCGACGAGGAAGAGGACGCGGGCGCTGTGCTGGATGTAGCGGGGCGAGACGAGCTGCCTCTTCAGCAGGTCCATGATCACCGGGGCGAGCGAGCGGTCGAAGCGGCCCGGGTCTCCGCGCCGGTCGAGCTCGGCGAAGAAGGCCGCCGTCCACTCGTTGTGGTAGTCCCACACCCGGTCGAAGAGCGCCCGCGTGAAGGGGGTGCCGGCCTTCACCTCCTCGGCGGGGGCGGCGAGCACCACGCCGTCCTCGGTGAGGGCCTGGCGCAGGAAGCGCCCGTCCCGCGTGAGGGCGGCCTGGTGGTGCACGAGGGCCCACAGCCACGACACGTTGATGCGGTAGGTGGCGAGGTCGTTCATGAAGCGGAGCTTGAGCTCGTAGTCGTCGATGGCGGCGGCGAAGTTGCCGTTCAGGATCTGGAACCCATAGTTGGCCGCCATGTAGAAGGCGTGCTGGATGTGCTCGACGGTGATGTCGCCCTTCGGGACCTGGTAGATGGAGTCCCATAGCTGCCGCGTGAAGATCTTCTCGGGGGCGTCGACGGCCTCCCGGGACACCACGGTGGGAGTGACCTGGCCCCGCGAGTCGAGCAGGCCGCGCGACTGGAGGAGGGATCGCTCCGCGTCCGAGAGCCCGCTCGAGACGAGCGGGACCGGCTTCCCCTTCACGGCGGCCGTGGCGAGCGGGGCGTCGAGCATGGCCTGCAGCCCGGCCAGCGGGGCCTGGAGCGGGGTGTTGCCGGCGGCCACGTACTCCGGCTCCGGACTCGCCACCCAGCTCTGGCGGTAGGCGTCGTGGAGGCGGCCCTGGGCTCGGCCCCCGAGCACCTCGGCGAGCGTCGGCGGGCTCTTGGGCGGCGGTCCCTCCGGCACGAAGACGAGGCCGAGGATCCGCTCTCGCAGCTTGTCGATGACCATGGCGCGGAGGGCGAGCGGGTTGTACTGGGAGCGGCCGTAGACGTCGCTCGGCTGGTAGATCATGACGGCCGCCATCCCGCCGATGGGGCCGGAGTTGGCGAGCGCCCCGCCCTTCATGCCGGCCATGAGCATGACGAGCGCGTTGTAGCGCTGGTAGGCGATCATGGTCGGGGTGGCCATGCCGACGGTCTGGGGGTCGGGGAAGGCGCCCTTCGGGTCGTCCTTCCACATCTCGATGAGGCTTCCCAGGTAGTCCCAGCGCCCCACGTTCGTCCCCAGGAGGCGGCGGCGCAGGACCCAGGCGATGGCCGGCAGGAAGCGCCCGGCGTTTCCCTCCTCGTACAGGACCTTCACCTTGAGCGTGCCGGCGGGGACCCCGATCATCCCCTCCAGCCGGGAGAGGAGCTTCTCCACGATGAGCGCCTCCGACGGGGTCTGCATCTTGGGGATGTAGAAGTAGACGCCGCTGCCGGCGCGCCTCAGGGAGTCGAAGTTGTTGAGGGTCCAGAGCACGGTGACGGCCACCAGGCCGGGCGCCGGCTGTCCGTCGACGGCGATGTCGTCGTAGCGGACGTGGAGGCTCGGGGGTCGGGCGAGCCGGGTCGGCCACTTCCCCTGGGGCTTCTGGATGGAGTAGCTCCGGGCCTTTCCCTTCTTGGCGACCTGGTAGGGGCGGTCGGCCCAGCGGCCCTCGAAGATCTCCTTGGCGTTCTGCAGCGCCGCGAACACGGCCGGAGGTCCACCGGCGCCACCCACCTGCGGCCGGAAGTGGGGCGGCGAGGCGTCCTCGAAGTCCGGCATGTTCATGGGGGCCGGGCTGTTGAGCGCGTTGAAGGCCATGTCGAGCGGGTGCCACGGGCCGGTGAGCTCCAGGCCGGGGTTCCGGAGCGGGTGGACGTGGTCGGGGATGGGGACCTCGTCGTTCAGCCGCCAGCGCCACGGGCTGTCCTTGCCGAGGAAGTTGTCGACGAGGCCCTGGACGATCTGCCGCCAGGTCCAGCGGCCGCCGCTCACCGGGTCCTGGAACGAGTCCTCCCAGGCGGGCCAGGCGTACTTCTCGGCCACGGGCGCAGGCGAGAGCAAGAGCGCTCGCCGCGCCGCGAGCGCGGCCGCGATCTCGGGGCGGAGCTCGCGGGTGAGGGTGGCGATCGTCTGCTCGACGTCGACCTGCCTGCCGTTCACGCTCTTCGTGCCGAAGAGCTCCGGGTATGCTCGGAGGGTGTCTTCGCGGATCATGGAGTGGGCTCTCTTTTCCTCTTCTCGGGTGGCGGGGGACGGGACCGGCTCGTTCTAGGCGAGGGGCATGGGGAAAAGCGGCCAGGGCTCCGGGGGGTTCCCGCGGGCAGGAGGCGCGGGGAGGTCGGGGAGGCAGAGAAAGCGCCGGCACACCTCGGGCCGGGAATCGTAGATGCCGCAGCGCGCCCCCACCTGGTACTCGCAGCCGTTTTCGATGAGGAGGGCGGCCCCGGAGAGCGTGAAGGCAAGCCGCTTCGCGCCGAGCGCCCGCAGGCGCCCGTACTCCTCCCAGCTGAGCGCCACGCTCGGGAAGGAGCGGCAGCAGGCGCCGTCGCAGCTGGCGCAGCGAGGGTGGTCCTCCACCGGCTCGTCGAGGAGCACGCCGCGCCTGAGAGTCCGATGCGAACGGTTCGACATGTCCGCGCCCCCACCCACGACGGGAGATCGAAGCCGCAAGAGTGCCACAAAACGCCGTTCCCGGCGCCCCGGTCGCCCCCAAAAAGGCCGCGGCCCGCTCCGCCGGCCGGAGCCGGCTCGCCGTGTCGGGAAGGAGAGCGCCGTTCGACCCGGCCGGGTAGAACGTGAAAAGATGGCAGCGGCCTCCCCAGAGACGCGGCGACGGGGCGGCGGGAGCCAGCCATGCGCGAAGCCTTCACCTTCGACGACGTCCTCCTCGTCCCCGCCTACAACCACTACGAGTCACGGCAGGACGTCGACGTCTCGGTGACCGACCGGAGCGGGAGGCTCTCCCTCAAGCTGCCGATCATGACGGCAAACATGGACTCGGTCACCGAGTCCGCCATGGCCAACTTCATCGGCGGGAAGGGTGGGATCGGGGTCCTGCACCGTTTCATGTCCATCGAGCGGAACGTGGCGGAATTCCGCAAATGCTCGTTCCCCGCCTTCGTCTCCGTGGGGTGCTCGGAGTCGGAGCTCGAGAGGGCCTCGGCCCTGCGCGACGCCGGGGCGACCCTCTTCGTCGTGGACGTGGCCCACGGCCACGCCCGCTACGTGGGGAAGACGCTGAAGCGGCTGCGCCAGTTCCTGCCGGACGCCTGCATCATGGCCGGGAACGTGGCCACCTACGCGGGCGCGGATTACCTCGCCTCGGTGGGCGCGGACATCATCAAGGTCGGCATCGGCCCGGGTAGCGTCTGTACCACCCGGGTGAAGACCGGCCACGGGGTGCCCCAGCTCTCGGCGATCAAGGACTGCGCCAAGTGCGACCGCTCGATCGTGGCCGACGGGGGAATCCGCTACGCCGGCGACGTCGTGAAGGCGCTGGCCTTCGGGGCGGACTTCGTGATGCTCGGCGGCATGCTCGCCGGGACCCGTCCCACGCCCGGGGAGAAGGCGATGGACCCCCAGGGTAAATTGGTGAAGACCTACCGGGGGATGGCGAGCCGCGAGGTGGCGGACGAGCACCTGGGCGGCATCTCCGAGTGGAAGACGGCGGAGGGAGTCGCCGTGACGGTCCCGTACCGGGACGACGAGGACCTCATCGTGGCCGACATCGTCGGCGGGCTCCGCTCCGGGCTCACCTACGCCGGGAGCCGGACCATCCGGGAGCTGCAGCGAAAGCTGAACTACGTGGTCATCACGCCGAGCGGCTGGCGCGAGGGCATGCCGCACAAGAGCATGCTCTAGCTCGCGCGCGCCCCGGCTAGGGGCGGCGGCTCGCCACGGGCTCGAGGACGGGAGGGCACGGGGGAACCGCCGAGGGGTCTCCCGACGGCTCGTACTCGGCGCTCCGCATGAGCTGCCCCTTGGAGTCGCAGACGAGGAGCGTCCCGAGCGCGCTCACGCCGCAAGCGCGGAGCTCGTCGCGGAAGAGGAACTCGGCTGCCTCGGGGGTCCAGGCGCGAAAGTGGAACCGATACTCGTTCCGGTCCGACACGAAGACACACTCGAAGAATTGCTCTCGCTTCGCCATTGAGGTTTCGAGCAACCATTTTACTCGATCCGGCCCGCGATCGGAACGCGGGGAGGGCCGGAACCGTGTCCCTCGTCCTGGGCTCGGGCAGCGCCGCCTCGGTCCGCCGCCCGCTCCCTGGCTTCGACGTCGCCTGCGGGGACGAGGGGGCGGCCATCCGCAGGCGATCGGAGGCCGGGGGCCATCCGGAAGTCGCGTCCCGCTCACCGAGCGTGGCCGAGCCAGACCGGCCCGCGGCCGGGATCCCGGGCCCGTCTTCCCGGCGGAACCTGGCGAACCCCGCTATCAGTCTCGCCACGCCACGTGCACTTTGTGCCGAGATTCACGACAAGGAGGCCCCGCATGCGCCGGACCCTCGCCGTCGCCGCCCTCGCCGCCGTGCTCTTCCCTGCCGCTGGTGCTGATTCGACCCACCCGGGGGGCGACGACGCCATTCTCCTCACCATCTTCTTGCGCCACGACCAGTCCCGGCCCCTCGGCGAGCTCAACGCTCAGCTGAAGAAGAACGGCTGGTACGAGAGGTTCCCGCCGGCGGGGGTCGAGGTCGTCTCCTGGTACGTCATGATGGGGATCGGACAGGTGGTGACCCTGCGCGTTCCGCCTTCTCGCCTCCGGGACGTGAACCTGGCGGTGGAGCAGGCCGGCTGGGGCGCGTATCGGTCCGAGTTCTACCCCACCTACGACTACCGTCCCGTCTGGGAGGAGGAGCAGCGGAAGCGAAAGTCGTCCCCCTGAGGGCTCGCGCGGTCGGCCCTCCGCGGGGGCCGGGGCGCGGGCGAGGGCGGAGGACCGGTCGCCGCCGCTTAACTCGTCGCCCGCCCGGGTGTCTGGGAGCCCGGGCGCGGGCGTTCCTCCTCCCGGCGCCTGCGCTCGGAACAGGGCTGGCGCGCGGGGTGCGGCGCTCGCCCTGTTCCCTTGTGCGGCGGCGCGCAGCCTAGAAGGCGAAGTACGGGCCCGTCCCCAGGCTGGACGAGGCGCCCTCGATCCCCAGGTAGACCGTGCGCCCGAGGAAGAAGGGGAGGCCCCAGTCGAAGCCCTGGG
>Ga0335078_10008023_pt1 | contig 15681 bp, 17 predicted proteins | sample Lox_Sample_32_FD_206711 | JGI IMG/M metagenome (GOLD analysis project Ga0335078, IMG submission 206711) | Soil microbial communities from Loxahatchee National Wildlife Refuge, Florida, United States - Lox_Sample_3.2 | ecosystem: Environmental > Terrestrial > Soil > Wetlands | place: USA... | reverse complement strand
GCACCCACGAGGGGGTGATGAAGGAGTTCATCTCGCAGCTCAGCCCGGAGTTCAGGCACGCCATCGAGTTCCGCCACAAGTCCTGGTTCACCCCGGAGGTCTATTCGCTGCTGAGGAAGAACGACATCGCGATGATCTGGACCCTCAACCAGTACGTGGAGTCTCCCCCGGAGGTCACGGCAGATTTCATCTACCTCCGGATGGTCGGGGACAGGGAGATCACCGAGTTCACCGGAGTCCAGAAGGACAGGTCGGCTGACATGAAGCGCTGGGCGGAGGCCGTGAAGGGGAACTCGGGGAAGTTCGAGTCGGGGTACGTCTTCTTCAACAACCACTTCGCCGGGTTCAGCCCCGAGTCTGCCAACGAGTTCCGGCGCCTCCTGGGCCTGATGGAGCTGGACTGGAAGGTCCAAGGGACCCAGCAGCAGACCCTGTTCGGGTAGTTTCTGAATGATGCAGTCGGAGCGGCGTTCGATCCTTCACGTGGACCTCGACGCCTTCTACGTCTCCGCCGAGACCATAGAGCGGCCGGAGCTGAAGGGGCTCCCGGTCGTCGTGGGCGCCGACCCTGAAGGAGGGAAGGGGAGGGGGGTCGTCATCGCCTGCTCCTACGAAGCGAGGAAGTTCGGGCTCAGGTCAGGGATGCCGATCTCTCAGGCCTACAGGCTCTGCCCTCAGGCGAAGTACATCCCACCGGACTGGGGGCTCTATGAGCGGGTCTCCGAGGAGGTGATGACCACCCTCAGGGGGTTCGCGGACAAGTTCGAGCAGGGGAGCATAGACGAGGCGTACCTCGACGTGACCAGCACCGCCCCCGACCAAGGGGGGGCGACAAGACTGGCCGGTGAGATCAAGAAGTCGGTCAAAGCGAAGCACGGACTCACCTGCTCCATCGGGGTCGCCCCTAACAAGTCTTCAGCGAAGATCGCGTCCGACCGCAACAAGCCGGACGGCCTGACCGTCGTCCCATTCGACGGCGTCCCCGGGTTCCTTGCCCCCCTCCCGGTCGGGGTTGTCCCCGGGATAGGGAGGAAGACGGGGGACTTCCTGGCCGAGAAGGGGATCTCCACCATCGGCCAGCTGCAGGAGATCGGTGGGAAGCAGCTCCTCGCCTGGTTCGGGAAGAACGGGGTCTGGCTCTGGGGGGTGATTCACGGGGAGGAGAACGTCGAGGTCAGGCAGCAGGAGCTCCCGAAGTCGCTGAGCGTCGAGCGGACCTTCCTGGAGGATGTCAACGACTTCCGCCGGGTGAGAAAGGAGGCGGCGGACGGTGCCTCCGAGCTGATGAGGAGGGTGAAGTCTGGGGGCTATTCGTACAGGGTCGCAGGGATAAAGATCAGGTTCCGGGGCTTCGAGACCCACACCAGGGAAAAGACCCTGGTGAGCCACACCGACGACGAAGGCCCCCTGGTCGAAACGGTGGGGAAGCTCCTTGACGAGTTCGAAGCCCGAGGCAACCCGGTCCGCCTGATCGGGGTGAGGGTCGCCGACATTCAGCGCTCGACCTCCGGACCTTCGAGGCTCGACGACTGGGTCGGGGGCTGACGGGGATTCTCTTCAGGGAGCTTCGCGTCTTTGAACACGAACCAGAATATGGTGATCCCCGCTACGTAGAGGACGGTCGCGATGTAGAACGGGAGCGCAAGATACCCTGCAGCGAAGAGGGTGAGCCCCGCTGTGGTCGAGAGGGCGTTGGGGAGGCGCCACAGGGCCGCGGTTATCCCCGACGCCATCCCACGTTCGTCGGGCGCTACCAGCCCCATGATGAGCGACTGAGTGAGGGGGTTGGAGAGGTTCATGAGCAGGACCCTCACGACGTAGATGGAAGCGGCAATGGCGAAGGTGGGGGAGGAGGGAATCAGTATCATGAAGATCGTCGAGCTGGCCTGGGTCATCACAGTCGCCCTGACCAGTCCGAACCTCGCGGCCAGCCTCGGAGACATGAACACCACGAAGGCCGTGATGAGCGACGTCACCCCCAGGACCGGGACGCTGACGACGTCGCTCACGCCGTAGGCCGCCGAGAACCAGTAGCTCATGGAAGGGACGAACAGCCCCGCCCCGACCGCGATGAGTATGCTGTAGAGCAGGTACCGCTGTATTATCCGCCCCGACTTCCTCGGCAGTATCCTCCTCAGCCTGTTGAAACTCGTCCCTTCCCTGACCCGGAACAGGAACGGCGTGATCGCGAGGTTGATGAGCCCCATGGCGATGTACAGGAGGACGTGCGCCCTTCCTACGCTCACCCCGACGCTCTGAAGGCTCGCCACCGTCGCTATCACGAACCCTCCGACCCCCGAAGCTATCCAGCCGAGGAACGCCAGGAGGGAGAACGCGACCGTCCGTTTCTGGTCACCCGCGTGGTCGGCGATGAGCGCGGAAACCGACACCGCGAAAGAAGCTTCTCCGGTCCCCTCTACCACGGCGACCAGCAGAAGGAGGGCAAAGTTCGACGTCAGTGCGAACCCGATCAGGCTCAGGCTGGCGCAGATGTTCCCGACGAAGAGCATGTTCCTCCTCCCATACCTGTCGGCCACTATCCCGAGGGGGATGCTCTCCGCCACGAGTGTCAGGCCCATGGCAGTTATGACCCACCCTGCGTTAGTCGGGGTGAGCCCCTGGATCTTAGGTAGGAAGTAGGAGAGGTCCGAATAGATGAACCCGATGACCATGTTCGGGATGAAGCTGAGGTATATCAGCAGCTTTGCCTGTCCGGGAATGCTACCATACTCTCTGAACAAGGCCGCACTCAAGCCGTTCAGAGGAGTTGGTATAAACACAAAGGAAAGCACCCGGGGTACCAACAGATGTCAGTGAAAGCGAACGGCCTTGCCATCGGGGTGGATGTAGGGGGGACCTTCACTGACATCATAATCGGCGGCCCCGACGGGTTGACCGTCCTCAAGCTCCCGACCACGGACGCACCGGCCAGGGCCGTCCTCCGGGGACTCAGAAAGTTGGGGACGGGGGCGAGGCGTGCGGCGCTCATTTCCCACGCGACCACCCTTGCCACCAACGCTCTGCTCACGCGTTCAGGGCTTGCCCGGACCGCCCTCATCACCAACGAAGGCTTCAGGGACGTACTGGAGATAGGGAGGCAGAGGAGGCCCGAGGTCTACTCCCTCGACACCAGGAGGCCCCCTCCCCTCGTGGAGAGGCGCGACAGGCTCACGGTGAGGTGCAGAGTCGGCGCAGACGGCTCCGAGACTACCCCACTCGAGGCCGAAGACGCTTCCTCCATTGCCGCGGAGGTCGTCGACGGCGGTTTCGAGTCAGTCGCCGTCTCCTTCCTCAACTCCTACCTCAACCCTGTCCACGAGGAAGTGATCAGAGACCTGCTCGTCAGGAGGGGGTTCAGGGGACACATCAGCCTGTCCACCGAAGTCGACAGGGAGTACAGGGAATACGAGCGGACGTCAACCACGGTCGTCAACGCCGTGCTTTCGCCCCTGGTGTCCGGGTACCTTTCGTCCCTAGCCGATTCTCTCCGCCGCTCGAAGATCCGCGCCCCGGTATACATCATGAACTCCGACGGCGGGGCAAGTACCGTTGCCTTCGCGTCGTCCCGCCCTGTGGTGGCCATCGAGTCCGGACCCGCGGCCGGGGTCATCGCCTCTAAGCTCCTCGCAAGAGCGCTGTCCATGTCCAGGGTGCTTACATTCGACATGGGGGGGACCACGGCCAAGGCCGGGACGGTCATCGACGGTGAGCCGGACATCACCAACGAGTTCGAGGCCGCCGGGAGGACGCACAGCGGGCGCTCCATCACGGGGAGCGGCTACCCGGTGAGGGGGGAGTTCATCGACCTCGCCGAGGTGAGCGCAGGAGGAGGAACGGTCGCATGGGTCGACGACGCCGGAGAGCTGAAGGTAGGCCCCCGGAGCGCAGGCTCCTCGCCGGGGCCCGCCTGCTACGGGCTGGGCGGGACGGAGCCTACGGTCACCGACGCCAACGTCGTCCTCGGTCGGCTGAACCCGCGTTCGCTGCTCGGCGGAGCGATGAAGATTCGCCGAGACCTCGCCCTGGGCTCCATAGAGAGGCTCTCAAGGAAGCTCGGCGGCGACCCGCAAAATGCCGCCTCGGGGGTCCTCAGGCTCGTGAACGACAGCATGTCGAGGGCCATCTCGATGGTGACGGTGGAGAGGGGGCGTCATCCAGAGGACTTCTCGATGGTCGCCTTCGGGGGCGGAGGGCCGCTCCAGGCCTGCGACCTGGCTGAAGAGATGGGGATCCGCGAGGTGGTCGTCCCGGTCCATGCCGGCCTCTTCTCCGCCTATGGTCTGCTGGCGGGGGAGCTGACCAGGACGTTCACTGCCCCCGTGATGGAGACAGAACCGCGCCTCGAAGGCCGTTTCAGGGAGCTGGAAGCTGCTTCGGCCAGGGAAGTCCGGAGCGAGGGGTTCGCGCACTTCGAAGTGAACCGGTTCGTCGAATGCAGGTACGTGGGCCAGTCGCACGAGCTCCTGCTCCCCTTCGCAGGAGACGGTTCCGTCCGCAGGAGGTTCGAAGCGCGCCACGTTGAGCTCTACGGCTACTCTCTTCCCGACAGGATGGAAGTGGTCAACATCAAGGTCAGGTTCCTGGTCAGGCGGCCGCGAGTCGCCCCTCTGGCGTCTGGCAAGCCCGTGCGGTCGAGGCCCCCCGGGAAGAGGAGCGCCTGGATAGGAGGCGAGACGGTCTCGGCCACGGTCCACATCCGGGAAGCCCTGGCATCAGGGGAGTCTGGGCGGGGTCCGTGTATCATCGAAGAATACGACTCGACCCTGGTGGTGAACCCCGGCTGGAAGTGGTCTGCGGAGAACTATGGGACGAGGCTGACAAGATGAAGCCCGACGAAGTCACCCTGCAGATAATCGGGAGCTCCCTCCTCTATGCAAGCGAGGAGATGGGGATCGCCCTCAGGAACACGGCCTACTCGCCCAACATCAAGGAGAGGATGGACCACTCCGCCGCGGTCTTCGACCGGGAGGGGAGGCTACTCGCCCAGGCAGAGCACATCCCGGTCCATCTTGGCTCCCTCCCCTGGGGGCTGAAGAACCTGATTGGCCACTGCGGGAGGGAGGGCATCGGCCTGGACGAAGGCACAATGGTCGTCGCCAATGACCCCTACCTTACCGGGACGCACCTGAACGACGTCACCCTGGTGGCACCGGTGCACCACAGGGGGTCTCTGGTGGCGTTCGCGGTCAACAAGGCGCACCATGCGGACGTAGGTGGGGCCACCCCTGGCAGCATCTCCATGAAGGCGAGGACCCTGCAGGACGAAGGGTATGTCCTCGAGCCGTCGGTCCTCTGGAGGAAGGAGGGGTTCGACGAGTCGGTGGTTGAGCGGTTTGCTTCCGCTTCGAGGACCCCCGCGGAGCGCAGGGGGGACCTCAAGGCGCAGGTCGCGGCCAACGTCACCGGAGCCAGGAGGATCAGGGAGACCATCGGCAAGTACGGGCTCGAGGCCTTCGAGCTTTCTGCGGCCCGCTCCTTCAGGCACTCCGAGTCCCTGAGCCGGACACGACTGTCAAGGTTCCGCCGCGGCTCCTACGAGGCGTCCGACTTCCTTGAAGGCCCCGAGGGGGAAGACCTCGTCCTCAAGGTCAGGGTGACCGTCCTCGCTTCGGGGGCCGAAGTGGACTACTCCGGCACCTCCGAGGAGGTCGACTACCCGCTCAACGCCGTCTTCGGGGTGACCATCTCCGGGGTCTACTTCGTGTTCAGGTGCCTCCTCGGAGACGACATCCCTGCCAACTACGGTGCCTTCTCTTTGCTGAAGATCCGCGCCCCCGACGGGACCATTCTCAACCCTACCCGCCCCCACCCCGTCGGCGGAGGGAACGTCGAGACCAGCCAACGGAACGCCGACGTCGTGTTCCGGGCGCTCGCCCGCGCAGCCGGGGGACGGGTCCCGGCCGCCGCCGGGGGTTCGATGAACAATGTCATGATAGGAGGGGGAGGCGGCGCAGGGGCCTGGGCGTTCTACGAGACCATCGGGGTAGGTCTGGGCGGGAGCAGGAGAGCGGACGGGATCGACGGCATCCAGGCGAACATGACCAACACGATGAACACCCCCATCGAGGCCATCGAGCGGAACCTCCCCCTGAGGATAGCCCGCTACGAATTCAGGCAAGACAGCCCCGGGGCCGGCGCGCACAGAGGAGGCGCCGGGATCATCAGGTCGTTCGAGGCGCTCAGGGACGAGACGACCTTCACAATCCTCTCGGAAAGGGGGAGGCGCAGCCCCTGGGGGCTCGAGGGGGGCGGGGACGGGTCCGCCACCGGGGTGATCCTCTTCAGCAAGGGCAGGAAGACCGAAGTCCCGGTGAAGTCGACCCTGACCTTGGCGGAGGGAGACGTGGTTGAGGTGATGACCGCCGGCGGCGGTGGCTACGGGGACCCGAGAGCGAGGCGACGGCAGGCGGTCGCGAGAGACGTCGCGAACGGGCTGCTGACCGAGGAGGTGGCCAGGGTGGATTATCATCTTGCGGGGTCAAAGAAGCTGCATCAACGGCGGGCCCGAGGCCCAGCCCCGAACCTGGCCGGGTCCAGGAACTTCAGGTCGTAGGGGACTGGCTTCCCGGTTACGAAATCAGCGGCCACTTCGCCGATTACGCTGGCGAACTTGAATCCGTGCCCTGAACAAGCGCTCACCACGACGACCTTCCCGTCAGAGGGGTGGGGCCCGACCGCGAAGTTCATGTCCGGGGTGTTCGTATAGAGGCAGGTGGTCGAGGCGATGGGCGGCCCGTCCAGCTCCCTCAGCCTCCGTGAAATGAATCCCCTCACCGGCGCGATGTCATCCTCGGTGACCTCCCGCCTGACCTTCTCAGGGTCGCTCGGTTCTCCCCCGTGGGACCGCGCCACCTTCACCCCGTGCCCCAAGTCAGGGATGCCGTAGTAGAACCGACCCGGGTCCTCCTCCATTATGAAGACAGGCATCTTGGAGGGGGAGAAGATGTCGCTCCCCCCCGGCGAGAACCACAACGGGACCTGCCTCTCGACCTGCAGCGGAAGGAGCCCCTGGAGGAGCCCACCGTTCCAGGGGCCGGCACAGAAGACGAGCTTCGGGGCGGTCTGCTTCCCCGCGGAGGTTTCGACCTCTACCCCTTCGGTGGTGCTGCTCCACCTCTGGACCTGCTCGGAGAACCTGTACTCGCAGCCTGCTTCGCTCCCGAGCCCCACGAACGCCCTCACGCATTCTTCGGCGAAAAGGACCCCTGCCGAATCCTCATAGACTGCATTATACTCCTCGCCGAGGGTGAACGCCCCGAACCGACTCTCGGCATCGGAGGCAGACAAGACCGAATGCGGTACGCGATGCTCCTTGGCGCTCTTCAGCACCCCCTTCACGAGCTCCCCGTCCGGCCTCCCGACCATCAACCCTCCAGTGACCTGGAGGAGCTTCTTCCCAGACTTCGACTCCATCTCCCTCCACGATTCGTAAGCCCTCCGGAGGAGAGGGACATAGCGGGGGTCTTCGTAGTAGGCCATCCTGATGATCCTCGTCCTCCCATGAGAGGAGCCGAACTCGTGGTTCACCCCGAACCTCTCTATGTTCAGTACTCTGAGGCCCCGCTTGGCGAGGTTATAGCTCGTCGAGGCTCCCATGACGCCGCACCCAACCACGATCGCGTCCCATCTGCTGCGGGCTGGGAAGGGCCCACGCGGCGCCCTCACTTCTTGACTAAGAGCCAATGTTCTCCTTCGCCGTCCTCAGCGTCCCCTCCAGCCACGGAAGGGCCTCGGTGATAAACGACGGCCCATGGTGGGCCAGGAAGTCGAGAGGTCCCGGAGTGACGAAGATGTTTCCATGTTTCGACGCCTTCAGCCCGTCCCACCCCTTTGCGATGACGAAGGACCCGAGATCCCCCCTGTCGAATCTGGAGAACATCTTCGGCTCATACACCACCAGGTCGGGGCCCTGGGCCGCTACCCAGTCGAGGTCGGGCTTCAACCACTCGGCAGGCGCCCCCTCATAGATCTGAGGGCTCCCAAGTAGCCTGAAAGCATCCGTGATATAGCTGAAGGCGCCGAAGCTCACTGGACCTCCGAGGTCGATTTCCACGTAGCTCTTCAATTTTGCCACCTTCGCAAGCCTCCCCGCTTTTCGCAGCAGATTTCCGGCGAGCTCTCTTGATTCTTCGGGCTCGCCAGCGACGAGTCCGACCTTCGTTACGAAGTCGATTATCCCCGCCACTGATGCAGGGAGCTCCAACGGGTACACCGTATACCTCTTCGACAGCTTGACTGCGAAGTCTCGTTGGTATCCCGTGACTGTAAGAATCAGGTCCGGCCCAAGCTCGTCAAGGGCCTCTTCCCTTACTGTGTTGTAACTCCCTAGCTTCCGTTTCGATCTCGCTTCCGCAGGGCGGGCACAGAACGCGCTTACTCCGACAATCTTCTCTCCCAGCCCGAGCTGAAAAAGAGTCTCGGTAGCAGCAGGGCTGAAGCTGACAATTCTTTCAGGCGAGTCCGCGATTGATATCTCTGCCCCGAGCACTTCGTTGAAGAGCTTCGCCATCGCCCCTCATCGAATCTGCTGAGCGATATCTGTTTCCCGGACCACTGGACGAATTATAACTATCGTTAAATACACTCCTGGAACTCCTCCTGCCAGCCGACTTGGTCGACTCCAAGAAACTGATAACGGCCACGCTCTTCGGGGTGGTAATCGGTGTTGTATACGGCGCACTTCCGTTCGAGATTGCCGACTCCTTAATCGTCTTTGAGGCCATACTCCTCTCGCTCAGCTTCATACTTCTTGGGCCTGGTGGCGCGACCTACACAGGTCTCATCAATGGATTGATTGAGACTCCGTTGCAGCTCTCTTTCGGCCCATTCGCGTTCGGCGTGGCTCTGTTGTACGGGGTCCTCGTCGATGTGTTCAGCATCGTGTTCAGGGTGACCTCTGGAGGTAAGGTCCGTCCTAGGAGATTGGTGGCCTCATTGAGTTTCAGCACGATCATCACGGGGATGGTCGCGACTTTCGCATTTCTCGCCCTTGGGTTCGGCACGACCGCGCCGTTCGTGGAGGTGTATCTGCCTGTCTTGGCCATAGGTGCCGTCAGTGGGACCGTAGGAGGAATCCTTGGCGCCAGAATATGGGAGCGCAACCTGAAGCACAGGTTCTCCTCTGCCCAGCCCGTTCCCGCTAGCTCGCCGACCCGCTGATTTCAGTCTGCAGCTTCTTCGTGAACCTAAGCAGCAGATAATACAAGACCGCACCCAAAACGAGGAATGCCCCCCCGGCGATGTCGCTGGCGAGGTCCCCAGTCACCAACCCCCCTGTGAGGACGAAGATGCCTATGGCGATTATCAGGATCGCCGCGGTCTTGGAAACCGGGCTCACCCTGACCTTGACTGACATGGAGGCTTGCGCCGGCGGTAGGTGGTTAAACTGTTCTGGTCACAGGAATCGGTCTATCGCTTCTTGCCGCTCTTTTCCTCTTCCTTCAGCAGCCTGTAGAGCCTGTACCGGTCGTTCTCGCCGGGCGAGAGAGTGTAGCCACAGACCCGGCACGTGACCCCCTTGCCTGTCTCTTTCAGGTCGAGGCGGCCGCACTTCGGGCATTTCATTTCATCGCTCTGGCTCTTCATGGCCGTCCCCAGGGGGTTGAATCGGTTCAAAAGCTTGACGAGTCGGCTTGCTCTCCGGACCGGCCTACCAGACGGTCACCAGCGAGTCCCGGCCGAACAGACCATCCTTCTGACCGTACTTGGCATAGAGGAGGGTGGGGAATGAAATATCCGCCAGGTATAGCCTGCCCAGGCATCTCCTGGCTCTGGGATTCAGGAACCCCACCTTCGGTAGGCCCAGTGTCACCGTGGTGTCCGCGATGACGCACGGGTCCCCCGGTTCACCTGTGGTCGCGTCGAGACCGGACGGGATGTCGACCGCGAGTATGCGCATCCTCGAATCGTTCGCCCTCCTGATCATCCCCGCCAGCGGCTCCTTCGGATTCCCCCTGAGGTTGTAGCCTAGCAGCGCGTCAACAAGAAGATCCCCCCCGCCCAGGCCCGAATCGGGACCCGTCGGGCGGGCGCCCATACTTTCGACAACCTCCAGATGCTTGGCCGGAAGTTCCTTGAGGTCAGCCCTGTCCCCAGCCAGGACCAAGTTGACCTGCGCCCCCCAGTTCTGCAGGTGCCTCGCCGCCACGAGGCCATCTCCTCCGTTGTTCCCCTTCCCAACCAGGACTCCGATCTTCTTTCCCGTGGCGTCCCCGCCCAGCAACCGCCTCGCGGCGTTGGCCACTGCGAGGCCGGCGTTCTCCATGAGGATGAGCTCGTCGATCCCGAAGTCCACGATCGCGCTCCTATCGAACTCGGCCATCTCCTGGGCAGTGACGTAGACGAAGCCCTCCTGGATCCTCAAGCCGATCGCGCCGCCCATGGAACCACCTGGTAAAGATACCTAAAGTCGACCGACCAAGAACGGACTGCAAGTTCCGAAGGCTGCTGACGGGACTGGTCATCTGCTGACGTGGGATTTCGAACCGATTCTGGAAGCCAAGGAGGGTGATCCCGAAGGCGTCTCTCCCCCAGTGGGACGACGGAATAGGACCGTGAGTCCGCGGGTCCTCGCAAGGTGGACCCCCACGTAGGCTGAAGAAGCGATCAGGAGTCCCACGAAGAGTGTCCTCTGCGAATAATCGAAAGAGGATGCGAAGATGTAGACGCCGTAGTAGCCGATATATTCGAGGAACGCATATCGCACCCCGAACCCCGCCGCACTGGACAGGAAGAAGTTGGCTACCTTCATCTTCAGCGTCCCCGCGGCGAGCGACGCCACGCTGTAGAAGAATGGGACGAAGGTGGCCATGAAGATGGAGAAGTGGCCGTGCTCGATCAGCCACCGGTCCGCAACCACGATGTCCCTCTCGGTTATGCCGAAGAACCGGAGTCCTTTCAAAAGTAGCGGCCTTGCGGCCAACCTGCCGCAGGCGTATTCTAGCGGGAAGACAGCGGCTAGGAGACACACAAGGAAGGTGGTTACCGGGTTGAACAGCCCGATGGAGCAGAGGAAGCCATAGGCCGGCACCAGCGTGTAGTCGGGAATCGGTAGGATGGCCATGGCGAAGAACATGCCGGCGTACCCCGCGAACAGAATCGACGACGATATGTCTCCGTTGCTGACGCTGTAGGAAGAGATGTTGACGAGACCGAAGTACCCGTTCAAGAGACCCAGTCCGCTGAACACCACCGTGAACACCGAGGCTACGAAGACGTAGTGCCAATACTTGTGCAGGCCGCCGGCCATGGGCAGCGACGACCCTGAGGAGTTACCCTGGTCTGGCACTATTCTTCTCACCGTCGTTCAACCTGACTCTGGCGGCGCGAGCCAGCAAACCTGCCTGTCAAATATTATTCTTCAAACTGGCACCCGGATTAGAGCCCCCGGTATATTGGAAATCTGAACCCGTCACGTCCTGCCAATGAGCTTCGTATCCAAATGGCAGAAGAAAGACCAGGGCACAGGCTTCGCAGACAGGCTCAGAGACTCGGTCCGGACACCAATTCCACTGAAGTCCCAGATAGAAGAGGCAAACCGGCAGATCAAGCTCCTCATCTCGCAGCTGGACGGCACGGTCAACAGGATCAAGCAGCGCGACTCGACGATCTTCAAGAACGTCGTCTCCTCCCTAGCAAAGCACGACACCCAGCACGCCGCCGTCTACGCCAACGAGCTCGCGGAGGTCAGGAAGATGGGCAAGATGGTCACTCAGGCCCAGCTCGCAATGGAGCAGATTTCCCTGAGGCTCGGGACCATCACAGATCTCGGCGAAATCGCCAGTACGCTCGCACCTGCAGTGTCCGTGATAAAGGGGATGAAGGAGAGCCTCAAGTTGGCGCTCCCAGAGGCGGACAATGAGATCAGCGAAATCTCAGGCCTACTCAGCAACGTGCTCATCGACGCGAGCACCACAGGAGGGATCTCGCTGAACTTCGACGCAGCCAACGAGGACGCCCAGAAGGTCCTCGAGGAGGCCGCGATCGTGGCGGAGCAACGCATGACCGAAAGCTTCCCACAGATCCCTGCAAGCGTCCTCGCGAGCGACGAAGGCGAAGGGCTGACAGCCTAGGTCACTGCTGGGTTACAATGTTGGCCGTGGTTGAGGAACCATGGCCAGACCCTTCTTTCAATATCATTGAACAGAGCTGAACTCCACTCCGTTTAATATCCTGGCGCGAAGATGTATCCTAGTTTGAGAATCGGTGGGGGTTCTAGACTCGCCCTCCCCTCAGACGCGGGCCCTCCCCCTCAGGCCCCGGGACGGGGCAGGCGCAGGGCAGCAGGGCTCATCATAGTTGCCCTTTTCCTGATGGCCGCGTTCTTGGTCGCGGCCCCCTCCCTTTCTTCGGCGCTTAGGCAGGGGTACTCAGTCCTCTCGGGGCAGACCACTTCCGGGCCCGGCCTGGTCACCGGAGAAGGAAACTCCACGACTGGCACCGCGCCACAGTGTTCGAGCGCGGTCACGGTGAAAGGCCTCGCAGCCCCGGACATCGAAAACGGGTCGGCCGACATCGCCTACCCATCCGACTACTGCACCCTCGCTTCGTATGCCCTGCAGCAGATCAACGCCGACAGGGCTGCCAACGGGACCGGGCCGGTCAGCCTTGGATACAACCAGGCCGCCCAGCAGCACGTGGACTCGATGCTCTACTATGACTACTTCAGCCACTTCGACCCCCAGGGATACAAGCCGTACATGCGGTACACCCTCCTGGGAGGGGTGGGCGCCGACTTTGAGAACGTCGCCTACTTCTCCTACTCGGCCAACCACTTCACTTCGAGCCCGGCGGCCGAAGAAGCAATCAGGGAGCTCGAAAGCTCGATGGTGTATAACGACAGCTCCTGCTGCGACAACGGACACAGGTACAACATACTTAACCCCCTGCACAACATCGTGTCCATCGGAGTAGCCTACAACGCGACGACCTTGTTCTTCGACGAAGAGTTCGAGAGCGACTACATCAACCTCAACTTCACGGCCACGTCGGCTACGGCGGCGAACCCCTACTACGTCACGATGACGGGTTCTCTCATCCAGTCAATTTCCGCTCCCAACTCGATTTACATCGCCTACGACGCCCCTCCTTCACCCGAGACCACCGCGGTGCTCAACAGCGGTCCCCACGAGTACGGGCCCGGGACCCTAGTCGGGGGGGTCCTTCCCGCCGACTTCCTCGGGGGGTGCGGCCAGTTTACCCAGGGGATTACCGTGTGCGCAGACACCTGGAAGTTCTCTTCCGCCGGGGTCGACATCGCTTTCTCTCTCCGGCAGTTCGTGGACACTTACGGTCCGGGGGTGTACACGGTCTACCTTATCGCCGGCTCGGACACCAACTCGGCCATCACTACGATCTCCGTCTTCGTTCCCTAGCGCGGTTCCGGGCCGAGTTCGGCCCGTATGGCTCTGGCAGTGGCTTCCATCTCCTCGAGGGTGAAACGCTTCCTTTCAGTGAACCTCCCCTTGTCCTCCATCTTCACCGGGATAATGTGGACGTGCACGTGGGCGACCACCTGGTTCGCAGCCTCTCCGTTGTTCTGCACAAAGCGGAAACCATCGGCCCCCACCGCGGCTACGACCGCCTTGGAGACCTTGGAGGCGACCTGGAAGAGCTGGGCGATGTCTCCTTCCTTCATGTCCCAGATGGTCTCTCCATGCTCCTTCGGGCAGACCAGGGTGTGCCCCCTGGAGAATGGGAAGATGTCTAGGAAGCCGATGTACTTGTCGTCCTCGTATACGACGCTCGAAGGGGACTTCTTCGAGACGATCTGGCAGAAGATGCACCGCTCCGGGCCCGCGGGAGGGGTGCTAAACGAGAGTCGTTTCATCGTTCTCTCTGGCTCTCGAGAGCTCAAACCAACTAAACCTTTGCCCCATGACCTATCTTAATACGCTCGCCCCGCTCGGCAGGGTGGTTGATCTGCGAACGCTGTCACGCCGGCCAGATGCTTGAATACGAGCGCGAGGTCGGACACGAGTCGAAGGTCACCATAAGGGGGACCCGGTGCGAAAGGTGCGGCTACGTACAACTGAGCAACGACGACGACATCTGGTCGGCCGTCTGACCTCTACTGACCGACGGCCGCGGCCCTTCTGTAAGCGGCGATGAACTCCAGGGCGAACCTGTCAGCCTGCTTCTCGGTTCCCCTGTGTTTCCCCCCGGTGGACCTCAGATGATGGTAGAACTCGTGAATCATGACAAAGGGGTCGTAGAGGTACTCGCGCTTTGCGGCGAGTATCTCCTTCCTGCCCTGGGAATAGACTGCAGCTACTCCCTTCGTCCTTCCTTCAAAGACCCCGACGCCGAGGCGCGGCTCGGAGACCCGGTACCAGCGCGAGAGGACCGCGATCGCTTCCTCTGTCTTCGAATCGAGGATGAGGGCGACGACCAACGCCTTCATCTGCGGCTCGTCCATTCTTGCCGACCAGGGCTCGTCCCGCACTTAAGGAGTCCCGGCCGGTTAACGTCGTTGAGCCCTTTTGTCAGCAATCGTTGATTCCACAGTTCAACTGGTGTCCGGGCCGTCACAGGGTCCATGAACAGGCGCAGGCACATCAGGCTGGACGGTCCGAAGGGCATCCGTTTCAGGGCACCTCAGTCTCTATTCTCGGTGGGCTGAACCCGGGCGCGTCCGCCAGTACGGCTTAAAGCCTGACTGGGAGCAGTGGTGCGTCTATGCCCTCACCAGGGGCCCTCCTTTCTTGGAGCGGGGGAAAAGACAGTTCCCTAGCTCTGCACGAGGTGCGGAAGTCCAAGGATTTCGAGGTCGTTTCTCTTCTCACCACGCTAACGAAAGACTTCAACAGAGTCAGCATGCATGGGGTCAGGAAGGCCCTCCTCGACATCCAGGCGTCGCGGATTGGGCTGCCAGTCGAAGAAGTGTGGATAAGCAAGGGCGCGACCAACGAGGAGTACGAGTCAGAACTTTTGGAGGCGCTGGCTCACAGCCGCGCCAGGGGGGTCCATAGCGTCATATTCGGAGACCTCTTCCTGGAGGACATACGGAAGTACAGAGAAGAGAGGCTGTCGGCGATGAACATGACCGCGGTCTTCCCAATCTGGAAGAAAGACACGAGGGAACTCGCCTCGTATTTCATCAAAGAGGGGTTCAAAGCAATCCTCTGCACGGTCGACCCCAGGGCCCTCGACCGCACCTTCTGCGGAAGGGAGTTCGACGAATCGTTGCTCTCCGACTTCCCCGCTGGGGTGGACCCGTGCGGGGAGAACGGCGAGTTCCACACCTTCGTCTACGGAGGCCCCATCTTTCAGAAGGACCTCGATGTCAGGAAAGGCGAAGTGGTCCTCAGGGACGGATTCTACTTCGCTGACATACTCCCTGGCTGACCGGGGACTTCGCTTCTGGGTGGAACGAGTTATAGGTGCGGCGTCTGCGGCCGGGGTGATGCAGTCTCTAAGCCGGCTGCTTGAGATTGCGGAGAGGCCGGTTCAGGGGCCCTCCCCCTCCTTCGAGAAGCCGCATCTGGTGCTGGCGTTCATCACGATAGGTGAGAGCGGGATCATAGGGAGGCAGGCTCTCGCGGCGCGTTCCGGGCTGAAGGAGGGGCCTGTTCGAACCGTGCTCAAGAAGCTCCGGGAGGACGGATACGCGAAGACAAACGCATCAGGGTGTTATCTGACCGACGCCGGGAAGCGGGTCTACGAAACCCTCAGGTCTCGGCT
>Ga0335078_10008022_pt1 | contig 15681 bp, 12 predicted proteins | sample Lox_Sample_32_FD_206711 | JGI IMG/M metagenome (GOLD analysis project Ga0335078, IMG submission 206711) | Soil microbial communities from Loxahatchee National Wildlife Refuge, Florida, United States - Lox_Sample_3.2 | ecosystem: Environmental > Terrestrial > Soil > Wetlands | place: USA... | reverse complement strand
CCCTTTCCGACAGCTCTAGGAGATTGTAAATACTCGCAGCGAATCCCACAGCTTCCATTGTTGAGTTTCGGGCGTGTGTAGGTGTGGGAGGAAGCGGTTACGATGGCTATGGAGGACAAAAGATAAAGCCCATATAAACCTCACGGCCCACTGGTTGATTATCAAGCAATGAATGCGTGATTATCTAACTGAACTTAAAATTTGAACAGCGGCGATACGAGGACTGTGTTTAGTTTAAGACGGCTTCTGTGGTGGCGGTGCACCGTCAGCATTCTGATCATAAGAAAGGTTGAATTAGCTTTCTTCCATACGACCAGACCGTCGGACCCGGAGAGTGGAAGCGTCGACTTGCCGAAAATTTGGGGTTCCAATTAGTCCACACACCATGGAACTGTCTGATTTACCAAATATTCAGCCTGTTCAGCACTATAACCCACAGACTCACCTTCTGAAATTATGACTCAACGAGCACCTATGTCCAACAACGTCAAGTATCCGGAACTAGATGCCCGAAGTTGTACTCTCGCGCTTATGTCAATGATGGCCCCAATTCAAATTCTCAAGCGACCGGAATTTCAGAAGGTTCCGGCTAACAGTTTCCATCCATTTGAAGCTGCTCTAGACGGACTGCCTGATGATGCGAAAACCACCAAAAATCCAGGTTTCACGCCCGAGGACATTTTACAATTGTATAATAGATATGCTGCCTATGAAGACGCGGTGTGTACAGCATGTTGCACCCCCCCAGGGGCTGTTGGCGTAACGGCAGTTATGGTGGAATACCTCGAAACAAAGCGCTCCTCCTTCATTAAGTTTTTGGAGGGCAATAAGGACATCGATGAAGATGCCCATGAAGACGTCGAGAAGTCTGCATTGTCTCCTTATCAGCGTATTGTGATCGCTGTGAACGAGGAGATTTCGGACAAAAAGAAGACCTACATCACCGACGTTCTTGGCCTAGTTCAAAAGATCGATTTCGCCATGGACTCAGTAGAATCAGAAGATGATCGGAAAAAGGCTGAAGGACTAGAGGTACGTGCTTTTCTGCTTACCCGCAACTAATTAAATACAGTTAATTTCCAATTTGTTCAATTGGATGCTTAATTTAGTCATAGCAGCCTGCCACGAGATCGAATTTCATTTCTATGGACGACAATCACCGAAGCAAACGACTTTAAGAGCGCTCTACACATTTTTGCAAGCACACCAGATTCAGCCTCCATTTGATCCAAATTTAGCGTATTCACCATTGTCGTATCTTAACTTGCCACTGTACTCTCAAGCAAGTCATGAGAAATGGATGTTTGTTTGCACAACAAACCTTAAAGGCTTTTTGTCTGACATCTTGGACTGCCGATTTCAAACGCTTCAACGTCTTCGTCAGATACTGATGGATATGCGCATCCAACCGAAGCTGAATTGAAATCTAAGGAAGTTGGCACAGAAGTGCTTTCCGAAGCGGGAGCAAGGGACCTCGGAGCTCTGAATTGTGTTTCATCTCACGTCAATTGTCTGAGACGTGGAATCAGCAATGTAAGGACCCGATCTATCCGTCCGAAGCCTAACGTGCTGAGAGTGACGGATGCTCGACACCCGCACTTGACGAGTGGACCGCGCGTTCTGTAAATTTAAGTTAAATTTTATGATACGTTGTTTGAGCCTACTGATAGGGAGGCCTATTTCCTCATCTTCTCTTCGATTTCTCCTTAATGCGATGTTTATTGAAGGTACACGATATCGAATCTGAAAAACGGCAATATCTGACGATTAAGTCTTGTTAGCCTCTGGCCAGCGCTCCGATAAATGTACAAATTACCGTAACGGTGAATATTCTCGTTGAGATAAGGTGTTTAAGACACTGCAGTTGAAGGTACGAGCAGTGGTAAAGGCTAGGACGGCCCCGCAGGGAAGCAGTTCATCTTGAAAAAGGGTGCCTAAGTTCTCTATCGCATCTCTGTAGGATTCAAGAGGAATTAATATTCCATTACCACTGGGTCTTTTCTTTGAAAGAGTGAAAATGCCCTACCTAAGAATAGTACGGATAGGGATAGAAAATCGAACAAAGCTGTTCCACTCGAGATCTATCGTTCCCGACCTGATCATATAAATTCAAACTCCGGAGCTTCAATAGCTCACTTATTTCCCCAACTTTTACAATCAGAACAGACTTCATCATGAGAACAGCCTCCTCCCGAGCAATTCTGATAACGATTCGGTCCTTTATTTCCAGCGCCGCAATTGCAAACACAGCATATCCAGCTCCCACCCTTGTCCCGCAGCAAACAATTGCGATGCGTCTTTTGGCTACACAACGAATCAACTTGATTACTCACCGACAGAGATCAAGCGTCGCACATGACTTTCTGGCCTGTCGTGGGACTTCGGGTTCCTTTCGCACAGTGGAGTATATTCTGACTGCGATGCGCGCACCAGTGGACCGTGGTATTATTATGACACATACCGAGTGCGTTTCCGGTGCAAATTCAGCAGATGCGTGAAATCTGCTTTGGACGGTCACAGGGACGAATCGAGGTTGCCGGTCGAAGGTTTTGTACGTTTAGTCTCCCGTTGGAATCGCATTGCCACCTTACTCTTGTCACTCCGAGAATCGGACTAGCCAGATTGTTACCGGCCACTTGATATCTCCGGCTCTGCATAGAACTTCTCTTTGCAAGTATGTGGGATACATGATTCTCGCCGTTTATCCACAAGACAATTAATTTGAACGAAAGTGAAGACTTCGTGGTATTGATGGTAATACCTTTTCCTCGCCGCACCCCCGCTGAGCCTTAATTATTGCTAACCTCCACATTCAACAAGTTCAGAAGGCACAAGATGCGGGAATACTTCGCTTCGACTTTAGGCAGCTGCGTGAAGAGGCAATGATATCCCATCTACCAGGTTGATTTAAGGGGAAAGAAATTTTGAACGGATGTAAAATCTTCAATCAAGTGTATCGTTCGATTGATTGCATTGACCAAAATCGTGCAAAGTTTTCCACTAGTCCTCCTTATAGGAACTATTAGATGAGCATCGGTATTACCAAATCCCAGAGTGCTTGATCGCGTCGGCCGCCGGTGGGATCGTGGAAGTTAGGAGGTGAATTCATCCCTCACTGGAGGCGAATTTTGGGCTTAAATGTGGAGACAACGTGAATGCATCTCCAAAGTTATTATTTAATCTAATAGATTGTCTCGTATGCCGTATATGTGTCTATCTTTCCAGCTATTCAAGTAGAAGTCCCGAAAAAAAATAAGGCGGGCATACATGGAATTATGAACTTCTCCACCCTTTTTGTCCCCCCGCTCACACCAATATTTTCGCATTAAGACCTCCTAAATTCGGTAAAGTCTTGCTTTCATTGTGCTTTCTGGAAAAACTTACTGTGGAGCCAATTCCTGTGTGGGATTTTGGTATGAGGTGATGCGTTGAATAAACTCGAGAGAACTCGCCGCTGTTCTCGAGGAGCGACTCACCAAATACAGTCGCATTGAGGAAGGGCCCCATCTTTGAGAAAATCCATTGAACATATGTAGCTAGTTTCAGTTGCAGGTATAGCGCCGAAGTTGCTGTGGATTGAAATAGAAAAGCGGCCACACTTGCGCAATTTTCTGATGCGTCATGCATGATCTGACAGCCTTTAGTATTGCTTCACGATCATGGTGTGAGCTTATAGCTTTTTGTTCTTTATTCTTAGAGCAACGCTTCACTTTCAAAATGAGCAAACCTATGGATCCAGGGTGGGTAGCGAGATACCCGCCTTCTCAACCATGGGACGGGGGTGAGTCCATTTGCTTCCTTTATGGACCAAAATATCCGATCGACGGAGGATGGGGGTTCGAAACCACTGCCATTTTCCCCGTCGACAGAAGGGTACTCATATTCGTTATTGAATGTCAATTAACTGTGGTTATCTTAGACCGAAAAGACAGAAGGTAATGATGCTCAATCGACTATCGCGATCGTGCAAATTAAGTATTACCAAATCCTCAGGTCCAACCTTAATTTTCCAGCGCTTCCTCTTATCGAACTTCGCCATCATCAACGATTCTACTAACCGATTGCTTTCCTCACAAAGCCATCACGCCTGCGATTGAGACTATTGCCGACAATGTTTAACGACTCTAAAAAGCTGATCGAGGAACTCTCCACCGCCTGGGATATATCGGAAGACCAACAAAATGTGCTCCTGGGCAACACTACTGGACAACGCGCATCGGAAACACCTCCTACTAGAGGGGAAACCTCGCGCTATGCGGTCGGCATTGCCACAGTGTCGACCTTCGTTGCGAGAAAAAACCTTAGCAATTTTGTTGTACCATCCTTCGCTGCGCATTGGGGTATCGTATGTGATTTCGAGCGCCAAAGCCGAATGTTGTATCATCTCTCTTTCAATCCCAAAACCCGCGTAATACGTTTTAAGGCTGAAAGTTGGGAGCCAGAGTGGAACAAACATCAAGTTAAACAAATCGGAACGAGCTTGTATGGTCATCCTGAGATTCACGCAACCGGTAATCACCTTTTATCACATTCAATCCTCATGCTCATATCGGGCTATAGGCGGTATACTCCTCGCAGAATTTGCAAAGCTTGGGAGCTACCACTTTATCTTTTGGAACTGTCAAATATTTGCGAAGCTTTTGATAAAGTTGATTTGCCAAAACCCTGACGACATCGACTTTGGAGAATGGACTTCAGCTGAGGCGATGAGGATTGTAATCACCTCTATCATGAATACTAACGTAGGCTCTTTGTTGCATTGTGGTGCCGAGTTCAATCGCAACCACGCAATGGAGTAAAGAAAAAGAGAGAACCAGGAAACTCGTCGAACGAGTTATTGACCACCACAACGGTGGCCCTACAGCCGATAGTATCTCCGCGATATCGGAGGCAGCGGTGGATTTCATCGTCTATACTTCGTTGACGGAACCCGAGAACATGGTTCAAATAGTGGACCAATTGGGAGACTCATCCCGGAGTGGTACTGCTCCGTTTCTTGCCAGGCTGTTAACGACAGGTTTCCTTGCCTGGTTTGTGAGATTGTTTCACGGGAACACTTAGGAAACTATACCTGGGACTTGACAACGATTTTATATCATCCCTTAATTCCATAGGGCCTCAATGAAATATATTTTCTGGTGCCGTTCATACCATACGCACAGGATGTAGTGTATTCGTTCCTCTGTTACCCACGTTTCATCTGACGCTGCTACTCTACTGAATTCCAGGATACCATGACTCAGGTGCCCCCATCTGACTTAGGACGGATTGTCGGAGAAGCATCACAGGGATTGTGGCGAGATGGAGCTAGATGAGCTCGATTATACCCTTGTTACAGTTTATAATGGATTTCATTTCTACACGTTTGCCTCGAACTGTGTCCACTGGTTGCTGGATTATGATCCCACTTCCCCTCGTCATCTGAAACATCATATTACTACGAAACTAACTTAGCGACGTCGACGATTGAAGCATGTCGCATCGTCGCTTCCTCTTCTTTCATCATTGCAAGCTATTCCAAGTACAAACACATCGCCAATTCCATCAACCGTTCACAAGGCCAACTCTTCCTCTTTGCGCTCTCGTAATGAATCGCCCCTTTTGGTATCAATAGTTGGCCTGAAAGCAGGGATGGTCAAAGCCGGTCCAGACCGAACCGAGACTGACCGAGACCGACCGAATTTGGACCGAACCAGACTGGACCGACTGGTCCGATCCATCCTAGCCCTGGGGGCTCATCGGTCCGGTCCAGTTTGAGTCCAGGTCAGTCTAACCAATCTGGACCGAACTGCTCATGTAATTGACATTCAGGTGTGTTGAATTGCTGAGAATCACGGGACAAGCGGGGTTATCTGGCTACATAAGTGGAGAAGGTGGAGCAGTAACGCTGGCACCTGGTTGAAAATAGCCTCGGCTATGCAGGAGAGCCTCCTCACATCTGCCTCCACAAGATTATCTATGGATCAGTCTTATTAGAACGCCTTGTTTGCACAGCCTTATATCACCATAGATTCTGAGGTTGAGAACAAATACTTCAGTGATGGCGAGGAGGATGAAACAGAGAGAGGAGTGGCTGAATGGATCAAAGAATGGTCTAAGAAAGAAGCAGTTTTGGAAAAGGTGAAGAGAATTTCCAAGTAGTTGTTGTAACCAGATACAGGACCGAACCGAGGCTGGACTGAACCGGGTTTGACAATCCCTGCCTGAAAGGATACAAGAGTCTGATTCGAAGAAATGCGAGCTGGTGCGAACTTCGAAGAACGCACATGCTGAAGTAAATCCCCCTTCTCCCCACCTTTTTATCTCCCTTTACTTTTGAAAATGTGCTAGCCTCAGATTGAATCGATTATTCACGCATGGGAATTTGTGTGCTAGCTTATACGTCACACATTCGAATATATTAAGGCATAAACTTATGTGTAGGACAATTCATTCTGGAAACACAATTACACCCATAGCCAATAATTCTTTTGCTTTCACATTGACTTTAGGCTTCTTGTTTAAATACCCTGGTCGTCCGACGAATGCCAGTCAGATTGCAGAAAAGGCATCTGGGACATTCATCATAAGACCGATAAGTAACTTCTCTACTTCATTTCTCGATTCGTTTTTTGATTGGCCTGATGCCGGGGCTAGAAAATTGGTCCATCTACGCCAAGATCAGTGGGTGGAGGAAAGTTGCCAATGAGATTCACAAATTAGACGCTGCGGTCCTCACATGCCTTTAAAATAAGATGGGGAAAATTGAGGACGGCACTGCTCCACATAATTGGGGAAAAGGTTTCGTGTAATTCTTCATCTCATTCACCTAGACAGAGTGGTATGGGGGTCAAAGCAGCTACACCAAACGGCGCACTGCTAGCACTCGCAGCCTGGCACACTCGCTGAGGAGACCCTCACCCGAGCCTGTGCCTATGGCGCGGTATTCATTAACTATAGACAACTATAAAGGGATGCGGTGGGGTGGGTTGACTTTGAGAATCGATGCGAAACAGCGAAATAGCGAAATAGCGAAACAGCGGAAACAGCGAACTTTGCGATGGAGGGAACAGAAGGAAATCATGGGGGTGTGACTGCTTTTAGAATTACTCAGCAATGATTACATCATTACAACGATTAAAGTTGGCTTCACAAAGAAAAGAGAATTCCGAACTACTTTTATAACTTGAACTCCTATCCAATGAATGGAATCATTTATTGTGGCACTTTATTCGACTGGTGGATGGAAAAAACGACGTTGAAACCTCGCCATCACAGGTATATCCTCGCTTTAGAGTGACGGACAACCTATATGGATCACATCTCGTCAGCTACCACAAAGGAATCCCTCCCTTCTGTGGCTAAACGCCATGCAGAAAAGCGCTTTACTTCGGCTGCAACCGCTCTTCAAAAGTCAATTCCGGATGAAGCCTTGAAAGCCGCCACGCTTAATCTCGCGACAGTCCTGGATTCTCTTGACGATGGGACTTCTCTTGGGACCGCCGCTGCGACATTAGAAAAGGCAGTTGAGAATTTATTGGATCAAAACCAGATTTCTTCGGACCGTCGTGGGACGGCGAAGGAAATAATCAGGAGTTTATTTCACGCTTCATACCCATTTGCGCGAGCCTTTTTGACGGTGTCCAAAGTAGCTTCGGCTGTACCATCCCTTAGCTGTGCATTAAATAATGAAAGATTCCGATCCTCAATCCTTATGGGCTGATCTGTGGAGGCCTCCTCGTTCTCATGGACGTATTTGTTATTTTACTTATTGCTGACTTTCAGATTGCTTACAATATGACCGACAGAGCTAAGGAGGTTGATGAAACATTGGGAATTCTTTTGATCGCACTCCACAGAATTCAATTAACGAAAACGTTCTCTGTCGAACTCGGCATCCCACAGATGGAGACTGCACTTTGCGCCGGCCTTGAGCTGTGCGCTGCCGTAATGGAATATCTCGCGGTGGGAATTAAAGGCTTGCGCCGAAAGTTCATCGGTATAGCTGTGTGGGCTCTCGGCTCATGATAGTCAATGTGATATCGGGTCTTTTTAAGGGCGACAGTGAATTCCAAAAGGCAACAAGGGAAATTGATCGTGCTATAGCCGCCTTCACTGCGGCAATAGTTGATCTCGGGAGCGTATGCGGAATTGAGCTGGTCAAACAAACCAGCAAAATCCAAGACTCTATTTGTGATCTCTCACTTCGATTCGAAGAATTTGTAGTTAACTTTGAAAACCATCTGCGAATTTCCGATGACATGAAGCACGATGCGAAAACCGTTGTTCGTCAAGTCGAGACTGGCAATACTCTATCGCATACCGAGTACTATGGTGTACCGTTTGATCGCAATTCGGAGTTCGTCGGAAGAAAAAGTATTCTCGCTTCATTATTTGACCAGTTGAATGATACCACGAATTCTACGAAGCGGGTCGCTTTGTTTGGTTTAGGTGGTATTGGCAAGACTCAGATTGCTTTGGAATACCTTCATTGCAATTCTGAGAGATACAGGAAAATCTATTGGGTGGCCGCTTCGGATCGATCTTGTATCGAAACCGGATTGGCTAACATAGTCCGGCAGTCTGGCGTTCCCCTCAAACAAGAGTTGCCAGTTTCTGAAGTCGCTGGACAGATGGTCAACTGGTTAAGTCGAAACTCTGCCTGGCTTCTGATCCTTGATGGCCTCGACGACATAACTGCGATACGTGGTATGCTTCCCGGCCCTCCGTATCATGGACATGTCATCATAACAACTCGAAATACGCATGTCGCCGATATTACTGCAGTCGGCCTTGAAGTGACCGAAATGGAGGAGACGGAAGCCGAACGTCTGTTCCTTGACATCAGCGAACTTCTTAAGTCCGACGAACTTAAGTCCGACGAACCTAAAGTATTGAAAGAGGTGCATAATATTGTTCAGGAATTGGGATGTCTCCCACTTGCGATTAATCAAGCCGCCTCCTTCGTCCGCAGCTCACCCTTGTATTCTTTTCTAACAGCATTTCGATCATCGCGCCTTCAATTTCTTTCCGATGAACCCCAGGGCAGTCACCCTTATCCAAGATCGATCTCGGCGACTTGGCACATGTCAATCGAGAAATTGCCTCCCAGGGCCCAGCAGCTGGCCGAGATTTTAGCTTTTCTAAATGGGGATGAAATCCAAGTTTCATTCTTGCTATCCCATATTGGTTCATTTGAAGGAAATATACGAGAGATACTTGCTGACGGATTTTTATTCGTCAAATCTCTCACAGCACTTCAGGGATATTCTCTCGTGAAAATAGCGAATCACGGGAAAATAGTTGTCATGCATCGACTTCTGCAGGCAGTTATAAGGGACCACCTTGCGGCGAATCACTGTACCAACCTTCAATGCCAGTTATTGAACCTCTGTGAGCATACCTTCCAGTATTCTGCTTTCACAGACAACGACTTAGAGGTCCGCAACTTTCATCGCTCAGTATGTCCCCAAATCCTGGGAACTCTACACAATTTCGACCCTGATAAATATAAAGACTTTCTCCTCAGAAAGTTATCCGACAGTCTACTTGATTTTCTCTTTGACGAAGCTCAGTACTCACAGTGTAAGGAAGTTGGTGAGAGGATGCTCGAGGAGCGGAGACAATCGTTTGGTGCTGATGATACGAGATTGTTGGCTACCCAAAGAGGTCTAGCGGCAGTCTATTCCGCTGCACAAGATGAAACGTTCTGCGTTGGCAACGTGGAGGAAAGTAAGGCGGTCGACCTTTTTAAAGAGACTTTACGTCAACAGACACAAGTATTGGGTTCAGAACATCCAGATACTCTCTGGACAAAGCATGGATTGGCAGTAGCATACAGTCGTGCCAAGAAAGATCAGGAGGCGTTGAACCTTATATTAGAAACGTACGATGCACGGAGTCGAATATTAGGACCTCTTCATATGCATACACTAAGAAGCAAGCATTTTGTTGCCATTGCGTATGACGTCCTCGGACGGCATGACGATGCGAGACGGCTGGTGGAGGAGACTGTGAAAAACCGAGAAGAGACACTTGGAAAGGATCATCTGGAGACCCTAAGGAGTATACTGACCCTTGCGAATATTCTTAGGAGGACGGGTGAAACCATAACGGCAAGGACTCTGTATCAGCGTGTTGTTACCGGTCGAGCAGCAATGCTTGGAGTAGATCACCCGCATACTGTCTGGGCCAGGAGGGATATGTTGGCGTTCGAGCAGGAAGAAAAAGAAAAAGATGAAAGATTAAGAGCGAGCCCGGCGACTGAGACAACCCAGGGGCACCAGGCTGAAAAACAGTTTGGACAGGGTTTCGCAACTCGCCCTTGGGTGCATCACACCAGCTGTTGGAATAGTGGTTACCAGAGCTATGGGGGAACTGCTCCTTGGCCTGGAATAAGCTATGGGTACTCGGCTCAGAGTTTTGGGGGAACTCCTCCCTGGGCACCTTCAACTCATCAGGGGCAGAGTTACAGGGGAACTCGCTCGTGGCAGCCTCCGGAGTCGTCAGTGCACCCAGCATTTAATCCGACGCTGCCAACTCGCCAGAGCTTTGGGGGGACTGGTTCTTGGCCACCTCCAGCTTATACGCCGCAGCAGCAGAGTTATGGGGGGACTCGCCTGTGGGAGTCTCCGCCTGAATCATCATTTCCCCCGGCATTTGATCCGACGGCAAGCAATTGGTTGAACCCGTGCTTTGGGGGGACTCGTCCTTGGACTTCAACTAATCCGGCGCAGCAGAGTTACGGGCGAACCTCGTGGCCTCCGCCTGACTCATCACTTCCCTCAGCATATCCGAACGATCATGTCTATCGTAATAGTGGTGTCCAGCAACAGAGCTCCGGAAGAACCAGTCCATCTCAGGACCATGAAAGGCCTACTAAAAAGAGGCGGAAACAGGGAGATTAGGACAGTGTCAGGAATGGGAACCGATGGACTCACGAGAGTGGCAAGAGCACGTTCAGGAACTGAGGGAATAGAAGAATAAAGTCTGCACAAAACGAGAATCACGTTTTATCAGACGACAGAAGATTGGGTAGTAGTTGGAGAGAATTCAATCTGAGCAAAACTAAAATGCTCACAGCAAGGAGGATTGCACAATGCTGCTGGACGATTAACGATATATGTAGGTATGAAAGGTTGGGCCTTGATAGTCTTATCTACTCATCTTCCTTTTACTCTTAGACCTTCAGTTAATGAAGTCAGCCGACTTAACATACATAGAACGTTTACCACAACATGGATTCGAGGCTTAAGTCTTTATGCATTATCGTTACCTACCAGAGGGAAGTCTTGAATTTGTTTCAGTGTGTATCTGAAGCTTGGATATCAATTTCGCCGTGACTGAGGAGTATTGAAACTATAGAATCGATTTCACGCCATCATGGTCGCCATGAGACCACCATCATCGTTTGCCGATGAATCACCTTCCTCATCATCTTCTGAATCCTCCTCAGTAAATGCATCAGACATCGAAATCCCCAGTAGCAAGCTAGAAAAGAACTCAATCTCGTCTTGACTAGAGGATGCCATATCATTATAAACCCTACTCCATCCTTTCGTAAATTTGACCTCGTAATAATTGTCAACAATAAATCTGAGATATTCTTTTATCAATCTATTGTATGGTCTGTAGGCGATATTAAGGGGGCGATCGCAAATATTCTCGGGCGTACAGGTCCTAACGAGGTACTGAAAGCATTGCGCTTCAAGAAATTCCTCTAAGTGCATATTTGAAGCAATGTAGAGCTGGAACGGGTCGACTTCATCGGGATAACCCTTCAGAACGGAAATATCATAGGGAGATGGATTCTGATCGCTATCGTGCATACTGAGATGTCTAGTAGTAGTATACAAGTAGTATACGAGATTATGCATGGTTATGAAATCCAGGTCATCAATGAAAATAATTTCCTGGCATTTCTGCTCTACAATTATCGAGGCGGAGGATGATAAGTCTGGACTAGTGGTTGGGCCGTCGTCTAGCATGGTTTGGGGTGCCTTTTCGGGATTCCAATTTTTTGAGAATCCTACATCAGCTTCTTCAGACAGACAGTATGTACAGGTCTCAAAGTATTCGCTGGAAGCGGTTAGAACATGCTTCCATGTGAAGATATTCTTTCTCTCTCTATTATCATACATAATACATTCCGGACAGCCTCCCAGGCTTGGCACCACTCCACTGAATTAGAAAAGGTTTGCGCCGACGTTCTGTACAGGATTAGAAATACAACCGCACATTTCCACACGACAAATCGCATTGACACAAAAGTCGCACTGAGTAAAGGTGTGGCTGCCTACAGGATCGATTTATGAGCAGGGTGAAATAGGGGATCAGGACTCACCACGCATCCCTCAGTTTTGCCTATTGTAGCCTATATTTAATCATTAACTTTTACCAAAGCGTTCGAACGCTAACCGCGCATGACAAATGGAATGATAGAGTCTTGACATGTGTACCCTCCACAGCTGAAAGGGTTCGTGTTCAACTTTAAATGCGTCAATACTCCAGGTGCCACAGATATCGAACCAAAGCGGCAATTATTCATATCCAACATGAGCGTCGTCTCCTTCATCCAGATAACAGAATTCAAATACAGCGGGTAGACGTATCGTTGCCTACGTTACTCTGAATCGGTTGAGACGGAAAAAAGTCATCGCTCAATTTAAGACAACATGGCATATTATCGAGCCGATTGAACATAAACTGGGCACTTCGACGGCCAATGACGAGGGAATAAATCTGACTGATACTGTGGTTATCGCTACATTGATTGTTCAAGAGCGATCTCAGGAGTGCAGGTTGGCAGGACCAGCTATTATGATGGAGTAGACGCAGATTACGATGCGGAGATTTAATGAATATAGAACGAGTATGTGAAGGTAGAACGTGAGATGAAGATGGAACGAGTAGATTGGTTAAAGACGAGATACTCTAGTGTTCTTAAAGAGATAATTAAGTCCATGTCTGAGACCTTGAGATGTCTATCTGACGATATTCAACAAGGTTGACTCACGGTGAAGCAAAGAAGAAGGAAATGTCAAAGAGCACGGGTAGCAAGTCATTGCTATATCACTAAAATCGAATCATTTCTAATTGAATTTTGTGCATACTTGCCATATACTGGAGCAAGATCCAATTTTATGGAATTCTCTAGGTAAGAAGCAGAGTATCCTGGTAAATCTTGATGAATATAGAACGTGGAATGAAGATAAAATGAAAAATATATTGATTCAAGACGAGATACTCTGATGTTCTTAAAGAGATAAATAAGTCTATGTCTGAGACTGTCTGAGACCTTGACATGTGCATCTGACGATATTCAACAAATCTTCTTGCTCCAGGAAAGTGCATTTGGCCGGTTCACATTTAATTGAACTCGTCGCAACATTTATTCCCAGCTTGAAGAGTGAGCCGTTATACAATGTCGCCAATGAACAGAGGACTTTCATTAGCTTATACATGTGCATACCTCACAGGGGGTCGGTCCTTTCTTCGTATTTTTAAACATTGGCGAGTCGTATAAAAGTCGCCGCGCCCTGTGAGTGAGCGACAGGTTGAAGACCAATGATACACTGCCAGATACATCGAGACCAGACTCATTTATGGCTTTGATACATATAGAAATAGTCTTGTCTAATTCGGTAGGACTAATTATAATCTTCATTAGCATATTTCAGAGCGACCTACCCGATATTTCGTCAGATACAGTTCTCCCTTAATTTTCAACCTCGACGTCGAAAAGCGGAACTGACAGAGAATCGCAACATTCACTTCTCAATCCTCCACTAAACATAACCCAAGAGTGGAACTATCCTTTTATATCCCCTCGTGCTAGATGACTTTGTGACGGCGGAGCAAAACTGGCCTGCGGGTTCCGCGAGAATTGGCTTTTTGGGTACTATTACTGGCGATACTTTTCTTGATTGACGTTCTTTGAGGCTGTGGGGTAACGTGGGACGCTCGTCAACTTCGATCATTTAACATCGGACGGGACACTCGGGTCTTTTATCCCTTCGAATTCGGTAGAATTATCCTGACATCTATCCTTCGAGGTTACTTGATATGGTGCGATGGAGGTGCCAAGCATTTGATGAACTCCGAAACCGGACAACTCCCCATCGAGTTTCACTGGTATCAAGACCAATTTGACTGTTGTTAGGGGGTTTGAATGTCGAAATATGCTAGCGAATGACGAAACCAGATGACACAAATTCTCTGGAGTACAGCATGACCTTGAAGAACCTCACTGGCACGACCTGCCCTGCGAGGACTTGAAATGTGTAGGAAATGTGTGACGACAAATTACACAGGTTAAACGTGTTGAAAATGTGTAAATCAAGCCATGTGTATTTGGAATATTGTCTGGGTTAGTGCATTTTGTCTGGATCAGAGCATTGTTTTTGAAGAGCATCGGTCGAAATCGTTTGGAGCACATCTATGTCATTATTACACGCTCCAAAATTTACACATTCTTTATACATAACTTGACTTACATATTTCCAACACATTTAACTTGTGCAATTTGTCGTTACACATTTCCTATACATTTCCTACACATTTAAGTCCTCATAGGGCTGCACAGTTTGCTCTCATGACTTTCTCCTTACTACGCTCAGTTTTTATCATCGTGAGTCATCTTTGTGATCATGTTCTCGAGACATTTGTGACGCGCAGGACGTCAGAATATCTAGTCCAACAGAAGTGCTTGGTGATAGGTGTGAATGAGACAGCGCCGATAACTCATGACCTCGATTTCGTCACTTGATCTCTGTACATCACGTCTGGGATCGGTCTTTGATTTTCATTGGACAGTCCATTTACCCAATAGAAGCTGGTTCCGATTTCATGTGGCATCACACAAGGGACCCAAGTTTCTATTACCCACACCACCTCTCCACAGATTTCAAACTTTCAAACGAATTAACGCAATATTTGTTCGGTTCGCCCGGTCCACCATAAGAAAACCAATTGGGCACTATATTGAGTATTTTCTACTTTCCGAAGGAGCCTCATGTGTTTCCATAAATAGGTATGGAAAAGCGGAGATAAACCGGTCCACCGCGGTGTGATCAACTTTCTGTGGCAGTATTTCAACCCTATCTCCTGGAGCCGGATAAGAAGACTAAATTTGAAGTTTATGTATCTGAATATCCTTAACATTGCCTTGACGTTGGGGATACCCAGTGAATGTGAGATCGGCTTGTTCCTACAGTTACTACAGAAAGCTTATCTGCATGCTGAGTGCATATATAAATAAAGCTACAAGAGGGCGTGGCTGCTGGCCTATTAGCATGACCATAGCCTCAGTCCATAGGTAAACATGGTATTCTTCAATCGGTTGTTGTATAGCGCATGGACCACAAGGCATGTTCCCATGTTTCACCCTGAAATTGATACAGGGGAAGCAGCTGCAATGGACAAACCTTAATTAAAAAGCTTAAGGCGGAGCTGAATGGATTCGGCACGAGTTGGACTTCGCACAGCCCCCTAAATAGCGAATATCATCCCGAAATAACTGCACTCAGACAGAATTTCACAAGAGACAGAAGTCCATTTTCTGTGAACTATATCAGTAACTCACGTATCTGTGCCTCTAAGCAGTATCTATAAATACGAATCACGTCGCGTCCATTATTCAAGGTGTTTGCAGGTGGTAAGATATGGTACCTTACAAACCTATTCAACGGATTTCAATGTTCT
>Ga0335078_10008021_pt1 | contig 15683 bp, 10 predicted proteins | sample Lox_Sample_32_FD_206711 | JGI IMG/M metagenome (GOLD analysis project Ga0335078, IMG submission 206711) | Soil microbial communities from Loxahatchee National Wildlife Refuge, Florida, United States - Lox_Sample_3.2 | ecosystem: Environmental > Terrestrial > Soil > Wetlands | place: USA... | reverse complement strand
CGGTGAGGTCGCGATCGGCCACATCGCCGGGGGCGCCAACGTCGACGGCGGGGCGTTCACGATGCGGATCGGCGAGGTCAGGGGCACTGTCGGGCTCACGAGCTCGGGCGGGCACGCCTGGATCGGCTACGCCTCGGACGACCTCGCTCTCAGCAGCGGCAGCGGCGGCTTCGACATCGACCGCGCCGACGGCAGCATCACCGCCACGACAGCCAGCGGTGCCATCCGGATCGGCCGGATGACACACGGTCAGGCGAAGCTGAAGAACGGCTCGGGAAACATCGAGGTCGGCATCGGCGAGGGCACCGCTGCCTCCATCGACGTCAACAGCGAGCGAGGGGCGGTGCACGACTTCGTTTCCCCGCAGGGAAACCCTGACCCGTCGGACCGCACGGTCATGGTTTACGCCCGCACGCGGCACGGCGACATCATCATCCAGCGCGCAGCAAGCTGACCGTCAGGAAGCGAGCGTGACCTCGACCAGCTCAGACCAGCTCGTCTGCGTACCCTCCCGCGTCACCTCGGCGAACCGTGCTTCGCCGAGGTGACGTCGCGCATCCTGCTCGATCCTGGCCGCATCCGGATGGGAGCGATCCGGCAGTCCGAGCACGCCGACGCTAGCGGCGAGCAACCGCGCCGCCTGCTCGTCCTGGCCGCGACGCAGGGCCAGGTCCGCGACCCCGACGAGCACCTGCGCGGTCAGCGGCGCGTACCCGACCTCGGCCGCCGCCTGGCAGGCCGCCGCGCGGTGCGTGCGGGCTTCACGGGGATCGTCGGCAAGGTAGCCGAGCAGGTCGTTCGTTACCGCGCGGACGTTTGCGTGCTCCCTCGCATCGCCCAGCATGGTGGCCGCGACGCCGAGTTGCCGGCGCGCCTCCTCGGCGTGGCCGGCCCAGCGGGCGAGTTCCGCCTGCGCGAGGGCCAGCTCAGCCAGCGCACCTGGCCAGGTGACGCGTTCCGCGTGGCGGTGCGCCTCGGCCAGGGCAGCCGCGCTGGAGTCCTCATCGCCGAGCAGCCAGTACAGCTGAGCCTGCCGTGACCGTTTCTGGATAACATCCTCGACCGCGCCGGTCTCGGTGAGGACCGCGATCGCCTGTTCGTAGTACTCGCACGCGCCGGCGAGCTCACCGCGCATGGCGATCCGGTCCGCCAGCTCGGTCAGGGCGAACGAAATCCCGAACCGCTCGCCGAGAGCCCGGAACTGGGCGAGCGCCATCTCAAGGTAGGCATCCGCGTCGCGCCCGCCCCGGCCGAGCACGATCCGCGCCTTGCCGAGGTGGAGCCGGGCCAGTGCGCGTACCCAGGGGTCCTCGGAGTCCAGCAACGGCTCGAACGCGGTCAAGAACGCGTCCGGTGCCTGCAGCATGCGTTCCAGCGCGGCGACGACCTCCAGCGACGGGTGGCGGCGCTGACTGCGCTGACTGTAACGGTAGGCCTTGTGGGCCCACTCCTCCATCTGGTGTTCGTCGCTGCGCCCGTCGCTCACGAAGTGCACGACAAGCGCGTACACCAGGGCCCGGACGTCGTCGGTCACCTGGCCGGGCATCTTGGTGGCCGCGAGGACTAGCTCGATGCCTTCGGCCCGGTGCCCGCCGAGCCACCAGTACCAGCCGGCGCCCGCCGCGAGCCGCATGGCCGCCTGCGCCTCGCCGGCCGCGATCGCCCCGCGCATCGCGGCACCGATGTTGTCGTGCTCGGCCTCGAGCACGACGAGCCAGTCCAGTTGCTCGGCCCGGCGAAGATGCGGCTCCGCGGTCTCGGCCAGTTCGGTGAAGTAAGCGAGATGGGCGCGGCGCGCCAGGTCCGATTCCCCCGCTTCCGCGAGCCGCTGCGCAGCGTACTCCTTGATCGTGCCGGTCATCCGGTAGCGCGGCGTGCTGTCGCCCTCGGCGAGGACCAGCGACTTCTCGGCCAGCGAGGTGAGCAACTCGAGCATCTCCTCCGGCTCGACTGCACCCTGCTCGACTGCACCCTGCTCCACCGCACAGGCGGCACAGACCCGTTCGGCCGCTTCCAGGCTGGCCCCGCCCGAGAACACCGAAAGCCTGCGCAGGACCATCCGTTCCGCGTCGGTGAGCAGCTCCCAGCTCCAGTCGACCACCGCGCGCAGCGTCTTATGCCGCGGCAGCGCGGTACGGCTGCCGCTGGTCAGCAGGCGGAACCGGTCGTCGAGGCGGCCGGCGAGCTGGTCGATGGACATGGTGCGCAACCGGGCCGCTGCCAGCTCGATCGCCAGCGGCATCCCGTCCAGCGCCTGGCAGATGCGAGCCATCGTCGACAACGTGCGGGCGTCGGCCGTGAGATCCTTGCGCACCGCGGCCGCCCGGTCCCACAGCAGCTGAACGGCTGGGGAGGACTCGATCTCGCCGGGGCTGGCGTTCCCGCCCGGCACGGCCAGCGGCTCGACCAGCCACAGCGCCTCACCGGTGATACCGAGCGGCTCCCGGCTCGTGGCCAGGATCCGCAGCCTTCGGCACTCCCCGAGCACCCGGTGGGCGAACGTCGCCGCCGGCTCGATCACGTGCTCGCAGTTGTCCAGGATCAGCAGCGCCTCCCGCTCGCGGATCGCGGCGATGAGCCGGCCGGTCGGCTCCGCGTTCGGTGTCCCGCCGAGCAGGGCATCCCGGAGGCCGAGCGCGGTCAGCGCCGCCTGCGCCACGTCACCGTCCGCGCCGATGGCGGCGAGATCCACCAGCCAGGCCCCGTCCGGCAGGTCGCCGAGCAGCGTGCGCGCGGTTTCCGTGGCCAGCCTGGTCTTCCCCGAGCCGCCCGGCCCGATCAGGGTGGTGAGCCGGTGTCCGGCGATGAGCTCGCGGACCGCGGCGACATCAGCGTCCTTGCCGACGAAGCTGGTCAGCTCGGCACGCAAGTTGGTCTTCCGCCCAGTCTGACCAGCAGAGTCCTCCCGCCGCCCCAGCTCGCCCCGCAGCAGCGCGACGTGCAATGCGGACAGCTCCAGTGAGGGGTCGACACCCAGTTCGTCGGCCAGGGTTTCTCTCGTGCGCTGGTACACGAGCAGCGCCTCGGTGTCGCGGCCGGTCGCAACGAGGGCACGCATCAGCGCGGCGACAAGCCGTTCTCGCACCGGATGCGCGGCCACCAGGTCGGTCAGTTCCGTGACCAGCTCCGCACCGTGCCCGAGGCCGATCTCCGCATCGAACCGGTCCTCCATGGCGGTCAGGCGCAGCCCTTCGAGCCGGGTGACCGCCGCGTCAAACGCCGCACTTTCCTGCAGGCCGACGTCCTGCATGGCCGCGCCGCGCCACAACGCCAGGGCCTCGCGCAGCAGCCGTACCCGCCGCGGATTCTCGTCCGCGCGGGCCTGGCCGACGATGCGTTCGAACCGTACGGCGTCGACAGCGTCAGGTTCCACCGTCAGCCGATAGCCGCCGGTCTGCCCCTCGACCAGCCCGTCCGGCAGCGCCTTCCGCAGCCGGGAAACCAAGCGCTGCAGGGCATTCGCCGCGTCGGAGGGCGGACGCTCACCCCAGATCCAGTCGACGAGCGTCGCATTCGGGACCATGTGACCTGGTTCGAGCGCGAGGGCGATCAGCAGCCCGCGCAACCGGGCGCCCGGTATCTCGGCGAGGGTGCCGTCGTCCATGCGAACCTCGAATGGCCCGAGCATCCCGATCTGCACGTAGCTGATTTTGCCATGGGCGATGGGCAGGCCCCCAACTGCTGAAGCGGCGCGGAAAACTGCCATGCCCTGGAGTCGGTCGGCGGCCTGGTCGAATGGCGGCGGGCTCACCCTCGGACCCCTCGCGATCACGACCTGACCTGCGGATATGCTACGGATAAAACATAGGTTCGGCCGGCACTCGCCAGCCAGAGGAGGAACATGGACCACGATCCCCTCCCCGATGACCACCCTGAGACCGAACGCGTATCGACCGGGGCACTCCCGCCCGATACTGACGTGCAGGCCCTCATCTCCGCCGGCTACGAGCGCTTCCTCCACCTCAACGAGGGGACCGTCGCCGACTATATTCCCGCTCTGGCCGCGGCTTCGCCCAGCGCCTTCGGCGTGTGTGTTGCCGGGGTTGGCGGGCGGCTCTTTTCGGTTGGCGACGCTGACCAGGAATTCGCCATCGAGAGCATCTCCAAGCTTTTCGTCTTCGCCCTGGTTTGTCACACTCTCGGGCACGAGCAGGCGCGCCAGAAGCTAGGCGTCAACAGCACCGGCCTGCCTTTCAACTCGGTGATGGCCATCGAGCTCAACGCCGATCGCACGATGAACCCGCTGGTCAATGCCGGTGCCATAGCCACCACCAGCCTGGTGCCGGGCACGACTGCTGACGAGAAATTCGAGAGCATCGTGGCCGCGATGTCGCAATTCGCCGGGCGGCGCCTGGTGATGGACGATGACGTGTACGAATCCGAGGCGGCGACCAACGACCGCAACCGGGGTATCGCCCACCTCCTCGACGGTTACGGCCGCATGTACTGCGACCCCGATCTCGCCACCGACGTCTACACCCGCCAGTGTTCGATACGGGTCAGCGCGCGCGACCTGGCCGTGATGGGAGCCACGCTGGCCAACGGCGGAGTGAATCCGGTCACCGGCGAGCAGGCCATCGAGACCCGGCACTGCAAGCGGGTGCTGGCCGTGCTGGCCACGGCCGGGCTGTATGAGCATTCCGGCCAGTGGCTCTACGACGTGGGGCTCCCGGGCAAGAGCGGGGTCGCCGGAGGCATCGTGACCGTGTCTCCGGGCAAGGGGGGCGTCGGCACGTTCTCCCCGCCCCTCGATGAGGCAGGCAACAGCGTGCGGGGACAACACATCACCAGGTACCTCTCGGAAGCGCTGGGGCTCAACCTGTTCGCCTCGGCTCCGATGACCTGATCCCGCAAAGTTCGGCACTGGCCCGTCGGAGGGTCGGCCTCCGGGACGACGATGAAGGTGTGACGCACCCGCAGGTGCGGCCCGACCCGGCGCTCGGGCTGCTGAAGCTGTACGACGATGCGCTGCCGCACGTCTACGGCTACCTGCTGGCCCGCTGCGGCGACACCGGCCTGGCCGAGGATCTCACGGCCGAATCATTCCTGGCCGCCGTGCACGCGGTCCGCAAGCCGGGCGCGCCTGATCCGTCCGTCCCGTGGCTGATCGGGGTGGCCCGGCACAAGCTCGCCGACCACTGGCGGCGGGCCGAGCGGGAACAGCGCGGGTTGCGCCTGCTAGGCGGCGAGCCGGCCCGCGCCGACGATCCGTGGGACGCGGCCGTCGACCGGATCCTGGCCCGCGAGGTGCTCGGCCAGCTCGGCCCGCACCACCGGGCCGCGCTCACGCTGCGCTACCTCGACGGGTTGCCGGTGCCCGAGGTGGCCCGGCACCTGGACCGCACGGTGCACGCCACCGAGGCGCTGCTGGTCCGGGCCCGGGCCGCGTTCCGCCGCATCTACGAGGGAGAGGAGGGCTCGCCATGACCGATCCGTTCGAGGCGCTGCGCGAGCCCGTCACACCGGTCGACCCCGACCCCTACTTCGCCGAGGCGCTGCGGCAGCGGCTGACCAGGCGAGTCTTCGCATCCCCAGGAGGAACCATGTCCCAGCAGACCGTGGTCGAGCGCCAGCCCGCCTGGCCTCCGGCCCTGACCCCCTACATCGTCGTGTCGGACGCCCGGCGCGCCATGGACTGGTACGCCGAGGTGCTCGGCGCGCAGCGCCGCGGCGAGCTTTACGTCAACGCGGACGGCACGATCGGCCACGCCGAGGTCGGCATCGGCGACGCGGTGCTGATGTTCTCCGAGGCCTCCGACCTGTGGCCCGACGTACCCGTGCGCGCGCCGGATTCCCCCGCGACGTTCAGCCACAGCCTCCACCTGGAGGTCGACGACGTGGACGCGACGACCGAACGGGCCCGGCGCAGGGGCGCCTCGGTGGAGCGGGAGCCGGGCGACCAGCCCTACGGCCGTGCCGCGGTGATCGTCGACCCGTTCGGGCACCGCTGGATACTGCTGCGACCCCCCGCCCAGGTCACCCGGATGCGCCAGGGCGACGTCGCGAACGTGACGATGGTGGCACGAGACGCGCACCGGGCCAAGGAGTTCTACCAGGCCGTACTGCAGGTTCCGTTCTCCTCCGGTCACCCCGGCGCGTGGCGCACCGACCAGACCAGCCCGCCGCTGGGTATCCGGTCGTCGCAGGGCGCGGAGCCCGAGGTGCAGCTGTCCTACCGCGTCGACGACATCACGGCCGCGGTCGACCGGGTCCGGGCCGCGGGCGGCCGCGCGGACGAGCCGGAGCGTAAGCCGTACGGGCTGCTCGCCGAGTGCGTCGACGACCAGGGGACGGCGTTCCGCCTCTGGCAGCCGGCCGGCTGACCGAAGCGCCAGAACACCCCGGTGAACCGGCCGTGCAGGCCACAGCGGGGAACTAGGCCACGGTCGGTCGCGCCGTTACGATCAGCGGCATGGTGGCTATCGCCAAGCCCAGGCCGCTGCTGCTGGAGCGAGATGCTGAGCTTGCGTGGCTGAGCGCCCTGCTCGAGAAGGCCCAGGCAGGCAGCGGGGCCGTGGCGGTCATCAGCGGGCCGCCGGGGATAGGCAAGACGGAGCTCCTCGCGGCCGTGCACCGGCTCGCCGGAGACCGGGGGTTCCGGTCACTGCGAGCCCGGGGCCGCGAGCTTGAGGCAGACATGGCGTTCTCGGTCGTCCGCCAGTTGCTGGAGCAGCCGGTCCTGTCGGCACCGGCTGGCTTGCGGCGCCGGCTCCTGGCGGGGCCGGCCCGGGCCGGGGCGAGCGCTCTCGGCCTGGAGCCCGGCAATTCGCCCGTCTCTGACTTCGCCGCGATACACGGCCTGTACTGGCTTTGCGTGAACCTGGCCGAGCGCGCGCCGCTGCTGCTGACCGTCGACGATCTGCAATGGGTGGACCGGCCATCGCTGTCCTGGCTGGCATATCTCGGGCCGCGCTGTGAAGAGTCCCCGATGCTCGTGGTCCTGAGCGTGCGTGAGGGTGATCCGCGGGGGCGGGCCAACCTGGTCGGGTCGGCGGCAGACCACTCCTCGGTACACCGCGTCGGACTGTCGGCACTGAGCGCCGCGAGCGTCGCCGCGCTGGTGCGTGCCGAACTCGGCTCGGCGGCGAGCGCGGAATTCTGCTCGCGATGCTGGGAGCTGGCGGGCGGCAACCCGCTGTTCGTCAGGGAACTGCTGGCTGCGGCGCACAACGAGGGATTGTCCGGAGCGCAGGACAGCGTCCCGGAGCTGCGGGCCCTGGCCTCGTCCGCGGTCGGACCTTCCGTTCTCGGCCGCCTGGCCAGGCTGGGTCCTGACGCGGCAGCGCTGGCCGGCCTGATGGACGACCGGACCGCGCCCGCCGCGCTCCGGGCCGTGGACCGGCTCGAGGCCAGCCTCGGCGAGTTCGCCGATCCGCCGGCCCGGGTACTGGTCGCCATAGCGCACGCAGCCACGAGGCGGGGTAGTTCTCCGGACGAAGCCCTGCAGCTCATCGAGCGGGTGCTCGTGCGCGAGCCGTCACCGCGGCCCAACGCATCTGCCTCGATCATCGTGACGTTGCTGGGGCTCGAGGCCTTCGGAACGCTGCAGCAACTGTGCGATGACATGCTGAGGGCCGCCCGGCGGCGCTCCGCCGTGCAGGAGCTGATGGGAGTCGCGAGCTTCCTGGCGTGGGCATCGTATCGCCGCGGCGAGCTCGCCGATGCCGAGGCGCAGGCGCGGTGGGCGGTTGAGCACGCCACCGGGATCTGGGCGATCGACGCGCCCGCGCACCTGGTGGAGATCTTGGTCGAGCGCGATGAACTGGACGACGCGGCCGCCGCGCTCGGACGGCTGGCACCGCCGCTGGCGTCACACACGGTCGTGGTTGCGGCCTACCTGATCGGGCCTGGCTGAAGGCGGTGAACGCGGTCTCGGCCTACTGGACGAGGCGGTCGCGGTACTCGAGCGCTCGGAGGCACCGGTCGAGCTGGCCCGGACGCTCACGGACCACGGCGCGGCACTGCGCCGGGCGGGCCAGCGCATGCGGGCGCGGGCTCAGCTCGAGCGCGGGCTCGACCTCGCACATCACCTGGGCGCTCGCCGCATCGCGCACCAGGCCAGGTCGGAACTCATCGCCGCAGGCGCCAAACCGCGACGTGACGCGATCACCGGCCGCGACGCCCTGACGGCCAGCGAGTTGCGCGTAGCCCGGCTGGCCGCCGCGGGCAAGACGAACCGCGAGATAGCCCAGACGCTCTTCATTACGACGAAGACCGCGTCAGCGCACCTCAGCCGGGTCTATCGCAAACTCGATGTGACCAGGCGAAGCCAGCTGGCCGAGGCGCTGGTCAGCAACACGCCCATTTCCTAAGGCGCGGGCGGCAAAAGACGGGGCTGTCCGCTCGCGGAATCCGTCCCGGTGACGTACTCGCCCTGGCCACACCGAACTGCCTGGAGTTCGCCGTGGCCTGGTTCGCGGCGACGTCGGCCGGCGCGATCGTCACGACCGTGAACCCGCTGTGCACCGAGGAAGAGATCTCCCGCCAGCTCCGCCAGACGGGGGCGCGATGGCTGGTGACGACGACGGGACTGATCGAGCAGAAGCTGAACGCCGTCGTGGGCGGGACAGCGATCGAAGAGGCGTTCGTGATCGGCGAAGGTGTCGCGGGGACGACCCCCTTCGGGTCGCTTCGCGTAGCCGCGGACAGGCTGCCCGGGCTGGCCCGCGCGTCAGACGTCGCGCTGCTGCCGACCTCCAGCGGCACCACCGGGCTGCCCAAGAGCGTGGAGCTGACCCACCGGAACCTGGTGGCCAGCCTGTGCCAGACATCGCTCGTCCACCGGGTGACCGAGGACGACGTGGTGATCGCCGCGCTGCCGCTCTTTCACATCTACGGGCTGCAGATCACGCTGAACCTGCCCCTGGCCGCGGGCGCGACCGTGGTCATCCTGCCGCGTTTCGAGCTCGCGGCCTTCCTGCGCGCGATGCAGGACTACGGCGTCACCAGGGCAGAAGTCGTGCCGCCGATGGTCCTTGGCCTCGTGACCGCGGACCAGGTCGACGGCTACGACCTCGCCAGCCTGCGCCTGATCACCTCGGCCGCCGCGCCGCTCGGCGCCGATCTCGCGCGCGCCTGCGCGCGGCGGCTCGGCTGCCGGGTGAAGCAGGCCTACGGCATGACTGAAGTGAGCGGCGGTACCCACATGGCGCCGGACGACGGCCCTGACCGCCCCGAATCCATCGGCCCCGCACTGCCAGGCGTCGAGTGCCGGGTCGTCGAACCGGGCACCGGGACCGACCTGGGGCCGAACGAGCCGGGTGAACTGCTCGTCCGCACGGCGGGAGCGATGCGCGGATATCTCGGCGACGCGCAGGCAACCGCGGCGACGATCGACGCGGACGGATGGCTGCACACCGGCGACATCGTCACGGCCGACGAGGACGGCTGGTTCTATGTGACCGACCGGGTCAAGGAGCTGATCAAGTACAAGGCGTACCGGGTAGCGCCGGCCGAGCTCGAGGCCCTCCTGCTGACCCACCCGGCGGTGGCGGACGCGGCGGTCGTGCGCCAGCGCGACACGCTAGCGGGGGAGGTCCCGAAGGCCTTCGTCGTGCTGCGAGCTCCGGCTTCGGCGGACGAGCTGATGGCGTGGGTCGGTGCGCGCGTGGCCGGCTATAAACGCGTGCGCCAGATCGAGTTCACGGACCGCATCCCCAGGTCCCCCGCGGGCAAGAGCCTCCGCCGTCTGCTGGCGGATGGCGTGTTATGGCACGCACCATCCCGGGGCCAGGCCAGGCTAGGTCCGGGCCGCTGGGCGATTACCGCGCTGTTCCGACGCTCAAGGGCACGTCGGCCGGCGAAGGACGGTCGCCGGGGCCGAAGCCGTCTTCCAGGGCCTCGACCGCGCCGAGAAGGCTGCGGAGGCCGGCCTCGTAGCGCAGGTCATCGGCCGGATCGGACAACCACTCCTCGATGGGTACGGTGATGGCCTCCTCATACGGCTGACCGGTCTCGGCCAGGGTCAGCTCCGTACGGACGGTGAGTTCGAGCTCGTGCAGGAAGGCGCTGCCGCCGGTCAGGGTGCTCATGATGGATCCTTTCTCTGCTGGCGCGTGTCCCGGTGACATAGACGCTAGAGATCGGGGAAGCTCGCCGAATCAGGGAAGATCCTTAGTCCTGCGGGTGCGCCGGGGACGTCGTCTCTCGGGGATGACTAAGGAACTTCATGGATTCGGCGTCCGGCGGGCCGGCCGTAGCGTATAGCCCTGGCCAAGCCGCTAGTCACGGCGTGGCTGGCACAGGAGGGGGGAAGCGAGGCAGACATGACGGACGATGACCTGCGGCGCGGCGTCGCCGCCGAGCTGTGCTGGGATCCGCGGTTGGACAACGCGGCGATCGAGGTATCGGCCGCCGGCGGAACGGTAACGCTGCGCGGGACCGTGGCCAGCCTCTGGCACAAGCTGGCGGGGGGCAGCGCCGCCGCCCGCGTCCGCGGGGTCACCCGGGTCGCCAATCACCTGAGCGTGCAGATCCCGGACCGGGACCGGCGCGACGATGAGGACCTGCGCGACGACGTGCTGGAGGCGCTGATGCTGGAGGGCTCAGTACCGATGACCGTCGATGCGCAGGCCCGGGACCGCTTCGTCACCTTGACCGGCACGGTGGAGTGGCACTACCAACGCGAAGCAGCCGAGTCCCGCACCGCGAGCGTGCCCGGCGTGGTTAGCATCGACAATGCCGTCGCCTTGGCCCAGGCTCCCCAGGCCGGTCCCGCAGCGGACGCCATCAGCTGCGCGTTCCGGCGCGATGCCGTGCTCGACGTGGACGGGATCTCAGTCGAGACCTCCTCCGGCGGGCTGGTGCTCCTGTCCGGCACGGTCAGCTCCTGGGCCGCGCACGATCATGCGGTGGCCGCTGCCTGGTCCGCGGCTGGCGTCACCGACGTCGACGATCGCATCGGTGTCGAGTACTCGCCGTAGCGTGTCCCGAACGGGGTGGGCCGATCGTCAGTCCTACCATGTGGATGTCTGCTGGTGATCCGGCAACGCCCGGGCGAGCTCAACCCGGCTGGTGACGCCGAGCTTGCGGAAGACCTTGTGCAGGTGGTACTCGACGGTGCTGGCACTGATGAACAGCCGGCCGGCGATCTCCCGGTTGGACAGCCGCTCGGCGGCCAGCCGGGCGATCTGCGCCTCCTGCGCCGTGAGCGCCCCCGGAGTCCCGGGGCCGCGCGGGCGGGCCCGCTCGCCGGTGGCGCGCAGCTCGGCCCGGGCCCGGCCTGCGAAAGCCGCCGCGCCCATCGCGTCGAACATCTCGAAGGCGCGGCGGAGCTGGTCGCGGGCGTCGCGGCGGCGGCGCTGGCGGCGCAGCCACTCCCCGTACACCTGGTGTGCCCGAGCCAGCTCCGGGACGACCCTGCAGCGCCGCAGGTGGTCGAGGGCCAGCCGGTACTCCGCCTCAGCATGGTCGTCATCGGCCAGCAGCGCCCGGCTGCGACCCAGCAGGCCCAGGGCCAGGTCGGTCCCGCTCGCCAGCGCCCAGGGCGTGAAGGCCTCCAGGGCAGCGGTCGCGGCCTCAGGCTCCCCGCACCTGGTTCCGGCTTCGACCACGTCTGCGAATGGAGCAAACGCCAGCACGTTCCCCCGCGGGAGAGCCTCCAGCGCGTGGCGCAGCGCGGCGGCGTAGTTGCCCAGGCCCAGCTCGAGCGTGGCCAGCGCACCTTGCACTCTCAAGACCTCGTACCCGTTGCCCCGCCCGGCGAACTCGCGCAGCAGCACGGCGGCGAGCGGGCGGGCATCTGCTTCTCGCCCCTGCCGGACCAGGGCCCACAGCTCCTGCCAGGCGTACGGGCCCAGGATGGCCCGGTAACCCGTCGCCTCAGACAGCGCCCGCCCCTCCGCCATCGTGGCCTCGGCGTCCGCGAAGCGGCCCTCTTGTACCTGGACGCTCGTCTGGATGCCGAGCGCTGTCAGCAGCGCCGCAATCGCGCCCCGGTCACGCAGCTCGGCCACCCACCGCTTCTCCATCTGATACCGGGCTGAGTCGTCGTATAGCAAGCCGGCCGCTTGGCCCACCGCCATGAGATGCGGCAATGCATCGTCGGGGATCGGCTGGCCGGCGGCCAGCGGCGCGATGGCCTGGCGAAGCAGCGCGGCGCCGGCCTGGTAGCGGCGCTCGCCCACGGCCGCGAAGCCGTCCAGCAGCAGGTCGGCCAGTGTCGCCCGCGAGTCCGCCACCTTCGGTACTGAGCGTGCCGCCTGCAGGAATTCGGCCATCCAGGTCTGGCCTGAGAACTGTGCCGCCACGAACGCGTTCAGCAGGGTGTCGCGGGCCAGGCGGGTCTCGGACGGCTGGAGCATCCGTGCCGCGTCGAGCAGCACCGACGTAGCCTCGGGCATCTGCCCGGCCGCGTACAAGCTCTGGCCCTCCAGCCGCCTGGCCCTCGCCCGGTCCAGCCCATCCGTCAGACGCGGTGCCGCCAGGCCCAGCAGGGCCTGCGCAGCCGGCGTCTCCCCGGCCGCCAGCCGGTTCTCGGCGGCCGCCAGCATCCGCCGGGCCTGGTGATCCTCGTCCGGGGTCAGCGCGGCCGCCCGCTCCAGGAAGGCGGCGCCGCTGCCCCAGCCGCCACGGCCGCGCGCCCGGTCCGCCGACCGCTCCAGCTCCGCGGCCACCTGCTCGTCCGGCCCAGCCGCCGCCTCGGCCAGATGCCAGGCTCGCCGGTCCGGATCGACCTCCGGATCGGTGGTCACGGCCAGTGCCTGGTGCGCGGCGCGCCGCGCCGGGGCCAGGGCGGCGTAGTACGCCGCTGACCGGATCAGCGGATGGCGGAACCGCACCCGCGGCTCCCAGGACACCAGCCGCTCTACCCCCGCGGCCTGGCCCGCCTCAGGATCTATCCCCAGGTTCCGGGCCGCGTTCCAGATCAGCGCGGGCTCCCCCGTCGGGTCGGCCGCCGCCAGCAGCAACAGCATCTGGGTGCCGCCGGGCAGGGCCCGCACCCGGGACTGATACAGCTCCTCCAGACGGCCCCCGAATCGCAACGGCCAATCCAGCGGCTCCGCACCCGACAACTCGGCGGCGGTCAGCTCCGCGGCCAGTTCGACCAGCGCCAGCGGGTTACCCGCCGTGTCGGCCGCGATGCGCCAGCTCACCTGCCGGTCAACCTGCGTGCCCGCCGACGTCGCCAGCAGCTCCCGTGCTGCCTCTTCTCCCAGCCCGCCGACCATCAGCTCCGGCAGTCCCGCCAGCACCACCGCCCGGTCCTCCCCCTCCCGTGCGGCGAACACCATGCCGACCCGGTCCGCGTACAGGCGCCGGGCGACGAACCCGAGCACCTCGATCGACACCGGATTCAGCCACTGCGCGTCATCGATCAGGCACACCACCGGCCGCTCGGCCGCCGCGTCGGTCAGCACCGTCAGAGCGGCCAGGCCGACCAGGAACCGGTCCGGTGGCGGACCTGCCACCAGCCCGAACGCCGACCCGAGGGCCTGCCGCTGCGGCGCGGGAAGCCCCTCCAGACCGCCCAGGAACGGGACAAGCAACTGGTGCAGGCCGGCGAAACCCATGTCCATCTCGGCTTCCGCTCCGGCGACCCGGGCCACCTGCATGTCGCCGGCCTGTCCGGCCGCCCAGTCCAGCAGCGCCGTCTTGCCGACGCCCGCCTCACCCCGTAGCATCAGGACCCCGCTCAGCCCGTCCCGGACCGCCGCCAGCACGCCCTCCAGCGCACCGGTCTCCACCGCCCGGTCCAGCAACGCGCTAATCGCTCTGCCCTCCTCGTCCCTGGCGGGAACGAACGAAGCTGCCCCAGGCGGTACCCTCGCGAGAACCCAGTCGTCCGGCGACTCCTTCAGGATAGGAGCCGCCACCCATCTGCTCCTGTGTCGGCTGCCCCGAGTTGCAGCGTGAAGGAAGTTGGCTGGGAGCATGAAGCGCCGGGCGGGGCGGGCGAGTACCCGGTCGGCGGGCGGCCGGCCCCAGGCTCTAGCCTGGCGGTTGTCACCGGGAGGGAAAGGAGGCGAAGGGGAATGACTGTTTTGCTGCCTGATGTCAGCGAGTTTCAGTCCCCGGCGAGCGGCAACGCCCCCAACTGGGCGGGGATTAAGTCCCAGAACGGCGGGGCGGCGATCATTCGCGTCGGGTACGGGAATGCCCACCTTGACCAGATGCTCGTCAGCAACAGGTCGACGATCAAGTCGCACAAGTACCCGTTCTGCGGTTTGTACCAGTACCTGCGAGCGAGCCAGGACGTACGCTCGCAGGCTAATGCGTTCATCAACTGGATAGGCCCGAACCTTAACGTGGGCGAGATTCCCATACTCGATCTGGAAGAGGGATCGGGAGACCAGTCAGGCCGGGCCAACCAGTGGCTCGGCATCATTGACGACGCCTACAATCTCCTGTCGTTGCCGCTCAGCCAGCGTTCGTGGTTGTACAGCGGCCAGAATTTCGCCGTCAATGCGGGGCTCGCGCCCATCTTCCACTCAGCCCGCCGTACCTGGATAGCGGCGTACCAGGCTTCCCCGGCCGGACTGCTGCCGCATACCCTGTGGCAGAGCACCGACGGCCAGGTCGGTGCGAACAGGACCAACTGGAGTGGCTGCGGCTACGTAGACACATCCATCTACCAGGGCAGCCTTGCTAGCCTTGCCGCCCTCGGGTGGCACCCGCCGACTAAATCCCCATTGCCTGTCCCGGAGGAAGATATGCAGATCCAGAACGACAAGAAGTACGGTGCCATCTCGTTCGGAACCGGCCAGTACAAGTGGATCGCTTTCTTCTGCGATCCCGGCGGCGAAGGCAAGACCCCGAACCGGCTGCGGGTGGCTCCGTTCTCCGGAAAGACCCACGACTTCGCCAACATCACGGTCGTGACCATTGGCCCGCAGACCCAGAAGGTCACGGTCGACCTGCCCGAAAGCTGCAACGGCATCTCGTTCCAGCGGCAGGACGACCCGAGCAACTGGGCCACGATCGCCTACAACCTGGGCTGATTACGCGCCTGTGCCCCTGCGCTCCCTTCCGGTAGTTAGCGCAGCGACCTGAACGCGGCCCGGATCTCGGTCGCGAACAGCTCGGGCTCTTCCCAGGCGGCGAAGTGGCCGCCCCGGTCGGCTTCGTGGAAGTAGGTGAGGTTGGGGTAGCCCAGCTCGACCCAGCTGCGCGGGGCTCGGAAGATCTCGCCGGGGAACGTGGTGAAGCCGACCGGGATCTTCACAGGCGGCGGAGCCTGCCCGGCCGCAAGGGCCTGGGCTCGCGCGCTCTCCCAGTACGATCGGGCCGCCGAGGCCCCGGTGCCGGTCAGCCAGTACAGCGTGATGTTGTCGAGGATGTGGTCCCGGGTCAGGCCGCCGGAGGGCTGCCCGCCGGTAAAGGCGCGGGAGATCTTGTAGTAGGCGTCGGTGTCGTGGTCGAGCATCCAGGCCGCCAGGGCGAGGGGTGTATCCAGCAGGGCGTAGCCGATTGTCTGCGGCCGGGTGGCCTGCTCGATGAAGTAGCCCCTGCCGCTCGCGTTGAACGTGGCGAGCGCGGCGAGCGCCGCGCGTTCCTTCTCGGATTCCGCCGGCGGGGAGGCGCCGAGCAGCGCCGTCTGGAGGAGGTTGAGGTGGATGCCGAGCAGCCCCGCGGGTGCCTGGCGGCCCATCTGGTCGGCGACGAAGGCGCCCACGTCGCGGCCCTGGGCGACGTAGCGGCTGTAGCCGAGGCGGCGCATCAGCTCCCCCCACGCCTGCCCGATG
>Ga0335078_10008020_pt1 | contig 15683 bp, 16 predicted proteins | sample Lox_Sample_32_FD_206711 | JGI IMG/M metagenome (GOLD analysis project Ga0335078, IMG submission 206711) | Soil microbial communities from Loxahatchee National Wildlife Refuge, Florida, United States - Lox_Sample_3.2 | ecosystem: Environmental > Terrestrial > Soil > Wetlands | place: USA... | reverse complement strand
GCAGCGCAAACACCGAGTCCGCATAGCCGGCTCAAAAGAAAACGAAAACTGCTCTGCGCTGACCCCAGAGAATCTCAAGGCCACCGACGCGGTCATCGACTTCACCACGCCGCACTGTGTCCTCGCCAACATCGAAGCCTGCGTCAAGGCTGGCAAAAACATGATCGTCGGCACCACCGGCTGGTACAAAGAAGTCGACCACGTCCGCGCTTTGGTCGAGGGACACCAAACCGGATTCGTCTATGCCCCGAATTTTTCTCTCGGAGTGAATCTCTTCCTCGATATCGCCCGTACCGCGGCTCTCGCGCTCTGCCACGACTACTCCGGACAAATTTTCGAACGCCACCACGCCACAAAAAAAGACGCGCCCAGCGGCACCGCGATTGCGCTGCAGCGAGCGATCGGCGAAGCCTCCGGCAAACCCGGCGAAGTCGAAATCACGTCCTTCCGCGAAGGCGACGTCGTCGGATTGCACGAAGTTGTTTTCGAATCCGGCGCCGACCGCATCTACCTCTGCCACGACGCCAAGTCCCGCCTCGGCTTCGCCGAAGGCGCAGTAAAAGCCGCCGAATGGCTCGCCGCCAAGAAGGGCTTCTACGAGTTCAAGGATGTGTGGCGGGAGTTATAAATGCACATGTAGGGACAGCCGCCCTCGGCTGTCCGGTCGAGCAAAGCTCGACAGGGATTTCTTGACGAGAAACTGATCTATGAAACTCGGCGACAAAGTCCGCATTGTGACAATCCCTTCCCACTTGCCGGATGGTGAGATCCACACGAGATTTCTATTCGAAATGTGCGTTGGAAAAATCTTCCCCGTTGTGGGATTCCAAGGTCACCTGCTGGAACTGGAGGTCGGCGAAGTTTTGGGCAAGCCACCTTATATGGACTCCATCTGGATCGAGCCGGAACACGTCGAAGTCATTTCTATATCAGACTGAATAGTTCGAACCACCCCACGTTTCCCACCTGCGTATCATTCGCTGTATCTTATCCCTATGCAACTTCGTGGCTGTGGCACCGCTCTCGTCACTCCATTCCATCAGGATGGTTCGATCGACGACACTGCCCTGCGTAATCTGGTCGCATGGCAGATCGAGTCCGGCATCGACTTTCTCGTGCCCTGCGGCACCACGGGCGAAACGCCCACGCTCACTCACGACGAATGGCTGCATGTCATCGACACGACTATCGAAGTCGCGGCTGGACGCGTCCCCATCGTCGCTGGCGCCACGTCCAACGCGACGCACGACGCAGTAGAAAAAGCCAAAGAACTCGCCGCACGCCCTGGCGTCAACGCCATCCTCACGGCGAATCCGTACTACAACAAGCCCACGCAGGAAGGCCAGTATCGCCACTTCAAGGCTATCGCCGAAGCGGTTGGCGACAAGCCTGTCATCCTCTACAACGTCCCCGGACGCACCAGCGCCAATCTGGAGCCCGCGACGCTTGCGCGCCTTGCCGAAATCCCAAACATCGTCGGCGTCAAAGAAGCCAGCGGCAACATGACGCAGGTTGCCGAAGCCATCGCGTCTGTCCCCGAACACTTTCTCGTCTTTTCCGGCGACGATTCGGTGACTCTGCCGGTCATTGCGCTCGGCGGAGTCGGCGTGGTCTCGGTCGCTTCCAACGAGATTCCGCACGAGATGGCCTCGCTCACTCGCGCCGCTCTCGCCAATGATTGGGCCACCGCGCGCAATCTCAACCGCAAATATATCCCGTTGATGCAGGCCAACTTCATCGAGTCGAGCCCGCTCCCGGTCAAAGCTGCACTCGCCATGATGGGCAAAATCGAAGAAGTGTACCGTTTGCCGCTGCTGCCGATGCGTCGCGACACGCGTTCGAAGCTGCAAAGAGTGGTCACCGACGTCGGACTGATCTCGAAGCCTGCCGCGCCAGCAGCCGAGGCCGCCGCCTTCTTCATCTACGAAAACTGGGCCGCCGGCCCGCACAAAATCGTATTGCACCGTGCTACCTGCGGTCAGTGCAGCCACGGCAAAGGACGCCCCTCCGGCCACGACGTCAACCACGCCAAGTGGCACGGGCCCTATTCCACACTCCCCGAAGCCCGCGAAGCCGCCCACGCCATGACGGGGATTCTGATCCGCAGCGAGTGCAAGTGCGTGTAGGAGATTTCAGATCCCTCGATTGCAGATTGCAGATTTGAACATCTTTGACACTTCTTTAAGATGCGAACTCAATCTGAAATCTAAAATCTTCAATCTGAAATCTTCTATACTTTCCCCGCATGTCATCACTGAAATTGTCGATAGAACGTCTGGCCGCACATTGCGAGCCAAATTCCGAAGCCCGGAAGACCTTCCTTGATTTTCGCGACCAGCTCACCCACGGCAAGATCCGCGCCGCCGAAAAAGGCGTTGATCCGGCAAATCCAAACAAATGGTCGGTCAACCCATGGGTCAAGCAAGGCATCCTGCTCGGATTTCGTTTGGGATTGCTGAGCGACCAAACCGCCGGCCTCTCGTTCGTCGACAAAGACACCTTCCCTGCTCGCCAATTCACCGTCGCAGACAAAATCCGCGTAGTCCCTGGCGGATCGTCCGTGCGTGAAGGTGCATATGTCGCCCCGTCGGTCATTTGCATGCCCCCGATGTTCATCAACGTCGGAGCTTACGTCGACGAAGGCACGATGATCGACTCGCACGCGCTGGTCGGTTCCTGCGCGCAGATTGGAAAGCGCGTCCACCTCAGCGCGGCCGCGCAAGTCGGGGGCGTCCTCGAACCCATCAACGCCGCCCCAGTCATCATCGAAGATGACGTCCTCGTCGGAGGAAACTGCGGAATCTACGAGGGAACGCTGGTGCGAGCGAGAGCAGTGCTAGGAGCGGGAACTATCCTGACGCGCTCCACGCCGCTTTATGACCTGGTGAAAGGCGAAGTCTACCGAGCCACTCCCGACGCGCCGCTGGAAGTGCCGGAGAATGCCGTGGTTGTGCCCGGCTCGCGCGCAGTCACGAAAGGGAAAGCTGCGGAGTGGAATCTGTCTCTCTACACGCCAGTCATCGTGAAGTACCGCGACGAGAAGACTGACAAAGGAATTGAGCTGGAATACTGGCTACGATAGGAGCAGCCTCGCCGTCGCCTATGAAATCAAAAACTAATCCGACCCTAGGACGCACGCCGAAATTCCGATTAGTCGATGAAGACGGACGGCCGATCACTGATCCCAATGCGCCGTGGAAGCTGACATCAAAGAGATTTCAAGGCACTCGTTTATACGCAGAAGACATCTGCCTCTAAATGGCGGAATCTGATCGAACGAGCAGAGCGTGGCGACGCAGAAGCGGAATGGGAGATTGCCGATCGATACGGAGACGGGTGCTTGGACAGGAAGGGAAGGATTCTGGTGCGGCGCTCCGCCCGAACAGCGGCCAAGTGGTTGGGGCGATCGGCGGAACATGGAAACAGTGCTGCTCAGAATACTCTCGGAGTTGTGCTTAGCAATGGGCAAGGCGTCACAAGAAATGTAGCCGAAGCCATCTTGTGGCTAAGAAGGGCATTTCATGCGGGAGATGCGTGCGCCGCGCCATTAACCTGGCAATCACTTATCGAGAGGTTGGTAATCTTAAAGTGGCTGTGAAATGGTTTCAGAAAGCCGCGGATGCCGGTGACGATGACGCTCGCATTCAGCTCGGGATTCACTACTATTGGGGAAAGGGAGTTAGGAAGAATTCCAAAGTAGCAATCCAATGCTTTCGCCAGGCGCTGAAGGGGAAGTGCCTCTCTGGTTATGGCAGAGACGATGCTTTGTTTTGTCTTGGACTTGGATATTTGGATGGCATAGGAGTGAAAAGATCGATCCAAGTCGCCATTCAGCTGTTCACGCAGGCGAACGTCGATGGTGACCATCCGACAGCACGTAAGACGCTGCGCATTCTGGAAACGTGCAAGTCTCTAAGGCTTGCTGCCGCCGAACGGCAATACCCTCCGCGCGCGCGCGGAATCAAGCACTGACGCTCGCCTCTTGGGTCGCAATCCGCAAACCGCCGGTTCCGTTTGGTGTTACGCGCAACCCAGTCAACCGATTCACCACCGCATCCGCTTCGCGCAGCTTCTCCGCCCCATACGTACTCGCCATGCCAATCACTTTCATCCCGCCGGCGCGCGCCGACTGAATCCCCGCCGGGGCATCTTCGATCACCAAACATTCCGCCGGAGCAAGACCCATCCGCTCCGCCCCCTTCAAATACGGCTCCGGATGGGGCTTCCCGTTCATCACATCGTCGGAGGTCACGAGCACTTCGGGCACCGGCAACCCGCAATGACGCAACCGATTCGTCGCCAGTAGCCGCGACCCGGAAGTGACTACGCCCCATCGCCCTGCAGGAATCGACCCGACCAACTCCACGGCACCGGGCATTACAAACACTCCGGTCTGGTCGTGAGCCTCATGATTTTCAATCGCCGCCGCCTCGGCCGCGGCATCCAACTGCGGTGCCACGCGCCGGATCACTTCAATCGTCCGCACGCCGTGCGCGATCGCCATGACGGCATCGCCATCGACTCCCTTGCGCGCCGCCCATTCGCGCCACTCGCGGTCCACCTGGCGCGTCGAGTCGCAGAGCACTCCGTCGAGATCAAACAAAATCGCAGCACAAGAAAATGTGATCATCTATTTGATTTAACCACGGAGGCACGGAACCACGGAGAAATACAGAGTTAATTCTTGTCCTTCTCCGTGTCTCTGTATCTCCGTGGTGAAAAACTCACAGACGTATCCTCTCAGTGGCTGGCCGAAGGTAACTTGGCTTGCTCGGTTAATGCCGGCGACGTCGGGGCGTTCTTGTCCGCTTGCAGTATCTGTTGCTTGATCGCCAAATGCCGTGCGCGGAAATGTTCTCTCGCACGCTCTCCCCAGGCCCGCACGAACCAATAATTCAATCCCGCGCCAATCGCGGAACTAGCCAGCGGAATCACACGCCCAGCCCATTTCTCCACCACCTCGGTGCTGGCCCGTGCCGCAATTCTTTGGATGACTTTCGGCACGAATTTGTTGACGACCTCTTTTTCGATCAATTCGCGGCTCAAATCAACTCCAGCCGCGCTGGCAGCCGCGATCCACAACTCGGCAATCTCGTCATCTGTATTGAACTCAAATCCATACAGCAAGCTCAGCTTCTGAATCGTGCGCATCGTGATCGCCGAGAGAATCCCGAGATCCGGCACAATCGTCAGCAACCCGCCGAGCCCGAATCCCGCACCTTCAAGCGCGGCCATCTTCATCCCGCTGCGGATAATCGACTCCGAAACAATATCCAACTCGCGAACGTCGAGAGAAAAAACGCCGTGATACCCGCTGATGGGCACCCGGTATGCCGCCCGCAGCTGCAGCAAGAACTTCTGCGGATCGACGCGCACCGTTGAATAAGCGCGAGTAAGGCCTTTGATCAGCGCTCCCTCAACCTTCCGACGCAGCCAGGATTTGCGCTCTTCGGGCATTCCTTTCACCTTACCGCACGCTAGGGGTCAGGAGCTAGAGGTCAGGGGTCAGAGAATTAGTGTCAGTGATCGGTGGTCAGCGAAACCCTGTTGCGGCAATGCTGAAGTCAAGCAATGATCCTGTCATCCTGAGCCGCAGGTTTTAGCGGCGAAGGACCTGTGCATTTTGTCGGCAGCATAAGCACAGCAAGCAAACGCACAGGTCCCTCGCTTCGCTCCGGATGACAAGGGCGTTTGCTGGCTAACCCTCGCCTCCGACCACTAGCCACTGACCACTGGCCCCTAATCCCTAGTCTCTAGCCCCTGATTCTCTGTTAGCATTCTCCTTACCCCATGCCAACCGGAAAACTGCAAGTCATCCCTCTCGGCGGATTGGGCGAATTCGGCATGAACTGCATGGCCGTCCGCTGGGGCGATGACATCATCGTCATCGACGCCGGCCTCATGTTCCCGGAAGCCGAACTGCTGGGCGTCGACATCGTCGTCCCGGACATTTCCTACCTCATCGAAAATCGCCAGCGCATCCGCGGCATCATCCTCACCCACGGGCACGAAGACCACATCGGCGCCCTGCCCTGGATGCTCTCCGAACTCAAGGTCCCCGTCTGGGGCACCGAGTTCACCCTCTCCTACGTGGAAGACAAGCTCGACGAGCACGGTCTGCTTGAAGACGCCGACCTGCGCGAAATGCGCGCCAACGAGCGATTCAAAGCCGGAGCTTTCACGGTCCATCCGATCCAGGTGACGCACAGCCTGGTCGATTGTGTCGCGCTCGCCATTCATTGTCCGCTGGGCGTCATCATTCACACCGGTGATTTCAAGGTCGATCCCACCCCGACCGACAACAAACTTTTCGATCTCCACACTTTCGCCGAATACGGCAAAACCGGTGTCCTCGCTCTCTTTCAGGATTCCACCAACGTCGAGCGCAAGGGATACACTCCGAGCGAGCGCGCCGTCCGCCGCAAGTTCGACGAGGTATTCGCGCACACCAAGCGGCGGTTATTCATTTCCTGCTTCTCCAGTTCAATTCACCGCATCAACCTCGCGGTTGAACTTGCAGCGCAGCACGGGCGCAAAGTTGCCTTCATCGGCCGCTCCATGAATAACTCGGCCGAGATTGCCGAGGACCTCGGCTACATCGAAGTCCCGGAGGGGCTGGTTATCAATCCGGGCGAGATGAAGAATTTTCCGCCGGAAAAGGTCTGTGTGCTGATCAGTGGCACTCAGGGCGAGCCCATGTCCGCGCTCTCCCGCGCTGCCGTCGACAATCACAAGCACGCGAAAATCGAAAAGGGAGACACAGTCGTCCTTTCCAGCCGCATCATCCCCGGCAACGAAAAAACCATCTACCGGATGATCGATCACCTCTTCCGCCGCGAAGCGCACGTCATCTACGAAGATGGCACCAGCCCGCCGGTCCACGTCTCTGGACACGCCAGTCAGGAAGAACTCAAGCTCATCATCAATCTTGTCAAGCCGCGCTACTTCATCCCCATCCACGGCGAGTATCGTCAACTCAAGCTGCACGCCGAAATGGCCGCCGCCATGCGCAGTTCGGTCGGGAAGGTCATGTTGATCGAGAGCGGAGATGTTTTGGAATTCGATGAACTCGGCGCGCGCAAAACCGCGAAAATCAATGTCGGCCGCGTCTGCATCGACTCGGGCAACCGCACGGATGTAGTCGAGGATTTGATTATCAAAGACCGCCGTCATATCAGCGAAGATGGCATCGTGCTCCCCATCATTGCCATCAACAAGCTGTCCGGAGAAGTCGAGACCACCCCAGAAATCGTCACCCGCGGCTTCAACGTCGGCGAAGACGGATTCATGGAAGGCGCCAAGCGTATGGTCGAAGACACGCTGGCGCACTCGAGCGAGGAAGAAAAAGCCGACTACGGCGTAATTAAAGAAAAAATCCGCGCCGATTTGAAGCGCTATATCAGCAAGCAAAGCCAGAAGCGGCCGCTGATCATGCCGGTGATCTTGGAGATATAAAAGCATCAGCGATGATCACCCTTGGCGATCTCCGAAGCGCTCAGTCGCGCCTTAACGGCATCATCAAACGCACGAGCCTCATTGAATTCCAGACAGGCGCCGAGGACCCTCGCCGGTTGCTCCTCAAGCCCGAAAACCAGCAGCCCATCGGCGCTTTCAAACTCCGTGGCGCTTACAACAAAATCGCTTCCCTATCGGAGGCCGAACGGCAGAAAGGCGTCATCTCTTACTCCAGCGGCAACCACGCCCAAGGCGTCGCCTACGCCGCTCGCACGCTCAAAGTGAAGTCCGTCATCGTCATGCCCAACAACGCGCCACAAATCAAGCGCGACGCCACCGCAAAACTGGGAGCAGAAACCGTCCTGGTCGGCCCGGGCTCCGACGAGCGCAAAACTAAAGCCGAAGAACTCGCCGCCCTCCATGGATACGCCATCGTTCCGCCCTACAACGACGAAAAAATCATCGCTGGCCAAGGCACCATCGGCCTGGAAATCCTCGAAGACTTGCCCGACGTAGAAACGGTCCTCTCCCCTGTCGGCGGCGGAGGCCTCATCTCCGGCGTCGCGGCCGCCATCAAACTGACGAATCCAAGAGTGAAAGTGATCGGCGTCGAGCCCGAACTTGCCGCCGACGCACAAGCGAGCCTTCGCTCAGGCAAGATCGTCCAATTCCCTGCCGAGCAAGTCTCCCGCACGCTCGCCGACGGACTCCGCACCCAGAGCATCGGCGACATCAACTTCGAGCACATCCGCGCCTACGTTGACGACATCATCACGGTCACGGAAGAAGAAATCCGCGAAGCCATGAAAGTATTGGCCCGGAATCCGCAAACCGTCGCCGAGCCCAGCGGTGCCGTCGCCACTGCCGGATTTATGTTCCACGCGGACGAACTTCCGAAGACAGGACTGAACGTCGCGATCATCAGCGGGGGCAATATCGAACCTCACATGCTCGAGGAACTCCGGCACTAGCCGGCAGCCTTCTGCTTGCATATTATGCCTGCATTGCCTACAATGAATGCATGCAATATACGATCCGCAATGTGCCGGATGCCCTGGACGAGGCTCTCCGCGGGGCTGCTCGCAAGCAGGGTAAAAGCCTGAACGAAATTGCGATTGAAGCCTTGGCGAGAGGTGCTGGAGTTACAGGTCGAAGGCGCCCACAGCGCGACCTCCGCGACGTTGCCGGCTCCTGGCGCAATGACCCTGAGTTCGACCGTGCGATTGCCGCGCAACATATGATCGACAAAGAGATTTGGCAGTGAGGCTTGCCCTCGACACCAATCGCTATACGGATCTTTGCCGCGGAATTGCGTCCGTTGTCGAAGCGGTCGAACGCGCCGATGAAGTCTGGCTACCCTTCATTGTTGTGGCCGAACTGCGCGCCGGATTTGCTGTCGGCAGCCAAGGGCCGCGCAACGAAGCTGTCTTGCGCCGCTTTCTGTTGAAGCCCGGCGTCGCCGTGCTCTATGCCGACGAGCAGACCACGCATCATTACGCCAATGTCTACCGGCAACTTCGTAAGCAAGGCACGCCCATCCCGACCAACGACATGTGGATTGCAGCCCTCGCACTTCAACATTCCCTCGTCTTGTGTGCAAGAGATACGCACTTCGATTCTCTTCCTCAGCTTCCGCGCGTGTAAGGAATGGGTGCAAGGACAGCGAGATTTCACTCCTCGCCACTAAACCCGAGAATCCTAGGGCGCTCGCAGACGTTGCGCGTAGTGCCGCGACGAGCCAATAATCTATTTATGAACCTGCGCCTGATCCTTCTCGCCGCCGCGCTGTTACTTCTTACCACAGTCGCCTCTGCCCAGGCCGCCCGAGGCACACTCGTCCACGAAGAAACCATCCGCGTCTCTCCCAATGCCGATACTGCCAAACTCGGCGAAGCCGGACGCGGACACGAACTCATCATCCTCGAAACCAGCCGCGACTGGACCCACGTCGAGGCTGTCATCCGCGAACCGAAGAAAGGCGAGGACGAAGATGAACCGGGCTCGGAAGGCAAGACGATCACTGGCTGGATTCTAAGCAAAGCTGTGGTCAGCAACACCACGCAGGATGGCGACAAGATCATCTTCGGCGAAGCCGTCAACTCCGAGGACGAAGCCAGCCGCCGCCGCGGACGCCGCGACGCCGCGCAGGACGCGATGCGCCTTTATTACCGCGTCTACGATCTCTACCCCGCCTCGCCGCTCGCTGCCGAGGGTCTGTACCGCGCGGCCGACATTCGCTGGCAGATGGAGCGCAACGATGTTATGACACGCCCTTCCGCCCGGGAGCGCGAAGCCTACATGCGGGGCCAGATCGATGAAGAGTGGATGAAGCTAGTCGTCAAGAAATATCCCGGCACAAAATGGGCTGACCTGGCCGCCTTTCACCTGATCGAGAACAAACTCTGTGGTGATTGGCAGGGTGCTTCGAAGTGCCCCGAGAAGGAAGCCGAGTTGTACGAGAAGTTCGCCAAGGAACACGAAAAATCCTCAGCCACTCCGGAAGCGCTCTATCAGGCAGCGTGGCGTCAATCTGCCTTGATCGAGATCTACAAGACGGAGGCTAATATCAAGAAGTCCGATGCGGCCAAAACCCGCGCCCTGGATCTCGCCCAACGAGTGGTCAGCCAGTATTCCGAGAGCGAATGGGCCTTGCGCGCCAAGACGCTGCTCTACTACATTCAGCAAGGCGTTGCGACCTATGGTAATGCCTCCGACTAACCCATGAGTGCACTTGGACGCCGCTATCTCAGTTCCGCAATGTGCGGTTTAGTGGTTACGGCGGCTTTCGTTCGCTACCAAATGCTCACCGACATTGAGTCTCCGATCTCGCGCAACCCGCTGCTCATGATCTTTTTTATCGTGCTCTGCCCTCCATCCATGTTGTCGCTCCCTTTTGCTGATGCGGAAGTCGGCTCGAACGGTTTTTATATCCTCTGGGGAATCATCGGATTGCTGAACGCGGGGCTGTACGCGACCATCCGCAACCTGATCGCAAGGCGCCAGCGCCGGCCCGATTAACGTCCCAGCAACCTCGTACAGCGCATTTCTGAGATACTGATTCTCCGATTCTCATTCCCCGCATTCTTGGGAGGACGATTGCACGACTACCTGCTCTCACTGGTCCTTGGCATTGTCGAAGGATTAACTGAATTTCTGCCGGTCAGCTCGACAGCTCATCTCCGGCTCTCCGAAGCACTGCTGCACATCAGCCTGTCCGATGGCTATTGGAAGATGTACTCCATCGTCATTCAACTCGGGGCCATCCTGTGCCTACCGGTCTATTTCTGGGGCCGCATCACCAAGTTTCTCTCGACGAGCATTCGACCACTGGTGCTCACGTGCGTTGCCTTCGTGGTCACAGCGATCCCCTCCTTCCTGCTGACCAAGGTGATCGGCAAACATCTTGAGAATGTCGTCATCATCGGATGGTCGCTGCTCATCGGCGGAATCGTCATGTGGATCGTCGATGCGATGCACGCCAAAGCGGAAGCCGCTGGCCCAACCGGAAACACCAACATCCACACGTGGAGGATGGAGGACATGAGCCTGGGCCAGTCGATCTGGATCGGCCTGTGCCAGATTCTCTCCGCAGTTTTCCCCGGAACTTCGCGTTCTATGTCGACGATCGCCGCCGGACAACTCGCTGGCATGTCGCGCGCGTCGGCCCTGGAGTTCTCATTCTTCGTCTCCATGCCTACCATGGCCGCTGCGACGCTCTACACGCTCTACAAGTCGCTTCGCGGCAAGGGCGAGAATCCCATCGGCGTCTCCCAGATCGATCCCCATGGCTGGGTCGTCCTCGCCATTGGTTTCATCGTGTCGTTCATCGTGGCTTACGCTTCGGTAGCCTGGTTTATGGCGTACGTCCGGAAGCGCGGCTTCGCCCCGTTCGCCGTCTATCGGATCATCGTAGGGATCCTCGTGTTGGTGTTCGCCGCTAAGCTCGTGTAACACGAATTGCAAATCGAGATAACCACGTAAACACTGCCGGGAATTCCCTGATTGTCGGAACTTGCGCTTCTTGGCATAATGTAAGGGCTCTGGCCGATTGCAGGCGCCGAAGTCGTGGTTTTGGTTTGCCACTTCGGCGATGAATCCGGCCTTCATGGATTATCTGGCTACGATTTTTGTGCCCACCGGGAACCGTCGGCTCAACGAGTTGATCGGGTTCCTGATGTGTGTCTCCGCGCTCCTTCTCTTCCTCGCGCTGGTTTCCTATTCTCCGCTCGATCCTTCCTGGAATAGCGCCTCGGTTCTGACCGGGGCACACGCCGCCCGCAACTGGATCGGCGTTGTCGGCGCCTATACCGCAGACGCCATGCTGCAGTTTTTCGGTATTGGTGCGTTCCTGCTGGTGATCTTCCCTGCCATGCTGGGCGTGCGCTGGTTCCGCTCGATGAAAGTCCAGTCGCCTCTGGCGAAGAGCCTGGGCGGAATCTGGCTGGTGATGTTCATCCCCGCGATGCTGGCGTTGCTGCCCGGACATCTACTTTGGGTCCACGTCATACCGATCGAAGGCTTGCTGGGACGCGTAGTGGGCGACTTCCTGATTCACTATCTCAATGTCGTCGGCGCTTACATCGTATGCGCGACGGTGCTGGCCGTGTCGTTGTACCTCTCCACGGCATTCTCGTTCTCGGCAATCCAGTTGTGGGCTCCGACGCGGTTCGCCTTCGTCACTGCACTGTGGAATCGCTACAAGGATTGGCAGGAAGAGCGCGCCCGCAAGCGTCAGCAGAAGGAACTGGAGCAGCGGCGCATCGCGAAGCCGGTGGTGAAGACGCAGTTGATCCAGACGCGGCCCGTGCAATCCACGGTACAAACTTCTCCGGCGCAGGAATCGCGTCGCACCGGAATCGAGCGCATGTTCGCGGACGAATCCAATGGAGCGGCGGACACCCCCGTCGGACCGGTCGAGCGAAGCTCGACGGCAACTGGAGGAATCCTAGAGGAGTCGCTGGCGCCTACTTTAACCGAGCAAGGTGCCGTCGATCCCGAAGTCACAGAACGCGGCGATAGCGGCCACAAGGCCAAGACGACCATGCCGCGCATCGCTGGCGGATACAAGCTGCCTTCGAGCAGCCTGCTGCAGCGTCCGGATGAACAACAAGCGGTCGATGCCGACGAACTCAAGATTCTCGCGCAAGTGCTCACCGAGAAGTATGCCGAGTTCGACGTGCACGGGCAGATCACGCAGATCAATCCCGGACCGGTTGTCACCACGTTTGAGTTCAAGCCGGAAGCCGGCATCAAGTACAGCCGCATTACCAACCTGTGCGACGATCTCTGCCTCGCGCTAAAGGCCGAGAGCATTCTGATCGAACGCATGCCCGGCAAGAGCACCGTCGGAATTCAAGTACCGAACCGCCAGCGCGAAACCATCTGGCTGCGCGAGAACATCGAGTCGCAGGAATTCATGGGCTCGAAGTCGAAGCTTACGATGGCGATGGGCAAGGACATCAATGGCCGCATTGTCACGGCGGACCTGGCGGGAATGCCACACCTGCTGATCGCGGGATCGACCGGTTCCGGGAAGAGTGTTGCGATCAATGCGATGATCATGTCGATTCTGTACAAGTCGACGCCCGACCAGGTGCGGCTGATTCTCGTCGATCCGAAGCGGCTGGAACTGGGCAACTACGAAGGCGTTCCGCATCTCTACACGCCGATCATCACTGAGCCCAAGCTGGCTGCCAACGCGCTGCGCAATGCGGTCCGCGAGATGGAGCGCCGCTTGAAGCTGCTGGCGGCGAGAGGCGTGCGGAATATCGATCAGTACAACCGCCTGTTCGATCAGAGCGACACGCCAAGCCTGTTCGATGAGGAGTCGGACGAAAAGCCGATTCCGTATATCGTCATCATCATCGACGAATTGGCCGACCTGATGATGCTGGACTCGTCGAACGTGGAAGAGTCGATCACCCGCCTGGCGCAGATGGCGCGCGCCGTCGGCATTCATCTTGTTTTAGCAACCCAAAGACCCTCTGTTGACGTGATCACGGGATTGATCAAAGCTAACTTCCCTGCCCGTGTTTCGTTCCGCGTGGCGACGAAAGTCGACTCGCGCACGATCCTTGACGCCAACGGCGCGGAAGCCCTGCTGGGCAAAGGCGACATGCTATATCTGCCGTCTGGATCAGCGCGTGTGCATCGCCTGCACGCTCCGTTTGTCACGGAGAAGGAAATTGCGGCGGTGGTCGAGTTCTGGAAGTCGCAGGGCCAAGCCGAGTATCAGCAGAAATTCCTCGACGCTCCGAAAGATGAGCCTGCGATTGGCACGAATGACGGAGGTCCGGTCGCGGAGGGCGAGGGCGAAGATGATCCCATGTACAACGACGCCGTCAAGCTCGTCATCGAGTTCGGTAAGGCGTCCACTTCCCTTCTGCAGCGGCGGCTGCGGATCGGCTATGGCCGCGCTGCGCACCTGATCGATCTGATGGAGCAGGACGGCATTGTCGGCGCCGCGGACGGCCCCAAGCCGCGCGAAGTGCTCAAGCGTCCGGACTGGATTTCGGAAATCGAAGAGTCGATGCGGTAGCTCCTGCAAAAAAGCTTTCACCACAGAGGACACGGAGGTCACAGGATGTTCGATGTTTCCCCTGTGATCCCTGTGCTCTCTGTGGTGAATTTTCGACCGTCTAAAGCCCCAGCCAGTTCCACAGACGTCCCTTCATGCGGCGGAACCAGTCTGGCAGCCAACTCTTGTAGCGCAACACGACCGTCGCCTGAACGTTCCGGGCGGTCTTGGGTGAGGACTTATTGCTGAAGATTAAGTAGTAGATTCCCGCGCCCGCCGGCAGCTCGGACTGGACATTCCCCTGTGCTACCTTGCCGCTCTCGTAGACAGAGTCCGTTGTGTATCCGTTTTGCCAGACGGCGAATGCTGATTCACTCAGCACAAAGACCTCGATGTCGTCGCCGCTGGGAGCGACGCCGGTCTTTTTCTCAGCAGTCGAGTTGAACTGACCTACGACCGACACGTTGACTGATCCTTCGGGCAGCGCGAACTTGTAGTAGCGGAAATTATGTGCCGTGACGGAGAAGGAACTATCGAGAATCACCTGATCGTGTTTGAACCCCACAAATTCCTGAATGCCCTGCGCGAAGGGATTCTCGCTGGTTGCGGCCCACGCGACCGCAATCAGGAACAAGCCGAGCAGTGTCCATCGCACATAGTGCCGCTTGGGCTTCGCCTTCACCGGCTGCAGAGCAGGCTCTTTCGTGGCGATTGGATCGGGTGGCTGGACGCTCACAGGCTTTCCACACTTCAGGCAGAACTGCGCCTCGTCGGGAAGCGCGGCGCCGCACTTACTGCATCCAAGGATAACCCTCGCGGCTGACGATGTGGCGCTGTTCGTCGACATAGTAGAGGTTCTCCGCAGTAAGGGGCGAACCCAAAGGAATCTGGGACTCTGCGGAAAGTGGCCTTCTTTCCGTGAGGAGAGTCATCTTAGCACAGCCTTATTGAAGTCAATCTGGTAACTTACAAGCCCAGTGTGACTTAAATTCACAAGGGGCGTCATCCCGAGCGGAGCCGTTCTTCAGGCGGAGAGAGGGATCTCGCGCGGAGTGCAACCGCGCTGCACGCCAGCTCCCTCCGCCGCGCTGGTCAAAGCGCGGCGCGTTCGGGATCAGACAACTAATCGCGACTACAATTGCGAACCTGCAACCGGACTGCCGTCGAGCCCTAACTCCTTCGCGATCGGCTTCAGGGCTTCGATGCAGAACCCGATGTGCTCGTCGAGGTCGACGCCGAGGTCTTTGGCGCCGTTGATAATGTCGTCGCGGTTCACCTTGCGGGCGAAGGCTTTGTCTTTCATCCGCTTGCGCACGGACTTGACGTCGACTTCGGCTAGCGACTTGCCCGGCTTGATCAGCGCGACGGCGGTGATGAATCCGGCGAGTTCGTCGCAGGCGAAGAGCGCTTTCTCCATCTGCGTGTCGCGGCTAACGCCGGAATATTCGGCGTGGCTCATGATGGCGCGGCGGATTTCGTCGGAGTATCCACGCTCTTTGAGAATCTCGTTGCCCTTGTACGGATGCTCTTCCGCCGTGGGCCAGCGCTCGTAGTCGAAGTCGTGGATGAGTCCGACGACGCCCCAGAGACTCTCGGCCTCTGCCGATCCATCGCCATATTTGCGCGAGCACGCGCGCATGCAAGCCTCGACAGCCAGCGCATGCTTGCGCAGGCTCTCGGATTGCGTGAACTCGGTGAGGAGTTGCCAGGC
>Ga0335078_10008019_pt1 | contig 15686 bp, 14 predicted proteins | sample Lox_Sample_32_FD_206711 | JGI IMG/M metagenome (GOLD analysis project Ga0335078, IMG submission 206711) | Soil microbial communities from Loxahatchee National Wildlife Refuge, Florida, United States - Lox_Sample_3.2 | ecosystem: Environmental > Terrestrial > Soil > Wetlands | place: USA... | reverse complement strand
TGGCATGGCCGAGGTCGCGGTCGCCGCGGCCGCCGTGACCGTCGAAGTCCCGCCGGACGTGCCGCTCGGGATCGCAGCCTCGGCGCCCCTGGTCGTGTCCACGGCCCTGCTCCTGCTGACCGACCGGGCCCGCATCCGCCCCGGCGAGTCGGTGCTCATGCATTCGGCCAGCGGCGGGATCGGTTCGGTGGTCAGCCAGGTCGCTGCCGCGCTCGGCAGCGGCCGCCGGATCGGCACGGTCGGGCGGCCGGGCAAGATCGCGGCCGGGCTGGCGGCCGGATGGGACGACGTGTTCGCACGCGAGGATGGCCTGGCCGAGGCGGTCCGCGCGGTTACTCCCGGCGGGGTGGACGTCATCCTGGACCCCATGGGCACTGCGCTGCTTGATCTCGACCTGTCGATCGCGGCACCCGGCGGGCGCGTCGTCCTGTTCGGCAACGCCGCTGGCGGCGCTCAGGCGCCGCTGCCGCCAGCCGGCCGCCTCATCGGCGGTAACGCAGGCGTGCTCGGGTTCAGCATGAGCCGGCTCAGTGCCACCGCCCCCGAGACCGTGGCCCGCGCCCTGGCGGCGGGCCTCGAGATGATAGCCGCCGCCCAGATCCGGCCGGAGCTCACCATCGCCGGGCCGCTTGACTCGGTGGCCGCGATCCACGACCTGCTCGCCGCGGGCCGCGGCACCGGCAAATACGTCACCAAAGTCCACGGCTGACGCGAGCCGCCTGCTACGGCCGATTGGACCGGCCCGCGACGTCGCGGTAGCGAGCGTGAGCGTGTGCCCGGAATTACGTGGAACGCAGGCTAGGGGATCAAGCCCAGCTGCTGGGCCCGGGCGACGGCTTCGGTGCGGTTGGCCGCGCCGAGTTTGTCCAGGACATGGCTGACGTGCTTTTTGACGGTGTCGAGGGTGACCACGAGCTGGTCGGCGATGGCCCGGTTCGACCGGCCCGCTGCCAGCATTCCCAGTACTTCCAGCTCCCGTCTGGTCAGCGGCTCGACTATGCCTTGCGAGGCAGTGGCCTGCCTATGGCCTGGCACCGGATGCTCGGCGTCGAACGCTTGCTGGAGCCGGGCCAGGCAGCCGAGCGGGACACGGCGGGCGGCGTGTTCTGCCCGCTGGGCCGCGACCAGCGGGCCCAGCAGCGCGGCTATCGGCGGCCCTTCGTCGGTGAAGACCCTGACATAGCCTTGCGGGCCGGCGAGCGTGAGCGCCCCAGCCAGGGCGGCCACCGCGGCGGCCTCCTGGCCGCTGGCCGCCAGCGCCAGCGCCCGCAGTGCGCCGATCTCGATCAGGCTGCCGGCCCGGTCCTGGGCGGCGGCCGCCGCGTGCAGCCGGTCCAGAAGCGCAAGTGCCTGGGTGGGCTGGCCTTGGGCGAGCAGGACCCTGGCTAGCACCAGGTGCCCCGGCTCGCGGGGGTAGTCCGGCTCGTCGTCGGCCGTCAGGCCGCACTCGCTCGTCCAGCGCGCGGCTTCGGCCAGGTCGCCCTGGGCCAGCAGCAGCCGCGCTCGCTGCGCCGGGACCGGGTTGAACAGGCCAGGCGGGCCCAGCGAGGCCTGTCCGGCCTCGCCCATCGCGTCCAGGGCCGCGGCCTGGTCACCGGTCGCCTGCAGGATCCACGCCAGCGTGGCCAGGCCCGCGGCCAGCGGCGGGGTGTAGACGAACTGGCGGCACAGCGCGATGCCCTTGGTGACATGCTGGAGTGCAATTTCCATTTCGTTCCGCTGGTAGGCGACCTCGCCGAGGCCCACATACGCCGGGCCCGCAGTCGGCGGCGGCGGCCGACTCGGCATTGCGGTGAACTCCAGAGCTTGCTGGCAGGTCTGGACGGCCGCCTCCAGGCGGCCCAGGCCACGCTGAACCTGGCCGAGTTCATAGCGGCTCCATGCAGTCACCGTGAGCAGGCCGGCCGCCCGCCAGTTGGCGATGCTGGACACGAAGGCACGCTCGGCCTCAGCGAGCTCGCCTCGGAGCCACTGGGCCACGCCCAGGTCCCACCGGGTGAGGGAGTCCAGCAGCCGCTCGCCTTCGCCGAGCTCGGCCAGGGCCCGCTCGGCGTACGCGGCCGTGCCCTCGGCGTCACCACGGAGCTGGGCGAGGGAAGCACGATGGAGCGCGATCAGCGCGGGGACGTTCACTAGCATGCTGTCGGCCCTGCCGACAGTAGGCTCGAACGGCTCCTCGCCCGTGCCTGCGGACGCGCGCTCCGCCGCGTCGAGCAGCGGCTCCACCACCTCTGGGCGGCCGCTCCAGGCTGCCAGAAGCCCCTGCGCCAACAGCAGCCGGGGACGGGACCGGATCAGGTCGGCGGGGAGCACCGACAGCCATCGCTGGATCGTCGCCGCTTCGCCGCGCAGACTGTAGACCGCGTCAAAGTGCCGCTCGATCAGCCGGGCGGCCCAGGTAGTGTCCCCGGCAGCTACCGCATGTCCGATTGCGTCATCGGCCAGCCCACGCTCCTCGCACCAGGCCGCCGCGTTGCGGTGCAGTTGCGCCACCCGGCCGGGCTGCTGGTCTTGCAGGCGGGCGCGCAGCAGGTCGGCGAACAGGTGATGGTAGCGCCACCAGCCGCGCACCTCATCCAACGGCACGAGGAACAGGCCCGCCCGCTCCACCTGCTCCAGCAGCGCTTGGCTGCCGGCCCGGCCGGTAACCGCGTCACACAGGTGCCCCGAGAGGCGCTCCAGCACCGAGGTCTCCAGCAAGAACGCGCGCGTCTGCTCGCTCTGGCGCTCCAGCACTTCCTCGGTCAGGTAGTCCAGGACGTAACGGTGGCTGCCGGTGAACGCCGACACGAACCCGCCAATATCCGCCTGCCCCCGCAGCGACAGGCCGGCCAGTTGCAACCCCGCCGCCCACCCTTCGGTGCGCTCGGCCAGCGCCGCCAGCGCCGCATCGGGCAGGGCCGCGCCCGGCCCGGCTGCCACCTGCTGCAGCAGCGCCGCCGCCTCGCTGAGGGTAAACCGCAGCTCGGCCGCACGCAGCTCAGCCAGCTGTCCACACGCGCGCAACCGCGCTAGCGCCAGCGGCGGGTCACTACGGCTCGCGAGCACCACGCATATCCCCGTCGGCCGGTGCTCCAGCAGGAACCTGAGCGACTCGTGCACCGGCTCAGAGCCGATCACGTGGTAGTCATCGAGGACCAACAGCATTTTGCTGTCACCTGGCGAGGCGGCCACCTGATTGATCAGAGCCGTCACCAGCGGTTCGAACGACGACGGAGCGGGCGGGCCGAGCAACGGGGCAACATGCTCGCCAAACGCAGGTCGCGCCCGGTCCAGCGCGGCCACCACGTGGCGCCAGAATCGGGCCGGGTCGTTATCCCCTGCATCTAGGGACACCCACCCGGCCGGGTACTGGCTACGCTGAGCCCAGTCAGCTAGCAGGACCGTCTTGCCGCACCCGGCCGGCGCACTGACCAGCACCAGCCCGCGCTCTAGTCCTTCATTAAGCCGTTCGGTCAGCCGCGGCCGCGGCACCAGGCCCGGCCGCGGGCCGGGCACATGCAGCTTGGTAGCCAGCAGCACGTCCCGCTCGGACGCGGCAGCCGGCGGTGAGGCCGCCGCAGGTGGTTCAGTCATCGCTGACCTGCACCCTCGTCACCTCCCGCGATCCTGCGTGCCGCCGCTGAAGGACTTGGCATCTAGCCGCCGCGACGGCGCGATCGCATGGCCGACCGCCACATCCGACAGCCACCAGCCAACTCCGTACCTTCCCCCGGCATTCCGCAACCTAACCCCAGCCGACCGGCCAGATGGGCCCAGCACAGGCCGCCGGGCCGAAAGCGGAAACGCCCCGTGCGTGCACCACAAGCCGCGACGACGGCACCCACAGGCTGCCCGGCATCAAAGATTCCACCCCGACGGCACCTCAGGGTGACGCACTCCGCCTGGGCGTGGCCCCGCGCCTTCGTGGCGTCCAGCTCACAGGTCCCAGCTAAAGGACGGTACGAATGACAGCACTCAGGCTCGGATGCTGTACGACCGGCGCGCCAGCGCCGATGAACTGCATGCCCGGGCCGCGCCGGCGTGAGCGGCATGGCACCGGACACGCTCTACGAGATCCGGGTGCTGGGGTCCCTTGACCGGCGCTGACTACCTGGTCCGAGGGTCTGCAGGTCGGCAGCGACGGCAGCCAGGCGGCCATCTGCGGCCCGGAAGCCGATCAGGCCGCCCTCCCCGCGGGTACAGCCTGCAATGGTCGACCTGGCGGCGGCGCCACCGACGCTGCGCGAAAACTGCCAATACCAGCGGCGAGCCAGGCGGCCATGAAGATGACGAAGTCCGGCTGGAATGCCAGTGTCAGATGTTTCTCGGTGGCACAAGTGGATCCAGAGCCACCCAACCATAGCCTCGGACAGCATCACTGGCAGACTTTCGGCTCTCAAATTGGATCCAGATGATGGGTATTCTCTTCTTGTGCTGATCGATGCGCACCAGCATCTAGGCGACTGCCGGGTGTTCGACCTGGATGTACCGGAGGAGACGGTGCTGGCTGCGACCGAGCGCCATGGCCTCGACCGGGTGCTGGTGATGCCATTCCCGGGCGCGCGCGATCCTGTGGCGGTGCACGACCGGATCGCAGACATAACGGAGGCGACGGCCGGGGGGTCCGCGGCATCGTAAAACCTAAGCCCACGCCAGGAGCACGCCGCCAACGCCGCGGAGGCGGAGCGCTGCGTGTCCGGGTTGGGTTTTGTGGCGCTGAAACTGCACCCCTCGGGCATGCGGCGGAGTTGTCGTCGGCCGATAGTGGATTGTGTGCGCGGAGACAGCCAGGCTTGGAGTGCTGGTGATGGTGCATACGGGGAACGCCGGGCAGCCGTTCGCCAGCCCCAGCCATGTGCTCCCGCTGGCCCGGGAGTGGCCAGATCTGCCTGTTATGCTCGCGCACACTGGAATGGGGGTGGCGGCCAGGGAGGTTGGCCTGGTCGCCCAGCTGTGCCCGAACGTCTACCTGGAGACCTCGTGGTGCGGGACTCTGGACACCGCGATGCTGGCGGAGATGGTCGGCCCGGATCGGCTCATGCTCGGCTCGGACGGTGCGCAGAATCTCGGGGTAGAGATAGCCAAGCACCATGCCTTTGGGCTGAGCCCTGGTGAGCTCAGCCATTGCCTAGGTGGCACCATGGCGAAGGTGTTCCGGCTATGAGCGACACCATCCGCGGGAAAGTAGTGATCGCGGAGGCGGAACGGCCTCACCACCCCGCCACGGTGGTTCAGCTCGGCGGCGACCGGGTTACCGATCTCTACAACGCACCACCGGGCGACCACGGGCCGGCCTATGACGTCGTCCTGCCCGGCTTGATCGATGCACATTCACACGCGCGCGGCGTCCAGCTGGCCGCCCACGGCATCGGCGCGGGCCCGCTGGAACGGTTCCTGATCGAGGTTCGTGCGCTCACCCCGCTTCCACCCGAGGACGAGGCGCTGGCGGCCGCCGACGCCGCGCTGGCGACCGGAATCACCTCGGTGCAGGTATTCCACCATGATTTTGGTGACGCGGCGGCTTATGCAGAGCGGGCCCGCGCTATCGCTGAGGGATGCAGCAAGGCCGGGATCCGGGCGTTCATCGCTCTCGGCCTCACCGACCAGGATGAGTACGCACCGGCCACGAAAGGCCTGCATCGCCATGAGAAAGGTGTACTGACACCCAGCCGCGGCGTCACCCCAACGGGCTTCCCTGGGCTTGCATCTCAGCTGCTCGGCGAACACGGTCTTGTCAGCATTGATGGCGTCGGGCCCGTCGCCCCGCAGTGGTGCAGCGATGATGCTTTGCAGGCGATCGCGGCGGTGCATGGCGCCCGGCGGGTGCACGCACATCTTCTGGAGAGCGCTCGCCAGCGGCTTGCCCATGACCCGGTTGCGCGCCTGGAACAGGTGGGCCTGCTGTCACCGGCCAGCTCGTTCGCCCACGGAATCTGGCTGGACGATGCGCAGATGAGGCGGCTCGCCTGGGCGGGCGCCACGATCATTCACTGCCCGGGCTCGAATCGCCGACTAGGCGCCGGCACCTGCCCGGTGCGCCGTCTGCTGAGCGCCGGTGTCGCCGTGGCGCTGGGCCTGGACTCCAACGGAACCACTCAGGAGCCGGATATGTTTGCCGAGATGCGGCGTGCGCTGCAGACGTCTATCTCAGCCGGGTCACCGCTGACCACCGCGGAAGTGCTGGCCATGGCCACCACTGGCGGGGCACGGGCGCTGGCCCGTCCGGATCTTGGCACGCTGCGCCCTGGGGCGGCCGCCGATGTCTTGGCGCTGAACCTGCCTGGCGTGGCGGAGGCAGCCGATCCTGTCGGGTACGTGATCGAGCACGCTACCCGCGAATCTGTCGCGGCGACCTGGGTCGCCGGGCGCCGCACCATCCGCAGCAGCGCCGCCGCAGGTGCGCGGGCCCGGCTCGCTGCGGCGCTTGAGACGGATACGCCAGCACGCGCGGCGCGGCTGGCAGGGGTGAGAGGAGCCTGGGAGGGGGTGGACCGTGCATGGCGGGCCGCCGAGCAGCACGTGCGATGGCCGCCGGGTCCCGATGAGCAGAGATGGTGAGGGCGAGGTCCGTCGGTCGCTGATCGGCTCGTCGGCGAGAGGCGTGCAGCACACGTGGGTTGTGGTTAGCGCGCATCGGCCAACTCCCCGGGGATGACCCTCCGGGCAATGAGGCCCGTGAGCGCGAACACGGCCACGGCAAGGACCGCGGCCACCAGCGCGCCCGCCCACATCAGCCCGACATCGAACTGCACCCCGGCCTGCAAGATCAGATAACCCAGGCCGGTACCGGTAGTCACCCATTCGGCCACCATCGCGGCCAGGATGCAGGTCGCCGCACCGACCTGAAGCCCGGAGAAGGCATACGGCAGCGCGGTGGGCAGCCTCACCCGCCACAGCACTTCCAGCCGGGAAGCGTTGGCGACCGCCATCAGCTCCAATGCCTCAAGCGGGACCGATCGCAGCCCCAGCACCGTGTTGATCATGGTGGGGAAGAAGATGATGATCGCGGCAACCGCCATGATCGTGATCACGCCGTTGCCGAGCAGCAGGGTGAGCAGCGGCGCGATCGCGATGATCGGCAGCGTCCGCACGACCAGGGCGAACGGCACCAGAACCCGAGACGCCGCCGGGGAAGAGGCGATCAGCACGGCAGCGAGCACGGCAGCAGCGTTGCCGAGCAGAAACCCGGCTAGTGCCCCGCCCAGCGTGCTCGCCGCGGCCTTGACCAGCTGACCTCGCGCTGCCCAGCCTTCCCGCAGCACCTGCAGCGGCGCGGGCATCTGCTGATCCGGGACCCGGGCACCGTATTTGACTGCGAACCACGCGGCGACGAGCGCCGCGAGCAGGATCAGCCCGGGCAGCGCCGGCCGAACGCGCCCAGACACCCTGGGACCGGCGCTTTCTTGGCGAGGCAGGGTTCCGGCCATTCCGCCTCCTCTAGTTCTGGGCCTCGGCGAGCCGCAGCCAGGCATGCCACGGACACAGCCAGCGGCCCAGCAAGGTGAATACAAGCCACGCGAGGAGCGAGAGCATGCTGGCGACGGCCAGGCACGCGTACAACTGCGGGACGTCGTCGTTTTGCATGCTGTTGAGCAGTTGGATCCCAAGCCCGCTGTTGGCCCCCACCCATTCCGCGAGCATGGCACCCAGGATCGCCGCTGGAGCGGCTACGGTGAACGCCGCAAACAGCATAGGAAGCGCATAAGGCAGCTCAACGCGCCAAAAGGCCTGCCACGATGAGGCTCCGCCCACGCGCATCAGCTCCAGCGCGTTCTCGTCGGTGGTGCGCAGCGCCTGCGTCAGGTTGATCAGCACCGGGAAGAACGACGCGAGCGCCGCGATGATCACCTTGGTGGTCAGCCCTGACCCGGTCCACAGCACAAGCACCGGAGCCAGCGCGATCAGCGGCAGGGAGTACACGCCGATAGCGAGCCCGTGCAAGCTTCCGGCCAGCGGCCGGTACCGCTCACCGGCCAGCGCGATGGCGACGGCGAGCACAACGCCCACAGCAAAGCCAAGCGCCGCCTCCCCCAAGGTTGTCCCCGCATTCTGAACGAAGGCGGCATGCAGCCCCCATAGCGCAGAGGCGACCTGCGCCGGAGTTGGCCACAGCGTCGCCGGGCCCTTCTCCAGCGCCGCGATCAGCCACCAGAGCCCGAGCAGCGCCAGCCAGACCGCACCGCTGGCCAGCAACAGGCCGATCCGGCGCGTCATGCAGTTGCCTCACCGGTGCCGAGCTCGCCGCTGTGCAGCAGGCGGGTGAGCCGCGCTGACAGCGCGAAGAACTCTTGGTCCTCGAGCAGGTCAAGATGACGGGGCCGGGGCAGGTCGACCATCACCTCGGCCACCATGCGGCCGGGACCGGTGGCCATCACCAGAACCCGGTCGGACAGGAACACCGCCTCCCCGACGTTGTGAGTGACCAGCAACGCCGTGGTAGCCCGCTGGGTCCAGATGTTCAGCAACTCCATGTTCATCCGCTGCCGAGTGATCTCGTCGAGAGCGCCGAACGGCTCATCCAGCAGCAGGATCCGCGGGTCGAGGGCCAGCGCCCGGGCGATACCCACCCGCCGCTGCATGCCACCGGACAGCTTGGCGGGCCGGGCATCGGCGAAGCCGCCTAGCCCGACAAGCTCCAGCAACTCCAGCCCCCGCTCCCGTCGTTCGGCCGCCGAGCCCCGCCGGGCGACCTCTAGCAGCAAAGTGACATTCTCCAGCGCAGTGCGCCACGGCAGAAGCGTCGGCTCCTGGAATACGAAACCAAGCTCGCGGCGGGCACGGGCCTGACCGGGCGGCTCGCCCGCGATCGTGATCGTGCCTGCAGATGGCTCGATGAGGCCGGCTACCAGCCGCAGCAACGTGGACTTCCCGCACCCCGACGGGCCGATCACCGAGACGAACTCGCCTCCGCTCACCTCAAACGAGATGGCGTGGAGAGCGAGCAGCTCGCGACCAGGCAGCCGGAAACGCTTGGACACGCCGCGGAGCGAGACCGCCGGGCGGCGGCCGCCGCGTTGTGCGGGTCCTGCGGAGGACTGCGGTACGGTGCTGGCCCGTTGCTCCGGTCCGGTCATTCCGGCCACCCGTTCTGGGCCGCCGTTCATGCGAGATTCCGTCGGTCTGTAGTGGTCATGCGGCCAGGCTCCAGGCTGGGCAAGGCTGCCAGGTTTCCGCCTTCCACTCGCTGCCGGTGCTCTGGATCGGGGATCGCTCGGGCGATCTTCATGCGTTCGAGATCGAAAACTGTGCCTGGCCAGTCGGTGCCAATGATGATCTTCTCCGGGCCGAGCCGCCGGGAAGCGGTGACCTGCCCGAAGCCGATGCCCCGGTCTGGCCTGGGTTGCTGGACCGAGCGGATGTAGGTGTTGGCGATCGCCTGCCCCAGCGGGCAGGACACCGCTATGTCCACTCCCGCGACGTCGATGGCCTGGTGCATCTGCTCAGCGCCGAACTCGTCACCAGCGAGATAGCCGGAGCGGGTTTCGCGCTCCCAGGTGTTGTAGTAACCGTCAATGATCACCGGTCCTCACATCAGGATCGAGGTCTGGCTGCCGTAGGCGGCGTCCAGGATGCTCGTCGTCATAACATCGACGGCTTTCAGGGGCTTGGCCAGGGACTTTGATGCCTCCATTGCGCTGATGACCTCCTGCATGCCCGGGTAGGTGAAGCGCATGATCCCGGCCGGATTCTTGATCAGCGCGACCTGCGCCACCGCCTGGCCGGTCTCTGCCGCGAGATCGTCACCTGGAGCAGCGAACTTGGTGACGGTCAGGTGACCCATCTGCGTGGGGTGCGCGATCGCGTACTCCCAGCCCTTGATCGTCGCCCGCAGGTATCGCACCAGCAGGTCGCGCTGCTTGGCCAGGGTTTCCCGCCTGGTGATGAGCACGTTGCCGTAGCTCTTCAACCCGAGGTCCCAGTTTGGGGTGGTGATGAAGCTGATGCCTTTCTGCTTGATAGCGACACCCTGGTTGGTGGAAAAGCCGAAGTAGGCATCGACCTGGTGGCTGGTGAACTGGGAGATGTTGACCACCGGCACGAAGTGTACGGAACTAAGGCTTACACCCGCCTGCTGCAGCAGCGGGTCGAGCAGCGGCCGGGTCGCCGGGGGGATGGCGACCTTCTTGCCGGCGAAGTCCTTGAGCGTCCGGACCGGCTTGCTCGGGTAGCTGAAGACCGAGTACGGGGACCGCTGGTAGATAGTGGCGAACATCACCAGGGGCTCGCCCTTGGCGATCGCCTGCAGCGCGGTGTTGTTGTCGTCCTCGCCGACCAGCGCATGCCCAGCGCCGACGACGCTAGATGCGATGATGTCCGGCCCACCGGAGATGAGGTCCTCACTAATGCCCGCCTGCCGGTAATAGCCGTTGTTGATGGCCGCGTAAAAGCCGGCCCACTGAGAGGTCTTGAGCCAGCCGAGCTGGTCACTGACGTTCTGCATGGAGCCGACTGTGGCGCTGGTGATGCTGTTGCTACTCCCGCACGCGGCGAGCGTGCCGCCGGCCAGCATCGCGGCGGCTCCGGCGCCGGTCAGCTTCAGCGCCTCCCGGCGGGTAACTGCCGTCCTAGCCTGAATGTGATCCGATGAGCTCATCATGAGCCTCCGGTCATGCAGTATCGATACTTATCGCCGAGGGCATAACCGATTCGGCGTGGGTCGGCGCTGGCCGCCAGCACCCGGTGCCCGTCCGGGGGGCAGCATCCATGGAGATCGCCAGGCCGCCGGCGTCGCAGTCCGGCCAGTTCACGACGTCGCGGCCGCGTCGGCGCAGGCCTGCGCGCACCTCATCGCCGAAGCGGCCTTCCAGCGACGTGCGGGCTGGCACCTCTAGGTGCGGGTAAAACGAGTCCGGCCAGGCGAACGCCGCAGATCGCGGCGCCTCGACGGCCTGCTGCGCTGCCATACCGGAAACGGTGACGTTCAGGAATCCCTGCAGCATCGCCTGCAAGATCACATCTCCGCCTGGGCTACCGAACGCCACCGCATGCCGCCAGAACCTGGCCGGATCGTCGTCCCCAGCATCCAGCGACAGCCCGGCCACTGGATGCCGGCCGCGCCGGACCCACTCGGCCAGCAGGACAGTCTTGCTGTGGCCGGCCGGCGCGCAGGCCAGGACCAGTCCTCGTCCCTGGCCCTCGTCGAGCCGCTGTGCCAATCGCGGGCGCGGCTCCAGATCTGGCCGCGACCCGGGCAGGTTCAGCTTGGCGGCCAGCAGGACATCGCGCTCCGACGTCACGTCCCCGGCGGCCGGCTCACTCATCGGTAACCTGCACGATCGACGCCTCCAGCGAACTTGCGTCGCTGTCCGAATCCCATGGTAGTCGTGAGCCGCCCGGCCTGAACTCGGGGCCCTGATCCGGGCGGCGCCATCGAGCCGGCGCCGTCGCGTATACGTTCGCAGCACCGCGCGGGCCCGGGCAGACGGTTCCCGGCCGGCCGGTTGCAGCGGCCACCCTGTCCTTGCACGATCTCGCTCCAGGCCAGCAAGCACGTGGCCTGGTTCACCTCGAGCAGCTCGGCGTCATCGTCCGCGCCCACCACGCCGACGACTCGGACCAGGGCTATCACCCGCGCTGATGCCCAAGACCCCCGCCGCCGGCACAGTGGACCGGCTCATGCACCACGCGGACGTCTGCCAGACCGCCGGCGACAGCATCCGCCTGTCCCAGGCCCTCGCGGGAAAGGGAGTGATACCCCTGAACTTAACCACCCTCGGCACGTCTGGTGGCCGCCACTGGGCAGATCTGGCGGCCACCAGCGGGCAGAACTCACGACCGCCACTGGGCAGTTCCTGATGTCCCCTGACAAGCAACCGACAGCACGCGAGCTGGAGGTATTGCGGCTGCTGGCCGCGGGCCCGGACGCCAGCTCGGCCTGATCCCCTGACCCGGCCCGCGCAGCCGGACCGGGACGGCACCTTGGTGCCCGCACCCGGTGGCACAAGATTCCCCCGAGATGTGCACTTCCGGGTGACGACCACCGTGGCGGCAATTCATAGCGTTCCTCACAGAGCCAGACCAGGTCGGCGGCCAGCTTCACGTCGGCCGCCACCCGGCACACGGCGACTGGCCGAGGAGACGACAGTGAAACGAAGCCATGCCGGAACCCGGAGCCACGACAAGTGTCCGCACCGGCCCCCATGCCCCCCAGCCGACTGGCCGGACCGCGCCGAGGCCCGTTGCGTCGTTCGCAACCCCGAGCAAGGGTGGAGCCTGCTGTGCAACGGCGTCATCCTCTTCGACGACACGGGCGAGCTCTCGCCCGACTGACAGGCCATTCCCTGCGTCGCGCGACAGGAGTCCAGCAGCTCACTGCCGCCTGAGATAGATCTGGGACGCCTCGGGACGCAGAGAAACTGCCGCCAGGTCAGACCCGAGCGGCGCGGTGCCGGATCGATGCCTGCAGAATGCAGAATCTGCCACATGGCGGACGGCGCAGACTGTCACGCCGAGCTTCATGAGTTCGCCGTGGATGCGGCGGTGTCGCCACCGCGGGTTCTCCCTCGCCAGGCGGACGACAGGGCGACCCACGCTGACACCTCATGATACACATCGTGACGACAAGGATACGGCCCGCCGGACCGCGTTTCCGCAGCCAGCGGGCCGTTTCGCTAGGGTGTGGCAGGTGTTGGGTTCGAACCAACGTAGGCTGAGCCGACGGTTTTACAGTACGTTACTGCCTGCACCTCAATATGGGATCTGACCTGCGTAAACGCGCCCGGATGATGTTCGCCGTGACCCCTTGCCGCTGGGCGGTCCGCGGCAGCGGGCGGTGCTCGCGCTGCTGCTGCTCGAGGCGAACCGGGTGGTATCGCCGGACCGGCTGGCCGAGGACCTCTGGGGCGGGCACCCACCCGAGGGTGGGTCACGACGGTGCAGATATACATCTCGCACCTGCGCTAGGCGCTCGAGCCGATCCGGGCCCGGGGTGCCGCGGGCGAGGTCCTGGTGACCAGGAACCGCGGATACCTGCTGCGCGTCGACGGTGAGCAGCTGGACGCGGCACGGTTCCAGGACGACTTTGCGACCAGGCGGACCGCGCTGGAGGCGGGCCGGCCGCGGAGGCTGCCGATACGCTGCGCACGGCGCTCAGCCTGTGGCGCAGCGGGGTGCTGGCCGATTACGCGTTCACCCGGCCGGAGGCGGCCCGGCTGGAGGAGCTCCGGCTGGCCGCGACCGAGGCCCGGATCGACGCGGGCCTGGCGCTGGGCCGGCACGACGCGCTGACCGCCGAGCTGGAGGAGCTGGTCGCCGGGCATCCCCTGCGTGAGCGGCTGCACGGCCAGCTCATCCTGGCGCTGTACCGCTGTGGTCGGCAGGCCGACGCGCTGGCCGCCTACCGGCGGGTCCGCGACCTGCTCGCCGGTGAGCTCGGCATCGATCCTGGCGAGCCGCTGCGGCGCCTGCACGCATCCGTGCTCGCCCAGGACCCGGCCCTCGACTGGCACGGCGACCATCCCACGCCTGTCGAAGCTCACCTCCCCGCCGCCGACATCCTGGTTAGTTCCCGGGCGCTTAAACCGCCTCGCCGATCGGCCGCGCCAGGCCGTGGTCGGGCATGGCGGGACGTACACGTTCACGCTCCGCCGGGGAATCCGTTACTCCAACGGCGTAGCCCTGCGGCGTCCGACATCCGCCGCGGCGTCCAGCGTCAGCTCATCAACGGGCCCGCGGTCGCCATCCCGAACTATTACGACGGCATCCCCGGTGCGTCAGCGTGCCGCCAGCACCCGAGACGATGTGATCTGTCGTCTGGGATTGTCACCGATGATGCGGCGGGCACGGTCACCTTCCACCTGGCCCAGGCTGACCCTGACTTCCTGTACAAGCTCGCCGGGTCTTTCGTTGCCCCGGCCTCGCCCGGTACTCCCGATGGCGTCATCAGCCGCGCGCCGTTCCTGCCCGGCACCGGCCCGTATATGATCTCGCGATTCAGGCCGAACGAGTCCGTTACCCTCGTGCGCAATCCGTATTTCCGCCAGTGGTCATACGCGGTCCAGCCCGCGGGCTACCCGTCCGTCATCCGGTACGAATGCATCGCCGGCCCGAACCGTCAGGAATCGGCGGTCGACGCCGGCCGGGCCGACCTCGCGCTCCTTCTCGCTGGCATCGCCCGGACATGACGAAGGCGCGCCGGCGCGTATGGCCTGCGCCGTGCGCGGTCTTCCCGGAGCGCGCCGCGGGTATGCCCAACGCCGCCGGACCAAGATTTGCCTGCACCCCCGTCAATAGGTGCCACCGCCTCTGGACTACTGGCCGGGTCATTGCGCGAACGGGATTCGAGCTTTCACGGTTATGGCCGCAGCACGGTCTTGCCAGTGGTCGACCGCGATTCAACGGCCGTGTGCGCGACTGCCGCGTCGGCCAGGCTGTAGCGCTGACCCACGACGGGGGTGAGCCGGCGCTCCGCGGCTTCTCGCAGGGCGCGGGTTTCGAGGTCGCGGAGGCCGCCTGGGCGCTGGAGGATGCGGGAGCCGATGGCGGCGCTGGCGGTTATACCAAGGCGGTACAGGTCGTCGGCTGACAAGTCGATGAGCGAACCGGACGACGAGCCGTACATCACCAGACGGCCACCGACGCCGAGCAAGCCCATGGCCGCCCGGCCGATGTCGCCGCCGACCCCGTCCAGCACGAGGGTGGCAAGGCGATCGCCTGCCGCCGAACGGGCCCGCTGTGCCCAGTCCCGCTCCAGGTAGTCGACTGCGCTGGTGGCACCGAGGTTCCGGACCAGCGTGGTTTTCTTCTGGCCGCCGGCTGCGCCTATGACCATGGCCCCGGCAGCGTCGGCGGCTTGGACGAGCAGGGTACCGATCCCGCCGGCGGCGGCGGTCACCACTACGACGTCGCCGGGTCGCAGCGCGGCAAGCTCGAGGATCGCCATGGTTGTCCGGCCGGTCCCGATCATCGTGACCGCCCGGTCGGCGTCGAGACTGTCGGGTATCTCGTGCAGCGACGCGGCTTCGGCAAGGGCCAGTTCGGCGTACCCGCCGCTGGCCACACCCAGATCGACGACCACGCGACGGCCGAGCACGGCACGGTCGACGCCCGGCCCGATCGCGTCGACGACGCCGGCGACCTCCCGGCCGGGCGTCATCGGCAGCGTCGGCATGACTCGCGGGTTGCCCTGGCCTTTGCGGATGACGGTGTCGAGCAGGTGCACGCCGGCAGACTCCACCCGGATACGCACCTCGCGCTGACGAGGCTGGGGATCCGGTATCTCCTCAAAAAGTAGCTCTTCTGGTCCTCCGAACGCCCTCTGCCTGATGGCCTTCACCGCTATCAGCCCCTTTCCCGGTTGCCGGCCTGCCCAGAGGCCGCTGGTTCTGGCGTCGAATTTGGCGACCGGAGGCGATGCCGGTCGGCCCATGCGCCGATGGCACGGGCGATCGCGTCGGGCTGGTCTTCTGGTGCGTGATGCCCGGCGGGTCCGCACGCGACGATGTCAAGGGCGGCAATATGGTCACGGCACCAGTTCGTCATCTCAGGGCCGATCATCGTCCCGGGATCGAAGGTGAGCAGTAGCTTGGGCACGCCGCTGCTGGCAGCCAGCCACCGGTCGTATGCTTCGACGCGGGCCGCCACGTCCGCCGGCTGCCCGCCGAGGGGCATGGCCCGCGGCCATGCCAGCAGCGGCCGCCGGCTATAGGGGGTCGGGTACGGCTTGCGGTAGGCATCCAGATCCTCGGCCGCGAGCCCGGTACGGA
>Ga0335078_10008018_pt1 | contig 15686 bp, 10 predicted proteins | sample Lox_Sample_32_FD_206711 | JGI IMG/M metagenome (GOLD analysis project Ga0335078, IMG submission 206711) | Soil microbial communities from Loxahatchee National Wildlife Refuge, Florida, United States - Lox_Sample_3.2 | ecosystem: Environmental > Terrestrial > Soil > Wetlands | place: USA... | reverse complement strand
GGGCGACGCAACCCGTCGCACGAGGCGAACGTGCTCCGAGTTCCCCATCAGCGCGCCAACCCGCAGGCCGGCCATTCCGTAAGCTTTCGAGAACGTGCGCGCGACAAACAGATTCGAACATTCTCGCCACCCGGGCACGAGCGTCTTGCCATAGAACTCAAAGTAAGCTTCGTCAACCAGCATCGCCGCCTGCGGAGCGCAACGGGCGATTTCCGCCAAGTCCGTCGAATCGGCCACCACCCCGGTGGGATTGTTCGGATTGGCGATCGCAATCAAACGGGTATCGGGCGTGAGGCGAGCCAACAGTTCTGCGGTGGGGAAGTGAAAGTTCTCCGAGGCGGGAACGAGGATTAGCTTCGCTCCTGTTGCTGCCGCGAGAATCTCATACATGGCAAACGTCGGTACAACGATCAGCGCCGCATCACTGGGCTCGAGAAACGTCTCGCACAACAGATGGATCGCTTCATCCACGCCGTTGGTCAGCAATAACTCGCCGGAGTCGATTCCGAGGTGAGCAGCCGCGACCGGCTCGATCGGTTGACGCTCCGGGTAGCGGGCAATTTCGTCTGCGGTGAGGGCGCGTAGTCGTGCCAGCACTCGGGGCGAGCACCCTGCGGTGTTTTCGTTGAAATCGAGGCGCAGGCCGCGGCGCTCGGCGAGCGGCGGATGATACGTAGGCAGATTGCGCACCGCGTCTCTCGCCCTAAGCACGGCCGCACCTCACTTCGATGGATTGGGCGTGTGCATGCAATCCTTCTGCCTGGGCCAATCCTTCGACGGTCGGCGCAATGTGCCGCAAGCCCGATCGCGACAACTTCTGCACGCTGATCAGCTTCACGAAGTCGAGAACGCTGAGCCCACCGCGAAACCGCGCGGCTCCGCCTGTGGGCAGAACGTGATTGGGGCCGGATGCGTAGTCGCCGGCGGCTTGCGGCGAATAGTCGCCGATGAAGACCGATGCAGCATTGCGCACACGGGCCAGGTCGGCAGAATCGATCGTGAGATGCTCAGGAGCAATCTCGTTGGCCCATTCGAAGCTCTGGTCGCGCGACCTCGATATGAGGATTGCACTGTTGTTCTCGAGCGCGCGCCTCGCGATGACATTTTCGGCGCTGATCGCTTTCACGCAAGCGGCAACGCGAGCGGCCAGATTGCGGCGCGTGGTGATGAAAACGGCGAGCGCTTCGGGATCGTGCTCCGCCTGTGCAATCAAATCGGCCGCGATGAATTCAGCTGTTCCCCGGTTGCTGACAATGAGCACTTCCGTCGGACCGGCCAGGAAATCAATCGAGCAGTCGAAAGCGACTTCCTTCTTTGCTGCCGTGACATAGACGTTGCCAGGGCCGACGATTTTGTCTACGCGGGGAATGGTTTTAGTTCCATAGGCGAGCGCGGCAATCGCCTGCGCCCCGCCGACACGGTAAATCTCGTCAACTCCAAGCAGAGCGGCAGCCGCCAGCACGTCTCGGTGCGGCTTCGGCGAAACAATGACGATCTTCTCCACACCCGCCACTTGCGCCGGGATCGCCGTCATCAGCAGCGTCGAGACCAGCGGATATCGTCCGCCGGGAACATAGCAGCCGACGGAGCCAAGTGGCCGCACCAGGTGGCCGAGCGAGATCCCGTTGCGGGTCCGTTTCCATTCCGCGGGCTTCTGCATTTTGCAAAAGCGACGGATATTGACAGCCGCCGCTTTCAACGAACGCTTGAGATCAGGGCTTACGGTTTTCCGCGCAGCTTGAATCTCAGCCTGGGAAACCCGCAGAGCCGCACCTGGATCCAGCCCGTCCCACCGTTGCGCATACGTGCGCAGAGCGCGGTCGCCGTTGCGCCGCACATCAGCCACGATTCGACGGACGACAACTCTCACCCCTGGATAGCGCGAACTACGGGCAGCGATCTTCCGCACCGTCGCCTCAGCGGCTTTTCCCGCCAGGATGCGCATCACATGACCACCTTGTTGAGCGGATATTCCACAATTCCCTGCCCGTTCGCTTGCTTGAGCAGGGGAATGATTCGCCACGCGCACGACTCTTCAATGACCGTGTTCACGGCCAGCCAATCGTCGTCACTAAGTGTCGAAATGGTCGGCTTCTTGAGCGCGGGCAGGACGGCGAGCACCGCGGCCAAATCTTTCTTGCGGACGTTGAGCATGAGGCCAACGCGGTCTTGCGCGTCCATCGCGCCCCGCAGCATGAGCGACAGGTTTTCGATCCTGCGGCGCTTTTCAGCGTCGTTCCATGCAGTCTTGTTCGCGATGATTTGTGTATTCGACTCAAGCACTGTGTCAATGATGCGTAGCCGGTTCGCTTTCAGCGAGCTGCCGGTCTCAGTGACCTCAACAATAGCGTCCGCGAGCATCGGCGGCTTGACTTCGGTGGCACCCCAGGAAAACTCCACTTTGACCGCCACGTTTCTGCGCTCGAAATATTTCTGCGTAACCTGCACCAGTTCCGTGGCGACGATGCGGTTTGCGAGATCTTCCGCGCACTGGAATGGCGACTCCTCGGGCACGGCCAGCACCCAGCGCACTCGGCCCCGGCTTTGCTTGGCGTAAACGAGATCGGACACGCTCACGACTTCCAGAGCGCTTTCGACCACCCAGTCCAGGCCGGTGAGTCCCGCGTCGAGCACGCCATGCTCCACGTAGCGCGCCATTTCCTGCGCGCGGATCAACATGCATTCGATTTCGGGGTCTCCGGTGGTCGCGAAGTAAGAACGCGGGTTGAGGAAGATGGGAAGCCCCGCGCGGCCGAACAACCGTAGCGTGGCCTCCTGCAGACTGCCCTTGGGGATACCGAGGCGGATCTTCATGACCGCACCAGCCAAGTGACAGGTTCGTCTCCGGTCCTGCTCTCGATCAGCGGCTTGGTGAAGCAGGTTCGCGTGCCTTCATGGCAGACGACGCCCGTGCCTTCGACTTCCACCTGCAGCAGCAACGTATCGCGGTCGCAGTCGGTGGAAGCCAAGATCAGCCTCAGCCGGTTGCCTGAAGTCTCTCCCTTGGTCCAGAGGCGGCCGCGCGTCCGGCTGAAGAAAGTCACGTAACCGGTCGTAAACGTGCGCTCCCACGCCTCGCTGTTCATGAAGCCCAGCATGAGGACATCGCCACTCGCAGCATCCTGCACAATGGCGGGAGCGAGGCTTTGCATCTTGTCGAAGTTGATTTCCCTATTCATACGTCCTTCCCGAAAAATGAGTGCAAAAACAAAAAGCCCGCTGAGCCTGGATAGCGTCAGCGGGCTTGAATCTGTCTGGTGTTACGCTAGCTCAGCCAGACACCTCCGCCGACGCGCCCTGCGCGTGATGGTGGTGGTGATGGCGATGCGCTCTAACCATGTTTGTACCGTATCCAATGCTTGGAATGGTGTCAAACAGAATCGTTCGTTTTCCCTCCCGGTTGGAATCAAAATCTTCATGCGTCCTATTCAAATTCTGAATTGTACTTGCGGCACGATTCGGCTGTAAGTAAGGATAGGCCAATCTGTCCGGCTGAGAGGGCGCGGTGTGCTTCGTCTGCCGGTACGCGTCTTGCCGACAGGTGCAGCTGGCCGAGAAATCAGGACATGGCTCTTTCGTCGTCGAACATTCCCGGACTCCCGCCCGCACAGGGGCTATACGATCCCGCGCACGAACACGACGCGTGCGGCATGGGCTTCGTCGCAAGCATCCGCGGACACAAAAACCACGATATCGTTCTCAAAGGGATCGAGGTTCTCATCCGCCTGACGCACCGTGGGGCCTGCGGCTGCGATCCGGAGACGGGCGACGGCGCCGGCATCCTGATTCAGATTCCTCATCAGTTTTTTGCACGGGAATGTGCCACGCTTGGATTTTCTCTCCCCGCTCCGGGCAAGTACGGCGTGGGTATGCTTTTTCTTCCCGTGGAGCGACTGCCGCGCCTGCAGTGCGAGGGCATTCTCGAGCGCATCATCCGCGAGGAAGGTCTGACCGTTCTCGGCTGGCGCGATACGCCGGTGGACGGCTCGGCTGTAGGCCGGGTGGCGCGCGTTTCCCAACCGTACATCGAGCAGATCTTCGTGGGCTCCCCTGCCAGCCTGAATGAAGACGCGTTTGAACGGAAGCTTTACATCGTGCGCAAGCGGGCCGAGGCCGAGGTGGCTGCCTCGGAAATGCCCGAGGGCGAGATGTTTTATGTCCCCTCGCTCTCGGCGCGGACGATCGTCTATAAGGGACTGCTGCTGGCGCCGCAGATTGCCAAATTTTACGGTGAACTCAATGACCCGGACGTGACCAGCGCGCTGTGCCTGGTGCATCAGCGCTTTTCGACGAATACGTTTCCCAGCTGGCAACTGGCGCATCCTTACCGCTACATCGCGCACAACGGCGAGATCAACACCCTTCGCGGCAACGTCAACTGGATGCACGCCCGCCAGTCGCTTCTGAAATCATCCGGGTTCGGTCCCGACATCAAAAAGCTTTTTCCGATCATCGCTCCGGGCGGCAGCGATTCCGCGAACCTTGATAACGCCGTCGAGTTGCTCTTGCAGGCGGGACGCACGATTCCTCACGTCATGGCCATGCTGATTCCGGAGGCGTGGGCCGGCAATCCGCACATGCAGCCGGAGAAGCGTGCGTTCTACGAGTACCACGCATCGCTGATGGAACCCTGGGATGGCCCGGCGGCGATAGCCTTTACCGACGGCCGTGTGATCGGAGCAACGCTTGATCGCAATGGGCTGCGTCCCGGGCGATATGTCGTCACCGATGACGACCTGGTGGTTCTGGCGTCGGAAGCAGGCGTGCTCGACGTGCCGCCGGAGAAGATCAAGCTTAAGGGGCGCCTTCAGCCGGGAAAAATGTTTCTGGTGGATACCACCGAAGGCCGCATCGTTTCTGACAAAGAGATCAAGCACCAGTTGGCGTTTCGTCAGCCCTATTCGGACTGGCTCAAGGAATGGCAGATCACGCTCGACCAGCTGCCCGAGCCCACGCGGATGCACGCCGGCGATTCGACTTCAGTTCTACTGCGGCAGCGTGCTTTCGGCTACACCGACGAAGATCTGAAGATGATTCTCGAGCCTATGGCTATCGCCGGGGAGGAGCCGGTGGGCTCGATGGGAACCGACACGCCGCTGGCCTGTTTATCCGATCGGCCTCAATCCCTGTTCAGTTATTTCAAGCAGCTGTTCGCGCAGGTCACCAACCCTCCGATTGATCCGATCCGCGAAGAGATGGTGATGTCGCTGATCAGCTACATCGGCACCGAGCGCAACATCCTGGTCGAGGCGCCGGACAACTGCCACACGCTGAAGCTGCCGCATCCGATTCTGACCAATCGCGACCTTGAGAAGCTGCGGCGGGTTTCGCGCGGCGATTTGCTGGCGATCACCTTGCCGGCTCTGTTTCGCGTGCAGGACCGAGAATCCGGACTGCGCAACGCGCTCGACGAATTGTGCCGAAGAGCGTCGCTGGCCGTGAAATCCGGGTACACTCTGCTGATTCTTTCTGATCGCGGGGTGGACAAAGATTACGCGCCCATTCCCAGCCTGCTGGCTCTGGCGGCCGTGCACAATCTGCTTGTGCGCGAAGAAACCCGCACGCAGGTCGCGTTGATTCTCGAATCGGGCGAGCCGCGGGAGGTTATGCACTTCGCGTTGCTCATCGGATACGGCGCGAGCTCGATCAATCCCTATCTGGCCTTTGAAACTCTCGAGGATCTTGCCAACCGCGGATATTTGCCCGACGCCGTGGATGCCGAAGTCGCGCAGGAACACTTCATCAAGGCCATCAACAAAGGATTGCTGAAGACTTTCTCGAAGATGGGAATCTCAACCCTGCAGAGTTATCGTGGCGCGCAGGTGTTCGAGGCCATCGGGCTCAACAAAGATCTGGTAGAGGATTATTTCGCCGGCACGACCTCGCGGCTGGAAGGGATTGACCTTGGTGTGCTGGCGCGCGAAGCGCAGATGAAGCACGAGCATGCGTTTCGTCCTGCGACCGAATTCGAGACTGAGCTCGCCGTCGGCGGAAATTATCATTTTCGCGCTAACGGCGAGTATCACCTGCTTAATCCCGGGACGATCAGCAAGCTGCAGCATGCCGTCCGGCAGGGGAGCTTCAAGACTTTCCAGGAGTACACGGACCTCATCGACGACCAGAACCGCAACCTGGCTACGCTGCGCAGCCTGATGCAGATCAAGAAAGGCGAACCGCCAATCTCTCTCGACGAAGTCGAACCGGCGAAGGAAATCGTCAAGCGCTTCACGACCGGCGCCATGTCGTTTGGCTCGATCAGCAAAGAGGCGCACGAGACGCTCGCTATCGCCATGAACCGCATCGGCGGCAAATCGAACACCGGCGAGGGCGGCGAAGATGAGGAACGCTTCAAGCCAGATGCCAGCGGCGATTTGCGGCGCAGCGCCGTGAAGCAGGTAGCTTCGGCGCGATTCGGGGTCACGACGAACTACCTGGTCAACGCCGACGAACTGCAGATCAAGATGGCGCAGGGAGCGAAACCGGGCGAAGGCGGCCAGCTTCCCGGCCACAAAGTGGATGAAGTCATCGCTCAATTGCGGCATTCGATTCCGGGCGTGGGCCTGATTTCCCCGCCGCCCCATCACGACATCTATTCGATCGAAGACCTGGCGCAGCTGATTTATGACTTGAAGAACGTGAATCCCCGGGCGCGCATCGCAGTGAAGCTTGTTGCCGAGGTGGGCGTGGGAACGGTCGCCGCAGGCGTCTCGAAGGCCCACGCGGACGTCGTGCTCATCAGTGGCGATAGCGGAGGTACCGGGGCCTCGCCGCTCAGCTCGATCAAGCACGCCGGCATTCCCTGGGAACTGGGCCTGGCCGAAACCCAACAGGTTCTGCTGCTGAACGATCTACGCAGCCGAATCCGCGTGCAGACCGACGGCAAACTGCAAACCGGCCGCGACGTAGTGATTGCCGCACTGCTCGGTGCTGAAGAATTTGGCTTCGCTACCGCCCCGCTGGTCGCGATGGGCTGCGTCATGATGCGCAAGTGCCACTTGAATACCTGCTCGGTGGGCATCGCGACGCAGGATCCTGAGCTACGCAAGCAGTTCCACGGGCAACCCGAGCATGTCATCAACTTCTTTTTTTTTATCGCCGAACAAGTCCGCCAATACATGTCGGAAATGGGGTTCCGCACGTTCGACGAAATGGTCGGCCGCGTGGACATGCTCGATGTGCGGCCGGCGGTCGATCATTGGAAGGCTCGTGGCCTCGACTTGTCGGCTATTCTCTACAGCCCAGAGCTGCCCGGCCGCGTCGCCCGTCGCTGCGTGCATGCGCAGGACCACGGCCTCGAGCGCGCACTCGATCATCAACTGGTCGAGCAATCGCTCGATGCCCTGCTGAGCCTGAGCTCCACCGAAATCAATTTGCCCGTGCGCAACGTGCATCGCTCGGTCGGAACAATTTTGAGCGGAGAAGTCGCTCGCCGCTTCGGCTCCGGCGGACTCCCAGACGATACGCTGCGAATCCACCTGAACGGTTCGGCGGGACAGAGCCTGGGTGCGTTTCTAGCGAAGGGAATCACCCTCACGCTTGAGGGCGAGGCCAACGATTATGTCGGGAAAGGACTTTCCGGAGGCAAAATTGTTGTGTACCCCCCGCGCGGTTCTGCTTTCGCTCCCGAAGAAAACATCATCATCGGCAACGTCGCTTTATACGGTGCGACGAGCGGCGAAGTGTTTCTCAATGGTGTTGCCGGGGAGCGCTTTGCGGTGCGCAATTCCGGCGCGACCGCCGTGGTCGAAGGCGTCGGTGATCACGGCTGCGAATACATGACGAAGGGCTTGGTCGTCGTGCTGGGCAACTGCGGCCGCAATTTCGCCGCCGGCATGAGCGGTGGAATCGCATATGTTCTTGATCAGCGCGGCGACTTTCGCGAAAAGCGTTGCAACTGTGCCTCGGTGGACCTGGAGCCGCTCGCCGATCCAGCCGATATTCGACTCGTGCACGATCTCGTAGCCCGCCACTGCGAGCTCACCGGCAGCCGCCGCGCGCGCTGCCTGCTCGACAACTGGCTCGACGTGCTGCCGCGATTCGTGAAGGTATTCCCGCACGAATACAAGCGCGTGCTCGGCATAAGCCGCAAGAAACCCTCTGCGATCGACAGCGAGAACATCGCGGGCAAGAGTTTACCTCTGATTGTCGCAGCCCAGCCGTTGCAGCCAGGGCAGGTCCATCATGGGTAAGACTACCGGCTTCATGGAGTACGATCGCGAGCTGCCGCAACGCCGGCCGGTGCTCCAGCGTGTCAACGACTGGTTTGAAATTTACCAGGACTTCCCCGACGACAAACTTCGCGCCCAGGGCGCCCGCTGCATGGACTGCGGCGTGCCTTTTTGCAACACCGGCTGCCCGGTGAACAACATCATCCCGGACTGGAACGACCTGGTTTACCGCGGGCGATGGAAAGAAGCGGCACGCCTTTTGCACGCGACCAATAATTTTCCCGAGTTCACCGGCCGCATCTGCCCCGCCCCCTGCGAAGCGGCATGCGTTCTGGGCATCACGCAGCCACCGGTGACGATTCGCCAAATCGAGAAGAGCATCATCGAGCGAGCCTTCGAGGAAGGCTGGATTCAGCCGGAACGCCCGCGCCATCGCACCGGAAAGAAGATTGCAGTGGTAGGTTCGGGACCGGCAGGCCTGGCCGCCGCTCAGCAACTTTGTCGCGCGGGACACGCAGTCACTGTGTACGAAAAAGCCGATCGGATTGGCGGGCTATTACGCTACGGCATTCCGAACTTCAAGCTGGAAAAACACGTGATCGACCGCCGCATCGGGCAAATGGAGGCCGAAGGTGTGCGCTTTGTCACTGGAGCCCACGTCGGCAAGAACATTCCGGTCGAAGATTTGCAACACGAATTCGATGCCATTGTTCTGGCGGGCGGTTCGGAGCAGCCTCGCGATCTTCCGGTGACGGGACGTGAACTGCGGGGCATTCACTTCGCCATGGAGTTTCTGCCACAGCAGAACCGGCGCTGCCTGGGCGATCCGCTCGATCCCGCAACCGAGATACTGGCGACCAGCAAGCACGTAGTCATCATCGGCGGAGGCGACACGGGCGCCGATTGTCTGGGCACGTGCCATCGTCAGAAGGCACGGTCGATCCATCAATTCGAAATCATGCCCAAGCCGCCGCAGGAGCGCGCCCCGCAGACGCCATGGCCGCTTTGGCCTTTGCAACTACGTTCGGAGGCTGCGCACGAAGAAGGCGGGATTCGCGATTGGAGCATCGCGACCACAAAGTTCACCGGCGACGACGCCGGCAATGTTGCGCAGCTGCATGCTGTACGCGTCGGCCCTCCCCCAAAGTTTGAGCCTATCCCAGGCACGGAATTTACCGTGCCTGCTGAGTTGGTCCTGATCGCGATGGGATTTCTCGGCCCGGTGCGCAACGGGATGATCGAGCAGCTTGGCGTGGCGCTCGACACACGCGGAAATCTCGCCACGGATGAAAACGCTATGTCATCCGTGCCAGGTGTCTTCGCGGCCGGCGACATGCGCCGCGGGCAGTCGCTGGTGGTGTGGGCAATTGCCGAAGGCCGCCGAACGGCGGCTTGCGTGGACCGCTACTTGAACGACACCAGCCGCGATAAGGCGCTGGCCAAGGCGCATCTCCGCGTGTCGGTCGCGTGAATGCTTTCCTTAGGAGTCCGGACCGCAAAGTGCGTGGAGGATTCGCAAAGGTCGCTATAAGTTTCCGGATTTTCAGGACACCCCCAGATTTTGAAACCGCGTTGCCTTCGTTGTGCTACCATGCCGGGCAAAAGGTGAAATCGAGGGGCGTGCCATGGCAACCGCACTCAGGCCGTTAAGCACAGGCGAATTGCTGGACCGCACTTTTTCTCTTTATCGCAACCGCTTCGGGCTGTTCGTCGGAATCTTTGCACTTCCTCATCTTGCCTTATTCGCTTACCAGTGCGTCGGATTAGCCTTCCAATCTCCCGGCCAGGCGCAGCTCACAAATGCGTTGATTTCGATCGTCTGGGGCCTGGGAGCGATTCTGGTGACGCTGGTAGTTTCGGCCGCGTCTCAGGCGGCCACGGTGGTGGCGGTCTCGCAGGTCCACCTCGACCGGCCGGCCAGCGTCATGGACGCGTTCTCGCGGGTCAAGCACCAGATTGTTCCGGTCCTTGGGCTGTCATTGCTGGTTGGAATCCTGGTCGGCCTGGCTTGTATCGCCCTGATCGTGCCCGGCGTGATTCTGATGCTGATGTGGTCGCTGGCGGTACCGGTAAAGGTCCTCGAAAACAAAGGCGTGACGGACTCGATGTCGCGGAGCTCGGAACTGACTCAAGGTCACCGCGGACGCATCTTCGTCATCTGGATTCTCTTCTTTGTGCTGAGCATAGGGATTAGCATGCTGTTGCAGCTTCCCATCGAGGTTGCGGCCGGGGTGAGCACGCGTACGGCGATCCATCGTGCCGCAATTGGATGGCAGGTCGCCTCCCTGGTGGCCACATTTGTTTCCGAGTGTCTGGTCGGGCCCCTGATGACGATTGCATTCTCGCTGGTGTACTACGATGAGCGCGTGCGCAAGGAAGCGTTTGACCTGCAACTGATGATGACCACGCTCGACGCAACCCCGCTTCCTGCTGCCCCCATTCAAGCAGGCGCATGACGGCATCTCGGACCTACGCTCTGGCTTGTCTTCTCTTTGTGTCAGCGGTGTGCCGTGCCGATTCGTCACCCTCAGCGTCGCTCACGACGGCTGAATATCGCACGGAGCTCGAACAACTGTCCTCCGCCACCCAGCAGCTTGACAGTTCGGGCAGCCCGACTCCCCAGCCGCTGCATGACCTGCCGCATAGCTGGCGTGTGGCTACCGATCAGGGCGAATTTGAAATATCGGCGGAGGGTTTGCGTGGCGACGTGAGAAGGTACGAGGAAGCAAAGAGCGCTGCCACCGCTACCGCCATCCGTACCCGGATTCAGAGTCTTGAGCGGGATCTCGATGGTTTTGAAAAGCCTCCCGCCGACGTTTCGCGCGAGCGCGCAGAGCTGAACGCCATTTTGTCGCAGCGCGAGTTCGGTTCCGTCCACGGCCCCGGTGCTCTCGACCGTTTACGGCAGCAACTGCTGCTGTTCATCTTTCGTCTGCTGGAACGCCTCTTCCGCTCGAGCGCGATTCCTACCATCGGCAAATATTTCGTTTACGGGCTAATGGGCGTCGCGTTGCTCGCGCTGGCTTACTTTGTTTACCGCAGCATTGTTCTCGGCACCGATTTCCAATCGGTTGCGCCCACGGATCTTCCTGTCTCGGCAAAGGAGTGGACCCTGTGGCTCTCGGAGGCGCGCACTGCTGCTGCGCAAGGCAAGTGGCGCGACGCGGTTCACCTTGGTTATTGGGCCGGCATTTCGTTTCTGGAGCGACAGGGGATGTGGAGGCCAGATCGGGCGCGTACTCCGCGGGAGTATTTGCGACTGCTTTCGAGCACCAGTGAACATCAGCCCGCGCTGGTCTCGCTGACGCGCACCTTCGAGCTCGCATGGTACGCCAAGCGCGACGCCAGTGAACGAACATTTTCCGAAACACTCGCGGCCCTGGAGAAATTTGGGATACCGCTGAAAACGCTGGAATGAAGACGATCGAATGAAAATCGACCCGAGAGATCGCAAGCTTCTTATCGGCGCAGCTGCTTTCTTCGTGCTGCTGATTGTGACGGCCGTCGTCTTCGGCGGAGCCGCAGGGCCTAAAGTGGAAATTCCCAGCAGCTACTCGACCGCCTCCGGCGGAGCGAAAGCGGCGTACCTCTTGCTGGCGAAGGCGGGATATCAGGTGGAACGTTGGGAAAGGCCGCTGGACAAGCTTCCGCACCCGGCAGCGGGGCAGACGCTGATTCTCGCCGAACCCTCCGAGGCTCCGACCCATGAGGAACGCGAGCGCCTGAACGCTTTTCTCTCCGAGGGAGGCCGCGTCATTGCCACAGGAATGTTTGCCGGCACGTTTCTACCCGAGGACAACTCTGTGCCTGACCCTCTCGGCGCCTTGACCTGGAAGCAAGCCACGGCGGTGTCGCCCTCGGCCATCACTCGCGCCGCTCCTGAAATAGTTCTGGCGCCACAAGCCCGCTGGCAATCGTATTCGGGGGCATACCGGTTGTATGCGGACGGAGAGCACAGCATCGTCGTGAAATATCGCTATGGCCGCGGCGAGATACTATGGTGGGCCGCGGCGACTCCGCTCACCAATGCTGGCCTGAAAGCACCGGGCAATCTGGAGTTTTTTTTAGCTTGCCTCGGAGACGCTAAGAGCCCAGTGCTTTGGGACGAGTACATTCACGGCTACCGCGAAACACTGATTGCGTCGGTGACGCATTCGCCGGCGAAGTGGCTTGTGCTTCAGTTGCTGCTTTTGGCGTTGGGGGTCCTTTTGACCTTTTCCCGACGCAGCGGCCCGGTCTATAAGCCAGTCACGGATGTCCGCCTTTCGCCGCTGGAATTCGTTCAGACTCTGGGTGGGCTCTACGAACACGCCGGCTCCGCCTCGGTCGCGGTGGACATCTGCTATCAGCGGTTTCGCTACTGGCTGACGCGCCGGCTTGGAGTCGCGGCCAACACTCCAGTGGAAGAGTTGAGGTCTGCCGTCCGCGAGCGCTGGGCCGTAGGGGACGCTCATTTCATCGCGATTTTGGCCCGTTGCGAATCGGCCAGAAGCGATCCTTATTTGCACCCTCCCGAAGCCTTGCAACTGGTGCAGGAACTCAACGCATTTGCAACCCAGCTCCGATTGTTTCGCGGGGCTCACGAGGAGAACGGTCGATGAACGCGGTTCCGCAGATGGTGCAGCATATCCGCGCCGAGATGGCTAAGGTGGTGGTGGGGCAGGACGAACTTCGCGACCAGTGCATCGTCGCTTTGCTCTGCCGCGGTCACGTGTTGCTCGAAGGCGTCCCGGGAATTGCCAAGACTTTGACGGTGAAGGCACTGTCGCGCCTGCTGCGCCTGGGATTTCAGCGGGTGCAGTGCACCTCTGACCTGATGCCCGCCGACATTGTGGGCACCAACGTCCTCAACATGGCCACCAGCACGTTTCAGATTCACACGGGTCCGGTGTTCACGGATCTGCTGCTGGTGGACGAGGTGAACCGGATGCCCCCGCGCACGCAGGCTGCTCTGCTCGAGTGCATGGAGGAATACCAGGTCACGATCGACGGCAAGGCGTACCCGCTTTCCCCGTTCCTGACCGTGTTTGCTACGCAGAATCCGATTGAGTTTGAGGGCACGTATCCTCTGCCCGAGGCGCAACTGGACCGCTTTTTATTGAAGCTGCGAGTTCCCTACCCGCGCGCTCAGGACGAAATCCAGCTGCTGGCCAACGTGCAAAACGGATTCGATTCGCGCGATCTCGACAAAGCGAACCTTACGCCGATCGAGGCGGGAATTCTCGAACAGGCGCAGCAGGAACTCAAAGCGGTAACGGTGGAAGAAGCGCTTTTCAGTTATATCGTGCAGATCGCGCGCCGCACTCGCGACTGGCCGTCGCTGTCGCTCGGCGCCAGCCCGCGCGCTGCGGTGAGCCTCATGCTGGTCGCGAAAGCGTACGCCGCCATGGACGGTCGCGACTACGTCATTCCCGATGACGTGAAAGCCTCGGCCCGGCCGGTCTTGCGGCACCGCATCATGATCAAGCCCGAGGCGGATCTGGAAGGCATCACGCCCGATCAGGTGCTTGACGATGTGCTGCGCGCGGTTGAGGTGCCAAAGTGAGTTGTGCACCGCGGTTTCGCACTGAGGCGTTGAATTGAACGACCTGGGCAGACTTGTTCCCCCCGAGATCGAGTCGCAGACTCGGTCGCACAAGCAATTGGGCGTCGCCTTTGGCGACCGCTTCTTCATGCTGCTCTTTGTCGGCCTGGTATGGCTGGGGCCTGCGTTCTTTGATCTGCGTTTCGTATATGCGTTACTCGCCTGGGATTTGCTGGTGGTCGCGGCATGGCTCGCCGACGTGGTCCGCCTGCCAAAGCCAGAGCGACTCATCGTGAAGCGCTCGTGGCACTCGCCGGCGGCATTGTCGCTCACCGCTGAGGTTAACCTGGAACTGGCAAATTCCTCGAACGTCGGCATCCGGGCTTCCCTGGTGGATACGGTTCCCATTGCCTTGCGAAGCGAACCACCATGTGTGACGATATGCGCCGGCGCGCGAAGCGAGGGAACCGCAAACTACTCGATTCGCCCAATGCAGCGCGGGGACGCCAAGCTGGGCGACTGCTACGTCCGCTACCAGAGCGCATTCCGCGTTGCCGAAAGATGGGTGCGCGCTGCGCTCGAGCAGACCGTGCGGATCTACCCCAACCTGGAAGAGGCCAAGCGGCACGCCATTTACCTGCTGCGCAGCCGCCAGATCACGATCGAAAAGCGCCATGCCCGCGTGCGCGGGATCGGCCGCGAGTTCGAGAGCCTGCGCGAGTATCAGCCGGGCGACGAGCGGCGCGATATCTGCTGGACCGCGGCCGCGCGCCGCGGCAAGCTCGTCACTCGCGTGTATCAGATCGAGCGCAGCCAGACGGTTTGGATCGTGATTGATTCCGGACGGCTGATGCGGGCACGAGTCGGGGAATTCAGCAAGCTGGATCACGCCGTCAATTCTGCGCTGAGCCTGGCCCAGGTCGCGCTCTACTCCGGCGATCGTGTCGGCGTCATCGCCTATGGGCGCGGCATTCGCCAGCAATTGCCCGCAGCCAAAGGCAGCGCGCACCTCCGGCAGGTCATCGAGAGCTTGGCGCTCGTGCACGAGGAAAGCGCCGAGGCCGATCACCTGCAGATGGCCGGCCGTCTGCTCACAGATCAGAAGCGGCGCAGCCTCATCGTCTGGCTCACCGATCTGGCCGAAACGGCAATGACGCCGGAGGTCATCGACGCGGCTTCGATGATGATGCCCCGGCACCTAGTGTTATTCATCGTGATTGGACAGCCCGACCTGCGCGAACTGGCGTTGAAGAATCCAAAAAGTGAAGAGGAGATGTATCTGGTCGCTGCCGCGCAGGAGATGGCTCACCGCCGCGAACTTCTGCTTGCCCGTCTGCGCGAGCGCGGCGCGCTGGCTCTGGAAGTGAGTGCGGGCGCGGTGTCTCCCGTGCTGGTCAATGCGTATTTGCAGATCAAAGAGCGGAATCAGCTCTGAGTTCGGCGCGAGCCGCGCGACATTCCAAATAAGTAGACCACGAGGAGCACGAATAGAGACGCCGCCATCGCGAACTTCAGCGGTATGGGAAGTCCCGTCGGCGACACGAACGCTTCAATCAGCCCGGCGACGATCAGGATGGGGATCGTTCCCAGCAGCAGTTGCACCGCTTCACCTCCCGCCCGGGCCAGCGAGTCGCGCCTGGGCAACAATCCGGGAAACAAGAGCCCTTGCGCAATCCGGAAGCCGGCGCCTCCCGCGATGAAGATGGCCGGCAATTCCAGCACGCCGTGCGGAGCCACAAAGCTCCACAGCTGCAGACTCATGCCCGAAAGCCAGCACGCCACACCAATCACTCCAATCAGCAGCCCGTTGAAAGCCATCATGTAAATGGTCCCGAGGCCGCCGGTGATGCCGAAGGCGAACGTGGTAAAACCGACGCTCATGTTGTTGGTCATGATGGCGCTCGAGGCCAGCGGCTTGATGCCCACGATCGAGTGCGTCCACATCTGGTGGCGCTCGATCGTCTCCACCATCTGCGGGCCGAGCACCTTCACCT
>Ga0335078_10008017_pt1 | contig 15686 bp, 9 predicted proteins | sample Lox_Sample_32_FD_206711 | JGI IMG/M metagenome (GOLD analysis project Ga0335078, IMG submission 206711) | Soil microbial communities from Loxahatchee National Wildlife Refuge, Florida, United States - Lox_Sample_3.2 | ecosystem: Environmental > Terrestrial > Soil > Wetlands | place: USA: Florida... | reverse complement strand
GCCTGCCTATAGTAGATCCAGACGCAGTTTTTGTTCTTTTGCATCAGGCAGGATTGGGGAGCCATTAGGGACAAGTGTACCCCGGGGCTTTCCATTGCTCGAACCATTTGCTATGGATTGGTTCGAGCAGGCGTCCCGCTGCCACGAATATGGCCTGCCGACAACCGATGTCTTGTGGGGTCCCTCGAGCAGCGGGATGCCCTGGTTCCAGACGAATACTCAGATGATGTCTGGTCCCAGACTCCACTATAGGCCTTTCGACGGAACCAGGCCAGCCTGCTTGCGTTGGTTAAGGAGGTTGATATGTCGGATGCCACGAGCACCACCACCCCCGAGCCGGATTGGGCGGCCTTTGTCGCCATCGACTGGGGAGATGAGAAACACTATTGGAAACTGTGGGACGCTCATTCCCAGCAGTCTCAGGAAGGCGAGTTGCAGAACACGCCAGAGGCCCTCGACACGTGGGCCGCGGAACTGAACGCCCGTTTCGGGGGACGCCCCCTCGCCGTGTGCCTGGAACAGTCGCGCGGGGCGGTCGTATACCAGCTCAGCAAATATGCGTACTTCGTGATATACCCAGTGCATCCCACCACCGCGGCGCGCTTTCGGGAGGCCTTTTATCCGTCGGGCGCCAAGAGCGATCCCGAAGACACCGACGTGTTGCTGGACCTTTTGCTGCACCATCGTGACCGCTTGCGGCGCCTGGACCCGGACACGCCCGAAACCCGCCTGCTGCAAATGTTGGTGGAACAACGCCGGGCCTGGGTCGACGAGAAGACCCGCTGCAGCAATCGTCTGACGGGGTGGCTGAAGATCTATTTCCCGCAGCTTCTGGATTGGATCGACGACATCGATTCCCCGCTGGGCTGTGATCTGTTGGAGCGCTGGCCCACGCTGGAACACCTGCAACGGGCCCACCCGGGGACGCTGCACAAGTTCTTCACGCAGCACAACTGCCGTTCCCAGGAGCGCGTTCAGGAGCGCATCCAGGCCATCTATCAGGCCACCCCCGCTATCCGGGATACGGCCATGCTGGAGGCCGGGCCGGCGATCGTGCGGCAGTTGGTCGCTGTGATCCGGACCCTCCGCACCAACATTGAGGGTCTGGAACAGCGCATCGTGCCGCTGGTGAACGCGCACCCGGACAGGCACCTGTTTGCCCAACTTCCCGGAGCGGGCCCGGCCCTGCTGCCGCGGCTCATCGTGGCCTTTGGGACCAAACGGGAACGTTACGCCTGCGCCGATCAGCTGGAGGCCTACAGCGGCATCGCCCCGGTCACCCAACAAAGCGGCAAAACCGAGTGGGTGCACTTCCGCTACTCCTGTCCCAAGTTCCTGCGCCAGACCTTTCACGAGTTCGCCGCGCACTCTATCGCCCAATCCATCTGGGCGCGGGCCTACTACGATATGCAGAGGGCCAAGCAGAAGGGCCACCATGCGGCCCTGCGAGCTCTGGCGTTCAAGTGGATTCGCGTGCTCTACGCTTGCTGGAAGAATGGCACGCCCTACGACGAACAGGTTTACCTGCGCGCCCTGCAAAACAACCATTCCAGGCTGAGCCAGATCCTGGCCACACGGTTGAAGTGGAAACCAGTCGGAGGTTTTCAAAAACTTTGTTCAGAAAACGCTTGACGGAATAGCTCAGATGACCCCACTGTCTAGGTCATCCGGTCACTTCGAGGCGGCGCGCCGGAACAGGATGGTGAAGCCCACTGCGCCGATCAGGCAGGCGCCATTGAAGACATTGGCGATCCAGTCTTGGAAACCGAGTAGCTGCAAGCCCGTGATGCCCACCGCCAGCAAGTAAATCGCCACCAGCGTTCCCGCGATGTTGAATCGGCCCAGCTTGATGGCGGATGCCCCAAGAAAGGCCGCCGTGATCGGCTGCAGCAGGTACGCACTGCCGGCGGACGGAGAAACCGCTCCCAGCAGGCCGGCGTACAACAACCCGGCCACGGAACTCAACGCGCCCGAGAAGATCAAGGCGCCCTGCCGGTATGCATTTACACGCAAGCCGACCAGTTGTGCGGCGGCCCGGTTTCCGCCGATGAACAGCAGGTACCGACCGCAGGGTGTCCACTCGAAGATGTACCAGAGCGCCAGCGCCACGATCCAACCGGCCCAGACCGGAGTTCCGAAGCCGAGGAACCTGCAGGTGGCGAAGCCGGTCAATTTCGCGGGAATGCTCACGATCAAGGCATTGCCACTGATGAGGCCCGCAAGTCCGCCCAGGATCGTCATCGTTCCGAGCGTGGCGATGAAGCTGTCGATCCCGAATTTCACCACGAGTAATCCGTTGATCGCGCCGGCGGCGGGGCCGATGAGGGCAGCGAGGAGGCAGGCGGCGGCGAGCGGATAGTTGTGCGCCGTGAGCACGCCGAGAGTGATACCGCTCAGGATCATCACGGCGGAGATCGAAAGATCGAAGTCGCCCGCGCGCAGGGGGACGATGACAGCCAGGGCCAGCAGGACGATGGTGGCTTGGCCGCCGATCATCACGCGGACATTCGCGAGCGAGGCAAATGTCCGGGGCGCAGCGATACTGAAGGCGATGAACAGGACAACCAGCAGGAGCGGCACCGCCCACGGACCGGCCGCCGGCAACTTGGCCGGCGCGGCTGGTCCGGGTGAAAGAGCGGGGGGCTGATCCGCCATCGGGCCAACGCTGGTTTGCGCCGTCAGGTCTGCTGTCCGGTCTTCAGGACGCACCGGCCCCCCTCGCGCCGCCAACCGGCGCACCTTGCGAGAGCGATAAGATTCGTTCTTCCGAAACCTCGCCCTGCTTAAGCGTCGCGGAGATCGTGCCGTAGCGCATGATGAGCACACGATGGCACAGTTGAGCGACCTCTTCGCTGTCCGACGAGAACACGGCCACGGTGGCGCCGGCGTCGGCCGCGCCGCGCACCACGCTCAGGATCTCCTTCTTGGCGCCCGCGTCGACGCCCTGCGTCGGCTCGTGGAGCAGGAGCACGCGCGGGTTCTGGCGCAGCGCGCGGGCAAGTACGATTTTCTGCTGATTGCCACCGCTGAATTTCGCGATCGCCAAGGATGGCGCGAGCGGCCGCACCGCATACCGCCGCATCTCGGACTCTGCGAACTCGCGTTCACGTCTCGCACCGATGCGCAGCCCTCGCCACAACTCGCCGAGATGAGGCAGCGTCAGGTTTTCCGCAGCCGTCCCGCCGAGCCACAACGCATCTCGCTGCCGGTTGCCCGGAACCAGCTCGATACCCGCGCGTTTGGCCGACCCGGCCGAGCCGTCGACCTTGATCCCGTCGACACGGACCTCGCCGTTCAGCCGAATGCGCCCACCCGCGATGAGATACGGGATGTCGTCTTGCCCCATGCCGGCCAAGCCGGTGATGCCCACGATCTCGCCCACGTGGGCGCTGAACGACAGATCGGATATGGCGCCGTGGGTGAGGCCCCGAACCTCGAGGCGAACGGCCGGGTTCGCGCCGGCATGCTTCTCCGGGTAGAACTCGCCGAGTTCGTAACCGAGCATCAGATGGGCGATCTCCGGCTCGTTCGACTGCGCGGCGTCTCGCGTCGCCACCAGGTAGCCGCTGCGCAGAACGCTGATCCGGTCGCAGACGTTCAGCACCTCGTGCATCCGGTGGCTGACATACAGGACCGCGGTGCCGTTGCGCGCCATCCTGCGCAGCAGATCGAGGAGTCTCATCGACTCGCCACGCGGCAGAGCCGCCGTGGGTTCGTCCAGCACGATCACATTCCCGCGGCTGCCCTCGCCGAGTTGCCGGAGCGCGCGCAACAAGGCGACCACGGATCGCTCGGCCGGGGAAAGCTCGCCGACCAAACGTTCCGGATCCAGAGAGATCCCTACCTTCTCCGCGAGAGCGCGTACGATCCTGTCTTCACGGCGGCGGTCGATGGGAGCCGCCAGCCCACGTTCGAAGCCGGTCGAGATTCCGGCATTGTCCGCGACGGACATCGACTCCACCAGCGCCAGGTCTTGGTGAACGATCGCGAGGCCGTGGAGCTGGGGGTTGCGTAATGGCAGCGCGACGGGCTGGTTGCGCAGCCACATCTGCGCGCCCCGGTCGGGTGTGTGCACCCCTCCGAGAATCTTCACCAGCGTTGATTTTCCCGATCCGTTCTCTCCGACCAGACCGTGGATCTCGCCGGGGAGGATCGACAGATCGACGCCGTGGAGCACCGTGACGCCGTCGAAAGTTTTCGAGGCGTTCTTCAACACCACTACCGGGCTGGTCATTGCCCGCCGCCTGCGGGCAGCACTGCGCCGCGCCGCTGCCGTTCATCCTTGCTCCGCCATGCCGCCTTGAACGCATCCCGCCACTGGTCGAGATGGGGGAACTGCCGGTAGACGTCCGCGCTCGTTCCCCAGTTCGAGGAATCCACCAATCGCACCGGGGTCACCTGGTTCCGCGGCGCCCCGGCCACCGCGCGCATGATCCCATCCGCATAGATGTACCCCATAATTTCCGCCGGAGGCCACAACGTGTCTGCCACCAAGCCGTTCGTACCCTTGATTGCGTTGACCAGTCCGTCACCCTGCGCTCCTCCGACAATGGGAAGTTGACGGTTCACGGCCCGCATGCCCTGGAGGATGAACGGCGTGAAGAAGTCCGCCGTGCTGATCCAGTAGTTGAGGTCCGGCGAGCGCTGCAAGGTCGTCTTCACCTGGCCGCCCAGGTCCCTGATGAACGTCGAGGGGTTGACGTTCAGTTGTTCGATCGAGCAGTCCGTGGGGCAAAGCCTGCGGATCTCCGCCACTGCTCCCTTGACCATGTTCACGGGGATGTCCCCACCGCTCACGGGCATCGTCACCGCATGCAGCTTGCAGTTCGTCCGAGCCAGGGCGTAGTTCGCCTGGAGCGCACCCACTCTGGCGGCATCGACCGCCACATAAGCGGTCACGCCCGGTGGCTCGTCGGGTGTGGTCGAGCTGACCCCTACGTCCAACACCGGAATGTGGGCTGCCTTGGCGGCTGCGACGCCTGTCTTCACAAGGCGCATATCAAACCCGTCGGCGACGATGCCCGCGACGTTCTGTTCGATGGCCGACTCGAAAGCCTGCAGAAGGACGTCGGGCCTAGCCTCGCCGTCGAAAACGATTACTTTCGCGTCGGCGTTCGCCAGTGCGTCGGACAGCGCTTTGGCGTTCGCAATCTCCACCGCATTTCCTTCTCTGGTGAATTGGATCGCCGCGAACGTCTTGCCCTCGCTGGAAGACGCATCGAACGGGCCCAGCGGAGCGATTTCCATGGGGGCCATGCCGGCCTGGTAATTGCCGGTCGCAGCCGCGACACAGCCGGAGGCTGGACTCGCCGAAACGGCGCGTGATCCGCCTGCGTCAGGCGTGCCGGCAGCCCCACAGCCGCCGAGCAGCACGGCCACGGCCGCAATCGCACACCGCGGCGCCGAGCCGCCGGTCAAAACGAATACCCGATGGTCGCGCCGTAGGTCGCCGGCGGCGCGAACGACACGTCGGCGCCGCTAGAGCCCAGGATGGTGCCCAAGATCACCCGGGTGCCGGTCACATTGTTGCCCCACACGGACGCCTTAATCTTCGGCATACTGGCCGGCGAGAACGAGACGCGCAGGCCAAGCGTACCGTAGCCCGCTTGCGAGAAGACGTTGCCCACGTCGTAATATATTCTCCCCGACGCATAGCCGGTGGCCGTGAACGAGAACACCCCCGGACGCAGGTTCTTGATGTAGACCGCCGACAGATTGAGGGTCTCCCTCGGCGCGCGCGGCAGTACCTTGCCATCCGCCGAGGTGGTCGGCACCTGGATCATGCCGACATTGCCTGGAGCAGGCACGACCCAGGAGGCGTCCTCATAAGAGGAAAACTTCGCGTCGAGGAGGGAGACGCCGCCACGAATAAGCAGTTCCCTGGTGACCTGGACGTTGGCATTGGCTTCGGCGCCGCGCATGGTGGCGGACGCGGCGTTCGTGTAGCCGCTCAGTTGCACCACGGGATTGGGTGGACAGGGTGCCTGCAGACAGACGTTTTCGTAGGACTCCAACTGAACGTTGGACAGTTTGTAGCCGAAAACGGCCGCGTCAAACTGCAGCCGGGACACGGGCGCCGATTTGATGCCGCCCTCGAAAGCCGTGATCGTTTCCGGTTGCAGGACCGGCGGGAGCGCACAGCTCCCGGCGGCAGCCGCGTTCTCCTCGGCGCATTGCGCGGGCGTCACCCCGAACGGTATGCTGGTGGCGATGAAGTTGCCGCTCTCGAAGCCGGTGCTATAGGTGAAGTAAGCGTCGGTCTTCCGCGGCAGATCGTAGCGCGCGGACGCCCGCTCGGTCACGCTGTCGAAGGTGCGGCTTCCCCAGTTATAGTAGTCTCCGGTAGCTTGGATGCCGGGAACGCCCGATCCGGTAGCGCCGCGAGTTTCGCTGGTGTACCGCAGGCCGCCGCTCAGGATTAGATTGTCCGTAACCTGATAGCTGGCTTCACCGTAAAAGGCGTAAGCTCTGGTCGATTGCCCCGCGAAGATGCTGATCGCGACTTCATTGCCGGGAAGATACTCGCTGACCGTGAGCGGGTTCCAAATGTCGGCTTTATCGTAATAGTTCGAACCGGCAACAAAACTGAAACTGCCTAATTTCCGCGATGCGAAATCGGCTTCTCCCGAAAAGGCCTCGGAACGGTCGTTCACGTTGCCCTGATAACCCGTGAAGGGCGCGGGGTACGCGGCCGCCACCAGAGGCACCGGCCCTTCCGACTTGACGAGACTCTGGGCGCCGAGCACGCTGAACACGCCCACCGGCGTGTCCTGGCTCAACTGGATGTTTACACCATTACCGCTGACCTTTTCGTAAATCGGCACGTTGGTCGCGACGTCGTAAGGCGTGGTTGGAATGATGGCGCCAGGGACACCCTGTGCGCTCGTGATGCCGTCGAGCGGGAAATACAGGATGGCGGAAGGGTCCCTGTGCTGGCCGGTGTTGGCGCCGATCGTAATTCGGGTACGAGCCGTGGGTGTAAACAGAAGTTTTCCCCGGAGGGAGTCGTCGTGAATTCCCTGCAGAGGAACATCCGGCGTAAGATTATGGTAGTAGGTGTCGCCGGTTTCGTTGGAGCCCGTGATGCTGAAGGCAAGTTTTCCCGAAACAATCGGGCCGGTCAAAAAGAATTTGACGACGGCATCGTTAAAGTTGCCATAGCTTACGCTGAAATCGCCGTGAAACGCCTTTAGTTGAGGTTCTTTGGTGAAGATCCGAATGGCGCCGCCGGTGGCGTTGCGGCCAAACAGTGTCCCCTGGGGACCCTTCAGGACCTCGACGCGGCTGATGTCCGACAAATCCAGGGTCGCGGCCTGCATCGACGATACGTAGATGTTGTCGACATACATCGCCACGTTGGCGTCCGTGCCGACAGTAGTCAGATAAGACGAAACGCCCCGAATGGCCGGTATGGTGCTCGCCCCGATGCGGTCCATTTCAAGACCGGGCACCAGGGCGGGCAACTCGAGACTGTTCTTGACTCCGGCATCGTCAATCTGATCGTCCTTCAGCGCCGTAATGCTGATGGGCACGTCGAGGATATTTTCGGGCCGCTTTTGCGCGGTCACGGTGACTGCGTAGTCCGCTGGTTTCGGTATCTCAACCCGGAACATCTTGAGCTCCGACCAGTTCGTCATGCCTTGCCGAAGGGAGGCCCTCACCGCCCAGGCATAGCTGCCGGGACTCAGGCAGCGGTCCCGTGGGGGCGTCCATGAAGATGCGGATCGCGAAAGCTTTTCTCGCTGAGAGGGCTTCATAGCCCGCTCGGAGACCGGGACAGTTTCGTCGAATGCGTAGACCACCAGTTCATAGCTTAGGGCGCCCTGCACGGGAGCCCAAGTGAAAGCTGGGCATCCTTCCAGGATGCGCACGATCTGTGCGGCGGATCCAGGCCACGAAGTCACGGGGCCGGCTTGTTGTGCGGTGGCCAACGCGGCCGGGAACATAATCAGGAAACTAAGAACCAGGGAACGACTCCGCATACCTTTCACCTCTTGCTCGGCGCTCCAGCGAGGACGTCCGCAAAACAATTCTACCCGCTCGCCGATTTTAATTAAGGAAGTCTAGCATATCCAGGACCCCTAGTTGATGTGGAACCATCGATTGGATAAGAAAATCTGCATTTTCCTGAGCCAAGAAGCCGCTTTTTGTCAAAAAGGGGGTCCACTACGAGTCGCGCGCTATGAAATGCGGCCCGTTGCCGGAGATGGCGCGCAATTTGGCACGCGGATTGCCGATCATACAGGGAAATGGCGCCTGCGCTTTGTCCACCGTCGACTGAAACGCGACGCTTCAACAGCACCTCCTGGCCCTGCTTGGCCGTGACGCCTCAACTCCCTGTTTGGCGCTTGACGCGCGACTCCCACTGGTCATGCCCTCACGGCCGGGCGGCAAGGCGCATGATCCCCCCAGGCCCTATGTCGCAGGGAGCCATGTGTAACGCGATGTGCTCGGCCAGCGACATCGCCGGAACCTCGTCTTTGGTCCGGATCTTTTTTTCGAGCCGCGCGATCCGCGGCGGAGCGTCCGGAAGGCATCGGGGTTCCCAGGAAATCCTTCTGCTAAAGCGGCGAAACATCGCCGACGGCAGTGCCAACCCTCGCCGGGTTTCAAGGCCGGCGCCCTGACCGTTGCCATCCGGGCATGGTTCTCCCGGCCGTGTGATGCTTTTCCGCGCTCTTCTCGTGCGTTCCCTCCTTTAGCTTAGCGGCGGAACCTGTTCTCCATTTCCAGTTCCCCTGGGATTTCAAGTAGAATATCGAACGGGCTGGAAATAACCCGCCAAGCTGCAATCTACGTACCGTCGCACGGTTTCGCGAGGCCAGCGGAGAGTCTCGGATCTGATTTCAATGGCTGAATTTCCCACACAACCCGAAATGCTCACGGCCGAGTGGCTCACACGGATGCTCAGGTCGGCGGGCCAGTTGACCGGCGGCCAGGAGGTGCGCGACTTTTCGATTCACTCCATCGGGGATGGAGTCGGGATGGTGGGAAAGGTGGTTCGCATCGAGCTCGGGTACCAGCATCATAGTCCGTTGGCGCCCCTTTCGTTAGTAATTAAATTTACGCACGAACTGGAGGAAAAAAGGTTTGTCGGGATGAAGCTCCGCGCCTACGAGCGGGAGGTCACCTTCTACAATAAGATTGCCGGATCGGTGGCGGTACCGAAGCCGGCTTGCTACTTCGCTACAGTCGCTAAAGGAACCGGCGAGTCCATGGTCGTGCTCGAAGATATGCGCCGGTACAGAGCCGGCGACCAGTTGGTGGGCGTCGGATTCGACGAGGCAAAGCAGGTGATCGATGCGCTAGCACCCCTGCACGCCGCATTCTGGGGTAATACGGGTCAAGAGTTTCTCCGTGATGCCATGCGCGTAGACTCCACCTGGACAGAACCGTACATGCAGATCGTCCAGGGAACATGGCGGAACTGCGTTGCGCAATTCGGTTACTCGATGCCAGCGGCGGTGAAAGAGTCGTTAGCGGAGTATGTTGGAGGACTCCGCCGGCTACATGCGGTTATAGGGGACCGGGCGCAGACCTTATTACACGGCGATCCGCGAATGGATAACCTCATGTTCAACGAGGGAGAGGAAGGCCCTCCGGTCATATTGCTCGACTGGCAAACGCTCATGATCTCCAACCCGCTCCATGACTTGGCGCTCATGCTGAGCATGAGCGCCACGACTGAAGCTCGTAGGTCCATGGAAGACGAGCTGGTCAGGTACTACTATTCGAAGGTGATCGAACTCGGGGTAACGGGTTATAGCCTCGAGCAGTGTTACGACGATTATGATCTGGCGGTGCTCTACATGATGTCGGTAGCTTTGATCATGGGTGGTGCATTCGATCCGGCGAATGAGCGCGGCAGACGCTTGGCCGAGGAAGTCCTGCGTCGTTCTTGCGCGAGCGTCGTCGATCGAGGAATGCTGGAGCGAATGCCAGCGTTGGTCAGCGACAAATAAAATTCCCGCGCCGTGCCGCCTGTGGAGCGGCTGAAAACCAGGCGGGCTTCGGCGACAAAGCAGGCGAAGTAGTGGAAGGTTACGCGAACGCGTTCCCGGTCGGAAGCCCGTGGAGGATCTGGACGCTGGCCAGCAGCAACCGTCAAGGCGTGGTAGCGCTGGCCGACGTGAAATCGAAGCAGCCCGCCAGCGTCTATGTGAACTGGTTCAAGTGGCAGCCGCCGTTGTTCGACGGCCGCATCCGCGCGTTCCACAGCGTGGATATCAGCTTCTGGTTCTATAATTTTACCGATGTCCAGCGCGCCAGCGCAAGCGATGACGCCTCTGCGGCTTTCATGATGGACGAGGACACATTCCGCGCATTCTACGAGCGGACCGCGCGCGGATTGTGGGCGTACCTGGCGCGCTTGACCGGAGACCGTCAACTCGCCGAAGACCTGCTTCAGGAAACGTTCTACCGCTTCCTCCGCGCCGCGGCTACTTACGACAACGAGACCCACCGCCGCAATTCTCTGTATCGCATCGCCACGAATCTGGCGCGGGATGTCCGCCGCCGCGGCCTGGCTCGCCCGGCCTCCGTCCCGGCCGGCGACGACATCGAGCGCGTTCCCTCCGGTCAGGACGCAGGCGCTACCGAGCGTAAGACCGATTTCACCCGCGCCATGTCACGCCTCAAGCCGCGCGAACGGGCGATGTTATGGCTGGCGTATGCCGAAGGCGCTTCGCACCGCGAGATCGCGGATGTTCTGGGCTTGCGGCGCACCAGCTTGAAGCCGATGTTGTTTCGCGCGCGGCGAAAGCTGGCTGAATTGCTGGGGTGCGCGCCCCACGGAGGCAAACCATGAAGTCTATCGATTGCGAATTCGAATCCGAGGTTCTGGCTGCGGTTCTACAGGACCGTTGGCCCGAACGGGTGGATGCCAGCCTGCGCGAACATGTCGCGGCCTGCGCGATCTGCTCCGATGTGGTGGCCATCGCCGGCGCCATTGACAACGACCGCGAACAATTGCGTGCGCACGCGGCGGTTCCCGATTCCGGCCGAATGTGGTGGCTCGCCCAGATGCGAGCCCGCCGCGAAGCCATTCAGGCCGCTGGCCGTCCGATCACGGCAGCCCAAGTGATCGCGTTCGCCTGCGCTATGGGCTTGCTCGGCGCCTGCTTCGGAGCCACCTCGGCTTGGTTTCAGTCGGCCCTGCGCAGGGCCGCGTCAAGCCTGGCCACCATCAGGTTTCAGGCGCTGCTTCCCTTCGCCGCCGAGTTTGTCGCCCAACACGGCGCCCTGCTCTCAGCGATGGCGGCCATCCTTCTCGTAGTTCCCGCCGCCGTATACCTCACGATGTTAAGAGAGTAGTGGCTGCCTCAGCGCAAAATCGCCTAAGGGTCCCCTGCTTGGGTAAGCTGTTCCCAACAAGCAGTACAATCCGGTTGTGAACCGCCGCAACTTTCTCCTAACCGCCACCGCCTTGGCCGGCGCCCCCGCCCAACCGCGATCTATCGCAGGGCGGCCCGCCAACGCCGTCCGCAGCGTCCAGCGCCTCTTCACCAGCGAGGTCGAAGACAAGCCCTGGTTCTACGACCGCGAGATGTGGCCGCATTATCTCGCCATGCTCGCGGAGAACCGGTTTAACCGCTTCAACCTGAGCTTCGGCGTCGGCTACGACTTCCTGCGCGGCGTCACCGACGCCTACTTCCTGTTCGCGTACCCCTTTTTCCTCTCCGTGCCCGGCTACAACGTCCGCGCCGCAAGCCTGCCGGACGCCGAGCGCGACCGCAATCTCGAAACCCTACGCTTCATCAGCGAGCAGACCGCTGCTCACGGCCTCCAATTCCAGTTGGGCCTTTGGATGCACGGCTATCAGTGGGAGAACAGCCCGCACGCGAGCTACACCATTGAGGGACTCAACGCCGAGAATCACGGCACGTATTGCCGCGACGCGCTTGCGGCTCTTCTCCGCGCCTGCCCCGCCATCACCGGCATCACTTTCCGTATCCACGGCGAAAGCGGCGTCGCCGAAGGCAGCTACCCGTTCTGGAGGAGCGTCTTTGACAGCTTGAAGCGCTCAGGCCGTAAGGTCGAGATCGACTTGCACGCCAAGGGCATTGACCAGGGCATGATCGACCTCGCGCTGGCCACCGGCATGCCGGTCAAGGTGTCGCCGAAGTTCTGGGCCGAGCACATGGGAATGCCGTACCACCAGGCCGACATCCGCGAGCAGGAGGTGCCGAAGGCCGGCCACCGCGACAGCGGCCTTATGGCCCTGAGCACCGGCTCCCGCAGCTTTACACGCTACGGCTACGCCGACCTGATGCGCGAAGACCGCCGCTTCGACATCCTGTGGCGCATCTGGCCCGGAACGCAGCGTCTGCTGCTGTGGGCCGACCCGGTCTTCGCCACCGGCTACGCGCGGGCCTTCCAATTCTGCGGATCGAGCGGCGTCGAGATTATGGAGCCGCTCTCCTTCAAGGGGCGGCGCGGATCGGGCGGGGCGCTCTCTGGGCCGGGTGGGCGCTGCGCTTACGCCGACGCTTCGCTACGCCCGCGCTGGGATTGGGAGAAGTACTTGGATACGTACCGCGTCTGGGGCAGGAAGCTCTACAACCCGGATGCTAAGGTCGAAGTCGAACCCGCGCTCGCCGCCGCCAGCCGCATTCTGCCGATCGTCACGACCGCGCATCTGCCCTCCGCAGCGAACAACAACTACTGGCCTGAGATCTACACCAACCAGTCGCTGGTGGAGCCGTCGAAGACCGAATACACCGACACTCCTTCACCGAAGACCTTCGGCAACACCAGCCCGCTCGACCCGCAGCTCTTCTCCCGCATCAACGATTTCGCCGAAGAGTTGCTCATGGGCGAGCGGAGCGGCAAGTATTCGCCCATAGAGGTCGCGCAATGGCTGGAAGATCTGGCCGCCACCACGCAACCGGTAAAGGCCCGTCGCGTTGACATTGATGTTGCGATTCAGGCCGGCTTGGGTAGATTCTTCGCCGCCAAGTTTCGTGCCGCCGTCCTGTACGCGATTCATGAGCGTACGGGCGACCGCGCCGCCCTTGAGGAGGCGATTAAGTCTTACCGCGCCGCGCGTGCCGCCTGGGCCGGACTGGCTGATCACGCCAAAGGGGTCTACGTTCCGGATATCACTGTCGGCGAACTCCCCTGGCTCCGCGGCCACTGGCTCGATCGCCTGCCGGCCATTGATGCCGACATCGCCCTTCTGGAAAAGCGCCTCCCCTCTGCTAGGCCCACTAACGATCCGACGCTGAAGGCCGCCATCGCTGAAGCCACTGGCCGCCGTCAACGCCCTTCGGCCGCGACGCGCCATCGTGCGCCCGATCGGTTCCAGCGCAAGCAGCCGCTGACGCTCGCACTCACGAGTCCGGTCGTCGCCTCGGTGCGCCTCCACTACCGCCACGTTAACCAGGCCGAGCGGTGGCAGTCCACCGCCATGGACCGCAAAGGCGCAGCCTACGTCACGGCCATCCCGGCCGAATACACCGACTCGCGGTACCCGCTCCAATACTACTTCGAACTGAAATCGGCCCCGGATCGAGCCTGGCTGTATCCAGGCTTCCCGTCGAATCTCGCCGGCCCGCCCTATTACGTCGTCCGTGCAGCAAGCTAGGCTTTCAACGTTAACGAAATTTCTCTGCTTAACAGGGTTCGCGCCCAGAGGTGCGTCCGAATTGCCAGTTGCCTACTGCACTTGCACCGTGGCGGTGAGCGCGATGTTGGCTGACGAATCGCCGATCATCAGACCGACAGGTTCGGTCTCGACGCGGAAGGCCTGGAGTTTTACATCCCAGTACGCCAGCCGCGAAGCCGGGAGGGAGATCTCAACCGTCTTTGTCTCATTGGGCTGCACGGTCACGCGCTGGAATCCTGCGAGTTGTTCGCGCGGGCGCTCGACTTTTGAGTCCAAATGCCTCACATAGAGTTGGACGACTTCGTCGCCCGTGCGGCTGCCGGTGTTGGTCACGTCAACGCTGATATTCGCCGTTCCGTCTTTGGCGATTTGCCGGGCGCTCGTCCTCAGATTAGAAAACTTGAACGTCGTGTAGCTGAGGCCGAATCCGAACGCGTAAAGCGGCTCGCCCTTGAGGTACATGTAGGTGCGGCCCTCGCGGATGTTGTAGTCCATCATAGCCGGCAACTGATCCAGAGATTTGGGCCAGGTTGCGACGAGATGGCCGCCCGGCGTGTAGTCGCCGAACAGAACCTTCGCCAGCGCAGTCCCTTCATCCTGAGAGGCGTGCGCCATGTGAAGGATGGACGGGATAGAGGCCTGGGTCCAGTTGATGGCGAACGGGAAGCTGGAAACGAGGATGACGACGGTCTTCGGATTCGCGGTGTAGACCTGCTTGATGAGCTGTTCCTGATACAAGTCGATGGTTTCGCGGTCGCGGCCTTCGCGACCGTCACTGGGCACGGTGCAGGGCAACGTGACGCCGCCGCCCTCCGAGGAGTTGTACCAGTCATGCCGCATGTCAGGACCGCAGGTGGGGTCGTTGCCCACCACTACGACGGCGACATCGGACCTGCGGGCTGCGTTAACCGCGGCGTTTCCCAATTCGTTGGCAGCGGAGTTGACAGTGACGTTGGGACCAAGTTCCTCCTTGATGCCCTGCAAGGGCGTCACGGTATAAGGAGGCGTGCCACCATACCAGTCCCAGTGGACGGAGTCGGCGAGCGGGCCAATCACGGCAATGGATTTGAGAGACTTCTTGTCGAGCGGGAGGAAGTTCCTGTCGTTCTTCAGAAGGACGACGGACTCAAGGGCGACCTGACGGGAAACGGCGCGATCTTTATCCGTGTTCCAAGGCTCGGGCGAGTCTTTGATTTTAGAGTACGGGACCATCTCCGGCGGATCGAGCAGGCCGAGCTTGATGGCGATTCGGAACTTGAGGCGCAACGCTGCGTCAATTTCGGTCACAGTGAGGGAGCCGTCTTTAAGCGCGGTTCTGGTTTCATCGGCATACCGGTCGAGAAACTGATTGATTCCGGCTTTCAGGCATGCGACGACGGCTGCTTCCTGATTGGGGAAGAGATGGCGCGGGTCGACGAGGAGCCTAACGGCTCCGCCATCGCTGGAGATGACCTCGACGCCCCACTTGTCGCGAACGATATTGCGAAGGACGGGATTAACGGCCATGGCCGTGCCGTTCCAGGCGTTGTACGAAGCCATCACCGCCTTCGCCCCGCCCTCCAGGAAGCCCATACGGAAAGGAACCGAGTAATACTCCCAGAACAGGCGCTCATCGAAATCGGACGACGAGATGTTGCGGTGGTCTTCATTGCTGTTGGCGAGGAAGTGCTTGAGCAGAGCCGCGGCCTGCCAGTATTTCGGGTCGTCGCCCTGGAGGCCCTTGATGAAGGCGACGGCCATGGAGCCATCGAAGAACGGGTCTTCGCCATATACCTCTTCACTGCGGCCCCAACGTGGGTCACGCGCAAGATCGGCCTGTGGTCCCCAGAGCATGAGAATCTGGCGGTTGTACTTCGAAGTTTGGGTGATGAAGCGGGCTTCATAGCCCTGGACGGCGGCGGCCTGGCGCACGAGACCGGAATCCCACGTCTCGCCCATGCCCGGAGGCTGCGGAAACTGCGTGGTGGTGATCGGCTGGAGCGGGCCGCGTGCTTCGCGTTGCACGACGCCGTGAATACCCTCAGAGTTGCCAATATTGGGAACGCCGAGCCGGGGGACGCCGGTGCGCGTGCCCAGGCAG
>Ga0335078_10008016_pt1 | contig 15686 bp, 10 predicted proteins | sample Lox_Sample_32_FD_206711 | JGI IMG/M metagenome (GOLD analysis project Ga0335078, IMG submission 206711) | Soil microbial communities from Loxahatchee National Wildlife Refuge, Florida, United States - Lox_Sample_3.2 | ecosystem: Environmental > Terrestrial > Soil > Wetlands | place: USA... | reverse complement strand
GAACAATCTTTCGATCGCCCGCCGGGGAGACCGAGCCCTGAGCGCCGCCCTTCGCAAAACCATCGAGGAAAACGACGTTCTGATCAACGAGACGCTGGAAAGCATTCGAACGATGTCCCATCTGCTCCATCCGCCGCTTCTCGATGACACCGGCCTTCGGCCCACGCTGGAGTGGTACGTCGCAGAATTCAGCAAGCGCAGCGGAATTCAGGTCAACTTGATTTGCCCCAAAACCGTCCAGCGGCTTCCAATCGAGCTTGAGACGGCGATCTTCCGGATCGTTCAGGAATGCCTCGGGAACGTTCACCGTCATTCCAAGAGCCATGCTGCGACTGTCGATTTGTCGCTGGGCGACGGGCGCGTTCGCTTGTCTGTCGCCGACCAGGGGACCGGAATCCCGCAGCAAAGGCAGCAGGAACTGAAATCGGGAGGAGGCCGTATGGGTGTGGGCCTCCGAAGTATGCAGGAGCGCGTGTCGCAATTCGAAGGCGAGTTAAGAATCGAATCCAGCGAGCAAGGCACTACGATAACGGCCGTGTTCCCGCTCAATGCGCTCGCGCGGCCTTCCGCTATGACGCAGGCGAGCACATAGAATCAGGTCTATCGCGTTCCTTCGCCAAAGCTCGCGGGATATCGCCAAGTCTCCCGATTTCAAGGCCGGGTTGTCGAGGTTTGCCTCCGCTAAGGCAAATTTCGGTTTGAAATACGGCAAGTACCGAATCTCGCAGAGGACTCCCGTCGGATTAAATGCTTACAGCTGAACAATGAGGAAGGGCAACACGTCTGAGCCAGGCCCTGCGTGTGGGTCTTTCTCGCCAAACACGAAAGGGCGTTCAGCGCCTTCAAGCGGCGGAACGTCCGAGCAAGGAGAGACTTATGCTTTCAAAGATTAAGAGCCTGCGAGAACTGTTCGAGATCGAGCTTCGGTATGCGTACGATTGCGAACGAAAGCTCGCGGAAAAGGGTTTGCCGTCGATGATCGAGGCGGCGAGCTCACCCGAACTGCGCACGGCGTTGGAGCATCACCTGCAGGAAACGCGAGGCCAGGTTACCCGTCTCGAAAACATTTTTTCGATTGCGGGCATCAAGCCGAGCACGAAAGACAACGACGTTCTCGACGAGATGATGAGCGCGGCGAAGGACTCGGCGAGCAATATCGAAGCGTCGCCGATTCGGGATGCGGCCTTGATTGTGAACGGCAATCAGGTGGAGCACTATGAGATGGCGCTGTACGGGTCACTCGTGGCGTTCGCGAAAAATCTGGGGCTGCAGACTGCCGTTGGTCCACTCGAGGAAACGCTCAAGGAAGAGAAGGCAGCCGACGCCAAGCTGACGCAGATCGCCCAGACCTCGATGAACGCCAAGGCAGCGCACGCGCAAACGGCGGACTAAAGACGACAACGCGTAACTACTCTTGATCGCGCGAAATTTTCTCAAGTTCACGGAGCAGCTTTCGAAACGAAGAAGCAAGATCAGCCATGACGGGCCGCAGAATTGCGGCCCGTTTTATTTATGACGCGCAAGCCGATCGCCGCCGCACACCGAGAGGGAAGGCCTACGTTTTTCGTAGGTTTTCCCGGTAGCCAGCACACCGTGCCAGCGAAATCCCGCGAAACGAAGCCCATGCTGGCGACGTCCTACCTCAGTGCCTTTGCGGCCGTTTCAACGGCCCCGGATAGACGTGGCGGGAGAAAACGGAACCGCGGGCTTCGATCGGCGTAAGTTCACGTTGAGCCTGCTTTCGGAGGAAGACGCGGAAGTGCAGGTATACTGACGAACATGCCCGAATGGACAGTCAAACCCGGCCCTGACGATACATCGACGCTTCCGCCCGCTCCGGCTCCGTCCCAGCCGAAGCGCGAGGTGCAGGTCAAGCGGCGCCGATGGGTGTGGGTGGTTATTGCGCTGGTGCTCGCCGGAGCTGTGGTTTTCCTCTACTACCAGCACGAGGCCGCGGTAAACGCCGAGAAAGCAAAAGAGAAGGATCAGTCGCGGCCGGTTCCCGTTGTGACGGCGAACGCGAGCAAGGGCGATATGGGCATTTATGTGGAGGCCCTCGGGACAGTGACGCCTGTCTACACCGTGAGTGTTACGAGCCGCGTGCAGGGGCAAATCATGGAAGTGCACTATCGCGAAGGGCAAATGGTGCACAAGGATGACCCGCTGGTGGATATCGACCCGCGTCCCTACCAGGCGGCGCTGACGCAAGCGCAAGGGCAATTGGCCCACGACACCGCGGTTTTGGAACAGGCCAGGATCGACCTCGATCGTTATCGAACGGCTTTAAGTCGCAATGCGATCGCGCAGCAGCAGGTGTTCGATCAGGAGCAAGCGGTCCATCAGGACGAGGGCACGGTGCAGAACGATCAGGGCCTGGTGGATACGGCGAAAGTGAATCTCGTTTATTGCCACATCACATCGCCGATCGACGGGCGGGTGGGGCTGCGCCTGGTCGATCCAGGGAATATGGTGCAGGCCAACAGCACCACGGCGCTGGTGGTTGTCACGCAGCTTCAGCCGATCACCGTGATATTCAGCGTCGCCGAGGATTATCTCGGGCAGATTCAACAGCAGCTCACTCACGGGCAGAAGATGAAGGTGGATGCGCTCGATCGCACGGATTCCAAAACGATCGCGACGGGTTCGCTGCTGACCATCGACAATCAGGTGGACACGACGACGGGGACGGTGAAACTGCGCGCCATTTTCGATAACAAGGGCAACGCGCTTTTCCCGAACCAGTTCGTAAACGCGAAGCTGTTAGTCGAGACGCAGCACGATGTGGTGCTGGTTCCGACGCCGTCGATTCAACGCAATTCGCAGCAGGCGTTTGTTTACGTCATCGGTTCGGATCAAACGGCGAAAGTGCAGAACGTGACGGTCGGTGCGAGCGATAACAACTTCACCGTGGTGCAGGGCATCCAGCCAGGAAATGTGGTTGCGATCAACGGTTTCGACAAGTTGCAGGATGGGATCAAAGTCGAAGAGCGCAACGGGAAAAAAGGCGGAAAGGGGCAAACCGCTTCGACCAACACCGATAACGGAGATCAAGCTCCATGAGCCCTTCCCGGCCGTTCATCATGCGGCCCATTGCAACTTCCCTCCTGATGGCAGCGATCCTCCTGGTGGGATTCGTAGCCTACACGCAGCTGCCGATTTCGGCGCTGCCCGAAGTCGATTACCCCACGATTCAGATCATCACGTTTTATCCCGGCGCGAGTCCGGACGTGATGGCGTCCGCCGTTACGGCTCCGCTCGAACGGCAATTCGGCGAAGTCCCCGGCCTCACCCAGATGACGTCAACGAGTTCCGACGGGAGCTCGGTGATCGTGCTGCAATTCGAGCTGAGCCTGAGTATCGACGTCGCGGAGCAGGAAGTGCAGGAAGCGATCAACTCGGCCCAGTCGTATCTGCCACCGGATTTGCCGACGCCGCCGATTTACAGCAAGACCAACCCCGCGGACGCGCCGATTCTGACGCTGGCCCTGACTTCGAAAACGATGCCGCTTTCGCAGGTGGAAGATTTGGCGGATACACGGCTCGCGCAAAAGATTTCACAGTTGCAGGGCGTCGGCCTCGTGAGCATCAGCGGCGGGCAGAAGCCAGCCGTTCGCGTGCAGGTGAATCCGACGGCTCTTTCATCGTTCGGGATCAATCTGGAAGATGTGCGGGCGGCGCTCCAGCAGACGAGTCTCGATCTGGCGAAGGGCAATTTCGACGGCGCGCGGCAGGATTATCAAATCGACGCGAACGATCAACTGACCACCAGCGCGCAATTCAAGAACATTGTTGTGGCCTATCGGAACGGAGCGCCGGTGCTGCTCTCGGATGTTGCGAGCGTGGTGGACGGCGCGGAAAACGTCAAAGAAGCGGCGTGGATGAATACGACGCCGGCCGTGATCGTGAATATTCAGCGGCAGCCGGGCGCAAACATCATTCAGGTGGTCGACCGGATTCAGAACCTGCTGCCCTACCTGCGAACCAATCTGCCCGCCTCCGTGCAAGTGATTCCTCTCACGGACAGGACCACGACCATCCGGGCATCCGTCAAAGATGTCGAATTCGAGCTGCTGTTGACGGTGGCGCTGGTGGTGATGGTTATCTTTCTCTTCCTTCGCAGCCTTTCCGCGACGGTCATTCCGAGCGTAGCGGTTCCTCTTTCGCTGATCGGCACATTCGCCGTGATGTACCTGGCAGGATACAGCCTGAACAACCTCACGCTGATGGCGCTGACGATCTCGACTGGGTTCGTCGTCGACGATGCCATCGTGATGATCGAGAACATCGCGCGCTTTATCGAAGAGGGCGAGAGGCCGCTGGAAGCGGCTTTGAAAGGCGCGGAGCAAATCGGGTTCACGATTATTTCGCTGACGATCTCCTTGATCGCCGTGCTGATTCCGCTTCTTTTCATGGGCGACATCGTGGGGCGGCTGTTCCGCGAATTCGCAGTGACGCTGGCGGTGACCATCCTCGTCTCGGCGGCGGTGTCGCTCACGCTGACACCGATGATGAGCGCGCGATTGCTGAAGCACACGCCGCCAGATAAACAGGGGAGATTTTTCAGGGCGTCGGAGCGCGCGTTCGACCGAATCATCGAGGCCTACGGAAGAAGTTTGCAGTGGGTGTTGAAATATCAGACGACCACATTGCTGGTCGCCGTGGGCACGCTGGTGCTCACCATAATTCTCTACATCGTCGTACCGAAAGGATTTTTCCCGATTCAGGACACGGGAATTATTCAGGGGTTTTCGCAGGCGCCGCAGACGATCTCGTTCGCGGCCATGTCCGAGCGGCAGCAGGAACTGGCGAAGATCATTTTGCAGGATCCGGCGGTCGACAATATTTCTTCGTTCATCGGCGTGGATGGAACGAACACGACATTGAACAGCGGGAGAATTTTGATCACGCTCAAGGCGCTCGACCAGCGGAAAATCAGCGCGTCGGACGTTATCCGCAGGCTCCAGCCAAAATTGGAGCAAGTCGCGGGTATCACCCTTTACATGCAGCCGGTGCAGGACCTGACCGTCGAGGACCGCGTCAGCCGCACGCAATATCAGTACACGCTCGAAGATCCCGACCCGAATGAGTTGAACACCTGGACGGCGAAGTTCGTTCAGAAGCTGCAGCAGGTGCCGGAACTTCGGGACGTGGCCACAGATCAGCAGACGAGCGGGCTCGCCGCTTCGCTGGTGATCGATCGCGTGACCGCGTCACGAATGGGAATTACGCCGGAAGTGATCGATGAGACGCTGTACGATGCTTTCGGACAGCGCCAAATTTCGACTCTGTACACGCAGCTCAACCAGTATCACGTGGTTCTCGAGACGCTGCCGACCTTCCAGCAAGACCCCAACAAACTGCAGGATATTTACGTCCGTTCCGCTACTGCGCTGACCTCGTCGACGGGCGGTTCATCGAGCGGGACTTCGGGCGCGACGGCGGGCACCTCGGGACCAGCCGCCAACGCGACCGTCAGCCCGTCGACCATCCCGGTCGTCACCGGCGCGAACGGGGCGGCGGTACCGTTGAGCACGTTCGCGCACTTCGAAACGGTCACGGCTCCGCTGGCGGTAAATCATCAAGGGCAATTCCCGGTTGTGACGATTTCTTTCAATTTGGCGCCGAATGCGTCGCTGGGGGCGGCGACGAGCGCAATCAATAAGATCAAAGACGAAATCGGGATGCCGCTCAGCGTCCAGGGCGCGTGGCAGGGGACCGCGGCATCGTTTCAGGCGTCGCTTTCGAGCGAGCCGCTATTGATCCTGGCGGCGCTGGTGACGGTCTACATCGTGCTCGGCGTGCTTTATGAAAGTTACATCCATCCGGTCACGATTTTATCGACGCTCCCATCGGCCGGCGTGGGCGCGATTCTGGCGCTGATCATTTGCGGGCAGGAATTAAGCGTCGTCGCGCTCATCGGCATCATCCTGCTGATCGGCATCGTGAAAAAGAACGGCATCATGATGATCGATTTCGCGCTCGAAGCCGAACGCAAAGAAGGAAAGACTGCGACGGACGCGATCTATCAGGCGTGCCTGCTGCGTTTTCGTCCCATCATGATGACGACGATGGCAGCGCTGCTCGGCGGATTGCCGCTGGCGCTCGGAACGGGGATCGGTTCGGAATTGCGGCGCCCGCTCGGTATTGCCATGGTTGGCGGGCTGCTCGTGAGTCAGGTGCTTACGCTTTACACCACGCCCGTAATTTACATTTTCTTCGACCAGCTCGGAGCGAGATTTTCCCGGCGAGCCCGCAGCGGTTCCGTGGCGGCGGGGAATTTGTCGCACGAGTCGCTATGAACATTTCATCGCCATTCATTCACCGTCCCGTCGCGACGACGCTGCTGACCATCGGGATCGCGCTTGCGGGGGCTGTCGCGTTCAAAGTTTTGCCCGTTGCGCCGCTTCCGCAGATCGACTTCCCCACAATCCGAGTGCAAGCGGGCCTGCCGGGCGCGAGCCCGGAGATCATGGCCTCATCCGTCGCCACTCCGCTCGAGAGGCAATTCGGCCGGATCGCTGGAATCACGGAGATGACTTCTTCCAATTCCATCGGCAGCACAAGCATCACCATTCAATTCGAACTGAATCGCGACATCAACGGCGCGGCAAGAGACGTTCAGGCTGCGATCAACGCGGCGCGAAGCTATTTGCCGAGCAATCTTCCCTCCAACCCGTCCTACTGGAAGGTGAACCCCGCGGACTCGCCGATCATGGTCCTCGGATTGACCTCGAATATCTATGATCGCGCCAGAATGTACGACGCCGCGTCTTCCATCATGATGCAGCGCATCTCGCAGGTGCCCGGCGTAGGTCAAGTGAACGTGGGAGGCAGCTCCCTTCCGGCAGTTCGTGTGGAACTGAATCCGACGCAGTTGAACAGCTATGGGCTGGGCCTGGCGAATGTCGCCAGCATGCTCAGCACTCAGAATTCGAATCTCGCAAAAGGGCAGCTTTCGGACGGCACGACGAGCCGCGACATTCTGGCAAACGATCAGCTACTCAAAGCCGAGTTCTACCGGCCGTTGATCGTCGGGTATCACAATGGAGCAGCCATCAAATTGTCGGATGTGGCGGACGTCGAAGACGCCAACCAAAACATCCGCAACTCGGGCTACGTGAATGGCAAGCCGTGCGTCAACTTGATCATTTTCCGCCAGCCCAACGCGAACATTATCGACACGGTTGACCGCATCTACGCCGCGTTGCCTTCACTGAAGGCCTCGATCCCTGCAGGCATCGACATGACCATTATCATCGACCGGACGACCACGATTCGTGGTTCCGTCCACGATGTCGAAGCCACCATGGGGATTTCGATTTGCCTCGTGATTCTCGTGGTGTTCGTCTTCCTGCGAAGTCCGCGCGCCACGATGATCCCCAGTGTTGCAGTCCCCGTATCGCTGATTGGGACGTTCGGCGTGATGTATCTCTTCGGCTACAGCATCGACAATCTATCGCTGATGGCTCTTACGATTTCCACGGGCTTCGTTGTCGATGATGCGATCGTGGTGATCGAAAATATCACGCGCTATCTCGAGCAGGGCATGGCTCCCATGAAGGCGGCCTTACGCGGAGCGCAGGAAATCGGGTTCACGGTTCTCTCCATCAGCCTTTCGCTGATTGCCGTGTTCATTCCGATCCTTTTGATGGGAGGCATTGTTGGCAGATTATTCCGCGAATTCGCGGTGACGCTCTCTGTGGCGATTCTGGTCTCGTTGCTCGTCTCTCTTACTGCTACACCCATGATGTGTTCGCGGCTCCTGGTCCACAAACCGGTGGAGGGGCATAACCGGCTGTATCGCACGAGCGAGAAAGCATTCGACTGGATCCTTGGTCTTTATGAAAGCACGCTGGCGTGGGTGTTAGAGCATGCAGCGCTCACCTTGACGGTTCTGCTGATCACGATTGGCGTGAACATTTATCTGCTGATCATCGTTCCCAAGGGGTTTTTCCCGCTCCAGGACAATGGAACGATCGCGGGAGGTATTCGCGCCGAGCAGGATATTTCCTATCAAGCGATGGATAAGCTGACCAAACAGGTGGTGGACACGATTAAGACCGATCCGGCGGTGGCGAACGTGATGGCTTTCACCGGCGGCGGTTCGACGAACACGGCCAACGTGTACATGGGATTGAAGCCGCTCAACCAGCGAAAGCTGTCTTCGAGCCAGGTGATCGATCGGTTGAGGCCGAAGTTCAATCATCTGGTTGGAGCCAAGGTGGTTCTTCAGGCCGGTCAGGACTTGCGTATTGGAGGGCGGCAGAGCAACGCGCAGTATCAGTACACAATCCAGAGCGACAGCGTTTCCGATCTCGTCAAATGGGGTCCTACGCTATTCGCCGAGATGAAAAAGCTCCCGATGCTCACCGACGTCGATACCGATCAGCAGAACAGCGGGCTGGAAGCCTACCTCACGTATGACCGGGACACAGCCGCGCGCATGGGCATCACGCCTCAGCTGATCGATACGACTCTGTATCAGGCGTTCGGTCAGGCGCTGGTCTCGACGATGTACACGTCGCTGAACCAGTATTACGTTGTGATGGAAGTCGCGCCACAATATTGGCAGGACCCGAGAAGCCTCAACGATATCTACATCCATCCGACCACGGGCGGCGAGGTTCCGCTGAACGCGGTGACGCACTACGAGCCGACCACGGCTGCGCTGGCCGTCAATCACCAGGGCCAATTTCCTTCCGTCACTGTGTCGTTCAATCTTGCGCCTGGCGTCGCGTTAAGCGATGCATCCACAGCCATCAGTCAGATGGAGGAACGGCTCGGGATGCCGTCGACGATTCACGCCATGTTTTCCGGCACATTGCAGGCCTATCAGGCGTCTCTGGCGACCGAACCATTGCTGATTGCCACGGCGATTTTTGCGGTCTACATCGTTCTGGGAATTTTGTATGAGAGCGTGATTCATCCCATCACGATTCTCTCGACGCTGCCTTCGGCCGGCGTTGGCGCGGTGCTCGCGCTCTTCGCTTTCCGCACGGATCTCGACATCATCGCCATCATCGGCATGGTGCTGCTGATCGGAATCGTGAAGAAGAATGCGATCTTGATGATCGACTTCGCGCTCGCTGCAGAACGCAACGAGAATAAGAGCTCGCGCGACGCCATTTACCAGGCTTGTTTGCTGCGATTCCGCCCGATTTTGATGACTACCATGGCCGCCCTGCTCGGCGCCACGCCGCTCGCGCTGGGAACGGGTGTGGGTTCGGAGTTGCGGCGTCCGCTGGGAATCACGATCGTCGGCGGGCTGATCTTCAGCCAGATGCTGACGCTGTACACGACGCCGGTCGTCTATCTCTACATGGACCGGCTCAGCCTCTGGTGGCAGAGGTCGCACAGGAAACAGCTCACAATCGCGCCACAGGGAACGGATTAGATGGCACTCGTATCGCGTCTATTAGAGGATCGCATTCACATCCTCGCCACTTGTTTTGCCGCGGCACTGTTGCTCGGCAGTTGCACGGTCGGCCCTAAATATCACAAACCGGCAGCGCCGGCCCCCGCCGCCTACAAAGAAGTGACGCCGCAAAACATGAAAGACATCGACAACTGGAAAGCGGCGCAGCCAAGCGACGCGGTGATTCGCGGAAAATGGTGGGAAATCTTCAACGATCCGGAATTGAACAAGCTGGAAGAGCAGGTGAACGTTTCGAACCAGTCGGTCGCGTCCGCCGCAGCCAGCTTTCTGGCGGCGCGAGCTCTCGTGGCCGAGGCGCGATCGCAACTTTTTCCAACCGTCACCACGAGTCCCTCCATTACGCGATCGAAACAGTCCGCGACTCTGAAAGGCTTCGTCGTGGGAACCGGCGGAACCGGCACAGGGGGAACAGGAAGCGGGGGAACGGGGACCGGCGGCGGCTCGAATTCCGCGGCGTTCACGGATTATTCGCTGCCTTTCGATGCGTCATGGGTTCCGGACCTATGGGGGAAAATTCGTAACACCGTAAAGTCCAATGCATATGCCGCTCAGGCAAGCGCTGCCGATTTGGCGAACACGAGACTCACCATACAGGCGGAATTGGCGGTCGATTATTTCCAGCTGCGATCGCAGGACGCGCTCAAGCAATTGCTCGATTCCACGGTGGAGGCTTACAAGCAATCGCTGGACTTGAATAAGGCGCTGTACGAGACCGGCATTGACAGTGACGAGTCCGTCGCCCAGGCCGAGACGCAGCTCGAGACCACCGAAGCGCAGGATACGAACATTGGAATCCTCAGAGCGCAGTACGAACATGCGATCGCCATGCTGGTAGGCCAGCCCGCATCCACATTCTCGATCGAGTTCAAGGCTTTGAACGCGTCGCCCCCGCCCGTTCCTTTCGGCGTGCCTTCGGAATTGCTCGAAAGGCGTCCCGACATCGCGGCGTCGGAGCGGCTGGTGGCGCAGGCCAACGCGCAAATCGGAATTGCGCGAGCGGCGTATTTTCCCACGCTCACGCTGAGCGCGTCCGGCGGCTTCGAATCTTCATCGATCACGGATTGGTTTAGCTGGCCAAGTAGATTTTGGTCCGTGGGGCCGACGCTGGCAGAGACGATCTTCGATGCCGGATTACGAAAAGCCACCGTGCAACAATACCGAGCGCAGTACGACGAAACCGTGGCGAATTACCGTCAGGCCGTGCTCACGGCCTTTCAGCAGGTGGAGGACAATCTCGCAAGCCTGCGGATTCTCTCGCAAGAAATCGAGCAGCAAAACGTCGCGATCAATTCCTCCCAGCGTTATTTGAACCTGGCGACGGACCGTTACCGGCTCGGGATCGATCCCTATCTGAACGTGATCAGCGCGCAAACCACGTTGCTCACCAACAAGCAAACGCTCGTCAATCTTCAAATGCAGCAGATCACTTCGAGCGTGCAGTTGGTGGAAGCCCTCGGCGGAGGCTGGACGACGGCGCAACTTCCGTCTGCGGCCGGGATCGCCACGGCTGCACCTTAAAATACCGAAGCCGAAGCTGCGCGGCTATTCCAAGAAACTTTTTTCAAAAGAATTGACGATCTTCACGCGCTTGCGAACTAGAATAAGGCATGGCCAGAGGCTGGGAGAGCAAGTCCGTCGAGGATCAAATACAAGGATCGCAATCAAAAGAATCAGGAAAAGGCAGGCCGCGACCGGCAGAGTCTGAAGTGGAATCGCGCCGGCAGCGGGACGTGCTGCTGCTTTCGCGCACTCGCGTGCAGCGCGACCTGGAAGCGAGTCAAAATCCGCGATACCGCGATCAACTGACGCGCGCTCTTGCCGATATCGATTCGCAGCTGGCGGCGCTTGACGGATCTCGCTGACGGGGTTTGCGATTCCTGCTTAATCGCGGGGCGGTTCCGGCTCGGCATCCTCGATAAAAAACACTCCAACGCCGTTTTGATCCTTATTGCGCGATTCGCAGTGCGTGACGGTGGCGCGCAGTGAAAGCGCGCCCGGCCTCGTGGCATCGTCCTGCGAATCGATAGTGACGCGCAATTCCGATTGCAATCGCGGCCGGTTCACCATGCAGAGATAGGCGCCCTGCACGCTGACGTCGCGTACAGTCGCCTTTTCCTCGAATGCGGTGCCATCCTCGGTTTGACCGCTCACCACTGCGGTGAAATGCAACCGGCGGCGCTGTCCCAGGCGCGCTTCGGGAAGAATAATGTCCGTCCCTCTTCCATTCAGCGAGATGGACATTCCTTCCATCGCGGCCCAGGTGGCCGAAAACTCCTGCCGGGCCGCGGAAAGAAAACCGTCAATTACGCGGCTCGAAGAATCCGGGTCGTGATGAAACAGCACCAGATTTTTCACTTTTGATTCGCGCGCGATTTTCACTCCTTCGAGCCAGCAGGAATGCCCCCAACCTTTCCGCGTGGAGGCCAGCTGCTCGGGAGAGTATTGCGCGTCGTAAATCAAAATATCGGCTCCCTGAGCGAGCTCGCGCAGATTGCTGTCGCAATCGGCCGCGCCAGGCTCATTATCCGTGGCATAGACGACGGATCCCGCGGAGGTATCGAGCCGGTATCCGAGGCAGCCCTGCGGATGATTCAACCAGGCCGTGCTGAGATGTGTATCGTCAATGTCCCACTGCTCTCCGCCTTGCACTTCGCGGAAGGCGCGCGAGGCGGTCATGGTCGTCACGTCAACGGGAAAATAAGGCTTGGCGAGTTGCGCCTCAAGCACCTGGCGCAGGCTGTTTCGTCCAAGATATTTCGATTCGAAACTGTAAAAGTGGAAGCGGTTTTGGCCTTCGAAAAACGGATGAAAGAAAGGAATGCCTTGAATGTGATCCCAGTGGTAATGCGTCACGAGAACGTGAGCTTCAATGCCGCCATCGCCGCGCCATTTCGTCCAGCGCCCGTTCAGCGCGTGCAAATAATTTCCCAGCATCCGCAGGCCGGTGCCGCAGTCCAGAACGAAGCGCGTTCCGCTTCCCGTCGTGATCTCCACGCAAGAGGTGTTGCCGCCATAGCGCCACGAGTCGCGCTCGACCGTCGGAGTCGAGCCGCGAACGCCCCAGAAGATCACTTTTGTGAGGTTTTGAGTCACAGCTCACCGGGCAAGAATTCCTGGCTACAGATTCCCCCGAAAACCAAGCCCATGAAGCTGTTTCGATGGTAGGTGCGGCGTCCGAGCGAAGTCAATTGAGTTTCACGGTCCAACATCGTGAAACGCACTTCCTTGGCTCTTGCTTATCTGACCCCGCCGTGAATATCTCCTTTCGAGCGTCTGCGAGTAGAATGCGAAATATGCACCCGCCTGCGGAGACCAATCGCGCGTCCGCCCACGCTCACGAGCACCATCATGGATTGGGCGAAAACGCTACAGGCATCCTGGGCTTCGCGGTCCTCGCCACTCTCGTCCTTGTGCTGGTCGAGCTGACGGCCGGATACGCGGCGCATTCCATGGCGCTCGTGGGCGACGCAGTCCATAACCTCACGGACGTGCCGACGCTGGTTATCTCGTGGCTGGCCATGCGCTGGGCGTTGCGGCCGCCAACGCACGAAAAAACGTACGGCTATCACCGCGCAGACACCCTTGCGGCGTTCGTAAACGCGATGGTGCTGGCGCTTGCGGCGCTCTTTGTGATTGGAGGAGCGATTGCGCGATTGCGAAGCCCGGTGGAAGTCCGCGCCAGCGTAATGCTGTGGGTCTCCATTTTCGCGCTGGCCATCAACGGCGGAATCACGCTCGCGGTGCATCGCGGGCGCAAGGACCTGAACGTCCGCACCGTGTGGATCCACAATTTGGGCGATGCGCTCTCGAACATCGGGATCGTCGCGGGCGCGCTCTTGATTCGCTGGACGGGCGCGCACTGGATTGACCCTGTGCTCGGCATCGCGATCGGAGCGATGGTTTTGTGGTCAGGGCAGGGGATCCTGCGCGAGAGCGGGCACATCCTGCTGGAAGGCCGGCCGCGCAAGATTCGGCTCGAAGACGTTGTCGCGGCTTTGTTGGGGATCGACGGCGTCCAGGAAGTGCATGATGTGCACATCTGGACTCTTGGCGGCGAACTTCACGCGCTTTCCTGTCACGTGCGAATTCCGGACATGCACATGGAAGAAAGCGAAAGGATTCTCTCCAGAATTCGCGAAGTTCTTGCGCGCGATTTCCACGTGACACATACGACGATTCAATTCGAGCGCGCCGGTCTGCCCGCCGAAGGCCTGTACATGCCCGCGCCGGCTACCCGTTCGGCGAAATAGAGCTCAGCGATTTGTGGGACGGCTTCGCGGAGCGCGCTGGCACCGCGGGCAAAAGTGGCTGCTCCGGCCGGCGACAATGGCGCGTCGAATCGGAGCGCCGCAGCGAAAGCACTTTTTGCCTTCGCGTTGATAGACGCGATGGCGCCGCTGGAAGCCGCCGAGGTTCCCCTCCGAATCGACGTAATCCGCGATCGATGAACCTCGCGCCTCGATCGCTTCATGCAGCACATCGCGCACGGCGCGATACAGCCGGCGCAGTTCTTCGGGTTTGAGGCTTGCGCCGAGGCGCCTCGGATGGATGCGAGCCCGCCAGAGGCTTTCGTCCGCGTAGATATTGCCGATGCCGCGGAGCACGTGCTGATCGAGCAGCAGCGCCTTGATCTGGGCGTGCCGTGCCTTCAGCAGCGATATGAAGTCCGTTTCGGAAATTTCCAGAGGATCGAGGCCGAGCGATCCCAGACGATCCTGCAGGACGTCCGTTTTCAGAATGCGCATTCGCCCGAAGCGGCGGACATCGGTGTAGCGCAGCTCCCGGCCGTCATCCAGCGTAAAGAAGACGTGCGTGTGCGGCGGCACGGGCGCGTTCGGGTCACAGACGACGAGCCGGCCCGTCATGCCCAGATGAATGAGCAGAGAGGAATTGCCGGTGCTGCCCGCTGGCGATTGCAAATCGAGCAGCAGGAATTTTCCGTGGCGCCGGATGGCCGAAAGCCGCATGCCTGGCACATCGCGTTCGATCGCGGCGGGATCTTCGATGAAATCGGTTTTGCCCAAGCGGACGTTTAGGATGCGCCGCCCCGGCAAGCTGGCCCGCAACCCTCGCGCGATCGTTTCAACTTCGGGAAGTTCCGGCATGGCTCACGAATCAGTTGCCGAGACTGGATTTTATCGAATTTCCCTTTTCGATTTTCGAGACTTCGGTCTTTCAGGGCAGAGGGATTCCCGGGGAGGCCACGATTCCGGCCATGCGGAGAATCTCTGCGTATTCCTCTTCGGTGATGGGACAGATGGTGAGGCGCGTATTTTTGAGAAATTTAATCTTGCGGAGCAGTTTATTATCCCTCAACTCGGGCAGCTTCACCTGGCGGGGCAGCCGCTCGATCGCGCGCAGGTCCATAACCATTTTTTTGTTTTCGGGGTCGACGGGGTCCGGGTAAGGATCGCGTGTTACCTCCGCCAAAGCGTAAAGCGCGTGTTCCGGTTTGCCGTGATAACAGAGTGCGCGGTCGCCCTTGTGGACCTGCTTTAGCTGCCGCGCCGCGTCGGGACGGTTCCCGGCGTGTCGCCACATCTCTTTGCCTTTAACGAATAGAGTGTCCCAGTGGTAGACCCGCGGGTCGACGGCCAGCAGCCAGCGCTTTGGTTTGGTGGGAGCCTGCGTCATCCGCAAAAAAAGTTTCGCGCGGCAATATACACGGAACTGGGGCGTAAGTGTGCAGAAATCTACGCTTTGACTAAGAAAAAGTGTGGGAATTGCGCCTCGGGAGCCTTGGAAAGGCGCTCTTCATGGCCGATCAGGCTTTCGGGAAGGCTCAGCCGACGTCCACGAAGATTTCGTCACCCCGAACCTCGATTGGGTAGCAGTCGACACCCATTCCGCCGTGCGGGTGAACCTGGCCGGTGGTTACGTCGAATTGCCAGCCATGCCACGGGCAGGTGACCACCGACCCTTCGAGCTCACCCTCACCCAGCGGGCCCGCTTGATGCAAGCATATCCCATTGATGGCATGGAACTTACCGGAAACATTGGCAATCGCCACGGCCGTGCCGTTGACCTGCACTTCGGAGATTTTTCCCGCCGGGATGTCGCTTGTCTTGACTGCCCGCACGAATGCCATCGAGCGCTCCTCTTGAGTTTGTCCTAGATATGCGCGCCGCAAGCCCAGCAGAATTGCGCTCCAGCCGGGGCCGCTGCGCCGCAGCGGCAGCAATAGCGGCTCGGCCCGCAATAGCCGGGACCGGGACCCTGCACCGCGAAGACGGGAACGCGCGCCTCGTCT
>Ga0335078_10008015_pt1 | contig 15686 bp, 11 predicted proteins | sample Lox_Sample_32_FD_206711 | JGI IMG/M metagenome (GOLD analysis project Ga0335078, IMG submission 206711) | Soil microbial communities from Loxahatchee National Wildlife Refuge, Florida, United States - Lox_Sample_3.2 | ecosystem: Environmental > Terrestrial > Soil > Wetlands | place: USA... | reverse complement strand
GCACGCGCGCTATAATGGCGCCCGAGCATGGCACTCACCTCCGGCACCAAACTTGGCCCCTACGAAATCCAGTCCCCTTTGGGTGCGGGCGGTATGGGCGAAGTCTACCGCGCACGCGACACCCGGCTTGAACGAACGGTCGCGATCAAGGTTTTGCCGCATCATCTTTCTTCGGATCCCGATCTGAAACAGCGTTTTGAGCGCGAGGCTCGCTCGATTTCTTCGCTGAATCATCCCCGGATATGCATTCTGCATGACGTTGGGCATCTGGAGGGCGTCGACTTCCTGGTGATGGAGTATCTGGAAGGCGAGACGCTGGCGGACCGTTTGCGCAACGGGACTGTGCCGCTCAAAGAAGCGCTGAGGATCGGAATTGAGGTATGCGAGGCATTGGAAGCGGCGCAGCGAGTTGGAATCGTTCATCGCGATCTCAAGCCCGGGAACATCATGCTGACAAAAAGCGGCGCCAAGCTGATGGATTTCGGGCTGGCCAAGGCTGCTGCAAGTACTCCAGAGTCGCGAAGCGCGAGCGCGCCGTTGCTTTCTGCGGCGAAGACAATGAGCGAGGCCACACCGCTCTCGCCGCTGACCACCGCCGGAACTGTGATTGGAACGATCCAATACATGTCGCCGGAACAGATTGAGGGCAAAGAGGCGGATGCACGGTCCGACCTTTTTGCGCTGGGCGCCGTGCTCTATGAAATGGCTACCGGTAAACGGCCGTTCGAAGGTAAGAGCCAGATCAGCGTGGCGAGTGCGATTCTGGAAAAAGACCCGGAGCCGATGCGAACGATAAAGCCGCTGACGCCGGCAGCTTTCGAGCACGTGGTGGAGACGCTGCTAGCGAAAGATCCGGAAGGACGTTTTCAGGGCGCGCATGACGTTCGCCTGGAGCTGGAGTGGATTGGGAAGAATCTGCCGCAGCTCACCGCCCCAGCGGCAGAAATAGTGACCAAGTCTTCGTTGGCATGGCTGCCGTGGTCAGTAGCCGCCATAGCGCTGGTTGTGGCGATTGGGTTGGCGGTGGTGCACTTTACCGCACGCCGGGCAGAGCCCATGGTGCGGACGCAAATCGCGTCATCGGATCAACTGGATTTCGATTTCGTGGGCGACAACGCCGGCCCTCCCGTGATTTCTCCGGACGGCGCACACATTGTGTTTTCTGCTCATGCGCAGGGTAAGCAGCAGCTTTTCTTGCGCTCCATCGACAATCTGATTCCGCAGCCAATCCCGGGCACAGAGAACGCAACGTTTCCCTTCTGGTCACCCGACAGCCGCTCGATTGGCTTCTTTGCCGACGGCAAAATGAAGCGAATGGATATCAGCGGAGGCCCGGCCGTCATCATTTGCGATGCGGCGATCGGCCGTGGGGCTTCCTGGGGTGCAAACGGAAACATCCTGTTTTCTCCACAATTTAACACTCCTGTTTATCTGGTGACGGCGACGGGTGGAACTCCGACCGTTGTTACAAAGCTCACGGACAAATACACCACACACCGCTGGCCTTCGTTCCTCCCGGATGGAAAGCACTTCCTTTATCTCGCTGCCAACCACGCTGCGCCCACCACTGGCGAGACTGCAGTTTTCTGGGCGTCTCTCGATGGCAGGCAGAACAAGCTGGTCGTGTTGACGCCGTCGAACGCGCTTTTTATTTCCGGATACCTGCTCTTCGTACGGCAGAACGCGTTAATGGCGCAGCGTTTCGATCCATCTTCCGGAGAGTTGAAAGGCCAAGCGACGGTGCTGAATGACGATGTACAGGTGGATAACTCGGTCTGGCGCGGAACGTTCTCGGCCTCGGAGAACGGAACCATGATTTACCAGCCGGGATCAGCTGGAGGCCGATTACAACTCACATGGTTCGACAATCAGGGGAAAGAGATAGGTCATCTGGGCGAACCGGACGACTATTATCAAGTCGAACTCTCGCCCGACGGCAAAAAGGCCGCGGCTGCCGTCGGCACTTATAGCTATGTCATCTGGATCTACGACACCGAGCACAATACGCGGACACGCCTCACATTCGGCAATGTGCCCTATTTCAGTCCGATCTGGTCGCACGACGGAAAACAAATCGCATACATGGGTGGCCCACTTGGCGGAAACCTGGCAATTTGGGTCAAGTCGGCCGACGGCTCCGGCGAAGAGAAGAAACTCGTGGACCTCAACCCTTACACGAGTGTCCAGGACAGCCTTTGCGACTGGTCTCCGGACGGCCGCTACATACTCTACGCGACTGGTACCCCTTCGATGGGGACCGCGACCGACGTGTGGGTGGCGCCGTTGTTCGGAGATCGCAAACCTTTTCCCTACATCAACGCGCCGGGAAATCAGCAATACGCGCAGTTTTCGCCCGATGGCCATTGGGTCGCCTATTCATCGGACGAGTCGGGGCAGCTGGAAGTTTATGTGGCTCCGTTTCCTTGGACGGGCGCAAAGTGGCAGGTTTCCAATGGCGGCGGTGTTCTGCCTCGCTGGCGGCGGGACGGAAAGGAGATCTTTTTTCTGAGAATGGGAAGCGCCAGCACTTTCGCCGCCGAGGTCGACGCTCACGGATCGAGTTTCGAAGTAGGCGCGATGCGCACGCTGTATAACGTCAACAATCTTTCTCCGAACACAGCGGGGCAGCAATACGCAGTAACTGCCAACGGGCAGCGTTTTTTGCAAATTACGACCGGCGATGCGGGAAAGGGCAGGCTGCCGTTGAACGTGATCCAGAACTGGCCGGCGCAGCTACAGGACAGGTAAGGTTACAATCTACGGTCCTAGCAGTGATCCTTCCGATCCGTTGTGGTTGCGAAATCATACTCTCGAGAACAATGCAGGTAGACGTCAAGCCGGATATTGCGTTGCCAGGTAGTTCGTGGCTGACGGGCCATCTGCAAGTCAACTTCTGGTTTGCCGACAAACCACCCAGAGCATCGCTTCTCGCTTATACATACAGTTTCCGATCTCGACTCGTAGAGACTGAAGAACAAGAATAAAAAGAGAGCAGGAGATCCCCCCTGCTCTTCTAGTCGGAGCTCATATTCATGACTTCTCGCTATACGACCTTGCCGACTGGCATCGTTCGTTCGGTCATTGCGGCCCCATGAGTTGGGTTCCGAATCGGCCGAAGCGCAGTTGTTGCTGAAGCATCTTGCGGGCATCGTCGCTCAGAACCCTCCGGCTGATCACGCCTTGGGAACTGCTCGCGCCGTTCGCGTCACCGTGGGCCGGAGTCGCCAGATAGGTGTGAATTTCTCCGGTGCTAGTCAGACCCAAACCAGTAATCTCCCCGCGCGAATTGATGGAGCAACCCGTTAGCAGATACAGGGGAGAAGTGCCCGCAATCAAGGTGTTGAGGTCGGTCATCACGCCTCTCTCCCACAGAAACGCCCGCGGGTTTCCGCCCGCGTCCACGGAAGCGCCAATCACTGAGCCGGCATCGTTAACGCTGATGCTGAGGCTGGCTACGTCCCCGGAGAGTGTGCCCAAATCCTGCATCCCGGTTTTTCTGGTCCAGAGAAAAGCGTGAAAAGTTGTGTCGCCCGTCAGGTCCGAGTTCCCGACCACCTGGCCCAGGTTATTAACGTCCAAGGCGATGTTTCCGCCCGCCAGTCCGGTTGTCCCGCCGAGATTGCCGAGATCAGTCGCTTTTCCGTTTTCCCAAAGCAAGGCATGAACGGGCACGAGGTTATAGAGGCTAATGGGGTTGAACGTCGCACAAATGCCCGATGCGCCTGCAGCCTGGCCGTTATCGTTGATCATAAAAGCGACTCCGTCTGGGTCGCCGCCGAGCGTAGGCAGTTTGTGAATCACTCCGTTTTCCCAGACGACAGGCCTAAACTGGAGCACTTGGGGAGCCGGGCATCCTGGGTCCGGTGTCGAGTTCTCTGCAAATCCGGCCACTTTACCCCGATTGTTGATCGCGGTAGCTTCACCGTTGTTGCCACCGAGCGTGGGAAGCGGAACCATTTTCCCGTCCTGCCACAGGAAAGGTAAACACGTGAGGTGGGTGCCGAATCCGCAAAAATCTTCACCGTTGGGATCGGGAGTAGAGGTTTCAGCCTCACCGACGGCCTGGAATCGTTCGTTGTCGCCAAACGCGATGCTGTTCGGTCCGCCGAGTCCGGGTGCACCGATATTCCCCGTCATTCCGTCTAGCCAGAGAACGGCGTGCTGTGTGCCATCCGCGAGACTTGACGAGCCAGCCACTAGACCGTACCTGTTGATAAAGAATGGTTGGCTGAAAGTGCCGCCAGACAACGTGCCGAGGTCGGTCACGGTGTACTGGGTGGCGGCTGGGGTGGTATGTTGCTCGGTGTCCTGCGCGGCAGCGGTCAGCGGAACCACCAGCATCGCGAGTAACCATGCCGAAAGCGACAGCATCGATTGGGATTTCATGTGACCTCCTAAGTTTTGTCCGCGTTGTTTGCGGGTGATTTCTGAGCTCATTTCGCTCTTGTCTAAGTAGGCGCAATCTGTCACGCGGAACTATCATCCGAGATCCCTTTTCTTTGAAGTGCTGCCTCGGCGGGGTATGATTCCCCGTGTGGGGGGCTATGGGGAACTCAGAGCAACCGGTACGCAAAGAGACGCAGGCTCCGGATAATGCGCAAGTCAGCCGGTTGCTCCGAGCCTGGGGTAACGGAGACAGAGCCGCACTGGACCGGCTGACCCCCATCGTCTATGAGGAACTCCGGCGCCTCGCGAGGCGCCACATGCGGGGCGAGCGCCCCGGTCACAGCCTGCAAACGACGGCTTTGGTGAATGAGGCCTATATGCGCCTGGTGGATTACAAGGGCATGCAGTGGCAGAACCGGGCCCACTTTTTCGCTGTGTCCGCTCAGCTGATGCGCCGAATTCTAGTGGAACATGCGCGTCGTCATAACTTGAAGCGAGGGGCCGGCGTGCAGCATGTTTCGCTGGACGAGACGGCCATCGTGGGTGGCGACCGGGCGGCGGACCTGGTAGCGCTCGATGACGCCATGGATGTGCTGGCGCGGCTCGATGCCCGCAAAGCGCAGGTCGTCGAGATGCGTTTTTTTGGAGGACTCAGCGTAGAGGAGACAGCAGAAGTGCTCAAAGTATCGTCCGTCACGGTGATGAGGGACTGGAACACTGCCAAGGCCTGGCTCTATCGGGAACTCACCGGCGGGAAGAACGATGGACTCCGATCAATGGAAACAAGTCGATAGCCTTCTCCAAGCGGTGCTGGAGCATCCGCCGGAGCGGCGCGAGGCCTTTTTGCGGCGCGCCTGCGGCGGTGATTCGACGCTGGAGCGAGAAGTTCGTTCCTTGTTGGCTGCGCAGCAAGAAGCTGGAACTTTTCTAGAGAGTCCGGCTATTGAAGTGGCCGCGCGAGCTATGGCCCTAAAGCAGGACCAAGAGGCGCAAGACACTTCCCGTTCCCTCATCGGCCAGATTGTTTCCCATTACCGCATTATTGAGAAGCTCGGCGGCGGTGGGATGGGTGTCGTTTACAAGGCCGAGGATGTCGAGCTTCGGCGCTTTGTCGCTCTGAAGTTCCTGCCCGAAGGCCTCGCGCAAGATCCACAAGCGCTAGAGCGTCTTCGACGCGAGGCGCGCGCTGCTTCGGCCTTGAGTCATCCCAACATCTGCACGATTCACGAGATCGGCAAGCACGAAGGCCATTCGTTCATCGTTATGGAGTTTCTGGATGGCATGACTCTGAAACATAAGATCGCGGGTTGTCCAGTGGAGACTGAGCTGATTCTTTCTCTGGCCATCGAGATTGCCGATGCGATGGATGTCGCTCATGCCGCAGGCATCGTGCACCGCGACATAAAACCAGCCAATATCTTTATCACGAAGCGAGGGCACGCCAAGATCCTCGATTTTGGACTGGCCAAAGTCACATCCACCCCCACCGGCCTCGGAAAAGCGGGCGCGCAATCGACTGTGACGCTGGAAGACCTGACCAGTCCCGGCACGGCGGTGGGAACCGTTGCTTACATGTCGCCGGAGCAATCGCTCGGCAAAGATTTGGATCCTCGCACTGACCTGTTTTCGTTTGGAGTGGTTCTTTACGAAATGGCGACGGGAGCGCTCCCGTTTCAGGGACAGACATCGGCAGCCATCTTCAATGCAATTCTTAACATGACTCCGCTACCACCAGCGCGTATCAATCACGAAATTCCTACGAAACTCGACGACATTATCAATCGTGCGTTGGAAAAGGACCGCGACCTCCGCTATCAGAGCGCCGCCGAACTGCGTTCAGAGCTGAAGCGCTTGAAGCGGGACACAGACTCCGGCCGTTCCCGCGCCGCGGGTCCCGACGGTACTTCCGCCTCAGCGAAGCCTTCGCCATCCGCCCCGTCATCAAGTGCAGCGATCCTGTTGGGCGAAGCAAGGAAACACAAGAAAATACTCGCGTTCGCATTCTTGGGAGTTTTCCTGTTCACCATGGCTCTCGCGACTTATTTGTACGTGCGAGCCACGCGAACCGCGGCGAAGAGTGATAGCAGCAAATGGGAGCAACTGACGTTCTTTACTGATGCGGCGGTGTACCCAGAATTGTCGCCGGACGGACGAATGCTGACGTTCATCAGGGGGAACGGCACGTTTCTGACGCCGGGTGACGTGTACGTGAAGATGCTGCCGTCAGGTGAGCCGGTCCAACTGACCCACGACAAGTTGGTGAAATTGAGTCCCACATTTTCACCAGACGGGACGCGGATCGTCTATGGGACGGCGGACCCGTGGGACACGTGGGAAGTACCAGTACTGGGAGGGGAACCTCGCCTGATTCTGCGCAACGCGTCGTCACTCACTTGGATTGCTGGCGGAAAGCGGCTTCTGTTTTCGGAGACCAAGGGCGGGTTACATATGGGAGTCGTGACGACGGATGAGGGGCGAGGACAAAGCCGGGATGTCTATCTACCCGCCGGGGATCGAAGCATGGCACACCACTCTTATCTGTCGCCGGACGGGAAGTGGGTGTTGATAGCGAGTCAAATGGACGAGACGGCGAACCGTGTGCAGTGCCGCGTCGTGCCATTTGACGGCAGCGGCAGGGAGCAGTTGGTTGGGCCTGCAGGAGCGACCTGTACGACAGGAGCCTGGTCACCGGATGGCAACTGGATTTACTTGAGCACGAACCAGGGCGGGCGGTATCACATCTGGAGACAACGTTTCCCTGGAGGAGAGCCAGAGCAGGTGACATCCGGGCCAACGGAAGAGGAAGGGGTCGCGATGGCGCGGGATGGCAGGTCCTTTCTAACCTCGGTGGGGACAACATATTGGACGATCTGGATTCACGATGCCAAGGGGGAGCACCAGATGTCGTCCGAGGGAGATGCGTTCTCGACGACATTCTCAAGGGACGGAACGAAGTTATTTTACTTGAAGCGGGCTGGGCAGAACGACGTCACGGAATTGTGGAGCACAGAGCTAACCACCGGGAAGAGCGACCGGGTCGTGCCTGGATATGGGATAGACGCAACTTTTGTGGACTACTACGCCAGCTACGATGTTACAGAGGACGGAAATTGGGTGGCCTTTTTAAAGAGGGACGAAAAGGGAATCTCCCATATCTGGATCGCATCAACCGATCACCGCACTTCGCCTCAGCAACTACCGTCCGTGGAGAACGAGGACGAACCGATGTTTCTGCCGAATGGTGATCTGGTCTACCGGGCGAGTGAGGGTGGGAAGAATTACATTTACACCCGGCATCGGGACGGATCGGGCAGGAAGAAGTTACTTGAGGGAGCGATTCTGGATCTAAGCGCAGTGTCGCCGGACGGGCGATGGATCGTGGTCCTCCTGAAGGACGACGCGGATAAGGATCACCCCTATCGAACGCTCGCCTATCCGAAAGAAGGGGGGAAACCGGTAATAGTATGCGCGTTGTGTTACAGGGGCTGGAGCGTGGATGGGAAATACTTGGCCTTGCAATTCCAACCGTTACCTTATTCCCTGGAGACGTACTTGTTGCCTGTGAGCGACAGCGGCCTGCCGGCGTTGCCGCCCCAAGGACTGAGCGGTCCTGAAGATCTGAAGAAATCGAACCGAGTTGTGGTACTGCCAAGAGGAGTGGACTCGGTGTTTGGGCCGGAGAAATACTCGTACACGATAACGAACATTCGCAGAAATATTTACCGGATCCCGATTTCGTGAAACTGAGTAGCGGCCATTCATATCAGGACTTCTTCACGCTCTGGAAAGACGCCGAACCCGACATCTCAATTCTCAAGCAAGCCAAAGCGGAGTACGCGAAGTTGCAGCGACTGCTTCTGGAAGGGACGATTCTTGGCAGGCAGCGCGATTGCCAACGATTCTGGGCGACTGACGGGCTACTCTTACCTAACCCGGTGAGGTAAGGGTTGCCGACAAGCCGGGAGTTGATCCGATTGGTCAACACAAGGGCGTTTGTCGGGACTCATCGCTTTTCTCGGTTTGGGCGAGGTCTCAATGAGCGCATTTGGCCTGTTTTTCTCAGTTGGGGAACGCCGAGTCAGGCGACCCATTCATCGAATCGGCGCAAGATCTCCATTACCTTGCATCCCAGGAGTATGAGAGAACCCCACAATATGAAGGGGACGCCATAGAGTAGAAGATGCTTGCGCGAACGGGCAGAATCAAACACCCGCATCTTCACGATGGCGTATACGTTCGCTGAGAGATAAGCGACCGCCAAACAGCTCGTTACCAGGTCATGCAAGTTTATATGCCTCCTGACGTCTATATCTCACCGCAATCTTTCTCGCGATATTTGCCGGTGAGCTGAGGTGGTGGTTGTTCGTTCTGTCGCCCTAATTCGAGTTAGGAAGGTGTGGCGATTTTTGTTTGGCATCCAGTTGCGCGCCGATCAGCGCTCCTCAGGACACGGCGGTTAGGGATGCTGGGTGAGACAAGTCGACGCCAGAGACCTTGACGACGGCCTGCCACGCGGCTTCTTGGCTGGCGCGATCATGGAGGTGTGGCTGGCGCTGCACCTCCATTGGGCCTGAGAACTTCCCTTTGGCCGAGGCGAAGAATTGCCCCGAGACGTCGGTTCCGAACTGTGATGCCTGGATATACCGGCTGGCCGCGGTCTCCGGCGTCTGATTCATGCCGGGAATGAGGTTCACGATCGGGATCATCAGATACCTCAACGCGAAACCAGCGCTTCGCACCACCTTGGTACCGGTCGCGCCACCGGGCGACACGGCATACACGGCCATGCCGGAGGGCAGCCGGCGGGCCAGCGCCGCGGTCCACCAAGCGATGATGAGCTTTGCGTCCGCATACGCATTGTTGGGCACGTACTTCACGTTCGGCCCGTTGCGTATCAGCGCTTCAACAGCGGCGTTTCGGTCCCCTTGGTAACGACTGGCCGCGAAGACTGGCAGGTCGGTGTATTTGAACATGGGGACGCCCCCTCGGGCAGGCTCCGCGCCGGCGATAACAATTCGCGCGTTGGGGCTCAGCAAGTTGGCATTGAGCAACCCAACAGTCAGTTGATGATGCCCGATGAGAGGCGCTTGAGACGACTCGATGCCCTCCGCAGTGAGCGCGCGCTTTTTGAAGGGAACCAACCCGGCATTGAGCAGCAGGAAATCGATCGGCTGACCTCGCTTGACGAGCTCGGCAAGGGCGGACTTAACGCTCGACGGCTTGTCCAGATCCAGCGCCAGCGGCGTGAAAATCACTCTTTTGTTCTCAGCCGCGAGTTGAGCGGCCGCTTGCTGGGCCCCAGTCAGGCTGCGCCCGGTGACGATGATCTCGCGGTAGCCCTCTCCGGCGAGCAGGCGGGCTGCCGCATAACCGAGCCCGGAGGTGGTGCCGGTGATGAGTGCGATCGAATGTTGCATGGGCGTCTCCCGTATTTACTGTCTTGCAGCCGTTACATACGCGAGAGTACGATACTCATAGATGCAATGCAAGGAGTTTCGTACGCAATGGTAACTAATCTTGCGAAGCGCTCCCCAGGGCGTCCAAAAGGCTTTATTCCCGACGAAGCACTCGACCGTGCCGTTGAGATGTTTTGGGAGCATGGGTATGAAGGAGTCGACGTGGATCGGATCGCGCGCGCCGTGAACGTCACCAAGCCCGCGCTATACCGAGCCTTCGGAGACAAGTCCACCCTGCTGCTAAGGGCCGTCGAGCGCTATGCGCTGATCTATGGAGCTCCCAAAATGGCAGCATTTCAAGCAGAGCCGGACATCCACAAGGCCGTGACCGCCTTTTGCGAGGCTACCGTCAACACCGCAACCGGCGACGCTCGCAGCGGCTGCATGTTGGCTGCCGCTGCGCTGGGACATTCGGAGCGGGTAACAGAGATCCGTTCCTGGCTCGCGAAGAGTTTCGCTGCATCCGCTGATATTTTCGCGAACCGTTTCGAGCAGGAGATAAAGGCGGGGCGCCTGACTCGTACACCCTCTGCCAAGGTGCGAGGCCGTTTGCTTGTTGACTTGTTGCAGGGTGTGCAGCTTCGCGCCAAGGTTGGTATCACTCGCGAGGAATTGCTGGAAGACGCCCGAAGCTATGTGCGCCTGATTCTTGGCAAGTAAACGCCCTTCTCGAGATGCGTCTGGACGAGTGCCAAATCGCCAGTACACTCATCAAGCGTAGATCGGTAATGACAAGTCGGCATAGTGTCACAATTTCAGAATCAGATAAGTACCGGGACAACGCAGGCTCCATGCGCGTTTATCGGGACTGATCTTGGTCTGCTTCGGTTGATTTTGGGTGCTTCAAACCACGTCTGAGGTATTCACGAGGATTAGCCCTGACAACTCGCTTGAACGCCTTACTGAATGCGGCGTCGGACTCGTAACCGACCAATCGAGCGACTTCTGGGAGCTTTTTGTCACGCCGTTCAAGTAGCTGTATCGCCTTCTGCATCCGCCACTCAGTTACGTATTCCAGCGGCGTTTGTCCGAGTAGCTCTTTGAAACGTGCTGCGAATGCGGAGCGAGACATGCCCGCCGCTTCGGCCAGGGATTCGACCGTCCAGGGTGTATTCACTCTGTCATGAATGGCACTCAGAGCAGCGCCTATTTGAGGATCGAAAATTGCACGGAGCCATCCTTTGTTGCGTTCTGGCCTCGACGCGATATGCGCCCGGAGTACATGGATAAACAGAACCTCGGCCAGTCGACTCCCGACGACTTCAGATCCCGGTGCCTGTTCTTCCATCTCCGACGCGAGCGCTTGCACTGTGGTGTGAAGAGCAAGCGTGCGTGCCTGATCGGCCTTCATCAAAATGAAGTTCGGCAATAGCTGAGTGATCGGCCTCAGGCTGGCGCGATCGAAACTCAAGGATCCACAGACGATTGTCGTCGGTGCGCCACCGCCTCCACACAGAGCGACATTGCCGTTGGCCTTGGCCCCGATCTCGCGGAAGCTCCACCTCGGACGTGTTCGCGGGCTGTCGCGTAAAACAATCGCAGTCCCCTTAGCCAGCAAAAAGCAATCACCACCGGTGAGAGGAATCGGTTCCGCAAACCCTTCCACGCTCAGCCAGCAGTTGCCGCGCGAAAGCATGGCGAAGTGCGCCAAATCTGTGGGTGACGTCTTTTTGTCAGAAGGCGTGACATTTTCTTCGGTCTGGTTTTCCTGTTTTATACCCCACGGGGCTGTGGCTTCGAGCCTGTGCAGACCGAAAGCAGTTACGTGCATCGTTCTAAAAATGTCTGTTATCGGGTCCAACTTCCCCTCCTTCTTTGGACGAATAGACAAAAATATTGGACTCAAGGGCAGTTCTCGTCCACTTCCGAAAGAATCTACCCCAGTGTACCGAATACGAAGGGAGTCATTATGGGAAAGCTTGAAGGGAAAGTTGCAGTAATCACAGGCGGAAGTAGCGGGATTGGCTTGGCCACAGCCAAACGCTTCGTGGAAGAAGGTGCCCTCGTCGTAATAACAAGCCGCCGAGAAAAGGAGCTGAAAGAGGCCGCAGCCTTAATTGGAAAACACGTCACGACAGTCACGGGCGACGTAACGCGCCTAGAGGACTTGGACCGGCTCTATGCCGTCGTGAAAGAGAAACACGGTCACATCGACGTACTCTTCGCAAACGCGGGCTGGGGTGAAGTCGCACCCATTGGAGCGGCTACCGAAGCTCATTTCGACAAAACCTTCGATTTAAATGCGAAAGGAACATTCTTCACGGTGCAGAAGGCCGTTCCCCTCTTCAAAGATGGGGGTTCGATCATCCTGAACACCTCGGTCGCGAACGTAATGGGATTGCCAACGTTTGCTGTCTATGCCGCGGCTAAGGCGGCTGTCCGCAGTTTCGTCCGCAGTTGGGCCGCGGAACTAAAAGACCGCAAAATCCGCGTGAATGCGGTAAGCCCCGGACCAATCGAAACTGCGGCACTTGAGAAAGCGGGCATCCCCCCTGAGATGATGGAACAAGCGATAGCAGGGTTCACCACGCAGGTTCCACTCGGCCGCAGAGGCAAGCCCGAGGAAATTGCGGCCCCGGTCGTGTTCCTCGCCTCCGAAGAAAGCTCCTACATCACCGGCGTAGAACTCGCCGTCGATGGCGGCATGGCGCAGGTTTAACCTCGGCGCAGTCCCGTGGCTGGCCCTCCGGCCCCGTTAGTCGCGGAACCACGCTTCTCAAACTTTAGTTCTACCAGAGGATCGGAGAGACATTATGAGCTATGCGATTGTAGGATTCGGAAAGATCGGTCAGGCCCTCGCCCACGCGTTCGCCCGTAAGAACATCAACGTGACTGTCGCGAGTCGCCGGCCGCCCGAAGCGTTGGCGCCGCAGGCTCGTGCGATTGGACCTACGGTCGTCGCCAAGTCGCTACGGGATGCACTCGATGCCGACACAATCATCCTGGCGGTCCCGTTCGGGGAGCACGGCGAGGTTGCGAAGGCCCTGCCGAGCTGGGAAGGCAAGACGGTCATCGACGCGACGAACGCGTTTGGAGTTCCCCCTGAAGAGCTGGGCGGCCTCCTGTCCTCCGCCTTCGTCGCGAAGGCGTTCACCGGCGCCAAGTTGGTGAAGGGCTTCAATCACCTGGGTGCTGCCAAGCTGGCTACCGATCCGGTCGTCGAGGGCGGCCACCGGGTCGTCTTTCTGTCGAGCGACGACGAGGACGCGACCGCTCCCGTGGCGGCCTTGGCCAAACAACTCGGGTTCGCACCCGTCAAGCTGGGAAAGCTCAACGAGGGTGGCGCGCTGGTGCACGCGCGCGGCCGCACCTGGGGTCAGCTCATCTTCCAGGATTTGTTCGAGAAGGAGCAGTAATACCTCCACGACAGTGTGATTTGGCACGAGAAGGATGGTTCCGAAACGTTCGATTGGATCGGAACACACTCGATGCAAGGCAAAAGGAGAGATTTCGATGAGGACCGAAAAGAATGTCCAGGTTGTGAAGGATTTCTTTGCAGCAATCGGAAGCGGCGACAAGCAGCGTCTGCTGTCGTTGTCTGCCGAAGATATTGAGTGGATCATTCCGGGCGAGGACTGGCCGCTGGCCGGCACGCACCGCGGGCACGCTGGACTGAATAACTTACTTCGGAAGGCTAATGAAACGGTGGAAACCTCGTTCCCAGAGCCCCCCGAATTCGTGGCGCAGGGAGACCGAATTCTGGTCGTCGGCGTCGCTACGGGGAAAATCAAAGCCACGAATAAAGCGTTCGAGGACCATTGGGTCTTCGCCATTACCGTTAGGAATGGCAAATTGACGAACATCCGGGAATATATCGACACGCAAGCACTGGCACGGGCCTCCGAGAAGGCCGCGAGCCCCAGACCCTGACCTTCCGCGCTGTTTCGTCTCGGCAAACTGAATCGGCGGATCTCGGTGAGTGCATGCTCGCCAATGTACTCGCCGAGCCGCGATCAGTAACGATAAGTCGGCTTGCAGGAAGTGATCGCGATTGCTCCCAGTTGACGGGCTACTCTGAAGTAATCCCACAGTAAGGGTTGCCGACAACACACCCAGAATCATTGCCATCCGCGTTCAATCTGCTGTACAGCCTTTGCCGCTCACTTCACACGACACCATCATTGGGACGATGCAGTACATGTAGCGGGAACAGATCGAAGGCCGGGCTATTTAGGCAAGTCCAGCGCCGGATTCTGCGCGAAGAAGTTCACCGGCTTCAGCTCGAACTCATGCCACACTGTCGGCATGACTGGCCAGTCCTCGGAATGAGGCACGTGGTGAAAACCCACTGAATACCACAGCACGATATCGGTGTTTTCGATGGGGCGATTGGCTTTCGTCCACGTCGGTAGACCTTCCCCGCCTTTGCTCAGGAATGGGTAGTCGCCTGCGGCGTACCGCTCATTCGTTCGGTAAGGAGTCACCCATACCTGGTAGTCGGTAAAGCCGGCGCGTTTCTGCGGATAGTCGTCGGGGAGCAAGAGCGACATGGCATTGTCGCCGGGCATCAATTCGTAGCCCACGGGATAGCCGAGAGAGCCCTTCACGTTGGGGTTGATCACGCGCCAGCCCTCAGGATGCTCCATACTCATGCGGGCTTTCGCCTGCTCTTCTGTCTTGGCGGTCTCCGGTTCGGCAACCCACAGGCTCTTTCGCAGGTTCTCCGCTGGCAGGCGCTTCACCTGGAACTTGTCTCGCACGAAGCTGTTGGCGGTACCATCCACGTCGAAATCGAGGCGGAAGGAAAAGAAGTGGTCGTGGTCGATGCCCACGTTGTTCTCGGCGATGAAGCGGCCGTAGCGGCTGGCCTCGCCCTTGGGGTCGTCCGCTGCTGATCGGCTGTTCACAGCCATGGTCTGGTCAAAGCCCGTCGCGCCCACGCGCACGCGAATGCTACCGTTCTGCTGGAAGACCCAGTCGAAGATGTAGTCGTAGTTGCCGAAGATGCCGATCGTGCGCAGCACGAGTTCGCGCGCTTTGCGGCTCTCGACGATTCCCGTATCGTCGTGCCGCCACGCTATGGAGCTCGTCGGCTGTTCGAACAGGCACGCGGCACGCTGCTTGGTCTGCACGATTCCTTTCCAGTTGGCGTACATCTGGTCGAAGTAGACGGCGTTTTCCGGACAGTCGTCGCCTACCGCTAGCGAGCTTGCAAACCCGTCTGCACCTAGGCCCGCGTCAAAAAACACCCTGGCAAACCATCCCTCGCTCGGTTCCATGTAGGGCACAAAGATTTCTGAGAGTGAGCCTTCGTACAGAATCGACCGCAGCTTGCCGCCGTCCTGATAGCCCACATTGCTGACCACTAGGCCGACGCGTCGATCGATGCGGAAATGAAAGTTCCACTTCTGCCAGCTCACCGACTGACCATCGAGCCGGTAACTTGGTCCCAGCGGTTGCTGTACGGTCAGCGGCGTGGGCACGTCGCGTATGGCGCCGACCGACGCCAAGTCGTAGTTCGATTCAACCTTTGGGATGGGGACCACACCCGTGTCGATGACGCGCACGACCTTCTTTTCATTTATATCCAACAAGACCGTCAGGCCCTCGATGACCCCGCCATCCTCCAGAGGACCGATTTGCTGCACGCAGATCACGCGCAACAGGCGCCGTCCTTCCTCTTCCGCGGCTCCGTAGTAGCCCTCAGGACCGCCGCCGCAAAATACAGTATTAAAGTCGGTGATCCCGCGTTTTTTCAAAGCGGCCTTGACCTCGTCGTTGTCTTTGACCAGGTCCTTGAATTCATCGCTCTCCTCCAGGGGTGAAGGGGGTTGCACTCCCTTGATTTCCGTCCACGAGACGAGCTTTTTGCCGTTCACGTCCACGACGGCCTCGAAGGTTTGC
>Ga0335078_10008014_pt1 | contig 15688 bp, 14 predicted proteins | sample Lox_Sample_32_FD_206711 | JGI IMG/M metagenome (GOLD analysis project Ga0335078, IMG submission 206711) | Soil microbial communities from Loxahatchee National Wildlife Refuge, Florida, United States - Lox_Sample_3.2 | ecosystem: Environmental > Terrestrial > Soil > Wetlands | place: USA... | reverse complement strand
GACATGTTTGAACAGGAACCTCCCGTCGGAATCTCCGAAAGCCCACACGCCGGGTTGCGCAGTCTCCAGGTAGTCATTTACTTCGATCCAGCCTTCCCTGGTGGTTCTGATGCCCGCCTTCTCGGGATGCAGGATTCCTGTTGTGGGTCCTCTGCCTGCAGCTATCATTATCTCATCTGCCTCCACGACTTTTTCCACTCCGGACTTCCCATTGAAGGCGCGTAGGCGCTTCTTGCCGCCTGGGAGCCTCTCCGCCTCTCTGACCTCGTGATTGACGATGATTTCCATCTGTTTCCCGAGCACGGACCTTGCCAGCGCAGACACCTCAGGCTCCTCTTCAGGGAGGAACTGCGAATTTCTGCCGATCACTGTGACCTTGGCGCCCATCGCAGAGAAGAAGTGCCCGAACTCGGCTGCAACGTACCCGCCGCCGACTATGGCGACGCTGGGTGGGAGCTCCTTGAGTCTGAATGCATCATCGCTGGTGAAGTAACCTGCCAATTCGAGTCCCTTTATCGGGGGAACGTCAGGTTGTGACCCAGTGCACAAGAAGATGGTCTTGGAAGTTATCCTTTCCCCTGATACCACCAATGTGTAAGGAGCCACAAATTCCGCGGCGGCGTGATAGTAGTCGATGTTCTCAGAGCTGGACAGACCATTCCGAATCGAGTCTATATCAGCGTCGATTAGTCGCCTCATCCTCGCCATGATCTTCGCGAAGTCCGCGCCCTTGAGCTCCACCTCTAGCCCGAGTTCGCCGGCCTCTTCGATGATTCTGACCAGCTCCGCGGGGTAAAGCAGGATCTTCGAAGGGATGCAGCCGCGAGTCAAACAAATCCCTCCTGGATCGTCCTTGTCTATGACAGCGATCTTCATCGTCGGATCCTGCTGCAGCATGGGGTCCACGAGGTTCATCGCGGACCCCGACCCAATCACTATTAGGTCGTAGTTCTTCATTGCGGGAAAATCAGACATCCGCTAGATAAGTGTGAGAGAATCGCCGGCATACCACAGCGGTGGGACACCCGGACCTTGAAGAGGCGGCTATCGGGCCGCGTATCTAGCCTAGATCAAGTTCTAATCCGGTCGCCGGGTGCTTCCGACAACACATGTAGCCGCAGATCCGCAACCGCAGGGTTGGTCAACCTCGAGAAGAAAGGAGGTCTGTTACGATGTAGGCAGTGTATGGGGTTCAACTGGCGACCGAATTTTGGTAAGGGGTCAGTGCATCGTGAACTTCCTATCATCACGGACAACCTTCACTGCAATGCAGTCGAGACATGCGACCGGCGCATTACTAACTAGTCTACGAGGTGAAGGATGGTGAAATCGTCAGAAGAGATGCCAGAGACAAGCCAGGGCACGGTCCAGGGATGCACGACCACCAGGGCGGTGGGCGGAGGACGCCTGAAATGATTGACATTCACAACTCAATGCTTTCCAACGTCGCCGATTGTGCCGTGCTTATTGCGGGAGGCATGGGGAAGCCGATGTACCTTGCGGTCGGAGACGCTAGTATGCGTGCCCACATTACCCAGATTCGCGACGCAGATGAGGCAGTCAGGGCATACCTCGCGGGGAATCTCGACAACCATACGGAGCTGCTTCACTAGATCAACTCTCTGATGAAGATGCGGTCGCAGGGAGCATAGGTCTTCTCGTTCAAATCTGTGACCCAGTGCTGTGAACCGGAGGCTGTCTCATCCTCGCTCTTCTCCCCCTGACCTACTCTTCTCCCATCGCGACCGCGATGGCTGTCGGCTTACCCTCACGGTGTCGGCTCACAAAACTTGATTTCAAGCGTCGCCTCCCAGAAATGTCTTCGAGCTCAGCAATGCTAGGTTCTCTCATGAGGTAACTGAGAATTCCTCCAAAGTGTCCTCGACGAGCGGATTTCTCCAGGTTTCCGAGCGAGGCCATCTCGGTTTCCTCTTCCTTTCCTAGGAATTCTCGACTATAAGTCGCAAACTCTCAGAGGGGTGAGAAACTCACCGTTCATATCAGCCCCACAAACAGGAAAAGACATTCTTAATTCACCAGCTGAGAGGCTTCCGAGCCTTTGGGTGCGCCCTTCTATCCGACATCAGCTTTCGTGGTCGAGAAGATGCTCGCTCTGGCAGGCGTTAACTCGGAGTCCATTGTATATGACCTGGGGTGCGGGGATGGGGCCATCGTGGTCGAGGCGGCACGCCATTACAATGCCATGAAGGTTGTAGGCATTGAGCAAAAGCAGAAGCTCTGTTCCATTGCACTCAGAAAGACGCAGCATCTTAGGAATGTAGTCATAGTCAACGCGAACTATGATGACGTTGACATTTCCGAGGCAGACGTTGTCACGCTATACCAAAGCGCGAGCGAAAACGCAAGGCTGAAGCGGAAACTCGTCAACGAGCTTCGGGCAGGCACCAAGGTGGTGTCGCACGATTTCGGGATTCCTGGCTGGCGACCTACGGAATTTCACGTTTTCAAAGAGGGACGTCACAGTCAAAGAGTCCTTGTGTACATCATAGGTTCCCACACACCTTTGTGACTCGACCAATTACGTCGACCCGAATTGCCTCGTCCCTGGGTCTGAAAGACATAACTAGATGCTGCACCTTCGCCTCTCCGGTTGTCAGACTACGCCGCTGAAGAGGAGAAACTCAGAAAGCTATACGACCAGGCACGGACACAGGGAAACAAGAAGAAGAAAAGAGAGTATAAGGATAAGATCGCCGAATTGAACCGGCTCCGGAAGTCTGCCGAGCGAGAGAGCGCTAAATCGAAAAAGTAGAGGAACAGACAGAGGAGGTCTCCTCCCAACCAGCTTCCCCTGCCACCCGTGGTTGTTCTTTCGGGACCACAAACAAACCTCATTTTCGATTGCATCTAAGCGCAAAAAATACTCAGTCCCTAAATACTGCAGAACACCAATAATGTCAGGTGAAGTGCATGAATGCAAACAAGCAGCTGAGGGCGCTTAGCAGTCGCTTCAACCCAAAACGCCACTGCCTGAACTGCGGAAGGGCCCTGGACGAAACCAAGCGACTCTGCTCCAACTGCATGATGTGGTCGCAAGCTTAGTCCTCCGGAAGTTTTTAACAATGGCCCACACTAGGAATTCGAAAAAGAAGAGGCATCACCGGACCGTCTATGACTACAAGAGTCGCAAGTGATGAAAAAGGCATGTTCTCCTATCTTCTGACTTCGAACCTTTCGAAGACGTCGACTTGGTGGCGGAGCGGTGATGAGAAATCGGCTGACCAGAATCTGGAGGCTTATTTTAAGGGTCTCAAGCGCTCAGCGTGCAAGGTATGCGGCGTCCGAGTGACTTCAACGTGCTTCAATTGCGGGGGCAAGTTCTGTCTAGAGCACATGACAAACCACTCCTGTGGGCGGCTCCTCCCGTCGGACAGCACCGGGAATGTCACTGAGATCGGTCGCTCTCCACGGCCATGACCAAGTAGGGGCAATCCGTGGTGAAAGGCTTCTCCGGATTGTGACTGCCCTGGGGACCGGCCTTCCTTCGTTCAATGGCGGATTCAATCACACCCTTCAAAGCTTTGTGCCGTGGATCCGCCTTCACGCTGCCAAGACATGGGGCAGCGGCCATCAAGTAGATGCAGTGGTCATGCGTCGAACATGCTCATTCGTGCCATTCGAACCCATCCTCTTTCTCACTTGGCCGGAAGTAGATGTTTGCGGTGCAAAATGGGCTGACACGCCATTGGGGGAGGACCCCCATGGACAGACTGGTCGCCCTGGCCAGGCCTCGCCACAGGCAAATTGTTCTCCCGCTGTAAGGCTGGTTCTTTTAACAGGAGAGGGTCAGGGGCATAGTCATGGCATCTATCAGAGTGATTGATGATGGTTCACAGCCAATCGTAGAGAAGGGCCGAGAAGCCCCGTTCAAGCAGGGCAATTTTTACGTCTTCGAGGTTGCAGACGACGTGGCGAGGTACTGGAACAAGATGGACGCCGGGAGAAGGGCTCAACTTTGGAAGCAATCTGCAAGGGAAAAGAAGGACATCCGCCTGCTTGTCGAGGCCTTCGTTCACAAGCCAGCCCACGTCAAGTGAAGCCCGACGACGCCCGCGTTGACAGTCTTCGTTTCTCCCTTTCAGCGGCCGTAATACCGGTTCGTGCACATACGATGAGTCCCGACGGGGATGTAGGGGGTCCTCCGAGTACCGCTCCTCATCCAGAGTCTTTTGCAATGATAACCTTCAATCTGAGACGTGCTGGCGCGTAGTTTCTCAGAGCCAGCTTCTTCCTGATTTGCCACGTTATCAGCTTGACCAGTGTCTCATCAGGGTCGAAGTCCATCTTAGATTGCATATGAGCGCAAAAAATACCTTGTCTCTATATGCGACCCCCGCCAGTTTGGTTTGGACAAACCAAGGTGAATATCGATGTTGGATGCTTCGTTCCTGACTACGCGTCTGCCACCGAACGTGCGTGCGCGCTCCTACGAATCCACGCCGCAGTCGCAAACCGCAGGAGGGGACCTTCCATGCCTCCAGGCGGGAGGGGAGGCATGGGCGGTCCGACGAACAACCGAGGTCAGAGGTGAATAGACAATGACATTCGCACGAAGAAAGAAGTGGGCAGTGATAAGAAGGCGTAGGCACGCTTCTCACCAGCATGCGCTCGAGCAACGTGGTGGACACCCCTCGAGAAGTGCCTGACAGCAGGTAGATTTCCCCATCGAAAAGGCGACGAGGACAGGTCAGGCCTCCACGTGCTGGCCGGATCCTTCACTTATTGTTGAGAAACTGAATCCAAACTGATTTGGTTCAAATCAAGCCATTCCGGCATGAAAACCTCCTGTTCTTCCGAAATCAAAAAAGTCTAGTCGTGGTTGACCAAAACTGTCAACCAACGCTAGGGGACAGCGAACTTCTAATTCGTGCCCTCTGACTTGGATTCTGGGGCCGTGGTCGCCGCTGAACTCTGTACTACTTGTCCAGATGCAAACCTCTCAGAGACCTGTGTGACCTTTATCCTCACGTTGTCTCCTTGCTTTGTGCCGGGGACAAAGACCACAAATCCTTCGACTCTGGCAATCCCTTCTCCGCGCCTGCTGGTGTCGGAGATACTCACGTTGTACTCCTTACCGACCTCAACTGGCTTGCGGAAGCCACCGGAACTTCTTCCGTAACTTCCTCGATTGCCATACCCTCCGCGCTGTCCGAAACTCAAATTCTCTCATCCTCCTACCGTTATTCCGTCCGATAGAGAACACGTTGGCTGAGGGCTACTTAAACAGGCGTATTACTCTCTACACCGTCTTGGTAGATTTCAGTTTCGTCTCGACCAGCTTGCCTACCCAAACATCATAGGAGTCTGGAGCGGGTGTCTCAGAACCACGGGTCTTCTTAGACCGCTCCCTATTGGTTCCCAGCCATTTCTCGTAGGTGTCGCCGGGCAGCTTAGTCTTGTCCAACTTGGATGATTCTCTCAACTATCCTCGAATCCGAGGAGGAGTTCCTCCATATAAGCTAGATAGAAACTGACTGTGTCCGTCTTGCAACGTCCGACCGGCCTTTGCTCATGTGCCGGCTTCGCTCATGGCCTTCTTCATGTTCTCGACTTTCTCCTTCATAAGAGCTATGGCCGACTCGAGGCCCCTGCACGCCGCCTCCTCCTCGGTCAGGGCAGCCTCGAGGTCTTTGATCTTGCTTGGGGCGCTATTCAGGTCTCGCGATACCTGCCCTAGTGGGGAGTAGTCCAGCCTTCGGGGCATGTTTTCAAAGAGCTCCCGCTGAACCTGGTTTATCTCACTCATCTTCCTTTCGTCGGTCGCGGCCAGCCAGGAAACCTCCCTCCCGGCCCGCAGGCTTTCGTAGAGTTGGTCCTGGAGCTTGACGTAGGAATCCCAATACTTCATCCATGCCTCATTGTATGCGGCGAAGATATCTCTCAGCTTTGCATCGTGGGCCTTCTCACGTGACTCCAATGCGCCAAAGAACCCAGGAAACCCCACTAATAGGGTTTGGATATGTCATTGCGCGCCTTTAATAGGGCCGAAGATTCGAACTCACTGTGAGTAATCAAACACAAATCGAGTTATGCGTAACACATCGAATACGGCTTCAATCTGACGGAACCTCAAACCACCTCGTTTGTCCTGTATGTGTCCAGATGGCAAACCAAGAGTCGCTCCGCAGGCGCTCCCGAAGGCGATAGGCCCTTGAGACAAGCGGAAACCGTCCAGCAGTCCCCCAAGCTCCCGAGAGCCTGCCCCAGGTGTGGCAGCGTCGAGCGCCTATACCGGACTCCCAGGGGACTAATGTGCGGAGACTGCGTCAGGACGATGGATTCCGCCGGGCTGGGTTTCAGATAGAGTGGCAGGACCCGCAAGTCACGAGAGGCTGACCGATTCCGTTGGCTCCGCTGCACGGTGTCCTAGAGGGGCACCTGTGCATGGCAGTAAGTCGAAAATAACCGCATCCCCTTTTTCGGTCCAGGTATCGTTCCATTCTTGGTTACGGAAGCGCTCAGAGCCTTTCTACTGGCGCATATGTCAGGCCTTTATATACCGCGGCAGGGCACCAACTCTGGGAAGTCTAGGACACTTCCTCATCTTGATTTGAAATGGAATCCAGTACCAAATTTTCGCGGCTCCTGAAGATGGAGAGGAGTTCGGATAAGTGCCCACGGTGCGGCAAGACCAGCATGGTCCTCGATGGCAACGGCTCGGAGTTCTATTGTGCTTCATGCGGGCTCGTGGTCAAAGAGAAGATAGCAGACATGGGTCCCGAGTGGAGGTCCTTCGCCGGGGACGAGAAGGGGGACCGCAGCAGGGCAGGGTCCCCGACGTCAATAACAATGCACGACATGGGGCTCGCCACCACCATTGGCGGACTGAACAAAGACGCGTCGGGACGGTCGCTGTCAGGATCCATGAAATCGACCGTCGAAAGGATGAGGACATGGGACAGGCGGAGCCAGATTCACGAGTCATCCGACAGGAACCTTCATCAGGCGTTCAGCGAGCTCCGAAGGTTCTCGGACAAGCTTAGCGTGCCGGCAGCGGTCACCGAAAAGGCCGCCTACTTCTACAGGAAGGCGCTTGAGAGGAACCTCATCAGGGGGAGGTCGATCACCGCAATGATGGCCGCTTCCCTTTACGCCGCTTGCAGGGACTGTCAAGTGCCGAGGACGCTCAAGGACGTGGCCGCGGTGAGCAACGTCAAGAAGAAGGACCTCGCGAGGTCGTACAGGCTCATGCATCGTGAGATGGACCTCCAGATGCCTGTTGCCGAGGCGAGCAGGTGCGTTTCAGGGATAGCCTCGAGGGCGAGGATGTCCGAAAAGACGCAGAGGAGGGCGCAAGAGATACTGTACAGGGCGAAGCAGACGGGAATCTCCGCAGGGAAGGACCCGATGGGAATGGCCGCATCGGCTCTTTACGTCGCCTGCATGCTCGAGGGCGAGGAGAGGACGCAGAAGGACGTGGCTGACGCCGCCAAGGTGACGGAGGTCACGATAAGGAACAGGTACAAGGGACTCAGGGAGTCACTCGGAATCTAGACCGAGAAGATACGTTTCCGGGGTCTAGCTGCGCTTCCCGTTCTGCGGGAGGGTGACAGGGTGGGGCGGGATCGTGCACGGAGGCGTTGCGATGATGGTCTGGACAACGCCTGCGGGCTGGCAGTGACGGCAGTCAACTCAGAAAAACTAAGTGACTGTGGAGTTCAGTGTCAACGTCCTGGAATCACTCTCCAACTGATGATTTCATTCGCAGGGCCGGCCGGGCAGCTATGGTGGCCGAAGGAGAGATCAGGCGTTCAAGGAACGCCCTCAGTGTCGACGGCATCGCGACCTGGCTGGTGCCCTCCCGCGAGGTGGGGCCTTACGGTTCCTCCTAGCCTGCAAATCTCCCAAGTCAGTATGTTAATAGCACCTCGATTAGCCCGTTGAACGAATGCCCAAAGTCGGCATCGATGCGATGTACATCTACGTCCCCCCGCTCCACGTTGACAACTCCAATCTGGCTGTGGCGAGGGACGAAGACCCAAAGCACTTCACTGAAGGCGTCGGCGTGAGGACGTTTGCAATCCCCGGGCCAGATGAGGACCAGGCCAGCATGGCAGCGACCGCAGCCTACCGCCTTATGGAGGCGAACAGTATTTCGCCGAAGGACATCTTCAGGATCGACACCCCCACAGAAAGCGGCATGGACGCGTCCAGAGCCCTCGTCTCAGACGTCATAGGTATGCTCGAGCAGGTCTACGGGACAGGGAGCCTTTCCCACGTCCTGGGCTACGAGCAGAAGTTCGCCTGCGTGAGCGGCATGGAGCGGTTCCTGGACACGGCGGCATGGTTCGCCGCGGGCTGGAATCAGGGTAAGTACGGGCTGGTCCTCGCCACCGACGTTGCAAAGTACAACCTCAGGAGCAGAGAGGAGCCGACCCAGGGCGCCGCGGCAGCAGCCCTGCTAATCCGATCTGACCCGAGGCTTCTTGAGATAGTCCCAGGAGCCCTCGGATCGGCAATCAGGCACGAGAAGGGGGATTTCAAGAAGCCAGGCGGAAGGACAATCGCACTCGTAGACGGCCAAAAGTCCTATGCTTCCTACTTATCGGAAATGAAGGAAGCCTGGCTGAACTTCGTATCGTCGGTCAATAAGCTCTCTCTCATGCAGCCCAAGCCGGACGGGTCCATACTCGACAGTGTGAGCCGGGCCGTCTATCACAACCCCCACAAGAAGATGGTTATGGGGGCCTACGCTTCTCTTCTGGTGCACGAATGGAGAGGCCTCCCACGCTGGAAGCAGGTGGTGGAGGAGATCGGTGACGAACCATCGCGCAGCGGAATGAGCGACGTAAGCTACTACCTTAGCGCCCCCTATCAGGAGTACAGGAGGAAGTTCATGAAATCGAGGTTCTACATCGAGAGCTTCGAAGAGAAGATAGCTAGCTCGACGAAGGCGCCTGAGCTCGTTGGAAATTCGTATTCGGCCTCTGTATTCGTGGGCCTTGACAGCATATTCGAGAATGACGAAGCAGACCTCACTGGTAGGGACGTGATACTCTGCGGCTACGGCAGCGGAAGCCACGCAATCATTCAGGCCAACGTCTTCAGCGAAGGATACAGACAAGAAGCCAAGGGGCTGGACCTAATGAGCAGGCTCGGGACCAGCAAGAAGCTCTCGATTGACGAGTACGAAAGGATTCACCAAGGGGAGATCTCACCCGAGGGCTGGCCCTCGCAATCGGCGAAGATGTTCAGGCTTCAGAGCATCGGGGCCAAGGACACGTCTGCTGAGGGCGACCGGGAATACATCTTCGCGGAATAGAGTCGCTACAGCCTGGAGTCGTTCTGGCCCAGGGGAGATGCGGGAGGCCGACGGATTCTGCACCCTTGCGGCATATCGTCCTTTGGAAAGCCTGATAGGGTAGGTACTTCGCATGTTGCATTCGTGGTAGTCCACAAAGACAGCATAGACATCTGTTCGAGTTGTAAGCACCCTCGGTCTTCCCACAAGGGAAGAAGCGGGGCATCCAAGGACGGATGCGACGTGCGCGGTTGCAGCTGCGACCACTTCGCATCCTGACGACCACATTGAATTGGCGATTCCATGGAAGACATGGGGGAACTGCGATCTATGGCGTCGAATGCGCTCTAACTCTCCTTTGCCTGGGATTGGTGCGGTCGCCCACATGTAAAAAGCGAGGGAGCCTGGGAGGGCTTGCGTGCAGGCAGCAGGTGCGGTCTCCATGAATTCACTTTACGTTAGTTAGCTGGTGGCTGGCCGGTCACAGGCGCGCCCTCTCAGGCGGGGTCACGCACGCGAACACGGGCAGGCGCAGGCGAGCGCAGAGCACGTGCAAACGAGAGAAAGCACCCACGTTCGTCTCTCTAGACTGTAGCCTGCCGGGGTTGGACCGAGGCCTTATATTCGACGTGGTCGAGCATTTACCCGTGGTAACCTACAAGAAACCGACCAAACGTGACGCAGAGCTGCTCCTCCAGCTGATGCACAGCCAATCGACGCCGGCGATGAACGAGGCGATGACCTGGTTCATGAAGGGCTTCTCAGCAAAGGACTACAAGGAATTCAAGTCCAAGTACCCTGAAGGGAGCCCCGAGTACAACAACCTGAGCAGGGTTCTCTCGATGTTCGAGCTCGATGGGACGCTCGTCTCACACGGCCTCCTCAACGAGAACCTCTACTTCGACATGAGTGGGATAGGCTTCATGTGGGACAGGCTGGCCCCCATCGTGGCAGGGTGGCGAAAGGAAGTCTCGCCTGCGTTGTGGGAGAACGCCGTCTGGCTTGCCGAGAGGCAGAAGCAGTGGAGCAAAGAGGTCTGGAAACCGGGCCTCAAGTGGAAGAAAAAGTAACCGGCAACCTGATATCGGTGGGTGCCGGCCGCGCAGAATCGTTTCACACTCTCAGTCCACGGCCTGCGAGAGTAAAGACAGTGCGGCCGCCGGTTCGCAGAATTAATTGGGTTCAAATCTTCGAGTGGGAATCTAAGGTAATTGATCTTCTAGAGGAGGCGCCTCAATTACATACCCGGTTTAGAGCCGATTGCTGGGTTTGATGGACACGCGGGCTGATGGTCCACAGCTATCGTTGACTCGAAGTCTTGGAGATTTCACATTCGTTTGTTGACATTATCGTGAACCAAATCATACTTCCCACCAAATAGAGAGCCTTGACTGTGTGATACTCGAAGCTATCAATGTCCACATTCGCAGGAAAATGGCAGAAGGAGGATAACCAGGCTTTCGGCAGCCAGGTCAAAGATTCCGTGAGAGGTCCTGGACCCATGAAGCCAAAACTCGACCTAGCCGTTCGTCAAATCCAAGTCCAAGTGGCCAAACTTGATTCAACCACAAACAGGTTACGCGAGAGAGATAACGCAATGTTCGCCAAAGTTGTGGCCTCTCTCCAGAAACACGATACGCAGCACGCATCAGTATATGCCAACGAGCTTTCCGAAATCAGAAAGATGAACAAGATGGTCACTCAGGCCAAGCTCGCGCTGGAGCAGATAGTGCTCAGACTCAACACAGTAACCGAACTAGGCGAAATCGTAGTCACACTCGCTCCGGCAATGGCGGTCATACGCAGTGTCAGGCAGGGCATGGTGGGCGTATTGCCAGAAGCCGAGAATGAAATCGGCGAGATAGGTGGATTGCTGAGCAGCATCCTGGTTGATGCGGGCACGGTAGGCGGCTATTCGATGAACTTCGAAGCTGCGAACGAAGACGCCGAGAAGATCCTAGGTGAGGCTTCTGCGGTCGCCGAGAGTCGCATGAAAGAGAGGTTCCCGGAGATACCAACTACATTGCCTTCTGAATCCGGGACGGAGAGCAGTTCGTACTAAGAGACGGGAACCAAGTGTTCCCGACTCCCTTCTTTTGGTTTTTCTGCACACGGGAACAGTAAGCCAGTCGTTGCTAGTCAGACAAGCACACGTAGAGAAGCGCAAGTGAGTTCAGGTGGAGAAATTCCTATGCGGTCGCCTGTTCGCGTACCCAATTGGGTTCAAATCCCATTGAGGCTACAGTGAATGTGCTGAGACAATCTGCCAAGTTCTACTTCGACACACCCACAACAGATTTATCGCTGAAGGAGGGCGAATCTGTGTAGTATTGTCCCAAGGGCAGAGAAAACTGGCCGCAATCATGTACACCGACATGGTCGGTTACACTGCACTAGGACAAAGGAACGAAGCTCTTTCCTTGGCACTGGTCGAAGAGCAAAGGAAGCTCATTCGACCTGTCCTAAACAGGCACAGCGGGAGGGAAGTCAAGACTATGGGCGATGCCTTCCTGGTCGAGTTTTCCAGTGCCCTGGACGCCGTCCGGTGTGCTTACGATATACAACGAGCCATTAGGGAACTAGACTTTTCATTGCCCGAAGACCGAAGAATCCATCTCAGGATCGGCATTCACCTGGGGGACGTGGTAGAATCCGCCGGAGACATTTCGGGGGACGCGGTCAATGTGGCATCAAGAATACAACTGCTGGCTGAGGATGGGGGCGTCTGTCTGTCTCGGCAGGTCTATGACCATATTCAGAACAAGTTCGGGCTGCCACTGACCAGTCTGGGCATTAGGCCCCTTCGGAATGTGAGCACGCCTTTGGAAGTTTACAGGATGGTCATGCCTTGGTACGAAGAGACAGCCTTGACCCAGGCGCACCCCGAAAAGAGGAGGATCGCCGTCTTACCATTTGCAAACATCAGTCCAGATCCGGCAGACGAGTATTTCGCCGACGGGATGACGGAGGAGTTGATCACCACTCTATCTAGATTGAGGGGGCTAACAGTGATTTCAAGAACGTCTGTCATGAAATACAAGGCTTCTCCGAAGGGGGCATCCGAGATAGGAAGAGAGCTGAACTCGGGGTCTCTGATTGAGGGGAGCGTCAGGAAGTCTGGTGACAGAGTGCGGATAACGGTGCAACTGATAGACACGAGCTCGGAAGGTCAGGTCTGGGCACAGAATTACGACAAACAACTAGATGACATCTTCGCAATTCAAAGCGAGATTGCAGAAAAGGTGACCAAGGAACTCAAGATTCAGTTGCTCGAATCAGAAAGACGCGGGTTGGAGACCAGGCCGACTGAGGACGCCCAGGCCTACACCCTTTACCTCAGAGCCAGGTTCCACTGGAACAGCAGGTCAGCGGAAGGTCTGGAAAAGGCCATTCATTACTTTGACGAAGCCGTTGGGAGAGATCCCGAATACAATCTTGCGCTTGTCGGCTTGGCCGATTGCTACCACATTTCCGCCCTCTTTGGTTACACTTCCCCCGGAGACGTCTATCCAAAGGCTCGAGAGTTAGCTGATAGGGCGCTGAAAGCCGGGGATGCTTTGGCCGAGGTGCACGCGACGATGGGCGAACTACTCATGCATTATTCGTATGATTGGGCCGGGGCCGCGAGAGAGTTGGAACGGGCACTCCAAATCAACCCAAACTACGCCCCTGCTCACTTATGGAGAAGCACCTGCCACGCCGTCCTTGGCCAGTTCGATAACGCGGTGGCAGAGGCCAGAAGGGGGGAAGAACTTGACCCGTTTGCGGTCGTGGCGATGAACGAAGTCGCCAAGAACTACTACTACGCAAGAAGGTATGATGACGCCATCAAACAGTTCACTCATTCACTCGAGATTGACCCAGATTCCGCTTACCTGCACAAAGGCCTGGCAGAAACCTATGCTCAGAGCTTGATGCGCAACGAAGCCACCCGTGAGATAGAACGTGCCCTGGCAATTTCTGGCAGGGCCGCCCTATATCTGGACTCGGCGGCAAGCGTATACGCACTGTCGGGGGAAGATCGGAAGTCGCGTGAAGTCTTGGCTGAGGCTGAAAAGTTGGCCGAGGATCGCTTCGTGCCTTCATATGGGAGAGCTGCAGCATACGGCGTGTTCGGGAACAGGGCCAAGGCTTTCCAATTACTACAGACAGCGCATGTGGAACATAGCTGGCTCATCTGGCTCGGTGTAGATCCTATCTTCGATTCCCTCAGGAAAGAATCAGCATTTAATTCCTTGCTTCAGAAGATGAATCTGATGCCGGATTCAATTTCGAGCGCACACTAATCTGGGTAAAACCCGGAACTATTACGAAATCTAATTCGATGAAACTGTGCGGTCGCCGAATATAACGGTTTGTAGTTCAGAGTGCGTCGTGTTATCCGAAAGGGCCACGCAGGAGATGGTCAACGCGAAGTGACGCTTAGCCTCGTAGCAGCAGCGTCAGTCCAAAGGCAATCAATACCAAGACAAAAGCGGGGCCGTAGACCTTCTCAAGGAGGCTTCCTTTCACTCTGCTCAGGACCTTCGGTGCCACGAACGCGCCCGCGGAGGCTGCTATCGAAAGCATCAGGATTAGGTTAAGGTCGAATTGCCCGAGCCATACGTAACCCGCCAACCCAGCGATGGTGTTGAACAACAAAACAAAGACTGAAGTGCCTATCACGGTAGATGCTGAATAGCCCAAGAAATACATCCCAGTTACGACGAACGACAGCCCGCTCAATCCCAGAAGGCCAGACATGAACCCCGACATTGCCCCGAACGAGATGCTGATTGGACTCCTGTATTTCGCAAGACGGGGTCCAGACCTCCCTGTGCCTTCTTGGTTTGTGGAGTGTACCCTTCTGAACGCTTCTATGGCCATCGGAATGCTCAGACCTATCAGGACCACGCCAATGATTTCCTCAAGGGCAGCCGTAGAAATCCGACTGGAAAGGTAGACACCCAATAGGGCGCTGCACATGCCGCTGAGTCCGAAGGTCATCCCGGCCCTCTCGTTCAGGTGTCCAAATTCGCGATGGCTCAGTGAGCCTATTATTGCAGTGGGGACCATTGTCGCAAGCGATGTCGTGACCGCAATTCGTGGGTCTACGCCGAAGCCCAGGATTAGCAACGGAACGTAGAAGACGCCTCCTGACCCGCCAACGAGCGAGACCAGAAACCCTACCAAGAAACCAACGGCCGGGAGCAGAGTCAACGCAACCAAGGAATACTCCGAGCCCTTCTCCCTCTGACACGAACCGAGCCGGGAGAGTCGGATACGCTTTATACCCCACATGTGGGGTATTCTCGTGAGACGCCATGCGGGAAGTCACACTCGCAATCCCGCTGTTCGATAGTCCGCTCACCGACGGAATCGGTCTTCATTTCTTGGCAGAGTTGCTGAAGCGTGTGACGGCGACGTATTTCTTCAGAATAAGGGGCGAAGGCTTCCTGATGATATGCCGAGCACCATCTAAGCAATCCGAAGCGTTCAGGAAATCTAACACTGCGAGTCGGTTTCGCAGTGTTCACGTCAAAGTGTTGAACACGGAGAAGTCCGGTGAAGAGATTCTTCAGGTCTCTGGGACGTGGCGGGAGCTAACCCCTCACTCAAGCAAGATAACTAAATTCATGAAGTCTGTCGGGAAGAAGCGAGTCTACATCACGAGAAATCCCAGTTTCGATAGGAGAGGACTGCAAGTCTCTCTCGCTGCTGACGAGGAAGTAATCAAGGAACTTTTGCAAGAAATGAAGAGCGCGGACATTCCATTCGGAGTCGCCAGCCTGAGTCCGTCCAAGGCTCGCGAGGAATCCCCGTTGGGCGACTTGACCGAGAAGCAGGCCGAAGTCTTGAGGTTGGCCTATTCAAGGGGGTACTACAGTCTGCCGAAGAAGGTTGGAATTGAGGAAATAGCACGCCTGCTCGGCAAGGACAAGGGAACCGTGGGCGAGCACCTTAGGAGAGCGGAGAAACATGTGTTTGACCGATTGCTGTCGTAGCCCAACGAGGAGAGGAAAGGGGGTGAGTGTCGGTGCGCAAGAGATTTGTCCCGTGCGGCGTCTGCGCACCCAACCTTAGGTTCAAATCCCAACGGCTTTCGCGAATTACGAATTTTGGCTCGTTTCATGTGAAAAGGATGCGGTCGCCGGGATTTGAACCCGGGTTACAAGCTTGGAGGGCTTGTGTCCTAGACCAGGCTCTCCACATTCCGAGAAGTGAATACTTTCAGAGATGTTCTGGACGACGACCGCACGACCTTCGAGCCTTCAGCCACTGCTTTTAATCGTTGAACCTGTCATCGCCCTCTCAACCTCGTATACCACCCGTGACGCCACGACCTGAGCTTCGAGGGGCCTGGCGTCGATCCTGACGAGCTGGTCCACAACAGAGAGCGTTGCTGGAGAGAAGTGCCCGTGGGGGAACCCGCCCACGACAAGACAG
>Ga0335078_10008013_pt1 | contig 15690 bp, 7 predicted proteins | sample Lox_Sample_32_FD_206711 | JGI IMG/M metagenome (GOLD analysis project Ga0335078, IMG submission 206711) | Soil microbial communities from Loxahatchee National Wildlife Refuge, Florida, United States - Lox_Sample_3.2 | ecosystem: Environmental > Terrestrial > Soil > Wetlands | place: USA: Florida... | reverse complement strand
TGGCCTACCCCGTGAACAATGTTGCGCAACTTGCGTCCAAGCAGCCGTCGTTTGAGCTGGTTTTTCATCCGCCACACAGATTGGTTGAAAAGAGCGTCAGATCCGCCGCACGAGAATTTTGGCGTTGGGGATTGACTGACTTTGTAAGGTTGTTTAACTTAGTCTCTGCGACGGATGATCCCGTGGCGGTCGGCTACCAATGAAGCCCTCAAACAAAGAAAGCGCCGTCAATCTGCTTATGTACGAAGGCGAAGCGGAGAAGGGTCCTGCACGTCCCGGGCAATTGCGGCAGGTGAATACACGGGAGATTCTTCGGCTGTTGCGTTTGCATAGTCCTTGCTCGTGTGCCGACATCGTGCGCCAATCCGGACTGAGTGCTCCCACCGTGTCCAGCACCATAAACTATCTGCGGCGGAAACACCTGGTTGAACGGATCGGTCGAGGCACTTCGAGTGGGGGCCGGCCGCCAACGCTGCTGCGCTTCAACGACACTTTTGGGTACGTGGCCGGAGTGGACATCGGCGGAACGGCGGTGCGCGTGGTCTTGGCGGACCTGCATGGCAAGATTGTTGGCAAGTGGGTAGGGCCGATCTATGGCAAGAGCACACCGAAACGTGTCGTCGCGCTGGTTATGCGAGGAATCCATCAATTGGAACGGCATCACGGCGTTCCGGCGAAAAAATTGATGGCCGTAGCCGCGGGTGCTCCAGGGATCACAGATGCACGCGCCGGCATTGTATTTTCGGCGCCCAATCTAACAAACTGGAAAGACGTGCCGCTGAGGCAGATTCTGGAAGACAGCGCGGGCGTGCCCGCCGCGATCGAAAACGATGTGAATCTTGGCGCACTTGGTGAGAGTTGGTCAGGCACGGCGCGCGGTGTGAGAAATTTTGTGTTCATCGCCATTGGCACCGGAATAGGAGCGGGCATTTTTGTGAACGGCAGGCTGTATCACGGTTCGGACTGGGCCGCGGGAGAGATCGGATATCTGCGCGTCCCTGGCACAAAAGAGACTCGTCTGGCGATTCACCGGCCGGGACCCCTTGAAAGCGTGATTGGCGGCGGAGGCATCGAACGGATGTGGCGGATGAGCCGAAACGGAAACCGCACACGCCGCCCGGCCAAGCCGCAGCACCTAAAGGCAACAGAGATCTTCGATTTGGCGCAATCCGGCGACCCCCGGGCACGCAGAGTACTCATGCAGAGCGCGCGAATCTTGGCCGACGCGATAGCGGACGTGGGCGTAATCCTGAATACGTCGCAGGTGGTATTGGGAGGCCGCGTAGGACTTCACTCGGCGCTGTTTGAGGCGACGCGGCGCATTCTGGAGCGCAACGAGATCGCACGGCCCCGGCTGACGCTGAGCACGCTCGGCGAGGACGCGCAATTATGCGGAGCCATCTGGCTGGCGCTGAAAACGGTTGAGCAACAGGCGCTGCCTTGATGTGGGCCAATGTGATCGAGCTCACAATCAGCACGCGCCTAGGCCGATCGCCGCAACGGAGAGTGGGCCGCTGCGCTCCGATCGCGGCAGAGTACACAAGGGCGTACACACGATCCGCACCTCTCAGCCCCCGCAATCGAATAATTCTACAAACTGTTGGCTAGATGATCGCGCATCGTTCATTGCCACTGAGGAAACCTCCGCAATCACGTGACAATGGTCACCGGATGAACACTTTTACCCTTGGTTAAGAGCCAAGCGGGGCGACTGCGCCAGCGGTTCGTTCTTGCAGGCCTCTTGCCATAACTCGTGTGCTCCTCATGTCACTTCTTTTGTTTCCTCAATCTGACTTGCCGCCGCTAGGAAAGGAAAGTCCTTGACACTGCGGAAGGTCGGTGCTACACCAGCTTAGACTTTATTAGGGAAGCTAAAGAAGTATGGGTGTGGGGAAATATGGTTTTTTAGTGGGGGAGGGGATTTAAATGAGAAATTCAATTGCTGGGGAGTTCTTTGCGTTGCTTAAAGCGGTGACCTTTGGAATCGGGATAGCTGTGCTGCTTCTGATCTGCGCGTCTGGTGCACGGGCGCAGTCGGAATCCATTAACGCAACAATTCGAGGCCGCATCACGGACCCTTCCGGCCAGCCAGTCCTGGGCGCTACCGTTTCGGCCGTGAACAACGCGACCGGATACACTCGAAACGTTGCAACGACCGACGATGGCTACTATGTTATCCCTACGCTGCCCATTGGAACCTACACGCTCACGGTGACCAAGGATGGCTTCTCGACTCTCAAATTTACCGGGATCGTACTTCAGGCCGGAAAAGAAGGTGTCGTTGACGGCGCCCTTAAGCTGGGCGCGGTGAGTACGTCAATCGAAGTCAGTGGCGGCGTCCCGGTGTTGGATCCCGCGAGAACCAACATTAGCGGAACGATCACTTCGACTGAGATTCAAACCCTGCCATTGACCTCGCGGAACCCTTACAACTGGATCATGTTCCAGCCTGGCGTCAGCGGCCATCCCAACCCCGAACTGGGAATTCCACGCACCTTGAATACGAACGGGTTCGTGGACCGCATCAACTATCAGATGGACGGCATGGTAGATACCGAGAGCGACCGTTACGGCCTTCGCCTATTTCCGATTTCTTCCGTTTATGTGAGCGAGATTCAGACCGTCAGCAACAGCTTTGCTCCGGAGTTCGGCGGCACCACCGGAAACATCTATAACGTAATTACCGGATCGGGCACGAACGACTTGCACGGGATGTTCCAGTGGATCCGCGGTCCGGTGGACACCAGCGCGCGGCCGATTCTTCTTTCTCCCTCACAGCCCAAGCCCAATCTGTTGATGAACTCCTATGGCATGAACGCCGGAGGCCCAATCATAAAGGATAAGCTGTTCATTTACGGTGCTTACGAGCACCTCTACCGCGCGCTTCCTGTGGCGAACTCCGTGAGCGCCGCGAACCAGACCGCTCTAGAGGCGATCGGGATTTCAGCGGACCAATTTGGAACCGCCCCTTCCGTCCAGCACGCGCAGTTCCTCGACGTGCGAGGTGACTGGGATATCAACGCTAAGAATCACGTTTTCGTCCGCGTGAATTACTTCCGGAACACCTATCCTTTTAATACGGCCGTCGGCGGATTGAATACGCTGGCTGCAGAGTCCGATTTCAAAGACCGCGCGCACGTTGGCGGCCTGCAATGGGTCAGCACGATTTCACCCGACTGGCTGAATGAATTCCGTTTTTCCTATCCCTACCGAAATGAAAAACATATTGCAGGATCGCTAACCGGGCCGCAGCCGGCGGTGACCATCTCGGGCATTGCGAACATCAATGGGAGCACAAGCGTTGGCGACGAGTTCGCTGAAAAAATCCCAAGCTGGAATGACAACGTGACGTACATTCATGGGCCACATACGTACAAGGCGGGCTTCGGATACTCGCGCATCATTGACGTGCAGCAGGGCGACAGCTACACGCAGTATGTTTTTCCCACGATCGCCGCGTACCAGGATGCGCTGGACGGCACAAACCCTATGTCCTACTCAACCGTGAACGCATTAATCGGCAATTCACGCGTGGGTTACATTTCCAACTTTTTCGACTTCTTCGCTCAGGATAGTTGGCAGGTGCGGCCGTCTCTGCTGCTGACCTATGGCGTTCGCTACGACCGCTTCGTTTCACCGAATCCAAACTCCAATGCTCCCTATCCTTACTCGCGTAGTTTCAACAATCCCGCGGGCAACATATCGCCGCGGGTGGGCCTGGCCTGGAGACTCGGAGACAAAACGGTGCTGCGCGCTTCGTGGGGAAAATTCTACGATGCGCCCCCAACCAATCTCTGGTACAACGCGCTCTACAACGACGGATCGGGCACAGCGTTCAACGCATCGCTCTCGCCGACCTCGCCCGGCGCTCCCGCATACCCTGAAGCGCTGACATCGGCTACGGCCCCGGCCATTCCGTCCATTTTCACAGTGGCTCCGAACTTCAAGAATGCCTATGCGATGACCACCACTCTGCAGATTTCACGAGAACTCACGAAAAACGATGCCATTACGGTGGCTTTCGTGAATACAGGTGGCCGGCAATTGCAGTGGCTGCACAACATCAATCTAATCAATCCCATCGGCACATTGGTGGATGGCCGGCCCGTCTTTCTTGCAGCGGTGAACGCGAGCACGCGGGCGAATCCTGCGTTCAACAACGTGTCATTGCAGGACGTAGGCGCCAGTTCAGACTACAACGCGCTGGAATTGAATTACGAGCACCGCTTCTCACACGGACTGTTGGTAAGCGGCCACTACATCTATTCGCATACCATCAGCGATGCGCCGGATGTGAACGGTTTCGAGCAGAACTTGGTCTATGTTGAGGATACAACTGACCGCCTTCGCGACCGAGGCAACAGCTACATCAACCGGCCCCAGTCGTTTACCGCCAGCACCGTCTGGTCGCCGCAGGTGAAGTTAGACAATGCGTTTGCAAATCGGTTGGTCAACGACAATGAGTTCGCCTTGCTTACGAACATCGCTTCTGGCGATCAGCAAAACGTCACGGCAAATGCAAACCTCAACGGCGATCCGACCGTGACCAGCATCACTAGGCCAGTCGGAATCGGGCGCAGCATCGTGCGCGGGCCGAAAATCGTGCAATTTGACTTCCGTTACACGCGCACCCTGTTTACGTTGAAAGACCGCATCCGCGCTCAATTCATTGCGGAAGCGACGAATCTCTTCAACCACCCGAACGTCACGGCTTTGAACACTGTTGTTGGCGTGGTTACAAAGCAAGACCCGACAAACAATACGTCGCCTGGCTGCCCGAGTGCAGGGAATGGGTTCACGTTGGATCCGATGTATTGCGGTCAACTGACCAACGGAACTCTACCCACGAGCTTCCCCTACTCTTCCTCGGTTCTCCAGAGCCGGATCCTTGATTTCGGCCTGGGCGTAAGATGGTAGAGGGGAGCCATGATTTCGGGAGGCTGCTGTTATGACGGCCGGGAGCGGGCCGCAGACCAGAGCCGCCGGATGACCTTCTTTCCTGCTCGAGTAGATCACTCTGCGGCGGGTACGGCGGTCTTGCCCATCGGTGAGAGATGGGGGCATTGAAAGACATGGGCCGCCGTTCGCCGTCGTCTTCTGCGTCCGAACAATTTCCCGCTGCAATTTACTCCGAAACTGTGTTGGCCGTGAATTTCGAAGACGCCAAGAAGTATTTTCTCGAGGCACTGCTCGAAATTCACGCGGCACACACGCTGATGCTGAGCCGCCAGGGCATTATTCCACAAAACGATGCCCGGGCGATCCTCGCGGCGATCGAATGTCTCGACCGCCGGGCGATCCTCGCGGCCCGCTACGATGGCAAGTGCGAGGATTTGTTTTTCTACGTGCAGGATTTGCTGGCGCAGGCCTGCGGCGCGGATGCCGCAGGGAAGATGCATACGGCCCGCAGCCGCAACGATATTGACCTGACGCTTTACAGGATGCGGCTGCGGCTTGAAGTGCTGCGAATCGCGGAGGACACAGCGCAAGTCCAGCAGGTGCTACTCGAACTAGCGGCTGCACACGCGGACACTCTGATGCCGGCTTACACCCACACGCAGCCTGCGCAGCCGACGACCCTGGCACACTACCTGCTCGGCGCCATCGAATTGCTCGGGCGGGACATTCAGCGGCTTCGCGCCGCGTTCGCCACCGTCAATCGCAATCCCCTGGGTGCGTGCGCCATCACGACGACGGGTTTCCCGATTGACCGGGAATACACCGCACAACTCCTCGGCTTCGAGGGTTTGCAGGAAAATTCCTACGGAGCCATCGCGGCGATTGATTACGTGTGCGAAACGGCAGGCGCGATCGCCGTCCTGATGGTCAACCTGGGCAAGCTCGTGCAGGATCTTCTCCTCTGGTGCATGGAGGAGTTCGGATTCTTGCGTTTGAGCGACGCCTATGTGCAGAGCAGCAGCATCATGCCGCAAAAGAGAAATCCTGTCGGGCTGGAACATACTCGCATCCTCGCCAGCAAAGCGTTCAGCCAGGCCCAGGCCGTGCTGGCGTGCGCGCACAATACTCCGTTCGGAGACATCGTGGACAGCGAAGATGACTTGCAGCCCCTGGTTTTTTCAATGTGCTCGGACGCTTCGCGCGCGCTCCGGTTGTTGGGGGGACTAATGAGCCACGCGGAGGTGAACCGGGAAGAGATGCGCAGAAGGGCGAGCGGGAGCTTTCTAACGGTCACGGAATTGGCGGATACGCTCGTGCGTGAGGAAGAGATCAGCTTTCTGGCGGCGCACCACCTGGTTGCCGCAGCCGTGAAAGCCGCTGGTCAGGAGTACTCTCCCGGGCGCATGGTGGCGGAGATCGAACGGCTGGCTCCGGAAATCCTCGGAAGGGAGCTGCGGAAACGACGCGAGCTATGGCTCCGCGCACTCGACCCGGAATATTTCGTGAGCATCCGCAGGGTCACTGGTGGTCCCGCCCCGGAAGCGGTGCGGGCACAGTTTGCACGCGCCAGGAAAGCACAAGCCGAAGCTCGCGAATGGCTCGACGCAAAGCGTGCCTTACTCGAAAGATATCCTCAGTTGATTCGCGATGCCGCGGCGGCCCAAAAAGCCGCCCGGTGATCGCATTCGGCTGCTGAATTCCTGCGGCCCGCGGAGAGCTCTTTGACGACGGAAAGCAATTCATCCAGGTCGCCGGATTTGATTCGCGGGATGGGCCTCGGCAGCGCCGTGGCCCTGAACATGATTGACATGATCGGCGTGGGGCCGTTCATCACCCTGCCGCTGATCGTGGCGGCGATGGGAGGGCCACAGGCATTACTGGGATGGATACTCGGCGCGCTGTTTACGATGTGCGATGGATTGGTCTGGGCCGAACTCGGTGCGGCGATGCCGGAGGCCGGAGGATCGTACTATTATCTCAAGGAAATCTACGGTCCGAACCGGCTGGGGCGATTGGTTTCGTTTCTTTTTATTTGGCAGCTTACCTTCAGCGCGCCCCTTTCCATCGCCTCGGGTTGCATTGGTCTGGCCCTTTACGCCGGCTACTTGTTTCCCGGCTTGCAGCAAATTTTGGGCCAGCACAATTTTCACGCGCACGTCCCTCTGGTGGGCGCTCTCGATGCTTCCGTGCTGCTCACCCGGGGCACTTTCTTGGCCATGTTTGTGTGCCTGCTGGCCGTCTTTCTGCTCTACCGGCGCATCACGGCGATCGCCCGTTTGACGAAACTGCTATGGTTCGGCGTCGTGGGCACCATTCTCTGGGTAATCTTCGCGGGTCTGACGCATTTCGACGCCGCCCAGGCGTTTCATTTTCCTCCCGGCGCTTTCCACCTTTCGCATTCCTTTTTCCTCGGGCTGGGGGCCGCGATGCTGGTGGCGACCTACGATTATTGGGGCGCCTACAACATTTGCTTTTTGGGCGGCGAGGTCCGCGACCCTGCCCGGACGATTCCAAGAGCCGTTCTCTATTCCATCGCGATCGTCGCGGCGCTCTACATCCTGATGAACACCAGCGTGCTGGGAGTGGTGCCGTGGCAGGACCTTTCCAGCTCGAGCCACACTCGGACGCACAATTTTGTGATCTCCGTGGTGATGCAGCGCGTGTACGGGCACTGGGCGGGAGTCCTGGTTTCCGTTCTGATTATCTGGACGGCATTCGCCTCGGTCTTCTCTCTGTTGCTGGGATATTCCCGTGTTCCGTATGCCGCCGCTCTGGACGGAAATTATTTCGGCATCTTCAAACGGCTGCATGCCAAGAACCGCTTTCCCTACGTTTCGCTGCTCGTCCTGGGGGCGGTGGCCACGGCTTTCTGCACCCTGCGTCTGGCGGACGTAATCGCCGCGCTGGTGGTAATCCGCATCCTGCTGCAATTCCTGCTGCAGTCCATCGGAGTGATCGTTCTGCGAATCCGGAGGCCGGACATGCCAAGGCCGTTCCGGATGTGGTTGTATCCGCTTCCCGCGGTACTGGCAGGGATCGGCTTTGTTTATATCCTGTTTTCTCGGCCCGACTTCTTGAAGGAGATTCGCTACGCCGCCGTGCTGTTGATTGTGGGTTTGGCGATTTACATGGCGCGATCGTGGAAGCGCGGAGAATGGCCGTTCGGCCGCAGATCACCGTCTCCGGTCCGCGAGCAGGGGCCGGCAGGCATAATCAACGAGCCTTGAGCCAGATGGTTCGGGAGAGACACGAAAAAACCGTGTATCTCCTGAATGGCAGGAAGGGCCGATTTTCGATCGCCAGACAAGGCAAGGCGAATGAAACTGCCTCAGTTGTAGCGTTGTTCTGCGAGATCGAAATCACCAGTCCCCGAAACGGGAAGACGGCGCGGACGAAAGGTTCGGAATCTTCAAAAGCTTGCGATAGGCGGTTGCAGAAACTACTGCCGGAACTCTGCGGGCTGGGCACTACCAGGAGGAATGGTCATGCATTTTGTTTCGAAGTTTCGCCGGGGAATCATCACAGGAGCATGCGCACTTGGATTGCTTGTGGTTGTCGGCGCTGTGCGGCCGCAGTCGCCGCAAAACGTCACGATCAAAGCGACACCGCGAGCTCGGGAAGTGGAACCCAACCGCGGGTCGGCGGCCCTATGGCAGACCCTGCTTAAACTTCACACTCGCGCCAGCCTCATCATGATTGATGCCCATCCCGACGACGAGGACGGCGGCATGATGGCCTACGAATCCCGCGGCCAGGGCGCTCGCGTCGCCCTGCTGACTCTCAATCGCGGTGAAGCCGGTCAAAACCTGATGAATTCCGACTACTGGGAAGCGCTCGGATTGGTTCGCACCCAGGAACTGCTCGCCGCTGATCAGTATTACGGCGCAAACCAGTACTTCACACGCGTCATTGATTTCGGCTTCTCCAAGTCCGAGGAAGAAACCCTGCAGGAATGGACGCATGAGCGCGTCCTGGGTGATGTTGTCCGCGTCATTCGCATGGTTCGCCCTCTCGTCGTCACTTCTGTCTTTGTCGGCGGCCCTTCCGACGGCCACGGCCACCATCAGGTTTCCGGCGAGACCGCTCAGGAAGCCTTCAAAGAGGCGGGTGATCCCAATATGTTTCCCGAGCAAATTCGCGAAGGACTGCATCCGTGGACGCCGCTGAAAGACTACGCCCGCGTGCCCACTTTCGCCATTCGCGGCAACGAGATCTGGGACTACGCCAACGGCCACACTTATCCGCTGCGCTTTTACAACTACATCAGCGGCCAGTGGATTGAAGGCCAGCTCTCCACCAACGTCGTCATCCCCGAAGGCGATTATGATCCCCTCCTCGCCGGTTCCTTCGGCCAGATCGCGCGCCAGGGCCTTGGCTTCCAGAAAACTCAGAATGGCGGTGTCAATCCTCCACCGCCGGGCCCCGACGACTCCGATTACCATCTTTTCGGTTCTCGCGTCTCCGTAACCGAGCATGAGAATTCTTTCTTCTCCGGCATCAATATCTCACTTGGCGGCATTGCCGATCTCGCCCGCGGCCAGAACGACGGCTTCCTCAAACAGGGTCTCGAAAAGCTCTCCGGCAGCGTTGACCAGGCGATGAAGCAATTCGATGCGCGTCGCCCAGGGGCGATCGCGCCGGTTCTTGCCGAAGGCGCAAAAGCCAACCTCGCTCTCATCGGCCAGGTCGAAAGCAGTTCTCTCTCCCCCGACGCCAAATACGACGTGCTCCACGAGTTACATATTAAGCAAGCACAATTCAACACCGCTCTGGCCCTGGCGCTCGGTCTGGACGTCACCGCTACCGTTGCTCCCGCTCATGAGCCGGAAGGCCCCTTTGCCCGCTTCCGGGGCCCTGCCGATACTTTCCGCGTGGCAATCCCCGGCCAATCGTTTTTCCTCAACGTCCGCGCAGCCAATCAGGGCAACACCCCCGTCTCTATCAAGCGCGTTTGGGTCCAGACGCCGGAGGGAGAATCTTGGACGAGTGCTCCCGCCCCTAACTCCTCCGCATCCCCTTCGCTCGACGCCGGCAAAGTGGCTTCCGGACTGTTCAGCGTGAAAGTCGGCGAAAAAGCCGCCTCCACTCGCCCCTACTTCTCACTGCCCAATAGCGAACAAGCCTTCTATGACATTGACAATCCCAAGGACCTCACTCGCCCCGTCGCACCCTATCCCGTTTCCGGCTGGGTGGAATTCGAATATCAGGGCGTGCCCGTACGCATCGGCCAGGTTGCGCAAACGCTCCAGCGAGTCCTCGGCTTGGGCCAAGTGGGAGAGCCTCTAGTTATCGCTCCCGCCATCTCTCTTTGGATTTCGCCGGCCGCCGGTGTCGTGCCCGTGGAGGCGCACTCCTTCCCGGTTTCAGTGCTTGTGCATAGCAACGTCAAAGGCCCGGCCAAGGGGACATTGCGCATTGAATTGCCGTCCGGTTGGCGTTCAGTTCCTGAAGCGGCCAACTTTTCTCTTGCCAAGGATGGCGAAAACCAGTCCATCACCTTTGAAGTGCAACCCGTTTCAGTCCAGACGATTCCCTATCATCTCCACGCCGTCGCCGAATTCGACGGCCGCGAGTACCGCGAGGGTTATCAGCAGGTCGGCTACACCGGCTTGCTTCCCTACTATCTCTATCGGCCCGCCGATTACGAAGTCAGTGGTGCCGACGTCAGGGTTGCTCCGAACCTCAAAATCGCCTACGTCGGCGGCACCGGCGACCAGGTCCCGCAATCCATGGAGGATCTTGGCCTTCACGTCACTTTCCTCGGCCAGGAAGACATCGCCTCTGGCAACCTCTCGCAATATAACGTCATCATCCTTGGTGAGCGCGCCTATTCCGCCCGGCCCGAGTTGGCCACCTACAATCAGCGCCTCCTCGACTATGTTCACCAGGGCGGCGACTTGATCGTTCAATACCAGGCCGGAGAATATGACCATAATTTCGGGCCGTATCCTTTAACTCTTGGCCGCCCTCAAACCGTCACCGAAGAGAACACAGCCGTCCAGTTCCTCCAGCCTCAAAATCCCGCTCTCATCTGGCCCAACAAGATTGACCAGCAGGATTTTCACGGCTGGATCGAAGAGCGCGGCCATGGATTCCCCGAGTCGTGGGACCCCCGCTGGCAGGCGCTTCTGGAAATGCACGACGATGGGCAGGCCCCTCAAAAAGGCGGTGTCCTCGTGGCGCCCTATGGCAAAGGCGCTTACGTTTATGTCGCTCTGGCTCTCTACCGCCAGCTGCCGGAAGGCGTTCCTGGAGCGTATCGAATCCTCGCCAATTTGGTGAGCTTGCCCCGCAATCCCGGAATCACGGGCGAGAATTCGAAGTCACAGTAAGAGTGACTGGAAACGATTTCGATATGTCGACTGGACTCTGCTCGCGCGCCGGCCCGCCCCGGGCGAATGTTCGTTGGAACTACTTGGGGCCGAAGAAACGGCGAGAAGATCCTCTTCTTCCCTGGATTCTTGCAGGCGCCGGTTCTCTCGCTTGATAATCTGTTTACCCTTCAGGTTCCGCTTCATGATTCGAATTGCGGCTTGCCTGAAGCTTCTCTGGCACCGGCTGAAGGCCCTTGCCGAAGAAGATCGTCGAGGTCTCCAATTTTTTCGCCAAGTTGGTTCAGTTTGTGCGCCAGTCCCTGGATGTCCTTCGCAGCTCTCCGGTTGACATCGAAATCGAGCTCGCCGCGCAACCGGTCTTTCGTGTCCTGACGGTTTTGACTCATCATAATGACCGGCGCCTGGATGGCTGCCAACATCGAAAGAAAGAGGTTCAATAAGATGAACGGATAAGGGTCCCATGCCGAGTGTCCCAAGGACACGTTCGTGAAGGTGTATCCGATCAACACTACGCAAAACAGCGAGATGAAGGCCCAGGAACCCCCAAAGCGTGCTACAGAATCCGCAATTCTCTCTCCCCAGCTCGATTCTTCCTCGATCACTTCGTTCGGATTTCTATTGGCGCGAATCCGAATCAGTTGCTGCGAAGCGTGATACTGCCGCCCAAGCACCGTGAGCATGTCCATCCCGGCCATAGGCTTGCGTTGCAAAAGCACGGCAATATCGTCCCGGTTCACCTCGAGGCAGACCGTAGCTTCCAGTGCTATTGCATCCGTTTGGTGCGGTGTCTTCTCCAGCATGGAGGCAAATCCAAAGAATTCGCCGTGCGCTGGCTCGTCAATCACCACTTCTTGACCGTCCTCATCCATTGTGGTTACTCGTACCCTGCCGGAAACCATCACGTACGCCTGGCCGTCGCGGTCGCCGGTCTTGTAGATACGCTGCCTGGGCACAAAGGACTTCATTTCGACTTGTCCCGCCAGCACCGCCGTTTCCTCGTTATCGAGCAGTGCAAAGAGCGGCACGTTTCTCAGCACCTCCGGATCGCACGCCATGATCTACCTCCGTCGCAAACAGTTCACAACCAATCTGGGTAGAGAGTTCCACAAACGGCGCCAGCGGACAACCGGTCCATGAATGTGCACGAATTTTCGCTAGACCGCAACCTCCTGTAAAGGGAGTATAATCCGCCCCGCGTTCCATTCTTCTCGAAGAATATCGTTCTTTTGAGGCCCCCGCATGAAAGGCAATCGGCTTCGAACTTATTTTTCCTTCTTGTGGCTCGTTTTGATGTGTGGCTTGCTGCTTACGGTGCAGGCCGCAACAACATCCACGTACCCCTCTCCCATCGTCGTCTTCATGGAACCCAGGTTTCCGTCAGCGGATTCAGCCGTACCCTCGCCAGATCAGCTCAAGAATCTTCTCCCACATGCCCGCTTTTCTTCGCTCGACGACTTTCGCTCGTCTTTGAAAGACCCTGCGGTCCATCTCTGCGTGCTTCCCTATGGCTCAGCCTTCCCAGAGGCTGCCTGGGGGGAGATCTTGGAATTCCTGCAGCGCGGAGGCAATTTGCTTGTCCTCGGTGGACGGCCATTTACGCGCGCCGCCTACCACGACTCTGTAGGGTGGAAAATTCGCCAATACAGCGTGCGCTTTGCGCAGCAACTCCGCGTTGATCAGTATCAAGCGACGCCAGGCTCCGAAGGTCTGACTTTCGAACCGAATCCCGACGTCGTTCTGACCCTTCCCTCATTCTCCTGGAAGCAGGCCTTTAGCCCCGTCATTCGTCTCAGTGCGCTGGATTTGTATCCGAGGGGCGGCTCCGCCGGATCCATAGACTCGCGTTTGGATGCCCTTGCCTGGGGCGATCGCGATGGCAGGCGTCTTGCTGCACCCGCTCTGCAGATTGATCATCTTCGCAACGGCTTCACCGGTGGACGCTGGATTTTCTTGAACGCGGATCTACACGCAAGTTTTTACAGTGGTCCCGAAGCGAAGCAAATCATCCCCGCACTCGCAGAAGAAGCATTGCGCGGCAGCGAGGATTTTGTCGTGCGACCCGTTCTCCCTCTTTATCTGCCCGACGAACCCATTGAACTCCAGGTTGGCGACGACATGGTTCCTCAGGGTGCAACGGGACTCACCGCTCGCATCGCGGTGAAATCAGATTCCAACGGCGCAGTGGTGTACACCGGGACAGTGGCTCTCCCGCACGACGAGCCCGTCATCGTGCGGATCCCCAAGGCTAGAGGTTTTTACATCGTCCAGGCGGAAATGTTCGACGCCGGGCAACTTCGCGCTATCTATCATTCCGGTTTCTGGATTCGCGATGAAGCTTACTTGCGTTCCGGTCCACGCTTGAGCGTCAACCATGATTATTTTGAGCTCGATGGAAAGCCTCTCGCTGTCGTCGGCACCACTTATATGGCCAGCGATGTCCAACGCCTCTACTTCGAGCATCCGAATGTTTATGTATGGAATCGCGATCTCGCCCAAATACACGCCGCAGACCTCAATATGGTCCGCACCGGCTGGTGGACGGGCTGGGACAAATTCTGCGACGAAAACGGCAAGCCCTATGAGCGCACTCTCCGTACGCTCGAAGCGTACCTTATGACCGCCCGCAAGAATGGCCTGCCCGTGCAGTTCAATTTCTTCGCGTTTTTGCCGGATGTACTCGGAGGATCTAATGCTTATTTCGATCCGGATGAAGTCCGGAAAGAAAAAATCTTGATCGGCGGCGTCACCGCGCGCTTCCACGATGTTCCCTTCCTTGCCTGGGATTTGATCAACGAGCCCAGTTTCTCACGATATCTTTGGCGCACGCGCCCGAACGGCGATGCATTTGAGCTTCAACAATGGAATGCTTGGCTCAATCAACACGATCCGGACCGCGCCGCGCTCGCCGATGCCTGGAATCTTCCGGAAGGAGCGCCGGCCGGTCCGCTCCCGGTCCCCACGGAAGCGGAATTCGATCCGCGGGGAATGTACACCGGGAATAATTCACTGAAGCTTTATGACTTTTTCCTGTTTGCCGAGGAGAGCTTCTCTCATTGGGTTAAGGAGATACGTTCCACAATTCGATCCACCGGCGCCAACCAGCCCATCACCGTTGGCCAGGACGAAGGCGGTTACACTGACCGTCTCTCTCCCGCATTTTTTGGCGCCAACGTTGATTTCACTACCAACCATTCTTGGTGGCAGAACGACGCCTTGCTCTGGGACTCGCTGGTCGCCAAGCAGCCTGGCCTTCCCATGCTCATCCAGGAAACCGGCATTCAGCGCGAATTGACTTTGGATGAAATCGCACGCCGCAAGCAGGAAAACGACGCGGCTCTTTTCGAGCGCAAGCTTGCCATGTCCTTCGTCGAGGGCTCCGGCGCCATCGAATGGCTCTGGAACACCAATAGTTACATGACCGCAGGTAATGAAGTTCCCATCGGTGCCCTCCGCGCGGACGAGACCGAGAAACCTGAAGCCACGGTCATGCGGGCTTTTGCCGCGTTTTCCAAGGACCTCAGTGGAGAATTGCGCGATCAGCAAAAGCCCGAAGTGGCCATTCTTACCTCGCAGGCCGAACAATTCTCCGTCCTGAACAGCCTTCAGGTGGAAGCGCAACAAAACGCTGTTCGCGCTCTAAGCTATTACGACCGTGTGCCTGGCTACGTCGTCGCCGAAAACCAGGTGGAAAAGCTTGGCTCTCCGAAACTCGTGATCTTGCCTTCGCCCCAGGCTCTTTCCGAGAAGACGTGGCGAGCCTTGCTCGGCTATATTTCCCAGGGTGGAAATCTTCTCGTTACCGGACCCGTCGCTCGCGATGAGCATTGGCATCGCCTATCCCGCGCCGCCGAACTGCATATAGACTCCACGGTCGGGCCGCTCACCACCCACAACGCCGCGATCAGTGTAAAGGACAAGACCTATCCTCTATCCTACGATCTAAACGCTCAAAGCTGGCTCGAATGCCTCCACTTTGCGGACGGCTCCACATTCAAAATAACTTCTCATGGCGAGGGGCGCATCTATTGGGCCGCCTACCCGCTCGAGATGGCGGAAAGTTTGACTCCGGCAGCAGCCGTATACGCGGCAGTTCTCGAGGATTCAGGAATTCAATCGCCCTTCGAACTCCATAACGCGGTTCCCTCGGGCGTACTGATCTACCCCATGTTCCTGAAGAACGCCACTTTGTACGTGTTCGAGTCTGAATCCGCGGAAGCCGCCGCCATTGATCTCACCGACAAACGCGCCGCGGCGCATTTGGCATTCCATCTGCCCGCTCAACACGCCGCGCTCGCGTTGCTCCGCGACTCCGATGGCAAATTACTGGCAGAATATGGATTTTAAGGGCACCGCACGAAGGACGGAGGGCTGACTCGTGACTGAAACTTTCCTGGTTGGCGTGGACATCGGCGGCACAAAAGTCGCCGCCGGTCTTGTCAACGATCGCGGAGAAATC